>Ga0326727_10009143_pt1 | contig 24598 bp, 21 predicted proteins | sample MB2enrmetagenome_FD_207643 | JGI IMG/M metagenome (GOLD analysis project Ga0326727, IMG submission 207643) | Lab enriched peat soil microbial communities from McLean, Ithaca, NY, United States - MB29MY | ecosystem: Environmental > Terrestrial > Soil > Wetlands > Peat | place: USA: New York... | reverse complement strand
CGGTTAACAGCCGAATGCTCTGCCATTGAGCTACTGAGGAATGTCGTACACCGAATGGTCCACTACTAAGGTAGCAGAGAGTGTGGGGCGCGTCAAAAAATGCGACGGCGGAAGGACCCAGGAGGCTTGCTGATGGGTCTTCGCGCGGGCGCGCGGCGCGGGAGATGAATGGCGCCGCCAGCGCGGGCCACGAAGACCGGCGCGGAGAACCTTGACCGGCAATGGGATATGCTGAACCAAGAAGGAGGCCCAATGTCCCGGATTTCCCGGCTTGACCGCAGCGAAGTGACCCCGGAGGTCGCGTCGCTCTACGACAAGGTCTTTGCCCAGCGCGGCAACGTGCCCAACATGTTCCGGGTGATGGCGCACCGGCCGGAGATCTTCTCGACCATGCAGGCGCACTTCGGCGCGGTGCTCAATACCGGCACGGTTTCCACCAAACTGAAAGAGTTGATCATCGTCCGCACCAGCCAGGTGAACGAGACGCCCTACTGCCTGGTCAGCCACACCGCTCTGGCCAAGAGGCTGGGCTGGACCGGCGAGCAGCTTGAGCATTTGGCAGAGTGGCCCCAGCGCGACGACTTTACCCCCGCTGAAAAGGCAGCCCTGCGGCTGGCCGAGACCGTCACCCGCAATGCACATGCCGTGAGTGACGACCAGTTTGCCGAGTTGCGCAACTTTTACTCCGAAGGCGAGATTGTGGAGCTGCTCTGCGCCATCGGCCTGTTCAACTACTTCAACCGCTTCAACGACGCCCTGCTGATGGAGCCAACCAAGCCCGGCGAGGGCGGCTTCGCGGCGCCGGCGGCGGAAACAGCGGCGGCCCAGTGACTTCGATGTTCTTCCCGATCCGATTCCATGCCCCATTCAGCGGAGTTGAGCGATCGAATCGCGATGGCCGGCGCGCGGATCGCCTGAGAGACAATGACTTAAACAACCGGCGCGATCTAGCCCATCCAAGAAGGAGTTCCCTTTCCGCATGAAATTGAAACTGCCCACAGGTTCATTCCGAGCCTATCTGTTCGACTGCGACGGCACTATCGTCGACTCCATGCCGTTGCACAATATCGCTTGGAAGACGGCCTTCTCGGAGTGGAATTGTCCTTTTCCCGAAGATCTCTTTTATTCCTGGGGCGGCAAGCCCACGCGGGAGATTGTCGCCACGCTCAATAAGATGCACGGGCTCGCCATGCCTGTCGAGGCCCTCGCCGAGCACAAGGAAGAGCTCTACTTCAAGATGCTTCCTCAGCTTAAGGCGATCCCGGAGGTGCTGGAGCTCATTGAGGCGCAGCACGGCCGGATTCCCTTTGCCGTTGTCTCCGGCGGCAAGCGGGAATCGGTGGTGCGATCGCTCACCGCGCTGCATCTTTTGGACAAGTTCGATACCATCGTTGGAGCCGAGGATTACACCAACGGCAAACCGGCCCCGGACGCGTTCCTGGTTGCAGCGGCCCGGCTCGGAGTAGCGCCGAAAGACTGCCTGGTCTTTGAGGACACAGACCTCGGCGTTCAGGCGGCAACGGCTGCCGGAATGGCTTCCGTCCGGGTGGCGCAGCCTCACGAAAGGCGCTGAGGAACTGGAGCGGCGCACCGCGCGTAATGCTCCTGAAGGAAGAGCGAAAGGGAACGGGTTTTCTGTGCCTGCAATCGGAATGGATAACAACTCAGAGGCCTATCATGCCCGCCCCAGGGCGGAAACTCTTCTCTTGCTGGCCATCGCCGGAGCGGTGACGCTCGCCCACCTGCTCACCAATGGACGCTACGGCTTTCACCGCGATGAACTCCAGTTTCTGAGCGATGCACGCCATCTCGACTGGGGATTCGTGGCCTATCCGCCGTTCACTCCATTCGTTGAGCGCGTCAGCCTTGAACTCTTTGGACTTTCGATGGTGGGGCTGCGCCTCTTCTCGGTCCTGGCGCAGGCGGCGGCAATCGTGGTCACAGGGCTGATGGCGCGGGAGCTGGGCGGCGGACGGCTGGCCCAGGGCACGGCGGCTTTGGCTGTTGCGCTCTCGCCGCTGCCGCTCTTTGAGGGCACGGAGTTCCAATACACAACCTTCGATTACCTGTGGTGGGTGCTGATTGCGTATTTTGCGATTCGCCTTCTGAAGACGGACAACCCGCGCTGGTGGCTGGCCATCGGAGCGGTCGTGGGGCTCGGGCTGCAAACCAAATACGCCATCGCGTTTTACATCGCCGGACTCCTGGCTGGCCTGGTCTTTACCCCTGCGCGCCGGTTCGTCTTGAGCGGCTGGTTCTGGGGCGGGATCGCCCTGGCGCTGCTGATCTTTCTGCCCAACTTTATCTGGCTCGCGCGGCACGATTTCATCTCCTACCGTTTCCTTCAGCACATCCATGCGCGCGACGTGGGCGAAGGCAGAGCCGATGATTTCCTCCAGGATCAACTCCTCCTCTGCGTCAACCTGTTCGCCGCCCCGGTTTGGCTCGCCGGCCTGATTGCCTTCCTGCGCAGCCGCCGCTACCGGATGCTGGCCTGGATGTATCTGATTCCGCTGGCGCTGTTCTTCCTCGGAAAGGGGCGGGGCTATTACATGGCCGCGGCGTATCCCATGCTGCTGGCGATGGGCGCGGCCGCGGGCGAGCGCTGCCTTGGATTCCTCCCAAGTTGGGGCCGGAGGACGGTGGAAACTGTCTTCTTCTCCGGGCTCGCGGTCTGCGGAGCTTTCATCTGCGCATTGATTCTGCCGCTCCAGTCCAGCGGTCCGCTGCGGAATTTCGCGCTCCAGAGGGGAAACGCCGACCTGCGCGAGGAGATCGGCTGGCCCGAGTTGGTCGCGACCGTCGCCGGCATCCGCGATTCCTTGCCCGCGGAGCAGCGGGCAAACATGGGCGTGCTGGTGGGCAACTATGGCGAACAGGGCGCGATCGAGATATTCGGTCCGGCTTACAACCTTCCCCCTCCAATCAGCCTGACCAACTCGGCGTGGCTGCGCGGCTACCCCACACCGCCGCCTACTACGCTGATCGTGGTCGGAGTTTCGCGCGAAGACGTTGACAGGATATTCACTGGCTGCCGGCTCGCCGGTCACAACGTCAATCCTTACGGCGTGAAGAACGAGGAGAGTCAGTACCACCCCGACATCTTTGTCTGCGGCGGGCCGCGCCTTCCCTGGCCCGACTTCTGGAAGAAGTACCAGGGTTTCGGTTGAGGCTTCGTCCCCGGTCAATACAGGAGCACGGCCACGCGATAAGCCGTGAACGTGCCGGAGACGTTTTGGGCCGGGCAACTGCCGACGGCGGCCTGGCGATATTGCCCCGAGGCCAGCCGATCCGTCAACTGCCGCGGCAGACGGCTCAGGTCCGCGCACTGCCAAAGCATCAAAAAGCCCGGCTCCTTGCCGGTTACGGCGTTCCTGTCATCGACACACAGGGTCCGCGCATCGGTGGGGTCGCTGAGCAGGGAGACGCCGCTGGGGCGCAGCAACCCGGCAACGGCAGACTCCACCTGGCCCTGCGTAAACACGGGCACGGAGCGCTCGTAGTCGGCTACCGCGTAGAGTCCCCAGCGGCCAGCCACAACGGCCACTCCGATGCGATCGACATCGGGGCTCAACAGGTTGGCGCGGTGGTCGCGGGAGCGCATCCAGGCGCCGTGAATCGAGGCCGGCGTCGGAGCCACGGCCACGTTTTCTTCCATCACGCTGAAGTGCGCGCCGGCCTGCGCGGCGCGCTGTTCAACAGGCGGCTCACCGGCGTAGCGATGGGCAATCGCTCCCTCGGCAACCATGCGCAGGCAGTGCTGGCGGGCAGCCGCGGCCAGAGCGAAATCCCAGCGGAGCGGCGCTACCCCGGCGGCCGCGCGCGCCTGGTTGGCCAGCACGGCGATCTGCCAGGCATCCGGCTGAATCGCGTAAGAGCCTTGAACCTGCGCCGCCGGGTGCGCGGGCGCCTGCGCCAAAACCGCCTGCGCAACCAACGCCAGGCACGCCATCCAACCCTGTCGCAAAATGCCCATAGCCAGTTGAACACCACATCGCGGCGTGTGTCGCGGTATTCTTGCTTGTGCCGATGCCTTTTCGGGTTACCAATATGTTAGGCCATGCGGGCGGGCGGATTCGCCGCCAGCCGCTGGCCGCCGCGGGAGTTCTGCTGCCGGCCGGCTTTGTGCTGGCCGGGCTGGCCGCGCCCTGGCTTGCCGCCCCACAATCCGGCGGCCATCGACCTGCTGCACCGGCTGCAAGGCCCGTCCGCCGCCCACTGGGCGGGAACCGACGAGCTGGGCCGCGACACGCTCTCCCGGCTGCTGTGGGGAGCGCGGGGACTAAGGGACTGGGAGAGCCGGCAGACGGAGGGTTGTGCTGTTCCACCCTTGACGCGGCGAAACTGCGTCAAGGATGGGGCACCCGGCCGAAGTCTACGCACGCGGCGAGGTCCGCCATCGGGATCACAAAACGATCGATCTCGCCGGATGGCATCTTGTCTATATGAACCGGGAGCGCTTTGCGCGCCACGCGCCGCAGATCGCGTTTCTCGACTAACCCGGAGGCATCCCAGGTCCTTCGCCGCAGCGGACGGGGCCTGGGGCGCCCAGCTACTTGCGAAGCACCTTTTGGTACCACTTGCGGAAGTAGCCTTCGCCCGAATCGCGCATCCATCCGAGGTAGCATTGAGCGCCGTCGCGTCCCCAGCACCAGGTGTTGTTCCATGGACATTCAAAGCGATGGGGAAGGAACAGATTCTCGTAGTCGGCGCAGGTTTTGAGCGCGTGAATCTGCTTGCGGCGCACACCCCGGTGGGCCATTTGCTTGTCGCTTTTCGCGCTGGCAGTACCCGTGATCGCCGCGAAGGGGCGGCGGTAGGAACGGCCCATGACACACTCCAGGTCGCAGTAGCGTACCTAGGTCATGGCGGTTCCCTCCTGCGTTCAGTTTACCTCTGTCCGGGATAGAATTCCAAGGTGCGGACTCAGCAGTCCCGTTGCATTCTATATCGATTCGGATATACTTGATGCATGAAAGAGATCGAGTTCCTTGGCGACTCCCTGAAGGCGCTCAGCGAATTCCCGAGGGATGCCCGCCAGGCTGCGGGGTACCAACTCAGAAGAGTTCAGGATGGGCTGCCGCCGGAAGATTTCAAGCCGATGCAGGACATCGGCGCGGGAGTAGAGGAGATTCGGGTTCGGGGCGGCGCTGGAACTTACCGAGTTCTCTACACAGCACGGCTTGCCGACAAAGTATATGTCCTGCATGCCTTCCAGAAGAAGACGCAGCAGACGGCAACGCGGGAAAAAGAGATAGCCAAGAGGCGGTTCAAACAACTGATGCGGGGTGAGATATGAAGAAGGCCAAAAGGCAGGTATTCGCGAACGTATGGGATGCAATCGCCGAATCTCCGGCGGAGGCAGCTAACCTGGAGCTTCGATACCAGTTGATGGAAAAGATCTCGGGAATTGTGAAGGTGAACGGGTGGACACAGGCGGAGGCAGCGAAGCGGTGCGGAGTGACGCAACCGCGACTTAATGATCTCCTGCGCGGGCGGATTTCGCGGTTTTCCATCGATGCGCTTGTCAATATCGCATCGGCGCTCGGCAACAAGGTCAGGGTCACGCTTGAGGACGCGGCGTGAACGGTGACGCTTCGGCATGATGGCCGGCTTGCACGGCACGCGCCGCAGATTGCGTTTCTCGACTGCCCCGGAGGTATCCCGGGTCCGATCCGCCGCGGCGGACCGGGCCTGGGATGCCCGGCACCCGGCTACCGGCAGCAAGGCGGGACGGAAAAGAGAGCCGTGGCGGTTTTGCCGATCCTTCGGTTTATCATGAAGGAGACGGGAGAGGCCCGCATGAAAACCAAGTCCGAAGAACTCTTTGAGAAGTTTCTCGCCGACAACAGTATGACGTTCGAGAAGATCAAGGAGGAAACTACGCCAAGGCCGGACTACTTAGTCACGGTCGGCACCGCGCAAGTCATTTTCGAAGTGAAGGAATTGGCGGAGGACGAGAATTTCGACGTCATCAAAGACCCAGCGTATCCGCACATCAAAAGCCACTCACGCACACTCGGCGATCACGTTCGGCACAAGATCAACGCCTCGAAAAAACAAATTCAATACAGAGCCAAACAGGGTATCCCCTCCGTGCTGCTTATTTACAACAATCTTGATCTGGTGTTCCAGATGTTCGGTACGGAGCAGATGGATTTCATTGCCGCGATGTATGGCGCGCCCTCCATTCGCTTGAACACGCAGACCGGAGCGGCATCCGAAATGTTCAACGGCAAAGACCAAATGTTACAGCCGCAGAAAAACACATCGTTCAGCGCGGTCGGTCATATCTGTGACAGAGGCGGAACAATAACGGTGACACTGTTTGAGAACGTTTTTGCGAAAGCGAAGATACCCTTCGACCAGCTTCCGCCGTGCTTTGAAGTGCCGAAGATCGAAGTTTCAACAGCACCAATGGCGTTGCCCTAGCTCCGACCTGGACACCCTTTGTCGCTATAGCGTAGCGAACTTTGAAGGACAAACGTGCGGCGACCCCATTCTCTAGCCAGCTTTCCAGAGCGGCCCTCGTAACTGAGGAGCAGTCTCCCAATCGGGTTGGGCCGATTGATTACCGCCCCGTGCCGCCGACGGTCATTTTATCCATCTTGATGGTGGGCATGCCGACGCCCACGGGGACGGACTGGCCGTCTTTGCCGCAGGTGCCGATGCCTTCGTCAAGCTTTAGATCGTTGCCCACCATTGATACATACTTCAGCGCCTCGGGGCCGTTGCCGATGAGCGTGGCGTCGCGGACCGGGGCGGTGATTTTGCCGTCTTCGATGAGGTAGGCTTCGGAGGCGGAGAAGACGAACTTGCCGTTGGTGATGTCTACCTGGCCGCCGCCGAAGTTGACCGCGTAGAGGCCGCGCTTGACGCTGCGCAGAATGTCTTCGGGGGCGTCGTCGCCGGCCAGCATGTAAGTGTTGGTCATGCGCGGCATGGGGATGGACTGATAACTCTCGCGGCGTCCGGAGCCGGTGTTGGCAGCGCCCATGAGCCGCGCGGAGAGCTTGTCGGTGAGGTAGCCGCGCAGCACGCCGCCCTCGATCAGGACCGTTTCCTGAGTCCCCGAGCCTTCGTCGTCCACGTTGAGCGAGCCGCGGCGGCCGGCGATGGTTCCGTTATCGACCACGGTGACCTTGGGGCTGGCGACCCGCTGACCGATCAGCCCGGTGAAGGCGGAGGTCTTCTTGCGGTTGAAGTCGGCCTCCAGGCCGTGGCCCACCGCCTCATGCAGCAGGATTCCCGGCCAGCCGGGGCCGAGCACGACTTCCATCTCGCCGGCCGGCGCGGGGATGGCGCCGAGCTGCAGAATCGCTCCGCGGGCGGCCTCGCGAGCCAGGGTCTCCGGGCCTTTAGACCCTGTGAATTGTTCCAGTCCCGCCCTTCCGCCGCCGCCCGCCGCGCCTTTGGTGGTGTTCGCGTTCTCCTTGGCGATGACCAGGACGCTGAGCCGGCAGAGGGGCTGGGTATCGCTGGCGAATGCGCCGTCGGAGGCGGCGATGAGGATGCGGCGCAGCTCCTCGGAGTAGCTTGCGCGGACCTGCACGATGCGCGGATCGTAAGCGCGGGCGGCGCGGTCGGCGCGCAGGATCAGCTCCAGGCGCGCGGCCAGGTCCAAATCGAAGCCGCCCAGCGGAACGGGATAGAGATCGGCGGTAGGCGCTTCGACGAATCCCTGCACCGTCTGTTTGGCCGGCGCGGAGGCGATGAGCGCGGCGGTGCGCGCGGCGTGGAGCAGGCGCTTGGGGCTGAGATTGTCGGTGTAGGCGTAGCCGGTGCGCTCGCCGGAGAGGACGCGAATGCCGCAGCCGGCACTGGCGCCCTGGCTGGCGGATTTGACGATCTGCTCGTCGACTCCCAGCGAGGTGGCCGTTACCGACTCGAAGTAGAGGTCGGCGTAGTCGCCGCCGGCCGAGAGGGCCTCGCCCAGGCAGCGCTCCAGCAGCCGCTCGGTGATGCCGAACTTGTCAAAAAAGTACCGCTTGTGACTGGGGCGGGGGGAAGCAGCCGGATTGGCCATCGTGGCTTTAGTTTACGCTGATTTCCGGGGTTCCAGGACGCCTGCCGCGGACCCGTTGCTTTCTTGATGCGGGGCGTTCGATCCTCTTCCGTTGCCGCCGTTCCTGTGTTACATTCTTCCCATGAAAAGGATTCTTGCCGTTGCCCTGTTGCTGATGGTGTTTGCCACTCCGGCGTTCGCCGCGAAGCACCATCATCACCATCATCATCACCACCACCATACGAACCACCATCACGCCTGAGACGATCCCCGCCCCACGGCAGCCCGACCGCCGGGGCCGGGTCGCTCTGTGTGGTCCCATTCCGGGCAGCAAGTCCAGCGCGAAGGCGTGGTGGAGTCCGAGCCGTGACAGACCCGATGAACGACCCGCGTTACCCGATAGGCCGCTTCAGCCCGCCGGCCAGCAGCGTAGCCAGCGTGCGCGCCGCGCATATTGAGACGGTGCGGCTGCTTCCCGAGCGCCTGCGCGCGGCCGTGAGCGGATTGAACGACGCCCAGCTCGACACGCCCTACCGCGAAGGCGGCTGGACGGTACGGCAGGTGGTGCACCACATCGCAGACAGCCACGCCAACGCATACATCCGCTGCAAGCTGGCGCTGACTGAAGACTGGCCCGTAGTGAAAACCTACGACGAGGCTGCCTGGGCCGAGCTGGCCGACAGCCGTTTGGAGCCCATTGACGGCTCCTTGGCGCTGATCGAGGCGCTGCATGCGCGCTGGGTGGCGCTGCTGGAGTCGCTCAGCGACGAGGATTTCCAGAAGGGCTACGAGCACCCCCAATACGGCCGCGCCAACCTGGCCAGGGCGCTGGCGATGTACGACTGGCACTCGCGCCACCACACCGCGCACATCGCCGGGCTGCGCGCGCGGCAGGGCTGGTAGGCTCCGCGCATGGCCGCCGGCATTCCACCCCAGCGACGAAGACCTGTCGCCGAGGTCCCCGGCGAGACGGCTGCGTCCCCCGCAAGACTGGCGCAAAGCATCGAAGAGTACCTTGCCGACCACCCGGCAGCGGCGCTGCTGGAGGATGGGCGCGTCCTGTTCGACATGCGCACCGCCCACTACGCGGTGAGCGAACAGCATGGCCGCTGCCTGGTGCAGTTTTGGAGCGAGGAGCGCAACCTGCTGCGCACGGTTGTGGATTTGCAGGAGCGCGCGCAATGCCTGCGCCTGACCACGCGCCGCATGGGCGCGGCTAAACCCCAGTCGCTGGAATTGGCGCCCACCAGCGATCGCCGCACGCCCACTGCCCGCGAGGCGGCGCGGAGAAACTATCAGCGGCTGCTGGAGCGCGCGCTGACGCGCAGGTTCATCGGCGCCAAGGTAGACGGGCTGCGCTCGGCGATGGACCTGGAGCACAGCTTTGGGCCGGCCTATGTGCGCGGGCGGCTGCTGCGCGGCGCGGCTGCCGACGCAGTAATCGGCGTCAGCGAGGCGGAGTCGGCGGCCACCGCGGCCGGCGTTCTGACGCTGGGGATTCTCTGGCTGGACCATTGCCGAAATCGCGGCGACACACGGCGGCACTTTGGCGGTCTCAAGGTGATTGTGCCGGCGGGAGCCTGGCGGACTACGGCCGAGCGCATGGCCTGGCTGAACCACGCCGCCGCCGACTTTGAGCTTTTCACCCTGGACGAACGCAGTGAAGAGCTGGCCGCGGTGGACTTCCGCGACACGGGCAACCTGGAGTCGCGGCTGGTCCATGCCTTCTCAGCCGCGGCGGCCATCGAGCGCTGCCAGGCTGGGATTGACCGGCTGCTGGCGCTGGTTCCCCCGGCTGCCAGGGAGCGGGTCGAGGTTCGGGCAGGCTCGGCGACCGAGGTGGGCCTGCTGCTGCACGGGTTGGAGTTTGCGCGTGTGCGATGCGGGTTTGCGGCCAACTCGTTTTCCCGCGAGGACCAGATCAGCTTTGGCGCGGGAGCCAACGAGACCCCGCTGACCGAAGAAAACGAGGGACTTTGCCGCGACCTGTGCAAGCGGCTCTTCCTCAGCCGCCACGGCGACGGGGCGCACACCGATCCGCTCTTCCGCATGCAGCCGGAGCGCTGGCTTGAGGCGCGGCTGCGCAGCGGAATCGCCGAACTGCTGCCGGGATTGCGCGGCGATCTGCTGTACACGCAGGTGCCGGCGCTTTCGGTTGGCGACCGCGGCCTGCTGGACCTGCTTACGCTCGACCGCAACGGAAGGCTGGCGGTGGTGGAGCTGAAGGCCGACGAAGACCTGCACCTGCCCCTGCAAGCGCTGGACTACTGGATTCGGGTGCGCGCGCTGAACGACGACCGCCAGCCCGCCGCGGGCAACGAGGGCGGCCGTCCGCTGTCGGCCTTCGAGCGCCAGGGGTACTTTCCCGGCGCGGAGGTCTCGCCGCTTGCGCCGCGGCTGCTGCTGGCCGCTCCGGCCTTGCGCATCCATCCCGCCAACGAGCCGGTGCTGCGCTATTTTTCGCCGCAAATCGAATGGGAGCTGATCGCCCTCAGCGAGCACTGGCGGCGGGAGCTGAAGGTGGTGTTCCGCAAGCGGGGCGGAGACCGCCGGGGCTGACGACCCTCAACGAAGGAGTTGCAGGCGAGGGCTGTATTTCAGGGGACATTCTTCCGGGGCAAGACGGGTCAGGCCCCGGTCCAACGCCCGATTGGCGCCCATTCGGTTTCCGCGACGATCCAGGGGATGCGCCAGAGCGGCACACTTACCAGCCAAGGAAAGAAGGCGGCGAATGGATTCTCTCCCGATCAAATATCGGGCCTGTTCCTTCACTTCCTTGTGTTTATTTGGAGCCAACCAGGCGACGGAGGCCTGCAGCCATAGGGGGTCAATGGTGTTGCTGAGATAAATGAGCCTTGGCTCCAGCCGCCATGGCTTTACACTCTTCCCAGAAGGCGGAGATCAACCAGAACCGATGCGTATACCTGTACAGCCGCCTTGCTCCTTTTTTCGTAAGCGCGAGTTGAAAATAGATTTTGTTTCTTACATTGTCGAGCGCGGTGTGACCATATATAAGGCCTTTTTTATCAATTTCATACAGCATTCTCATCGTTCGGATGTGTTGCGCCGGCGAAGGAAGCCGTCCTTCCAGCGCGGAGCACCGATTCGACAACTCTATAGAATTCCCTGCCCCTTCACCTATGAAAAAAAGCAACTGGGCTTCTTCCGCTTCGCTCATCGGTTTTTGTTTTGTGGGCATGTGTAGTAATGGTACATCGATCGAGGACGCAGCGCAATTCAAGCGCCTTGAGCGGCGCATTCGCGCAGGTCGCGGACCAGAGCGTCTACGCGCTTGAGATCCGTGTCCCATGCAAACATGATGCGGGCCGCTCCGCCGATGAAGTTGTAAAACTTCCAGCCCCGGCCGCGCAGCCGGTTGAGAAGATCGTCTGGCGCCATGAGGAAGACCGCGTTGGCTTCGACCGGGCAAGCGATGGTCACGTTGGGGATGCCTGCTATGCGCTCAGCGAAGTAACTCGCGCACTTATTGGCATGGGTTGCATTCGTCAGCCATGCGCCGCTCTCCAGCATCCCCACCCAAGGCGCGGCCAGGAAGCGCATCTTGGACGCAAGCTGTCCCGCCTGCTTGCAGCGGTAATCGAAGTCGGCGGCCAGCGCGGGATCGAAGAACAGGACGGCGTCGCCCACGGCCATTCCATTCTTTGTGCCTCCAAAGCAGAGCACGTCCACGCCGCACTTCCAGCTAAGCTCCGCGGGCGAGCAGCCAAGCGAGGCGCAGGCGTTGGCAAAGCGGGCTCCGTCCATGTGCAGCCAAAGCCCATTCGCCTTGCAGGCCGAGGAGATGGCTCTCACCTCATCCACCGTGTAAACCCGCCCCGTTTCCGTCGATTGCGTGATGGTGACAACGCGCGGCTTGGGAAAGTGAATGTCTTTCCGCTTGGTGGCCAGCTCATGAATGGAAGCGGGAGTGAGCTTTCCATCCTCCGACCGAGCCACGAGCAGCTTCGATCCATTGGAAAAGAACTCCGGCGCGCCGCACTCATCCGTCTCCACGTGCGCCTGCTCGACGCAGATCACCCCATGATAGGACTGGCAGAGCGAGGCCAGCGCCAGCGAGTTGGCGGCGGTGCCGTTGAAGACAAAGAATAACTCAAGATTGGTTTCAAACAGCTCGCGAAAGGCATTGGCGGCCCGCGCCGTCCACGGATCTTCGCCGTACGAGGAAGCGCTCCCGCGGTTGGCGCTCTCCATCGCTGCCCATGCCTGCGGGCAGATTCCCGAGTAGTTATCGCTGGCAAACTGCTGAGCTGTATCCACGGCTTTGTTCTCCATCATGAAACCGCCCTCCGCAAGCTATCCCAGGTCCCAAAATCGGGACCTGGGGCACCCGAAAGTCGATACAAAAATAAACGGTCAGAAACTTAGTGACCGTCGGTTCTGGCCGCGTTGAGCCCCTGAAAGATGACGTCGTACTTCCCGCTCTCGGCGGCAAAGCGCAGGCCCTTCACGTTCTCGACGCAAATCTCGCGTGGGGTGGGCTGAGTCTTCAGAATCTCCATGACCTCGGCGATGAAGGCGCCGAGCGGCATGGCGCGCGGATCGTCTGCGCCGCTCATCAGGTGCGTAGCCACATAGGGAGGAATCAGCTCCAGCACCTCGGTGGTGGTGGCTTTGAGCTGGTAGCGAAGCGATTGCGTATAGGAGTGGATGGCGGCCTTGGTGGCGCAATAGGTGGGCGTGAGCGCCAGGGGAAGAAAGGCCAGGCCGGAGGAGACGTTCACGATGGCCGAGCGCGGCTGCCTGGTGAGCAGGGGCAGCAGCGCCGCCGTCAGCCGTATGGGGCCGAGCAGGTTGGTGGCGACGATGGCCTCGGCGTCGGCCAGGTCGGCCGGCTGGGCGAGCAGCTTCTCGGGGCGCATGATGCCGGCGTTGTTGATAAGCACGTTCAGCGCCGGGAACTCCGCCTCGACCTGGGCCGCAAAGGTGCGGATGGCGGCGGCATTCTGAATATCGAGCGCGAGCGACTTCATGCCGGGGTTGGCGGCGGCGGTTTCGTCCAGCGCCTGCCGGCGGCGGCCGGCGATAACGACCTGGTTGCCCAGTTTGTGCAGCTCTTCCGCAAGGCTGCGGCCAATGCCCGAGCCGCCGCCGGTGATGAGGATGGTGTTGCCGGTGAGATTCATGGGGCTTGGTGTCCTCCAGCAGCAATCATAAGCGGATCCGGCGCGCCGGGGTACTCCAGGCAGCGGACGAGCTCCTTGAGTGAGAGGTTCTCCCGATTCTTGCCTTTAGCCAGAACCGACCGCAGGTTCCCTTCGGCGCCGCTCATGGCCACTCGGGATGACAGAAAGGGTGTGGCAAGGGGCAGCGCGCGGGCCGGGATGCTGACAGACGCACGACGGCCACCCAGGAGGGCGGCCGCTGTGTGTTTGAGTGTGGCGAAGCAAGCCCGGCTAGCGCTCGCCCTTCCTCCAGTGGATGAGGTCGCCGAGGGTGGTGGTGGAGCTGGAGACGGGCGCCTTGTGGCTCTCCTTCTTGTAGTTCTCGACCTGGGCGCGGCTGGCCTCGCGGCCCACGGCGCGCAGGCTCAGGCCCACCTTCTTCTCTTCGACGTTGATCTTGATGATCTTGAAGTCGTGCTCCAGGCCGGTCTCCAGCTTGGAGGGCTTGCCGGCCTCGTCGCCGGCCTCGGAGACGTGGCACAGACCCTCGACGCCCTCCGCGATTTCGACGAAGGCGCCGAACTGCGCCGTGCGCAGAACCTTGCCGTGGACCACGTCGCCTACGCGGTGAGCTGCGAAGAAGCTCTCCCACACGTCGGGCTGCAACTGCTTGATGCCCAGGCTGAGGCGGCGGTTCTGGGGCTCGACCCCGAGCACGACAGCCTTGACCTTTTCGCCCTTCTTCACCACTTCCGACGGGTGCTTGACGCGCTTGGTCCAGCTCAGGTTGGAGACGTGAACCAGGCCGTCGATGCCGTCTTCGATCTCGATGAAGGCGCCGAACTCGGTGAGGTTGCGGACCCGGCCCTCGACGATCGTTCCGGCGGGGTAGCGCTCGGTGAGGTTCTCCCAGGGGTTGTCGAGCAACTGCTTCATGCCCAGCGAGATGCGGCGATCGGCGGGATTGACGCTGAGCACCACCGTCTGCACCTCGTCGCCGGGCTTGACCAGCTTGGAGGGATGCTTGAGGCGCTTCGACCAGGTCATCTCGGAGAGGTGAACCAGGCCTTCGATGCCCTGCTCCAGCTCGACAAATGCGCCGTAGTCGGTGACGGAAAGCACTCGCCCATGTACGTGCGCGCCCACCGGGTAGCGCTCGGCGGCGTCGAGCCAGGGGTCGGGAGTGAGTTGCTTGAAGCCCAGGGAGACGCGCTGCTTGTCCTTGTCGAACTTGAGCACCTTGACCTGAATCTCATCGCCCACATTGACCAGGTCGCGGGGATGAGTGAGCCGGCCCCAGCTCATGTCGGTAATGTGCAGCAGGCCGTCGATGCCGCCCAGATCGACAAACGCGCCGTAGTCGGTCAGGTTCTTCACCGTGCCGGTCAATACGACGCCCTCGCCCAACTTATCCAGCGTGCCGGCGCGCTTGGCTGTCTGCTCCTCTTCGAGAATCTCCTTGCGGCTCACAACCACGTTGCCGCGCTTCTTGTTCAGCTTGATGACGCGGACTTCAATCTGCTGGCCGAGATAGCCGTCCAGATTGCGCACCGGACGAATCTCAAGCTGCGAACCGGGCAAAAATGCCTTTATGCCAATGTCCACAGTCAGTCCGCCCTTGACGCGGCTCACCACCGTACCCATAATCGGCGTCTTGTCGCTCGCGGCCCTCTCGATCGCTTCCCATACGCGCAGGCGCTGCGCCCGCTCGAAGCTGACCAGGTAGCCTCCCTCGGACTCTTCGCGCTCGATTACGACGTCGATCACTTCGCCGGGCTGGAACCTCACCGCCCCGGTGTGGTCCAGAACCTGTTCCAGCGGCACGAGGCCCTCGGACTTCAGGCCCACATCGATCACCAGATGCTTATCGGTCGCCTTGATGACCGTGCCGGAGACAATCTTGTCGCCGTAAGCTTCAACGGCCGCGGCTTCGGCCGCCTGCTCGCGTTCAAAGGCTGCCAAAGCGGCGGAGAAATCTTCGGCGGACTCGGGTCCATGCGCTTCGTGAACCGGCGCCGCGGCGACAGGCTCAGATTCCGGCCCGGCGGAAACTTCCGTTGCAACTTCATCCGCGGGCGGGGCCGCGGCTGTTACTTCCGTGACTTCCACAGGCGCGGGCTTCGCTGGAGGCGGGGCATGAGCTTTCACCTTCTTGGCCTTCGCCGGTGCGGGTTTCGCCTGAGGCGGGGCCTGGGCTACAGGCTCGGTTAAGGCATCGGCGTCCAGCACAGCCATCTCATCGTCTGCTGCGGCAACTTCGGCGGTCTCACTGTTGGACGTGGATTCGAACGGCGGCTGCTCAAGCTCCGTCGCAGGCTCTAGCGTGGGAATTTCCAATTCGGCGTTCAGGGTTATGCTCTCGGGTTCGGGATTGAGGACGTTTGGCATCGCTGCGGCTCCGGAATTCCTTGCTCCCGCGACGGTAAGTGCCTGCCGCTGGGGGGTGGCTCCCGCGCAGCAACTGCCGCCGGCGGAGAGGCCACAAGACCGCATCCCTGCTGTCGAGGCCTCTGCCTGTGACGGAATCGTCTTCGCAAGGGACACTTCTCCCAGCCTGTTGCGCTGGAGAAAAAGGTACTGGTCTCCTTGGGAAGCACCCGGCAGGCAACGGCTTGCTGGAGGGCGGCCACAACTCACTGCGGGAATCCGCGCAGCGAGCTACGCCCACGAGTTTAGCAACCCCGGCTTTCCCGCGTCAATCCAACAGCTTGGCCGCGGACGCGCCGCAAGCCGCTTTGCAACCGCAAATTCACACCCGGCGCGGCGCAGTGAAATGGACTTTCGCTCGGATGCTCAACCGGCGGCGAACCTCTATACTGGTGCAGACGGAAGCCCACCCATGGATTACCTTTGGACCCCCTGGCGCTATGCCTACGTCACCACGGCGGATACCGCGGCGCGGGCGGGCGTTCCCGCGCGGCTGGCAGCGTGGACCGGCGACCTGGGCTGCGTCTTCTGCAACCTGATTGCGTCGATCGACTTCGCAATCGAGGAGGGGATGAGCCGGGACGAGGCTGAGGCTGCCGGCGGCCTGATTGTGCGCGGGAGGCATTGCTTCCTCTGCCTGAATGCCTACCCCTATACCAGCGGCCACGTGATGGCGATGCCCTATGCGCACCTGGACCGGCTGGCCGCGCTGCCCACAGAGACCGCGCATGAGCTGATCGAGATGGCGCAGCGCACCGAAGCGGTTCTTGAGCGGCTCTACCGGCCGCACGGCTTCAACTTCGGCATGAACGTGGGCCAGGCCGGGGGAGCGGGGGTCGCTGGACACGTCCATCTGCACGCGCTGCCGCGCTGGGCCGGCGACACCAACTTCATGACCAGCGTCGCCGAGACGCGCATCCTGCCCGAAGACCTGGAAACTACGTGGAAGCGGCTGCGGCGGGCGTTCGCGGAGGCGGAAAGCTAGAGACTTCTTGCCGGCAGACATCTGAGGTTCTAAAGGTGGGGCCTGGGCCGCCAGCGCGTCGATTCTGCTCGGGTGCGCTCTTATGAGGTTGGCTTGATTCCGAGGGCTTCGTCCATCTTGCTGTTCCACGCTACGCGGAGGTCAGCAGACGTTCCTTCAGCACTTATGAGGTCAATAACCTTCGCTTGGAAAGTGGCACGGCACGTCGGTCCTACGGTGGCAAGATTATGAATGAGCCACGGAGCGAGCGGCACGAAATTCATTTCATGGCCGACTCCTGTATAGCTCCGGGCCGCATCGAGCGCTTCTTTCTCAGGCTTGGCCGTTGTGACGAAAAGGTAATCGGCTAGACCGCTGGGAGAAACCTTCTGATTGAACGTGAGCGTTACCCTTGCTTGATCGATTGGGCGCTCCGTAACCTCAACTCCAAGAATAATCGCGGCGCCCTTTCGGATTGTAATGTCGCCCACGGCTCCAGAAGACTTGTCCGCGACATTGATCCCCTGAAAATCGATTTCCCATTCGAGAGCGTGACACTCGTTTATCGTTTGGAAAAGGGCCGTTGCCAATATCGCGGGAATGCGGCCCCCGCTCTTGACCTTTAATAATCCCTCTATGAGTCTGGCTAGCTGCTCTAAATTGGGTTTTGCGATCCGTTTCAGGGCAATTGACCCTGATTCTCGCAGTTCGATGAACTGACGGAGAAGATGGCGCAAGTAGAGCTTAGCCTCCTGGGCAGGAAGCCCTCGGAGATAATCGACCAAGCTAACCAACGCATCGAAGCTCTGTTGGTCACGTTGGATTCGTGGCTCCCCTCCTTTCATGAACTTTGCGCCGCCTCGAAGTGCTGAAAGATACGGTGACGCCGAAATTGGGATGGCCCGTTCGCGGAGAAACGGAGTGACTACATTGTCGGCCAAGCTTCGACCGCTAAACGTATGTTCGCCGTCCGCGGTTGCGGGGAACCTGATATCGATATCTTGGTTGAGGATGCGAGCAATCGCGCAGCCGACCAGCGCTTCCCGGTACGCCTGGGTCTCTGACCTAAAGAGTCGACCTGTAGCCGCTACGATATTCTCGGGTAGAGCGACAGCGGCACTCTCCCTGTGGTCTTCTTCCGCCAACTCAAACAACTCCCTCAGGAGTTCTGTCGCTTCGCTGGCCTTAATCTGATGAGGCATTGTAAGCTCCCATTCAGAAATTCACCCAAAGGGCTTCGGTACGCATTTTTTTCACAGAATGGCACATTTTCTCCGGTGCGTCAATGCGCTTCCACCCCTTGTATAGCTGGTCCATTAAATCGCAACGATAACCGGAAATAGCGACCCGTCCACGACATAGGTTCAACGTATACGCTAATTCTCGATGCTCGGCATCGATCATTTCATAGCCATAGGCCTTCCTGTCTGTTCGTGAGTCGTGGACGTATGGTGGGTCACAGTAAAACAGCGTGCCTGGGTCATCGTAGAGCCGAACGATTTCGTTTGCCGGACGGTTTTCGATCTGGACTCGCAAAAGGCGCATCGCAATGTGTGGTAGGTCTTCAATAGCCCCGAGCCAACGCGATACAACCCCCGACATTCCAGCCCGGCTTGTGTTCCTGCAATTTGCCCACCTGCCAAGCGAAGCGGTTTGTGCTAGGCCTGTACGAGCTTGGCGCGCTCTCACGTAGAAAAGCCTTGCACGCTCTATTGCGTCCTCAATCGAAACAGGATTCTTGGTAACTGATTTGTAGAATTCCTCACGCGAAAACGGTGTAAGGCCGATTCTCTCAACGAGATCTTCTTTGCTATCGCGGAGCACACGGAAGAAATTCGCAACTTCACCGTCAATATCGTTATACGTTTCCACGGGCGATGGTTCACGATTCAACAGTACCGCAGCCGAGCCTGCAAATGGCTCACAATAATGATGGCATTCTGGGAGAAGAGGAAGAAGCCAATTCAAGTGGCTAAACTTCCCCCCATACCATCCGAATGCAATCAGCTTGCCCGGCGGTTTGCGGTAAGCTGCGGGCTCGTCGGGTGTCCTTGGAAAATCCAGTTCGGATAAAAAGATCGGAGACAGACCTCTCGCCCTGCGCGCCATTAGAACCCCCCTCGTAAGCCCCTCATCCGACGAACTCAAGGTTTCATTATCAACGCTCCTGGTCGCAGGCACAAATGTCAATAAATGGTCCGAAACCCGTATTCCCGATTTGGCCCTGTAGTCCGCATCTTCGCCATTGTCCTCGAAGTGGATCCCAAATCTGGATTCTTGGAGCCGAGATTGTGCACCCCCTTACTGCAAGCTCGCCATGAGGCTGTCGAGGGCGGATTTGGGCGGGCGAGTTATCGACTCCGGCAGCGTGCCCAGCGGCTCGTCCACCACGTTGAGCAGGTCGAGGAAGGTGGGCTTTTCGGTGTCGATGTAGAAGACGCCGGTAAGGATCTCGTCCTCATCGCGGGCTTCCATGAGGGTGCGCACGGCGTTGGCCTTGTCGGTGGGGTCGTAGTCTTCGAGCAGCTTGCGCAGGCGGAGGTTGGAGCCGTCGTGCATCTCGACCTCGTAGACCTCGCCCGAGCCGTAATCCACTTCGATGTCGTCGAAGCTGGCCACAAAGTCCACCTCGTTGATGGGCTCGTCGTTGTCCTGCATGAACTTGTAACTCTTGGTCGATCCCTCGTGGTCGTTGAAGGTTACGCAGGGGCTGATCACGTCTAGCATCACCGTGCCCTTGTGGGCGATGGCCGCCTTGAGCATGGAGAGCAGTTGCAGCTTGTCGCCGGAGAACGACCGGCCGACAAAGGTGGCGCCCAACTGGATGGCCAGCGCGCAGGTGTCGATGCCGGGAAGATCGTTGACCACGCCGGTCTTGAGGCGGGAACCGATGTCGGCGGTGGCGGAGAACTGGCCCTTGGTGAGGCCGTAGACGCCGTTGTTCTCGATGATGTAGATCATGGGCAGATTGCGGCGCAGCAGGTGGACGAACTGGCCCATGCCGATGGAGGCCGTGTCGCCGTCGCCGGAGACGCCGATCGTGGTCATGGTGTGGTTGGCGAGGATGGCGCCGGTGGAGACCGAGGGCATGCGTCCATGCAGGCCGTTGAAGGCGTGGGAGCGGCTCATGAAGTAGGCGGGGCTCTTGGAGGAGCAGCCGATGCCGCTCATCTTCATCACCCGCTCCGGCTCCACGCCCATCTCCCACATGGCCTGCATAATGCGCTCGGAGATGGAGTTGTGGCCGCAGCCGGCGCAGAGCGTGCTCTTGCCGCCGCGGTACTCGAGAATCGGCAGGCCGATGTGATTCACTTTGAGACCATTGGAACCCGCTGTTGCCGTTGCCATTAGAGGCCCTCCCTGGCTGCAAACTCTTCGGTGACGGTGCGCGCGTCGAGCGGCAATCCGTTGAAGTGGAGGATGCTGCGCAGCTTGGCCGGCTGCTCGCCGGGCAGATCGAGCTTGAGCAGGCCGGCCAGTTGCGCGTCGCGGTTCTGCTCGACCACGTAAACCCGCTCGTGCGAGGCCACAAAGTCGTGAATCTCGTGGGCGAAGGGATAGGCGCGGATGCGCATGTAATCCACCTTGCGGCCGTACTCGCGGGCGATCTGGTCGAGGCTTTCGCGCAGGGCGAAATCGGTGCTGCCGTAGGCCAGGAAACCGATCTTCGAGGCTCCATCGCTCACCGTAACCGGCGCTGGAACCAGCTTGCGCGCATTCTCGAACTTGCGCGCCAGCCGCTCCATCAGGGCCACATACTCGGCCGGCTTCTCGGTGTAGACGCCGGCATCGGTGTGGCCGGTTCCGCGCGTGAAGTAACTGGCCTTGGGATGGCGCGTTCCGGGCAGCGTGCGCCAGCCAATGGCGTCGCCGTCCACATCGCGGTAGCGCGCGAAACTGCCCAGGCGCTCCAGGTCCTCGGCGGTGAGCACCTTGCCGCGATCGAGCGGCGTTTTGGGATACTCGAATGGCTCCGACATCCAGTTGTTCATGCCCAGGTCGAGGTCGGAGAGGACGAAGACCGGCGTTTGCACGCGCTCGGCCAGGTCGAAGGCGGCGTAGGCCAGCTCGAAGCACTCCCTGACCGAGCCGGGCAAAAGCATGATGTGTTTGGTGTCGCCGTGGGAGAGGAACGCCACGCTCAGCAGATCGGCCTGCGAGGTGCGGGTGGGCATGCCGGTGGACGGGCCGGAGCGCTGGATGTCGAAGATGACGCCGGGAATCTCGGCAAAGTAGCCCAGGCCGGCAAACTCGGCCATGAGCGAGATGCCGGGGCCGGAGGTGGCCGTCATGGCCCGCGCGCCGGCCCAGCCCGCGCCCAGCACCATGCCGATGGCCGCCAGCTCGTCCTCGGCCTGAACGACGGCAAAGGTGGCCTTGCCCTCCGGCGTGACGCGAAACTTCTTCAGCAGGTCGGTGGTTGCTTCGATCACCGAGGTCGAGGGCGTAATTGGATACCAGGCCACCACCGTCACGCCGGCAAAGACCGCGCCCATTCCGCAGGCCGCGTTGCCGTCGATGACGATCTTGCCTTTGGTGCGGTCCATGCGCTCGATGAAGTAGGGGTCCTGCTTGGTCAGGTTCCGGGCCGCGTAGTCGAAGCCGGCTTTCACCGCGCCGAAGTTCAGCTCGAAGACCTTCTCCTTGCGGGCGAACTGCTTGCGCAGCCCGCTCTCGACCACGGCGAGGTCGATGCGCAGCAACTGGGCCACTACGCCCACGTAGACCATGTTCTTGACCAGCTTGCGCAACTTGGGCTCGGCGCAGATGGCCACCGTGATCTTGTCGAAGGGGACAGGATAGAAGACGGCGTCGTCGCGATACTGCCGGAGGTCCAAGGCCTCCTCGTAGATGGCCGCGCCGCCTGGGGCGAGATCGAGAACATCCTGGCGCGCGGTATCGGGGTTGAGGGCGACGAGCACCTCGGCGCTGCGCTTGCGGGCCACATAGCCGTCCTTGCTGGCGCGGATGGTATACCAGGTGGGAAGTCCGGCGATGTTGGACGGGAAGAGGTTCTTTCCGCTGACCGGAACGCCCATGCCGAAGATGCTCTTCAGCAGCACGCTATTGGCGGATTGCGAGCCGGAGCCGTTCACCGTTGCCACGTTGATGCTGAAGTCGTTGACCACGCGCTCGCGGGCGCTGAGTTCGCCCTCCAACTGACCCAGGGCCAGGTCGCCTGTCGCCATGTGGCGGAGTTCCCTTCCGAAGAGTTCCGGGAAGACTCGAACTTCTCTTCTCCCATGTGATTATAATCACATTTTCGGTGCAGCGTCCCACATGGTAGGCGGAGGGCTCCCGCCGCGGGTGGCGCGGAAGGGAATCCGCTGGCTCGGGCGCCGGAACCGCGGGAAGAGCGCGGGCAGGCAGCGCGAAATGGGAAAACTTTTACCCAAACGACTGCATTCGCTTGCACACTTGCAAGGCGCGTATCGCGCAAGTTGTTGATTTTACTATCTGTGAGTTTGGACCTGGAATTGCAGTGAAACTGTAAGAGCGGCGCAACCTGCTAAAGGTTGTTTGTCTCTCGGAATGCATTGCGTCACTATCTCGTTTGACCGGCCGAAAGCGGAAGGTGCGCCGGTTTGAATGCCAGACCCGATTGCGGTCTTTGCCACTCAACCCCCCAAACGATCGCCTGTTCCGCGGAGTGAAGATGATGAATCCCCCAAAGCCCATTTCGACGATGAGAACGGCTGCCTTGGCTCTGGCGGTCTTTCTGGCGGCCGCCGTGACAGCGCGCGCGGATAGCCTGGTGACATCCCGGCCGGCCGAGACCGACTCGATAGACTGGTCGCAGCTCGGAGCTGACAACACAGGGATTCCCAATGACTTCGGTTTTCATACGGCCGATGGCATATCGGGCATTGGCACCTACGCGAATTCCGGACACGGGTACTTCCGCGGGGTGGGAGCGTTGACGCAGGAGGGTGCTTCTCCCGACTATTTGAGTGATTTCGCCCCAGGCGACTGGCTGAACTGGGCGGACAACAGCGGCCCGCTGACTTTGACGTTTATTGGTGAGGGGTACACCCAGATCGGGGCACAGATCGATACGAATGTTTTCTATGGCCCCTTCGATGTGCAAATTTGCGACGTCAACGGCTGCTTCACCGATATAAGCGCAGGCGACGCCGGTGATTCCAACAACGGCAGTGCTCCCTATATCGGAATCGAGAGTTCGTCGCCCATCACCTGGGTCACATTCAACCTGGTGCAGTACAGCGCCGGTACCACCCCAGATTTCGACGTCTCTCAGAATTTCGCTATCAACGGCGTGACGCTCGACGGCGGAACGGTCGTGCCCGAGCCCGGCAGCCTGCTTCTGCTCGGCACCGGCCTGGTGGGTCTGGCCGGCGCATTGCGCAGGAAGCTGGCGCGGTAGGCTCAGGCCTGGGCAAGGGCGATTCCAGGCAAGTCATCATCGCAAACGAGCCTTGACAGCTGAAGCTGTCAGGGCTTTTTTGCGTTTGGGCGCGAAATCCCATCGCCGGCCGCGCGGCGTGGAAGGCTTATGCTTCCAGCGCGGCCAGAATCTGCGCAGCGAGCTGGCTGACGCTGCCGGCGCCGAGGGTGAGGATAAGGTCGCCCTCGCGGGCCTGGGAGACAGCGGCGGCAACGGCGGCGGGAAAGTCGGGAGCGAATTGGACCGCCGGCCCCTGAGCGCGGCTGGAATCCTGGATGCGCTCGGCCAGGCGCTCGGCGGTTACGCCGGGGATGGGCTCCTCGCTGGCGGCGTAGATGGGCAGGACGGCCAGGGTGTCCGCGTCGTGGAATGCGCCGCTGAACTCGTCCATAAGATCGAGGGTGCGCGTGAAGCGGTGGGGCTGGAAGACGACGTGGATGCGCCGGTAGCCGCACTCGCGGGCGGCGGCCAGGGTGGCGCGAATCTCGGTGGGATGGTGGCCGTAGTCGTCCACCACGGCGACGCCGCGGGCCGCGCCGCGCTGCTGGAAGCGGCGATCGACGCCGCGAAAGCGGTTGAGCCCCTCGGCGATCTTCTCCGCCTCAACGCCGAGCTGATGCGCGATGGCCACCGCCGCGGCGGCGTTGAGGACGTTGTGGCGGCCGGGCACGCGCAGTTCGAAGGGACCGAGCGGTCCCTGGGCGGTGTGGACCAGAAACCGCGCGAAGCAGCCCTGGCCGGCCTGGACAAACTCCAGCCGGAAGTCGGCTTCGGTGTCAACGCCATAGGTGAAGACGCGGCGGCGGGCGCGGGGCAGAATAGCCTTGAGCAGGGGATCGTCGATGCAGGCGGTCACCGCCCCGTAGAACGGCACCCGGTCCATGAAGGCCAGAAAGGCGCGCTCCACGTCGTCCATGTCGCGGTAGCAGTCCATGTGCTCGCGGTCGAGGTTGGTGACCACGGCGAGGATGGGCGAGAGCTTAAGGAAGGAGCGATCACTCTCGTCGGCCTCGGCCACCAGGTATTGGGTGGTTCCCAGGCGCGCGTTGGAGCCCAGAGCGTCAACGCGGCCGCCGACAACCACGGTGGGATCGAGGCCGCCGGCGGAGAGCACGGAGGCCACCATGGAGGTGGTGGTGGTTTTGCCGTGCATGCCGGCGATGGCGATGCCGTACTTGAGGCGCATCAGCTCGGCCAGCATCTCCGCGCGCTGGATGACGGGAATCTTGCGGGCATGGGCCTCGAGAACCTCGGGATTGGCGGCGCCAACCGCAGAGCTGGTGACCACGACCGTGGCCCCGGCTACGTTGGCGGCGTCATGGCCTTCGTAGATGGCAGCGCCCAACTGGGCAAGCCGGTCAGTTACCGGCCCGCGGCGCAGATCGGAGCCGGAGACGCGAAAGCCGAGGTTGAGCAGAATCTCGGCGATGCCGCTCATGCCGATGCCGCCGATTCCGATGAAGTGCGCGTGCTGGGAGGTGGCAAACATGTTGAGCAAAACTTAACTGTAACATTCGCGCCGGCGGCGGGCGGCCGCTGCTCGGTCTTGCTCAGCCGCGCGCGGGCGCCTTGAGGCCCAGTTCGCGCATGGCGATCTGCAGGTCGGCCCAGGCCTCTTTCTTCTGGCGCGGGTCGCGGAGGAGATATGCCGGATGGTAGGTGACGATGAGGCG
>Ga0326727_10009142_pt1 | contig 24604 bp, 23 predicted proteins | sample MB2enrmetagenome_FD_207643 | JGI IMG/M metagenome (GOLD analysis project Ga0326727, IMG submission 207643) | Lab enriched peat soil microbial communities from McLean, Ithaca, NY, United States - MB29MY | ecosystem: Environmental > Terrestrial > Soil > Wetlands > Peat | place: USA: New York... | reverse complement strand
GACGGACATGAGCCACATGTTCAATTATGCTTGGTCGTTCGACCAGCCCGTCGGCGCGTGGAACACGTCATCCGTGACGGACATGAGCCACATGTTCAATTATGCTTGGTCGTTCGACCAGCCCGTCGGCGCGTGGAACACGTCATCCGTGACGGACATGAGCTACATGTTCTATGACGCATCGTTGTTCGACCAGCCCGTCGGCGCGTGGAACACGTCATCCGTGACGGACATGAGCTACATGTTCTATGACGCATCGTTGTTCGACCAGCGCATCGGCGCGTGGAACGCGTGGAACACGTCTTCCGTGACGGACATGAGCTACATGTTCTATGACGCACATTTTTTCGACCAGCGCATCGGCGCGTGGAACACGTCATCCGTGACGGACATGAGCTACATGTTCTATGATACTCCTTTCTTCGATCAACCCATTGGCGCCTGGAACACGTCGAGCGTGACGAACATGGATGGTATGTTCTGGGGTGCCTCGTCGTTCGACCAACCCATCGGCACGTGGAATGTATCGCACGTGACGGACATGAGCTTGATGTTCGCCGGTGCCACGTCGTTCACCCAGCCCGTCGGCGCGTGGAACACGTCATCCGTGACGGATATGCGTGAAATGTTCAATTATGCTTGGTCGTTCGACCAGCCCGTCGGCGCGTGGAACACGTCATCCGTGACGGACATGAGCCACATGTTCAATTATGCTTGGTCGTTCGATCAGTCCATCGGCGCGTGGAACACGTCATCCGTGACGGACATGAGTGATATGTTCGATGGTGCCTCGTCGTTCGACCAGCCCATCGGCGCGTGGAACACGTCATCCGTCACGGACATGAGTGATATGTTCGATGGTGCCTCGTCGTTCGACCAGCCCGTCGGCGCGTGGAACGTTTCGAGAGTGACGGACATGAGTTTCATGTTCTGCTATGCCACGTCGTTCGACCAGCCCATCGGCGCGTGGAATGTATCGAGCGTGACAGACATGGACGATATGTTCTCTGGTGCAACGTTATCAGCGACAAATTACGATGCCCTGCTGCTCGGCTGGTCGCAAGAAACCCTTCAACCCGACGTGTCCTTCGACGCGGGGAACTCCACGTACAATGGTGCCGCCAGTGCTGCTCGGGCGTACATCATTAACACGTACAATTGGACTATCTCTGACGGGGGCCAAGCAGGTTTAAGTCATGCCGGGACCAACGGACCTGGTTCAGGTGCCATGGAAATTGCCGTGGCAATCGTGCTGGCAGGGGCGGTGAGCGCCGTGATCGTCGTGGGTTTGACCGTGAAAAAGAAACATCGCCACGTCGATCGCGAACAGCCACGACGGGTCATTCACCAGGAAGGAACGAAAATGCTGATGGTGCCTTCAGCGCCCCGGTTCCTGCGGGCCAAGATCGAGGCTGGCCGAGTCATCCTTTCGTGGCAACCTCCGGCGAGCACGTGGAGGTCGGCGATCACGGGTTACAAGGTCTATCGCGGCTCGTCTCAGGAAGACGAGGTCTTGATCGCCACGCTGGGCAACGTGACCACGTTCACGGACACCGGCATGGCAAGCGGGCAAGCCTGCCATTACAGGGTGAGCGCGGTGAACGATCCTGGCGAGGGCGTGCTGTCGGCCGAGGTTGTAGCGAATCCGCCCGATCCCGATGGTCCCGTTCCCGATGGACAAACTTAGGTTTCGATGCGCACCTCGGCCACTGCCGCGCGATAAAACTCGAAGCCCTTCATGTGGCGGCCGGAAGGTCCCATGTATCTAGTTCGGTACTCCAAGGAACCCACGTCTGCGACGAGTGAAAACCCTCGTTCGGCGAGATACGCCGCGAGTTCCTCCGGATACAGGCCGAAGGTCCACGTCTCGCCAGACTCCTGCAGCGTGGCTGGCACATCCCCAAGCTTCCCGAAGTGCACGGTGCCGTCGAGCAACCCGCGATGGATGTACGTGAAGACGAGGCGACTCCCGGGTTTCGTCATAGACGAGATGGACTGCAGCGTGACATCGACCGCCTCTGCGGTGAGATAGTGCATCACGCCTTCCCAGAGGACGAACGTGGAGACAGACCGGTCGAAACCCGCGTCTTCAAGCGCCGTGGAAAGGTCTTGGCTGTCAAAATCTATCGACACATAGGTCACGTGATCGGGTAAACGCCCCAACTTGCTCGCGAGGCGATCTTTTTTCACGGCGAGGGTGCTCGGGTGGTCAACCTCGAAGACCTTCGTCCGGTCCATGCCCGGCAGGCGGTACGCCCGGCAGTCATAGCCCGCGCCGAGGATCACGACCTGCTCGGCCCCGTTTCGGAGCGCTTCCCCGAGTTGATCGTCGATCCAGCACGTTCGGCCGAGGGATGATGCCCGGACGCCCGGCCATTTCCTGTCGATATACAGGGGCACGATGTGCCCGAACAGTGGTACACGAGATAACCGGAAAAATTTCTGCCCCCTCGGCCCCAGAAAACTCGGCGCAAGAGGGTCCTCAAACAGCCGCTTCCGCTTCGGGTGCCGAAAGGATTCGATGGCCCGGAACAGCGCGTTGAACTCGGCCGTTTGGCTCGCTTCTCCGGGTTTCATGAAAAACACCAATTGCTTTAACAAGTCAAATAGCGGAAATATATTTCTTCTGCTTGAATGACTCGAATCACGTAATCTCGATCAGGGCAAATTCTATTTGCTTCTTTGATGGCCGTGGCAATGGATTCGTCAGCTGCAATGACTTCGTCACCGCGTACCGCAACGAATCTATTTGCATACGCCTGTTGCCGCATCTGCATACGTTCGGGTAACGAATTCAATGGGCTTCTCATTGGTTTTGCAAGCCAGATCTTTTGGTCAGTGCGTATCTCTTGGTTGAATTGGCAATTGGATTGAAAAAATGAAAAAGATTACATGTTCATGCCGCCGGCGACCTCGATCGAGATGCCGGTGATGTAATCCGCGTCGGGGCTGGCGAGGAACTTCACCGCGCCGGCGATATCCTCAGGAAGGCCCATGCGACCGGCGGGAATCTCGAGAACGAACTTGTTGATGACTTTCTCGGGCATCTTGTCGGTCATGGGCGTCTTGATAAAGCCAGGCTGGATTGCGTTGGAGGTGATGTTGTATTTGGCCATCTCCTTGGCAACGGTCTTGGTAAAAGCAATCACACCGGCCTTGGCTGCTGTATAGTTCGCTTGGCCAATGTTTCCGCCCTTCGCGACCATGGACGAGATGTTGATGATGCGCCGCTTCTGGAAGGTCGATGGTGGGACAGCTTCGACCGCCGAAATCTTGGCCTTGATCTCGGCCATGAGCGCCTTCTGCTCCTCGGCGGCGGCCTCGTCGCCGTTTGCCTCGGCTTCGGCAAGCGCGGCTTCCGCGGCCTGCATATCGGCTTCCAGAGGCTCGCGCTGGGGGGCGAGGATGGCCTTCGCGGTGGCCACCCACCGGCTGCAGCAGTTTTTCACGATGAGGAACATGGACTTGATATTGATATTCATGACCAGGTCCCAGTCCTTCTCCTCCATCTTCAGGAGCATCGCGTCGCGGGTGATGCCCGCGTTGTTCACGACGACCTCGACCTCACCGAAGTCGAAGGCCTGCTGGACCATACTCTCGACGTCCTCGGCGCTGGACACGTCACATTTTATCGCAATGGCTTCATTTCCGAGGGCCTTGATGCTCTCCGCGGTCTCGGAGGCTGTCGCCTCGTCGATGTCCACGACGACGATGTTCATACCAAGATCCTTGGCGAGTTTCATAGCGATGGCCGCGCCGATGCCACGGCCAGCGCCGGTAACGATTGCAACTTTATCGACCATTTTTATGACCTTTTGGCAGTATAGAAACCGAGCTTGTGCTCGTTCACGGGAGCTAAGGCAGTTTACTTCTTATGGTTTCTGGACTTGGTGCGTGAACTGATGGCCACCTCACTTGGGGGATGATCGACGTAGTTGACCGGTACCAAGCGGTACCGGTTCGCGCAAAAAAAAAATATCCATCAGATTAACATTCTGAACCCGTGTTCCAGAACGGCATCGTGCTCGTGAACCCGTTCCACGCATCCTTACTTGGTATGTAAGGTAGCAACATTTATTTTCTCTAATTTTTAGACAATGAAAAGAACACGGCAGGAACCGCCTGCTTAGGAGGAAATGGAAACGACATCAGCAAGGAAATCGACTAGCTGGCGCAGGGCCCTCGACCGGTGGGAAACTTGGTTCTTTTCCGCGATGTCCATCTCAGCAAAGGTTCGTTCATTGCCCTCGGGTATTGCTGGAATGAAGATCGGGTCGAACCCGAACCCGCCCGTTCCGCGAGGCTCGAATGCCAGCACGCCGTCGATCCGGCCGTGGAATGCCACGATCTCGCCCGTCTCCGCCAAGTAGATGCACGAGCACGCTTCGAAATACGCAGCACGGTCGGCAAAATCATTGTACTCTTCCATTAACTTCAGGATGCCCTTGCAATCCAGCATCTTCTTGACCTCGGCCGAGTACACGCCGGGGAAGCCGTTTAACGCGGGCACGAACAGGCCCGCGTCCTCCACGAACACGTTCCCATCGCAAGCCCCCGCGGCATCCACGACCTTGTGCCGCGCGACGGCCTCCAGCGAGTCGGCCTGGATCTCCGACAGCTCGGCCTTGCACTGCACGAGCTCGAGCCCCGCTATCTCGCCTTCCAGGAATGCCTTGGCCTCCTCGAACTTGCCGCGATTTCCCGTCGCGAAAAAAAGTTGGAAGGACATGGCTATCACATCAAGAGCAACTTCAGCGGCACGTATTCCGTGTCCGGCACGAATGCCTCGCCGAATTCGCAAGAGATTTCTTCGCCGCGCAGGCGGGATGTCTTTTCGGCCCAAGCCATTACCCGCTCGAGCATCTCAGCCTGCGAGGCGTACGCGTTGTTGAAGATGCCAACCTTTTCGGTCCAATAGGCGGAGATGTCGGCCACGACGAAGATCGAGGAGTGCACGTAGGAAAACTTGCACGATGGAGACTCGTAATAGTAAAACCCGAGAGGCCGCACGTTCTTGCCGTATCCGCCGTACGCGCTTCCCGTCACGGCATGGTAAACGCCTTCCTTGACGAGCAGGGACGTGTTGCGGTGTGTCCGGTGGGTCTCGGCCGGGTGGGGCGCGAGAATGATGTCGGGTGCTTGGTTGCGGATGAGATTGGTCACGAGGTTCACGTTATCCCGCTTGATCTCGACCTCGTCCAGCTTCAGGTTGATGAAGTCTGCCACGTTCAGGTTCTTGGTCGCGTTGCGGTACTCCTGCTCGCGGATAGCGATGATCTGTTCCTTGTCTTCCTCCTTGGTATACCCGCCACTGCCAGGGGTCATGAGCACCACGACGACGCTAGCCCCGAATGAAGTATATTTCAAGATGGTGCCACCGCAGCTGATGAGCTCGTCGTCCGGATGGGGGGCGAACACGAGGATCTTGTTTGGCACCACGATGGGTACGTGGATCCCGCCTTCCGTGATCACCTTGCAAGTGGACTCTGTTTCCATATCGAATCACCGCAACAATTGTCGTACTGATTAGGTAGATGGAATAGCTTAATTATCTCGTAGAAAAAATGTGACGTTATTGGTGGCTAGACATGAATCCTGAACGCGCTGCTAAATTTCGTCAACAGGCCCAATCGCTCTTCGAAAAGAAGCAATACGACAAGGCCCTCGAGGTCGTCACGAAGGCACTCCAAGAGCACCCGGACAACCCGATCAGCTGGCAGCTGCAAGGATTCATCCAAGAAGCCTGCAACTACCGCAACGAGGCCATCAAGAGTTTCCAAGAGGCCATAAAACGCGACGAGTCATGCGAGATCGCCTACGTGTCGATCTCGCGTATACTGCGGGAGAAGAAAGATTTTTTCAAGAGCTTCGAGATCTTGGAGAACATCTCGCAGAAATTCCCGAAAAGTGCATTGCTGCGGCAGGCAGTCATGGAGATCTTGGAAGGGCGGATCTCGGCCGAGCTCACCGAGCTTTTCAAGGTGCGACCCGAGATCATCATCAACGTTCTCAAGAATGCAGAGGACGATCCAGATTTCAAGTACAAGCTCACCGGCACGATCAAGAACGTCGCGGTCGAGAAGCCCGAGTTTTTCACGGGGAAGGCATTCGAGATCATCAGGGAGCTGTCCAAGGCGAGCGACGACGAGGTCCGCAGCACCGCTTACGTGTTGCTCGTTGCAGTTTACGAGGCCAACCCGTCGATCATCGAGAAGAACAAGGATGTGCTGCGGGCGGGCATCGCCGACAAGAACCAATACATCCAAAAGACCACGTCCGGCATCCTGAAAAACCTCGTGAATTATTTCCCGAACTACCTCGTTGGCGAGGAAGCAATGCTCACCCAAGCCCTCGATGGTCCGGTCACCGCCGAGAATATCATGCGCGTGCTCCCCGCTTGTCCAAACTGCCACAGCCAAGATGATGTCTACCTGCAACCGATCCAGGAAAACGAGAAGATCCTGAGGCTCTATTGCGAGAAGTGCGACGTGTATTACTTCAAACAGCCTGGCTCCATGGCTACGTCGGTCATCGACAAGGGCGAGAAAATGTTGGACGGACCGGTCGTCTGCCCCTCTTGTAAAATCCAATTCTTAAAATGGAGCGAGGAAGCAAAGCTCTACGGCTGTTCGGTGTGCGGCAAGTGGTACACGCAATAAATCTCTTTTTTCATGCATGTTTCGGGCAAGCGCGGGCGCCGCATGCGGAGCAGGAGTCCTCGCGGCACGGCGGCGTTTTCGTGCCTTCTATTGCCCGGTCCCACTCGGAACGGAGATAGGCAATCGGAACGGGCAGGAGGCATTCGATATGAACTGGCACGTTGCCCGATTCTTTCAGCGCGATGGCAGCCTCGAACACCGCGTCCATGTCACGCTCGGGGATGGATTTTCCCCCCGCACCGCTACCACTCAGGAACGGGGCCAGCTCGATCCCACCGAGCGAGAGCGCGGCTTGGAGGCGGGCCTCGCGAGGCGATGTGGTGCCGACTCGAGAATGAGTTGCTTTTTGCACGCGATCGACGAATGACTCGAAGCCCCGCTTGAACGTCTTGAAATTTCGTCCCAAGTACCGTTCCGCGTGGAACATGAACGGTGTCCCGAGCTTGGGCACGAACGGATTGACGGAGGCGACGATGCGGGCTCCCGTGGTCTCCGCGATGGTCCTGAGCCGGTCAAGAAATTCGATGGTCTGGTCAAGATCGATCTCGGTCTCCGTCGGCAGCCCGTAAAGTAAATACACCTTGATGGTCCCCACGTCGTGGGTGACGAAGGCCCTCGCGAGTCGTTCGTAATCTTCATTCACGAATGGCTTGTTAATGGCCGCCCTGAGCCTGTCAGAACCTGTTTCGGGGGCCAACGTGATTGTTTTGATGTTTGCTCGCTGGATGATCTCGACCATACCCCCTTCATCTGTTGGTTTTATGGAGGGAATGGATAGCTTGAAGCCGTTGTCGAGAATTTCCAGGCATACCTCGGCCAAGTCGGGATGGTCGGAGACGTTGGACCCGAGCAAGCTCACCTTCTCGTGCTCCTGCCCGCTCGCGGCCATCTTGTCGAGGACTTGGCGGATGTAGGACACCGATCGGAACCGCGGCGGCCGGAGGTGCATACCGACCAGGCAGAACCGGCACCCCTGCTCGCAGCCCCTGCCAACCTCCAGTAAGAACGTGTTCCCCAGTGAAGGCATGTCTCCGTCCTCGTCCTCGATGGCAGGGATGTCTTGGACCACCGGCACCGCGAGCTCGTCGAGTGGAGGATTTTCCCGCTCGCAGGCGCTTCCCGAGAGCACGTCATCGAGGGACCTGCCTTCGGACAGCAGGAACGCAGGGACTATTGCAGTTTTCGGCCCCTTGTACGATGACCACCACGCACCCAGCGTGACCTCCGGATCCATAAAGCGCGGGAACTCGTCCAAAAAGGCCTTGAACGACCGTTCCGCGTCGTACCGAAAGATAAAGTCCATGTAGGGCAGGAGAGGGAGCGGGTTGACCGATATCGCGATTCCGCCTGCAATGATGACCGGGATTTGCTCGCCGCGCGCGTGTGCCGCTGCCCGATCCGATGCCAGAACCGGGATGCCCGCGAGCCGTAGCATCTCCACGACGTTGAAGTAGTCCGGCTCAAACGCACAGCTGAACCCCACGAGAGAGAACACGCGCGGTGGAGTTGCATACACCTCCGATACCGGTTGCGTGCTTTTCCCGCGAGCTGGCAGATAGAATCGATCGACGACGTACCGGGGATCGTCCTTGCCAATGCTCTCGATCACTTGCAACCCGAGGGACGAGGCACCGACGCGCTTCACGTTCGGGTACGCGACGAGCAACGGGATGGCGTCAGATCTCCACGAAGGCCGTGTCATTATTGAAAGGGCGGCAGTGGCTGGGATTAAATGTTGCTCGTTCAGCATCATCATACGGCACCGAACCTGCCTCGGGCTCGCAATGCCGGGACGTTGCTTAGCTTATTATTAAATCACGGTGCGTTGATTGTTTCATTATATATGGCCTAGACTGACCAAGGCACCATTCATGTCACGAATTCATAATAAACGCTCGGGAAAATCCGGATCGACTCGCCCAGCCATCAAGACTGTCCCTTCGTGGGTCACATATAACGCGAGAGAGGTCGAAGAGCTGGTCGTGCAATTGGGACGAGAAGGGTTCCCGCCAGCCCAGATCGGTCTCGTTCTGCGGGATTCCTACGGCATCCCGCTCGTCAAGACCATTACTGGGAAGAAGATTCAACAAATTTTGAAGGAAAATAACCTCCTGCAGTCGCCATTGCCCGAGGATCTTACCAACATGATCCGTAAGGCCTTGAAGCTGCGGGATCACCTTGAACAGAACAAGAAGGACCTTCATAACAAGAGAAACCTCCAAAATCTGGAAAGCAAGGTCTACCGGCTCGTAAAATATTACCGCCGCGAGGGTGTACTCGCACCGACGTTCCGGTACAAGCCCGATCAGATGAAGGGCCTCGTCAGCCGTTAAACGCGACTGGCATCGTTTCGCATCTCCTTTTTCCACGACGTTTTTTTCATCCATTCGCCTTTAACGCGAATTATACCCGAAATCGCGGTTTTCGGGTAAATTTAATATGGCATCGCTAGTCAAGACTACTCGATTGAGCCGTGAACTCTCATAAGACCCGTTCCCTTTCCATAGCAATCGTCCTTGCCTTCACGTTCATCATAACCGCGTACGCTACTCAAGCATCGGGCTCCCTGACGTGGCCATCGTGGATACCCACCACGTATTCGAGCTTAGGCTGGACTTGCCCAGTCAATGGCACCAGCGCCAAAGACATCGATAACATCTTGATCAACCCGGCCAACGGGGCCGCTAACATGACCCCGATGTACTCGCAATTGATCCTGAATGGTAGCGGCGACGTGTTGCTCACCAACTACATCGATTTCGAGGCGGCCACGGGCGCAAACCTGACTGGAAACATCTTCGACCTGCCGGTGCCCCAAGACCGAACCGAGCTCGATGCGACGTTGGCAAAATACACCCAGATCCCGTTCACGGGCACCACACTGTGGGAATTGGTCGTGTTCACGTTTGAAAACACGTGGAATGCGCACGATCAGGCGGGCCTTGTCCTCGTCGAGACCGCCACGATCGGCCAGCGCCCGGCCGTGCTGCTCAACTATCAAGGATACGGGGATTTGGGCTACGTTGCGTTCGTCAACATGGGCAACAAGGCCGGACTCTTCGTGAACATCGCGAGCAACGACAGCCTCGCCAACGACACGACATTCGGGACCTCGATCCAGCAATTCGTGTCAGGCCTTCTCGCGCCCCTCGTCGAGATCACCTATGCCGCCAGTTTCGACCAGAGCTCGATTCTCCCGTCCGGTTCCTTGGTCCAAGGGCAATCCTGCACACCGGCAAGCACGTCGATCCACCCCGCATCTTCCCTGTTCCTTTCACAGCAGGACTTCTTGAACATAACCTCGGCGCTGGTCTCGGCAATCCCGGTCGAATCTTTCCCGTTCAAGTTCTCCGTCAACCAGGTCATCATCGTCATCCTGCTCGTGGTGGCGATCGGGGTCGTGATTTATTTCGGCCTCACGTCATACCAAAAACAGAAATCAAAGATTCACGATTGAATGTCGCGATTCAACCCGAAATCCTCGCCAATTTTTTAGCCAGTTCCTTCTTCTGTTCCATATCGACCAGCCGGTTGATCATGATGCGCTGGGCCTGTGGCGAGCCCGCGCCGTGCATAGATTCCGTGAGGTAGCCAACCGCCGCCCGTCCCAGCACGAGGTTCTCGATTAACCGCAGCATCTTCAGCCGGTCGGTGGCATCCGTGCCCGACGCGCCCAGCAGATACTTTTCGACGATTTCGCGCGTCTCCGGGTTGGCCAGCTCCTTCGCGCTCGGACAGGTCACGAAAAGGCCACCGGCGATGTCCTGAAGCAACCGGGCTATCTCGAAGGGGAAGCGGGTGACATTTTGCTTGCAGACGTTGGCGAGCAGCATATCAACGAGGTAGTTCCCAGCCGATGTCTTGGTACCGCATGCGGAACACGCAATGCCGCATGCGAACAAAGTCTCATTCAAGTGGTTCATTTCCGTGATCTTGTCCTTCACGTGCGAGGCATCGGCAACGCCGTTGTATTCTGCGATGTCGGCCGCAGCCCCGATGAGCACGTCACCCACGCCGACCTTGCACCCGCCGTAGCTCTGGCGGTGGTAAGCCGCGAAGGCCTCGACGAGTAAACCGGTGAACTCGATCTCGCCGTCCATGAACACGCGGTCGCTGGTCACGAACACGTCGTTAAAGACGATCGTGCATTCTTGCCCGCCAAATTCGGGGTTGCCGCAGTCAATGTCCCCGCCTTCGGTCGTGTCGAGGCGGCGCGCGTCCGACGCCTGACGCCCGTAGAGATACACGAGGCCCTCCGCGTCGGCAGGCACCGCACAGCACACGGCGTAGTCTTCCTCGCCCTCCCGCAGCTTCTCGGTCGGCATGACCAGGATCTCGTGGGAATTAACGGCGCCTGTCTGGTGCAGCTTGGCCCCGCGGATGACGATACCACCGTCCCGCCGCTGGACGACGTGGAGGTAGGCGTCGGGGTCAGGTTGCTCGGCCGGGTGCTTGCCCCGGTCGCCCTTGGCGTCAGTCATGCAGCCATCGACCACAAGGTCGGCGTCTTCGATAAATTTCACGTATTCGATGAACTTTTGATGATAATCCGTGCCGTGGTGCTGATCGATCTCGAACGTGGTGAGGTACACCGCATTAATAGCATCCATTCCCACGCAGCGCTGGAAGCACGTACCCGTTCGTTGCCCGAGCAACCTGAGCATCCGGACCTTGCTCTGGAGGTCTTCGGTGCCCTGGTGGAGGTGGCAGAATCGGTTGATGGTCTTCCCGCTGAGCGCGGACGTGGCGGTCATCACGTCACGGAACTCTGGGTCTTGGGCAAACTCGTAGGTAAGGGCAACCGAGTTTATCGACGCCTTGATCACGGGATGGTCCACGGGATTCTCGATCGCCTCGCCAAGGTAGTAGATTTTCATGGGCTTTCTATTCCTTAAACTCTCTCTGTATTGTTCTGCATCCATCATAGTTATCACGGGACCTGCATACTATTAGTTTCCACCTCGGGTCGCAGGGATTTAGACTTGCCGCCGTTAATTATTTCAAAAGGACGAACGGCTGGAAAGGCCACGTTATGGAAATCATCTCCCTTCAACGGGAAATACATGATGAACCGGAAAAGGCAATCAACCAAATGGGTCTTCTGGGGCTGTGATCGTTCGCAAGTACGCTATCCGCGAGAAATCGGATCGCGAGTGCCCGAGATCGAAGGAACGAGAAAGGCAAAAAAGCTCCTTTCGAAAATCCCCAAGGATGGCATATGCGAGGGATAGGTCATACCAGCCCGTGGCGTTTTCGGTGTTAAGCTGTATGATCTGCATAAAATAGGTCACGGACCGCTGCACCATGTCAAGATCGCCCGAATCTCTCAGGGCCCTCCCACAATGCAGCAGCACGGCCAGGTTTTCTGGTTCCACGTCGGCCAAGGCTTCATACAATCGCGATGCTTCTTCGTAGTCCGAATTTTCGTACAATCGCTTGCCGCGGGCAAAGATACTCAGGAGAGCCGTTGCCTTTTCGCCATCCGGCAGGGATTCGTACCGGTCGCGGATGAATTCGATGATCGCCTCGGGGGTGTAGCTGTCCAAGACGGGCAGGGCCATGTACCGGTAGGAAGCATCGAAAACCACGTCGAATTCGCGTTCCTCGCCAAACGTTGCATTGGTCCCGAACGTTGCCGTGGAGCCGGGCCCGTCCGAGCCCGGGATGGCTGGCGGATACGGGTCGCAGCAGGATTCCCCGAATATCGTCTCGATGGCATCCCTTGCAATCCAATCGCCGAAATTCGTGAACGCGTATCTCTTGGGCAATCTCGCGAGCAATTGGGGGTCGAGCTGATCGGCACACGCGACATCTGCGATGCACAGGGTGCGGTACAGGAACTCGAGCAATTTCAAGGCTTGCAGGTCTCCACCATCGAGTTCCAATCCCGCCTCGAGGGCTTGCACCGCCGAGACGATCCATCCTGTCTTGGCAAGGGCGAGAGCCAAGTTAAAATGGATCCGGGGGTCATGCGGTCCTGCCTCAGCGGCCCTCGCAAAAATATCCAAGGCTGCCTCGAGATTTCCCGACTCGAATGTCCTGATTGCCTCGGATTCAAGGTCCCAGTAATCGAGAGGCGTCATGAAATCCCCTTTAAAGTCACCATCAGAGTTCAAAAGGATTTTTCGGCACGAACGCCACGGCGAGGCGGGATAAACGCATCACATCTACGTCATAACCGAAATCGCGCGCCTTTTGCAGGCAGTAGAGCTCTTTTGGCCCGTCGTTCGTGAGCTCGTAAATAACAGCGAGGTTAAACCAACAATACGCGTTATCGTAGAATAATTCCAAGATCCGCTTGAACATCGCTTCCGCTTCGGAAAGCTCGTTGATTTCCCGGTAACAAAAGCCCAAGTTGAAAAGTGCTTCAATGTCCTCGGTAAATACTTCCACGTAGGACTTGTACAGGGAAATTGCGTCGACATAATGGACCCCCGTATAGAGATGCCTCGCAATCGCCTTGTATTGTTCGCGAACCTCCATAATGGCGGCATCCGTCTCTGAAATTTCCCCAAGATCTATTTTCTTCCCGATCTCGGCGATGCTCGCCCGCATCTCCGCGATCTTTTCCTCGGACATGAAAATCTCCGGCGCCCCGGTCTCGGGCAAGATGATTGCCGGCTCGGTGTCTTCAAGCACCTTCTCTTCCTCTGGCTCGGGTGCAGTTGCTATCGTGCTTGCTTTCATCGCGTCGATCGGGGATTCGACCACCACCGGCTCGTACGGAACGAATGTTGGTGCAAACTGGCTGGTGCCGGCATCGTTCACCAACTCCCGGCTCGGTTGCGACCCGGGATTGCGGTTCGTGCGCACGAGATCCACGTATGCCTGCATGGTCACCATCTGCTCCCTGATCGGGCCGGGCACCGTTATGGGAACGGAGAGGGTGATTTCGAGCTCCTTTCGAGCCTTTTCACGGAAATCCGACGATAAATCCACGCTTGATGGATACACGTCATCATTCTCGAGAAAGGGAACGAATCGACCCAGAATTTCACCGTGATCGAGCTTGTTGAGCAGGTTCACCTGTTCAGATCCGGACGTGCCCACACCAGGAATGTTCGATGCGCTTTCCTGTTCGAGTTTCATGTCAAGATACTTAGCAACCAGATTGTGTATCGTTTCCTTGTAACTCTCGAGCGCCCTAAACGTTTGAAAGGTCACGAGAGATTCCTCGGAGATGACCGATATCTCGTAGGTTCCCGGGAGAAAATCGTGTTCTGCCGTGCACGGCTCCTGCGACTCGTTTTCCTCCTCGCATGCCTCGTTGACCAAGGACATAAGCGTCGTGAGGCGATCCATGATGGCAGGTTCGACGGTTGGCTCGATCGTCATGCTGATGCCAGTGTCAACGAGCACGGCTGGTGGCGGGGTTTCTTCGAGGATGACAGGCTCCGAATCGAGGTCCTCGATGACCTTGGGTTCATCGAGCAGCGAGCCAAGTTCATCTCCGGCCACGACCACTGGCTCGACCTCACCGGCAGTGATAGCCGCTTCTGGTTGGTTGCCCGAATCCGAAGGGAACTTCCCCTCCGCGGGTTCGGCCACCGGTTCCGCGACCGGCTCGACCATCTCTTCAACGACAGGCTCGATAGCTGGAGCCAATGCTTCCTCGGTAAAAGACGCGGGAAGAAGCGCCACTATCTCTTCTGTCGCTGGCTTCTCAACCGGCTCGGCCATCTCTTCCGCGACGGGCTCGATGGAGGAAGCAACCGCTTCCTCCGCAACCGGCTCGAGAATCGGCTCGGCTATCTCTTCTGCTGCGGGATCGAAAACCGGTTCCGCTATCTCTTCTGTTGCTGGCTCGAGAACCGGCCCCATTACCGGTTCGGCCATCCCTTCCGCGACAGGCTCGATGACAGGTTCTGCTATTTCGTCAGCGACAGGTTCGATGACCGGTTCAATTAATTCTTCCGATACGGGCTCGATCTCCGGTTCGGTGGCCGGTTTGACCATCTGAATGAGCGAAAGTGGGTGACCGACCGATTCCTCACTTTCCATCATTTCAGAAACGGGCCCGGATATGCCAAGATGTTTGTTAACAAGGCCAAGACGAACCGGCACGGATGGCTGTTCTTCATACAACCGGGCTTCGATGTCGGCCTTGAACTTGAGCGCTTTCTGGTCGTCTGGCACGATGCGGAGCCCATCGTCTATCTTTTTAAGCGCTTCCTCAAATTTGTTTAGCTTGAACAGAACCAACGCGGTGTTAAAATGAAATTTGGCGACCTCTGGATGTTTTTTGCAGAGACGGACAAGGAGATGATAACTCAAATATAATTTGCCACTATTTAGGAACTCAATGGCTTCCTTGGCCTCAATGCTATCCTCTGGGAGATCGCCTATTTCTGACATGTTCAAACAGTAATGCTAACACGAGGTAAAAATGCTAATGTATACATCCTTGATTCGATCAGCATACATAATGGTCCTCGGGAGACAGGGTTTTTGGGCGCCAGGCGATGGGCTCGGTCAGGTCAACGGTCCATAGATATACTTTGTTTTCCCTCCCTCGAAACAAGGCAGACGAAACAATACGCATCATTAGGCCTTAATACGAAATGATGCGAGTCTTGATAAAATGGAAAGTCGGCCACTTCCTGACCCGATGTCACGTCCCAATATTCAGGAAGATCCTCGGGCGCCGGCAGGATTCAACTAGAATGACCATACACTTCGTGGGAAAATTTATTATGGTCATGATCACCCATGTTCATGAATCGCAATGATTAATTGATCCATGGCAATATCTAATCCATCAGGTGAATGGATTGAAAATCTGCGTTATCATCACCAGCGGCCCGTACACTCATGAAATTGCGTACTCGGGCCTCAGGTTCGTGAACACGGCTTTGCTTGACGGGCACGAGGTCAAGCTATTCCTGCTGGAAGATGGCATCTATGTGGCCTTGAAAACCCAAGACCCCACTGAATATCCAAACGTTCGGGATTGGTTGAATCAAGGGCTCGAAACCGGAAGCCTCGAGGTCACGGCATGCGGCGTGTGCACCAAGGCCCGTGGCATCACGGAAGAGATGCTCGTTGAAAACGTCAAGGTTGGCACGATGCACGATCTCGTCGCCTACGTGGCCGATTGTGAGCGAACCGTGACGTTCTAAATTTGTATTCTCTTTCTTTTCCTTGGTACGATAACTAACCAACGCCATCGATAAGTTCGGTTAGTAAACTCTTTTTTTTGGTTCCAAGAAGATTCATGTGCTTTCCAGTGGTATCCCGAATAATTTGAAATGCTCCGGATTCCGTGTAATTAATTTTTCAGCCCTGTCAAGTTCAGCCGTCGCGCCGATGATGGCTTCTGGAGTTTCCACTATAATGCCTTGTGCCTTGGCGACGCCTTTCACATGGCCCGCTCGTTCCAATATCGGAATAGATATCGGAAGAATGGTCAAATCGAGAAGAATGTCCTCGATCTTTTTCTTTTGCGCGAGATAAATTGAATCACCTAGCTTTTCGGAAGTGTAACCAAGGCCTACGTTCAATTCCTCGATCGTGATGGCGGAAATGCAAAAATCGCTCGGTTCAAGGCTACTGAGAAGTTCCTTGAGACCTAATTTTCCTCGCTGTATATCTATCACGGTGCAGGTGTCGAGAAGAATCATGGCTTATCATCCATTAAATCAGTTTGCTCTTGCCGTTCCGCGATGATGTCGTCTTGCCTTGTTTCGAGGATGGCATTCTCGAATTGATTCAGAAAGCCTCCGGGCAAATCGCAGCCGTTTCCAAAATGACGTAAAACGTTCTTTTTGCGCTCGGTCAATAGCCTTTCGATTGCATCTGAGAAACTCTCATCGGGAGCCTTAAGCTGCTGCAATTGGTCATAAATATCCTCGCGAACGGAGATTAGTTTTGACGTCATGGCCAACATCAAAATTAATATTAATATATATATTTATAGTCCACGTTTTTAGCGATCCCGCTTGCCCTCGATGAACTCGGCGACCCACTGCTTGGCGAGAACATCCGATGGGGGCTGGATCGCGGGATGCTTGAACGAGAATGACGAGATCGAGTCGAGCCGGCCAGCGATCCCACGGTTCAGGGCTAGCTTCATGACCCGGATGATGTCCAGCACCACGCCGGCACTGTTCGGTGCGTCTTCGACCCGCATTTTCACGTCGACCTCAAGCGGGATGCCACCGAAGGTCACGCCGTTCATGCGGATGTAGCAGATCTTCTTCCCTCGGAGGAACGGCACGAAATCGGACGGGCCGATGCGGCACTGCGTCTCGTAGGGCAGGACGCTCGTCACGGCGGCGGTCTTCGATTTCCGCTTCGTGGCCAAGCGCGCCTCGGACTTCATGTTCTCGAAATCGGTGTCACCCCCGATGTTCAGCTGGTAGGTGTCCTTGACGATGACCCCCCGGTCCAGGAACAATTTCGCGAGCATACGGTGCATGATTGTAGCCCCGACTTGGCTCTTGATGTCGTCGCCGGCGCATGGCAGGCCGCGGGCATCGAATTCGGCGACCCAATCCTTGTCACCATCGATGTGCTCGCTCACGATGAACTCGGGAATGCAGTTGATGAACCCGCATCCCGCGTCGAGGGCGGCTTGGGCATAGTAGCGCGCGGCTTGGTACGACCCGACGGGCATATAGTTGACCAAGATCTGGGCCCGAGCATCCTTGAGCACCTGGGCCACGTCGCACGGCTGGATTTCGTTCTCGTCGAACACGTGGAACCGGTCCCGCATGTGGGGCGCGACACCATCGAGGATGGGGCCCGGTTGCACGATCACGCCGGTCGGGGGATACTCCTCGGGAGGCACGAATCGCGGTGTCGTGATGGGATCAGCATAGATTGCCTCGGCAACATCCTTCCCGATCTTCAGCGTGTTGACCTCGAATGCGGCCACGATCTTGATGTGCTTGGGCAGGTAACCACCGACGCTCGGGTTCATCAAGCCGTTAATATACATATCCTCTTCCTTGATGTCCTTGTAATATTGGATGCCCTGCAGGAGGGCAGATGCGCAGTTGCCGAGGCCCGAGATGGCGATGCGGATCTCCTTTTCGTCGCCTTCCTCAGCACCGGCGGCCACGAGGGACCCAAACGTGCTTTCCGATACGTCGGCGATTGCTTCTTTGATGGGTTTGCGTGCCATATGAATCAGCTCCCTTAATCCCTCAGGTGAGCCCGAGAATGAAGTTCGCGAGGGCTCGATCGGCCTCTGCCGGGCTTTTGGTCGCCTTGGGCGGGTGCTTGAAGCCGTACGCAGAAATCTCGTCGATCGGGCCTGCCGCGCCCTGGTTGAGGGCGACCTTCGTGGCACGGATCACGTCGACGAGGACAGAGCCCCCGTTCGGGCCATCTTCCGTCTGGATCTTGATGTCGAGGATGAGCTCGGACCCGAGGAACCCGCGCCCGACGAGCCACAGGAACGAGTTGCGGGCGTTGCCCATGTGGGGCACGTAGTCGGATGTCCCGGCGACGATGGGGGCATCGACGTTCAGGGCCTCGGAGACCGACATGCTCTTGATGGCCCGCTTCGCGTCCTTCGACCGGTAGATCGTGTTGAGGCTTTCGGCCCCGCCACCGACGTCCAAGGCGTAGCTTTCCTTGATATCGAGGCCGCGCTCCTTCATCTGCTGGAGCAGCAGCTTGTGGACGATCGTGGCGCCGTATTGGTCCTGCAGGTCGTCCCCGATGAGAGGCAGGCCCGCCTCTTGGAACTTCTTGGCAATTACCTTGTTGTTCACGATGCTGGTCGGCGTCGCGTTGAGGAACGCGCACCCGGCCTTCAACGCTTCTTCGGCGTAGAACTCGACCGCCAGGTTCGCGCCCGATGGCAGGAGGCACAGGACCATCTCCGCGTCAGCGTTGCGCAGCTCTTCCTCCACGTTTACGGGTGCCTCGTCAGATGGATCGACCGGGTCGATGGCGGCCATGGTCTCCTCGATCGCGCCGTCGAGCACCGGGCCGAGTAACACCGGGAGCCGGTAGTCTGACACGTCCACGCGCATCGGAAACTCGGCAGCGGCCAAGGCGTCGGCGAGGGGCTTATTGATCTTTTTTGCCGAGACATCGAACGCCGCGACGATCTGGATGTCGCTGATATGAAAACCAGCAAGCACGGGCCGCAAGAGCCCGGAGGCGACCTTCATGTTCTTGTAATATTCGATGCCTTGGACGAGTGCCGATGCTGCATTCCCAACGCCAACGATGGCGACCCTGATCTTATCGGATATGTAGTCACTCTTGCGGAGGTTTCGTTTCTTGATGCGGGCAACGGTCATGCGGCTGATGTCGAACTCGGTCATAGTTTCCTCGTAAGTATGGCCTTGTTCCAAGTAGCGGATGACGTCTTCGTCCCTGAATTTGTTTTTCATGGATGTGTCTTGCAAAAAGACTGACTTAATAAAGTGTGACTCTCGCCGCGATTCTGTTACCTCGAGTGACTGCTTGCACGTGAATGGCCCCTTCCTCGGCTTCTTGGATCCACGGGTGAAAAATCCTGTGACTATTGTTACTCGATGGCGACTCCATCAAGTTAAAGGCTCACGGTCTCGATCGCACTATGAAACGGGATCACCAAGCCATCCTCGCTCCCGATGACGACGGTCGAGGGTCCAACTGCATCTTGTATCTTGCGCACCTGTTCCGGCACGTGGTTACCGCCTTCTTGGCTGTCCATGCGTCGGCCGAAGTGCACGAGGATGCAGATGCGCGGGCATATCTCTTGCAGGAGCGGAATGAGCTGATCCGTGCAGATGTGGCCACGGCAGATAACATCGTCGGGCCGGAGGAGATTGGCTACGAGCACGTCTACTCCCGAATACTGGGCAGCATACCCGTCGAAGGGCTCGGTGTCCGACGTGAACGCGATGCGGTAATGAATCTCTTCCTCCGGTGCGCTGAATTCCATGATGTAGCCCACGTTCGGCATCTCGTCGCTGTGGTGGGCCACGGTGGCGGTCACGGAAAACCCGGGCTCGAGCTCCGCGGAATCGCCAGGTGCAAGGCCGATCATCCGGTCGAGCATTCGATAGTAGTAACGCTTGGACTCGAAATAGCCAGATGGCGCGACGAACGTGCCGCGGGCGTGCCGGAACTCCATGTCCTCCTGCATAGCCTCCACGATCACGGGGATGCTCATGTCGTGGTCATTGTGCTCGTGCGTGAGGAAAACGTAGTTGGTCTTCTTGGCATCGATCTTCCAATCCTTCACATCACGGATAGCCCCGGGGCCAGGATCGACGTGGCACTGGATCCTGCCACCGAGCGCGTTCAGGATGAATCCACCCGTCGATCGGTACTGGGTCGTGGCCATGAACCGAGCCCCGCCCGACCCGAGGATCGTAATCTGGTCCGGCCCGAACGAAGAAAATGTGGAAGACATAGACGTCCCAGCCATCCCTTTTTAGACGTCGCTTTCCGGGGACGCAATCTCGGTTCCAAGCGCCGTTCGGCCCGTTTCGAGATCCTTCTCGATCTTGATCTGGAGCCTGGTGAGGATCACGGAGCCTAACACGGATAGGACAAACCCGATGATCACGATCGGATTCGCCGATTCCTGGAAGAGCAAGAAACCGGCAATGGCAGGCATCGCAATCGAGGAGACCTTTTCGATCGGTACCACGAACATGGCCCGCCCCCTCTTGAACGCGAAGATGAGCGCGACCTCGTGGAAAATGATGAAGAGGATCACGCCCCACGTGAGGAGCGAGAGAACCCTCCAGCCGGGGACGAAAATCCCGAAGATCAGGTTTTCATCGAGCTTGATGCTGAAGATGTTGAGCCCGTTGGACATACCGGGCATTGCTGTAATCGTGATCGAGATGATCTTTACCAAGATCACGGCGATGCTCATGACCACGCCTGCAACAAGCGAATAAAACAGCGATGGATCCTTCCAGAACAGGGACAGGACAAACGGGAACGCGGCGATGACGACGATGAAAATGATCGTCCAGACGGGGTTGACCGACATGATCAGGCCAGTGTTCTCGGTCGAGAACCCGAGCATGACAACCCCGACGATGAGAATTGCAATGCCAATGAACTCGTTCCTCGTGACCTTTTCCTTCAGGTACACGATGCCGAGCAGGACCAGGACGAGGATCCCGAAGTTGTATAGTGGCATCAAGACAGACAGGTAGCCGGCATTGATCGAAATTATCGTCAATGGAAAGGTGGATATGGCAACCAGGAATCCGAGGTCCCAGATCGGGGTCTTGGCTGACCGGAAGATGCGGTTCAGCCCGTGCACGTCCTGCGGGATCAGGTTTTGGCCCTTCTTTTCGAACACGAACCCGAAGATTTTCAAGACGGAGCCGATCAGGGTTAAGGTAATTGCTAGTGGCAGGTCGAGCATTATTATCTTATTTTTTTTTATCGTTCGTTGGTTTAAAGGATCTTTAGTTCAATTTGTAGGAACGAGAAATTACCAAGCACCATCTTGGATAATACCGATAGTGGCACCGCAGTACCAGTATGCAGTTCGAATCAAGAGCTGGCGGTGAAGAAGAGCATTCATTAATAATAGCCATAAATGGATTCTAACAGGATACACTTCATCAACAATATAACTTGTCAATTAGACATTTCGAGTGAGATCATGAAGATTCTTGTCACGGGTGGATTGGGCTTCATCGGAAGCCATATCGTAGACGCACTTGTCGAGAAAGGTCACGAAGTGCGTGTGCTCGATTGCTTGGAATATCAGGTTCATCAAGGAATGTTCCCTGCCTATGCAAATCCGGCTGCTGAGTACATCATCGGTAATGTGCTCGATCCCGAACTCCTGAAGGTCGCCTTGAAGGATATCGAGATTGTGTTCCACGAGGCAGCCATGGTCGGCATGGGCCAGTCACAGTACCAGATTTTCAAGTACACGAATGTGAATGTATCTGGAACGGCCCAGTTGCTCGATGCCATCGTGAATGGCAATTTACCGATCAAGAAACTCATAGTCGCTGCGAGCATGTCTTCGTATGGCGAGGGCTTATATTCCTGCCCGTCATGCGGGCTTGTCTCGCCACCCATGCGATCGGCAGAACAGATCGCGGCGAAGGAATGGGATCTGAAGTGCCCGTCGTGCAATGGGCCACTTCAACCTGTTCCCACGCCGGAGACGAAATCCCTCGACTCGTCGGCCGTCTACAGCCTGACCAAGAAGTACCAGGAAGAGATGTGTCTCAGCGTTGGCAGGACCTACGGCATCCCGGTCGTCGCGCTCCGGTATTTCAACGTGTACGGGCCGCGCCAGAGCCTGTCCAACCCCTACACGGGTGTAGCTGCGATCTTTATGAGCCGCATCAAGAACGGCAACCCCCCGTTCATTTACGAGGACGGGTTACAATCCCGCGATTTCGTCCACGTTGAAGACGTGGCTGCGGCAAACGTATTCGTTATGGAACATTCGAGCGCGGACAATGAAAAGTTCAACGTCGGCACGGGCAATCCCATCACGATCAAGGATATGGCCGAGCGCCTGATAACTGGCGCGGGTGTGGAACTCGAGCCATTCATCTCCAACGAGGGCCGAGCCGGCGACGTGCGCCACTGCTCCGCTGACGTTTCAAAGTTAAAAGGCCTCGGGTTCGAGCACAAGTATCCTGAGTTGAACATCGCCACCCTCCTCGACTGGAGCCAGTCGGTGTCGGCGCGTGACGAATTCGAAGCCGCTAGAGTGGAACTCGCCCAGAAACTCGCGCGGGGATCCTAGGCCGCATGAAGGTCGTCATCTCGGGCGGGGACGGCTTCATCGGGAGCCACAATGCCGAATTCGTCCTGGAAAAATACGAGGACGCAGAAGTAACACTCATCGACGATCTTTCTCGGGCCCACGGCGAGAACTACAAGTATCTCAGCGAGAAGTTCGGCGATCGAGTAACGCTGCTCGAGACGGACGTTCGCGATCTCGAAGCGATCAAGGATGCCTTCGTGGGCGCGGATCGGGTCTATCACATGGCCGCGCAGGTTACCATAACCAAGTCGATCGACGATCCCGTCTATGATTATTCGGTCAACAGCACCGGGACGTTCAACGTGCTCGAATCCATGCGGCTGGGATGCCCCGACGCGCCCATCGTCTATTGCAGCACCAACAAGGTCTACGGCGACTTGCTGCAGTTCGTGCCTGGCGAGAATGGCGAGGTACACCTCAAGAAACTCGAAGAATCGGACATCGAGATCCGGGACGACCGATACGCCTACAAGGATCCTGCCATAACGGGCATCACCGAGGAGGGGTTCCACGTCGGCCCCGAAGCGGCCAACTGCCCCTACGGCGCGAGCAAGATGGCTGGCGAGCTCTGGCTTAAGGACTTCCACGACACGTACGGCATGAAGACCGTGCGGGCCCGCATGAGCTGCATCTACGGCACGCGCCAGTACGGCAACGAGGACCAAGGCTGGCTGTCGTGGTTCGCGATCCGGGCCATCCTCGGCAAGAACATCGTGATCTATGGTGACGGCATGCAAGTCCGCGACGCGCTGTTCTGCACGGACCAGGCCCGGGCGTTCGATCTGCTCGCGACGACGCCGGCCTGCTACGGCGAGGCCTTCAACCTCGGCGGCGGCCCCGACAACACGATTAACTTACTCGAATTGATTGAACTAATCGATGAATACACGGGCAAGCGGAGCCCACTGAAATACAGCGACTGGCGCCACGGCGACCAAAAGATCTACGTCAGCAATATCGACAAGATCAAGGCGGTGACCGGGTTCGTGCCCGAAGTGGACACGCGGGAAGGCGTGCGCCGGCTCGTCGAATGGACCGCCGACAACATCGACCGGATCGTGGAAGTGTCTCAGGACATCGTCACGCGGGACCTGTGACCGCTTATTTTCCTTCAATACCCTGCCCTTCGGTAAAAGGCACCAGAAGAGAACGTGGTGTCTAAAATTTTTCAGCCTCGACCTTGCAGTGCAAAAAATCGAGTTGTTTCTTTAAAATGTTTAGAGATTGCCCGTATCCGACACGCGGACGAGTAGGTCAGGCGTAACCGACGATCCGTTCAATATTTTTTCGTCCATCCTGCTTTCTCCAGACCTGGTAAAGGCCGAATAGCCTCATAAAATAGACCCGGGAGACCTTTAACAGCTTCCATTTCGGCGAACCGGCCTTCCGGCTGTACCAGTTGTTCGGGATCTCGGTAAACCTCACTCCTTTAATGAGGGCCTTCAGTGGTAACTCTATCGTGTGAGGTCGAAATCCTTGACCGTGATCTTGATGGACCGCAGGAAGGCAATGCTGTACATCTTGAACGCGTTTTACAAATCTTTGAAGAGTACGTGGAATAGGACCGACACCAGATGGTTGAACAGCCTGTTGGCGAGTAGCTTGACCCGGGGATACCCGGTGATGAGGCTTCGCTTAGTGAACCGGTTACCAACGATCACGTCGAACAATCCGGTCTCGATGACCCTGATCATTCGCGTGATGTCCTCCGGCTCGTCGCTCAGGTCGGCTATGACCGGCATGACGAAATCGCCGGTTGCGGCGCGCATCCCCGCTGCGACTGCCTTTCCGAACCCGTTATCCCCTACCGGCCGGTTGATGAACGATATGTGATCGGCAACCAACTTTTCGGCTTCCTGTTGGGTTCCGTCGGAAGATCCATCGTTGACGATGAGGATCTCCTAGTCGTAGGCCTTCACCGCGTCCACGACCTTCATCACGCAATTCTTAAGATTTTTTTCCTCGTTATGGGAGGGAATGACGATGCTAAATTTCATGGGCACGGTCAACGGTGAACGGTCGGTAAATCGGGTCACAAAGGAAATACTATAACAAAAACTCTCCGGGAAAAATCCCACAGGCCTGCCGCTTTCTCATACATGGCCTCAGAACTTGAGTTTTTCAACTCTACCTCTTTTTAACGACAAAAAGGCTATCATTACTCGACGCAGCCATGCAGGACGGTGGAGATTTTCATGAGAACGGATTTAAACCTGATCCTGAAAATGTCTACAAA
>Ga0326727_10009140_pt1 | contig 24606 bp, 25 predicted proteins | sample MB2enrmetagenome_FD_207643 | JGI IMG/M metagenome (GOLD analysis project Ga0326727, IMG submission 207643) | Lab enriched peat soil microbial communities from McLean, Ithaca, NY, United States - MB29MY | ecosystem: Environmental > Terrestrial > Soil > Wetlands > Peat | place: USA: New York... | reverse complement strand
ACTTGCGGACCATTCGATCATCGATTTCCATGATCGACGTGCATACGCCGTCCAGGAAGTAGCGGTCATGCGTGACGAGGATGAATCCAAAGGACACCAATCGCAGCCGCGCTTCCAGCCATTCGATAGTGTCCAGGTCGAGGTGGTTGGTGGGCTCGTCCAGAAGGAGAAAATTGGCGCGCCGCGCAAGGCACCTGGCAATGGAAGCCTTGCGGACCATGCCTCCTGAGAGAGTCTCCATGCGCGCGGCGGGATCATCCAAGCCGAGCTCGCGGCACAGCGAGCGGTAGGCATCCGCCACTGCCGCGTGGTCTTCGGCGCTGAGCGCTGCCCGGTCTGCGTTTTCCTGGAAGCAATATTCCTCCAGCGTGGTCCCCGCGTGGAACAGGGGCCGCTGCGGTAGGGTGCTCATTGTCAGGGTTCGGTTACGCGACACGCTGCCGGTGTCCGTGGGGAGCTCGCCGGTGAGGATCTTCAGGAAGGTGGATTTGCCCATGCCATTCCTTCCGATGAATCCTATCTTGTCGCCGGCGTCGATTCCCAAGGTCACCTGCTCGAACAGGGGCGCGTCCACCAGGGTCTTGCTTACGCCGTCCAGAGACAGGATATTCACAGGCGGCATGATAGCCGGACCGCCCGCGAATGACAACGCGCCACCTGACGCGTCTAGAGTGCCTTCAGTCCGCGCCTTTTAGCGCGGCGCGATGCATGGAAACAATCATTTGCGTCCGTATCATCCCGCGGAACTTGTCCTTGATCCTAGGGAGTCCCGTGATGAACATTGCTACGCCCATCAGCGCTCTGCGTCCAATCCTGCGGTGGGGGAAGTCGTAGAAGCCCAGTCTTTTGTAAGCCTTGTGATCCGCGCGGAAGACGACCTTGAGGTTCGACCAGATGTCGTCGCGGAAAATCTTCATCCCCGCCACGCCCAGGAAAGTTCGAGGTCTGATGTAGGCCGCCTCCGCGAATCTGACCAAGCGCTCGGCAAGCTGATCCAGCACGGCATCCAAGCCGGTCGGCACCGCCTCATCAGATACAAATGTGACAAGGTTGGAGCGCTGCAACTCGGTCCAAGCTTCGTACGTCTCTCGAAGCTCGGGCAGGAGGCTTAGCGGTCCTGACACGACAAACGCGAATTGCTTGCCCACTAGAGACGGTGTGTGCGTGTTGAAAAAGCTCCTATCGAAGAACTCTCTCCACTTCCACGAGAGCTGCCGCGCCAAGATGGCGCCCGCAAATACGATGATGTCAGCCGGCACCAGTACTGAGTTGTAAAAGTCGATGAAACCGTCCTTCCCGGTATAAGCGCACTGATAGGCGGCACCGCAGCGCAGGCATCCTTGGCAACCGCCCTTGATGTCAATGTCATAAAGGTTCACCACACGCGCATCCTGTCCCCAATCGGATTCAAGTCGAGCCGTCATCGCCTGAAGATTTTCTTGGCCCGCTTTCGCGTCCGTGAGAATTACGATCTTCCGACCGCGAGTATCCGTTGAGAGGGCAGGGGGGAGGGGATGATAGGACTGTGCTTGCTCGGCCGGCAGTACCGAGGAAAGCCGCGGGAACTCCAGTCCGCGCTCGATCGAAGCGAAGAAGTCCTCGGCAAAAAGGCGCAGGCGGCGTCGCTCCTCGGGCTTCATCAGATCATGCATGTTCGCGGAATGGATTCCGACGAACTTCATCCCCAGATCTTCGCAGACCGAGCGCATGTACGTGTGTGCGTTGGAATCGTAATAGTTGATCGAGGTGGAAAGCGTGACCGCGTGCTTGCCCCTGAAGGCGGACTGCGCGCCGCGCTCCGTGATTAGCTCGATGAATCTCTTGTACTGCGAGCAAACCAGCAGGATGTACAGCGGAAACGCCCAGATGACTCCGTCTGCGGAGCGCACCTCCTGGACGATGGCGTCGAACGCGGCTGCGTCCCGGTCCAGCTTCCGGGACTGTTGTGCCACGTGCAGGACGACGAACTGGTGTTTGGGGAAGACCTTTTCGAGGTTGAGGACGTACTGGCGAGTGACGCTCACGTCGCCTTTGGGGCTTCCATTCAGGACCACGATCTTCATGATTCTCCTCCTTGTTTATTACGCTGTTATTTTAACAATGTTAATTATAATCACAAAAAAATGGCTTTCGGGCTGGACCTGCGGGGATCTGGTGTCTCGCACCGAAGCCAGACCGACAGTTTCCGTGACATTGGGAAAAACGCCGAATACCAAAGGACCTTCCGATCATCGAGTTTATTGAGGGGCCTTGCAATTTCAAAGAGCTTAGTAATTCCAGCGTTACTTATTGTTACAGTGTTACTGTAACGTAGTTAACTTATGCTGTCAATAGCCTTTGCAAAATATTTTTGCGGAGCGCCGCTATCGCTATAGTCGTCCGTACAATTGTTTGCACTTCCAAGGTGATGGGAGAAGCTTCAAGCAGTCGGCGGATCTCCGCGAGCTGGTCCTCGCTTTTCTTGACCCTGCGGTCCACGAACGCAGGTACGATGGCGCAAAGACGGACGTTGCTGAACTCCTGGAGAGGCTCCATCACGGCCTTGAACTTGACCAGGCCCTCGATGGCGAGCACTTCCATGGTCAACGGACACGACGACCTCGGCAGAACAGAAAAGCACGTTGATTGCCAGCTCATTCGGGCTCGGGGCTGTGGCTCTGCTTGAAGGGTCGAGGGCCTTCTGTTTGCGTCACAAGTGTCATTCTGGCGAGCACGATCACGCGACGGTATCAGAACCAGGGAAGCTAATGGCGCAGCCTGGGACAAAGAACGGACAAAGAAAGGAACATTGAAGAGTTTTCGCCATGGCACTTTCGCCAGCGTCTGATGCCGAGGCGGAGCCATTCGGCGCACCCGAGGAGAGGCCACGCTGGTTCCAGCCCGCCTGTTGGAGAATGACCGCGTGGCGTTGCAGTTGAATCCCGCTTTGTTTCCAAGCGTCGAAACGATATGTTCCGCCGGGCAGTCGGAGATTGGTATGGGTCCAAAGGCCGGGCATGACGTTACGAGGCTGACGTTTCCCAGCTCGCCAGTGACTTTGTTTTTCGGCAGCGCGCGGTTTCTGCCTTGCGAGCCAACCTTAGGGCCTGGCCAAAGACAATCGCGTCAAACCTCTTGTATGGCCTATGAATCTCCTTCATGCCTGGATGATTACAGAGACACGAGTCTTTCTCAGGAGAAAGCGCGGAAAGATTCCTCGAACAAATGCCCGAGATAGGCGTTGACAGGAATGGCCTTGCTCGGGACCACCTGATTCTCGAAGAAAAGCTTGCAAAGGACCTCAGAAGAACCAACGGAAGCAGGGTTGACGGCTATCGGGACAAACGCCACTCTACGGGAGCCCTTAACGCTACGCCGCCGGACGGCCTGCGTCGGCGGGAGGATTTCCCCCCTTGATCCCTCGCTGCTTTCAGACCGCCGCCGCCGTGAAGACGGCAAGCGTCTCCCCAGATTATGTCGGGGAGCTTCGCATCATTCAGAGTGAAGTATTCTCGGGATTAGCGAGTTGGGCCGCCGGTGTAGTAACTCATGAACAAATCCTGCAGCGACTCCCGGGTCATGCCCTCGGCCCGAGGAAGCAAGCCCGACATCATGAGAGAGCAGAAGCCGTGCAGCATCATCCACCCCATCATGGCGCCGTGCCGTGGATCAGGCAGACCCTCTCCCTGCGAAGCCATCTTCTCCAGCGCGCCCCGGGCTTGGATATAGGTGAAGTACAGAACAGGGTGATCCTCGCGTCTGGCTTTCTCGTCAAAAGGGGCTTCGAACATCAGCCGATAGAGGTTCGGATTCTCCTGCGCAAACGCCAGATATTGCCTGCCCAACTCTTCGAGAAAATCGTGCGGTGACAGGCCGGAAGAAATTGAACGGATCCTGTCGTTGAGCTTCTCCGCCGCTTTGATCCTGAGCTTCCAGAGGATTGCTTCTTTGCTCTCGAAGTAGTGGTAAATTGCCGTTGCGCTCACGCCCACGGTACGTGCCAGCCGCCGCATGTTGATTCCCTGGTAGCCGGAGGCGATAACGACTCTCTCCGCTTCAGCGATGATTCTGGCCGGAAGATCGGTGTTGGCTGCTCTAGTCATTCTATTCCTTTTTTAACGATGTTACCTTAACATCGTTAACTGCTTCTTGTCAACACTCTGAGCTTTACTCGGGTTGGTCGATGCTCCTTTCCTGTAAACTTGATTGGCAATCCGTGGGGTCAATTATCTCATGCCCCTTGACCAGGATCGAAAGGTTCTTGCCCCAAGAGCACTGACTGCAAGAAAACCTGATGGAATTGGAGCCGTCAGATCGGCGAACCCGTTACCACGCTGGGCACGCGCAGCTCGTCTTCGGACCCAATCAGATACCAAAGGGGCGGTAAAGCGTCACGAACTGATTACGAGGCGCGAGCGAGACGTAAGTGAGTTTGCCGAATTGACGCTGTCGGAGGAAACCAGACTGCAGTTCAAAGACAAAGCCTGACTTGGATAGTGCGACCAAACAGAATGGGAATAGCCAAACAATAGGATCTGGCATCTGCGGATGCAAACGACGAATCATGCGAGGGACGCGCTGTGCTGGATCGAAACCCGAACTGCGGCGAGAGGAATATGTACAGGTTCGTGGCTTTGCTGGCTGGCATTGAGGATGAGGCCAGCATCCGATGAGTGGCCGCCGAGAAAGGACGGCAATCGAGAAAACTCGACCCGCATATGTTTGATGAAAGTGGCTATGTTTGCCCACATCTGCCTTGGGCTCGGCGCATCACAACGAGGCCCGTCCGAAACGCTCTCGGATGTCCGTCAGGCAGGTTGCCGTGTTGAATTGCTTCTTCAGGCCATAGGCAAGGTACGAGTAGCCTGCAGCACCATGTTCCCCGCCGCCGTGCTAGAAAAGAATTACGGCGCGGGGTGAGGCGGGAACGTATCGCTGATGGGAAAGCCGGACGCCATCACTGGCGGTGAGTAACTACGGAGTGGCCAGAGCAACATTGCCGGCTTGTCGCAGCTCCCGTAACGAAATGGGTAAATCCAACGCGACCTCAGAGTATCAAGGCAGCCTCATCGAAGTCCAGGCGCGGCAGGCGAGGAAAGAGCTTCTCCTTTACGCCGTAGCCAAGGGCGCAGACGAAGTTGAGGCGCCAGGAGCTGTCGGGAAAGAACTCGGCATTGATTTGATCGTCATTCCCCAGCATGGGTCCGCAGTCGAGGCCCAGGGATCGCGCGGCAAGCATCAGATAGGCGCCTTGCAGGGTACCGCTTTGCTTGGCGGTTTTTTCGGCATAGGCAGGGTTGCCCACGAACCATGGCTTGTAATCACGGTGGGGCATGAGCTTGTCCAGCTTTTCATAGAACTTCAGGTCGTAAGCCACTAGGACGACAACCGGTGCGCTTCTTGTTTTCTCCCGATTCATCTCAGGCATCAGCGGCACCAACCGTGCTTTGGCCTCATCGCTTGTCAAAAACGCAAAACGCGCCGGTGTCGTGTTCGCGCTTGTCGGACCGAACTTGAGCAGATCGTAGAGTTTGCGGATCACGGACTCTTCTACTGGGCGCGGCTGCCAGAACGAAAAGCTTCGGGCTTCTCGGAACAGCAGGTCCAGCGCTGCCTCATTAAGCTGGGAAGCGGAAGAAATGGTTTGCTTGTCAATGGTAGTCAAGAGTTGCTCCTTATGAATCGAATGTTCATGCATTAAGATTAAGCTCTACTTGTCGGATGGAAAATAATAGACTACACTTATTTTATGTTAGATCGTTCAAGATCCTTGAACGGTTTGTGAAAGGAAAGCGTGGACATACTATCGGACCTTCTGGAAACCCTTCGTTTGCGCGGCGGTCCGAGCCACAACGCGGTCTTGAACGCACCATGGGGCATTGAGTTTCCGTCGCGGGAGGAGGCATCCCCGTTCTATGTCGTGTCCCGTGGCGCGTGCATTCTCGAGCTGCCGGTCTTGGACCTGCAGGTGGAAATGAATCTTGGCGACCTGGTCATGCTTCCCCACGGTGATCCGCACCTGCTGCGCGATGGCCCCGAGAGCACGGTTGTCCCGTTTGGAAGCCTGTCTTTGGAGCCTGACGGAATGACGCTCAGGTATGGGAAACGAGGCGCAGAGACCACACTGCTCGTCGGTGAGTTTCTGTTCGAAAGCCCGTTCGCGCGGCCAACGCTCAGCGCCATGGACAGGCTGGTTCACATTAAGGCCGACAACGAGGAAAACTCGGGCTCCATCTCTGTCATACTCAAAATGCTTTGCCGGGAGAAAAGGTCTTCCGAACCAGGCTCGCGTGCTGCCGGCTCCGAACTGCTGAAGCTCCTATTCATCCATGTTCTGAGAAAAAGCATGGCAGAACATCACAAACAGGGCGGCTCATGCCAGAGCAGTCCTATTGCCCTGATGTTCGACGAGGACCTGCATGGTATCACCGAAGCTCTCCATAGTAATCCCGAACGCCCATGGACCGTCGCCGACATGGCGGTACGGGCTGGCATGTCTCGAACAAAGTTCTCCCTTCGATTCGCGCAGGTTGCCGGCATGGCTCCCCTGGCTTACCTGACGAACCATCGCATGATGAAGGCGGCTGACCTTCTGGAACAAACCGACGCGACTCTTGGAGAGATTGCCGAGCGGATCGGCTACGGATCAGAAGCCGCTTTCAGCACAGCCTTCAAACGCGAAATGGGGATGGCGCCGGGAAGCTACCGACGCGCGAGGAATGAAAGCCCGAACAGAGCGATTAGGTCTCTCACGAAGCCAGGCTCACCCGATAGAGGAGCTGCGGTTTTGCAAAGCCCTTGAGGGAAGCCTCGAATTTCTCCACGCGTGTCCGGATGCCCCGCGCCGCCTCCCGCTTCAGAATGTCCTGGACGGGCTCAGCATGGAAGATGTCGTCCGGCAGCACCATTTCACCTCCACGGCTCTGATCCTGCACCCGATTGGCCCGATTCACAGTGGAGCCGAAGTAGTCAAGCTTCTCGTTCAGGGTCAGCGCGATGCACGGGCCTTCGTAGAAACCGAGCTTGATCGTGATCCTGTCTGGTTCATCGTGACCGGCGTTCCACTCTTTGAGCTCGTAGAGAATGGCAAGCCCCGCCTCGAAAGCGTATTCCGCGCGTTGGAACACCGCCATAACCGCGTCTCCGATGGTCTTCACGATCCCGCCCATGTGAGCCGCGATGACCCGGTGGAGGATGTCGAAATGACTCTGTACAAGGGAGAATGCCTTGGCGTCACCGAAGGTGTCATAGAGCGACGTCGAGCCTTTAAGATCGGTGAACATGATGGCCAGGTTCGAGATCCCGAGCTGGATACCGGGCGCCAGTGCTTCAGAGCTGAACATGTCACGGAAGTCCTGAAGGGAGGTCACGAAAGCAGCCGTGGTGGCATGTCTGAGCCACCAAAGGTTTTCTATCCGGACCGTCTGTGAGTAGGGCTTGGGGTTGCTGACCTCCACTTCGACACTCGGGCCGATAATGCTCACGCCCTGATTTGAAAGCTCACCGTTCAGCACGGCTTCCAGACAGGCCTTCTCTTTACTTTCTCCCGTGACCTGAAAAAGTATTCTTCCGCCCACCGTGGGAGATCGCAACCGATATCGCCCTTCAGATAGGACGAGAGACAACCGCGAGACTTCACCCGGATCGACGGAGTGTTGAGCCACTACGTGGGTCGTATTGGCTGGATTGCCGAAACAAAAGACACCGGTTCCGATATCGCGGACCTTCGTAGCGGGGGAAAAAGTTACCTCGACATTACGATCGAAGGCCGCCCCGTAGTCGATGTCGCAGGAGTCGCAATGGACCTTAGTCGTGACCCCGCCAAGAGACGGAGACTTGGCCTTGTCACCTCCACAGGAAGGGCAGAGTATGTCCCAGCTCATGTTCAGATACCCTTTTCGCGTGGCCGCAAGAAAGAACTTGAGCATTTCCAGCCGATTCACCGAGTGCTGGGAGGCCAGCTCGAAAGGACGAATGCGCCGGAGAAATCTATCCGGCGCGCTTGAGATGAACTCAGCCACGATGAGGGGAATCGGGCTGTCCGGCATGATGCCCTTCCAGTCCGCTGCCAGCGCGCGCGCTCTTTTTTTAATAGCTTCGCCGTCCTCCAGAAACCCGACCGCGGGAAAGATCGCCTTTTTTTGCCCCAATTTGGAATCGATATCGCGGTAGACTTTTTCGAAATTGCCCAGGAATTTTCGGATAATCGGTTTCCCCAGGGTCCCGATGAACCAAGGAGAAATCGTGATGGCCACCCGGACGCCTGCCCCGCCCTCGGACAGCGGTGAAAGCTCCACCTCATACCGCATCAGCCGGAGCGGTCCGTTTTGGAAAACGCGATCCGATCTCAAAAAGCGCGGCGCAAGCCATTCGAACGGTAGCTCTTCGTAATCCAGCTTCAAAGGCCCCACTCGGAACTTGCCATGGACGAAGGTCCCCCCGGCAGCGTTCTTGCGGAAACTGTATGCGACGGCAGGCAGCCCCGTCCTCTTGTTGATCATGTCTGTGTTCGAGACGAAGGGCCACAGCTGGACCGGCGAATGCTTCAGCGAGAACGTGCTTATGGCCCGGACGGAGCGGGAGAGGATCCGCTTGAGATATGCGGGATCACAAAGTTCGTCGAGGTTCCTCATGGAGTTTTCACGCCGTCCCGCGGCAGCCCCAGCCGCACCAGGCTTTCCGCGGTGGCGACCACCGCTTCCTCGTTCGAACGCGGTGCCCAGCCCAGCACGCGCCTGGCTTTTTCGCTGGTGGCGTTTTTTACCTTGCCGAGCTCGGGCAGAACCTGCCGCACTGCCGGATCACGCATCGCGGCGAGGCGTACCAGGAGATCAGGCAATTGACGAGTCGGCACCCTGTCCGCTGCTCGGCCAAGACGGACCCTCAATGTCTTAGCGATGTCGAGAATTGACATACTGTGACCGGCCACGGCGAGGAAGCGCTGCCCCCTGGCAGCGGGATGAGTCATGGCGCGGATGTGAAGGTCAGCAACGTCGCGCACATCCACAACGCCGAAGTAGAGCCGCGGGCAGCCGGGAAAGGTGCCATCCATCAGGCGTCGTACGATGAGGATCGAGGTCGAGTAGTCGGGTCCGAGAACGGGACCAAACACACCCACCGGGTTTACCACGGAAAGCTCGAGACCTTTGCCTTCAGCGGCCACAAAATCCCAGGCTGCGCGCTCGGCCAGAGTCTTCGATTTCACGTAAGGCGTGATGCCGTGCGCGCTTGGATCGGTCCAGCTTGTTTCGTGGAAAGGCGTCTTCTGCGGCTTGTGCCCATAGCCAACCGCCGCGAACGAAGAGGTCATCACCACTCGCTTGACCCCGGCACTGTGTGCCGCGCGCAGAACGCGGAGAGCGCCTTCACGGGCGGGCACGATCAGTTCGTTCTCGTCTCGAGGGATGTTCGGAGGAAAGGGCGAGGCCACGTGCAGTACGTAGTCGCAGCCGGCCGCGGCTTCTGGCCAGCCCGCATCGTGCTCCAGATCAGCCACGAGCAAAGACAATCGGCCGTCCGGCTCAGCCCCGCCTTGCTTCAACATGGCGAGCACGTCTCCCTCTTTCCGCGAGTTCCGTACGGTGGTACGCACCTGATGGCCCGCGGCCAAAAGCTGGAGAATGATATGGCTGCCGACAAACCCGGATCCGCCCGTCACTAGGACAGTGATCATCGTTTCTCCTTGTCGGCTCCCGCCGCGTTGGCAAGGGCCGAGTTCGTGATCCCGAAATGATAAGGTATTGCTGAGATGGTTGTTTGCCAACGGCTTCGCTGCTTGACTGAGTCAGTTACAAAAAGGGGAAACCTTGCTGATTTTTGACCGCGACAAGCTAGTTGCGAGACTGGAGCCTGTGAGTAATGCGGATATTCCTGATGCTGAGCGAATCAAAATGCTTGTCAAATCCGCAGCCTCCTCCGCCCCACGCTCGACACAGGGATTTTTCTTCGGCGACCCAGACCACGCCGTCTGGCGGGAGCCTCGGGCGTTGAGACACCGTCGAGGATCGTGACTTCCGATGAGGTGCCGTAGCTCGTCTGCTTTTCATTTCCTTGTTCGTTACTGAGCCTGAGGTGGGAAAGAGAACGTCCCTCCTCAAGGAAGAGGCGGATGTCGTGGCCTAGCGCGTACGTGTGCTTAACAGGCATCGGAGAGCACAATTCCTCGATAAGCGAATGCTGGTTCAAGCCTTGGGCAATCTAGATGCATAACGAATGGTTTCAGAGAACGGCTGGGAAGTACCGTCGCGTCTGCACGAGGCATGAGTTCCCATCGATGGCTCGAGTAGCGTAACTGGCGGACCGCGTCTCCGAGGAGCCGCAGGTCGCTGTCCGCCAACGGCGGAGAGTCGGGCGCGGTGGCGTTTGGCTCCACCTGGACCACGCTACTGGCCCTTGCCGCTACGCCGGTCACGGCAGGGTGGCGCCGAGCGAACCGAATGGCAACGTTGGCCAGATCCGCAGGCGACGCGCAAATCGTGCGTAGTACCTCCTGGGCCGTCCGCGCTTCGGATCCAGTCAAACGCTGCCGAGGGTTTTCCCACAAGTAGGCCGCGGGCCACTGGATCCCGATTCCCGCGCTCGCGCCCGTGTAACGCGGATGTTGGAGAGGTTCACCATACCGAGTCGCGCACTGTACCGCATTTCGGGCAGGCATGCTATACAGAAACTCGTGCCGCGAGAAACCTGCTACCGCTGCTGGCGTCCGGTGTCATGCTGCCTGTGCCCAGCCGAACCGCCAATGGAAACGAGAACCCGGATTGTCCTCCTCATGCACCCTAAGGAGTTTCGCCATCAGAAATGCACAACGGGGCGACTCACGTCCCTGAACCTCGGCAACAGCGAGATAATTCAGGGAGTCAACTTTGACGGTGACCGCAGGTTCCGTTCGTTGATCGACAACCCCTCCAACTACCCTGTGCTTCTCTATCCCGGGAAGGACGCCATCGACGTGCGCCGCGGGGACGTTCTTTCATCAGCAGTCGGCTCCCGCAAGCTCGTTGTCTTTCTCATCGACGGAACCTGGCACTGCTCCCGCAAGATTGCCCGCGAGAGCCTTAGACTTATGCGTCTGCCCCGGCTCATGATCCAACCCGAGGCCCCGAGCCGCTTCCGTATCAAGCGCCAGCCTCACTCGTGGTGCCTTTCGACGATCGAGGCGACCCATGAGTTCTTCTTGGCCCTGGAGGCGGGCGGCCTGGATGTCTATCCCGACAAAACCAGGCTCCTTGACGCATTCAACGCGATGCAGGATTTCCAAGTCCTGCAAACCGAAAGCGCCCGCCGGTCTCCTCGCCATGTTGTACGGGGACATCGAGTGGCGTTGGGCGCCACGGTTGACGCAATGGAGGCTTGACGTCGTTCTTGGTCTCCCTCAGTCCAGGCTGAAGGGAGGGTAGATGTCGGTCACGAGCACGAATGCGTACGCGCCGACGCGAACCGCCCACCTCATCACTCCGACAACGAAATCAAAGAGCCCCTGGGGGTAGCGTGCAGCGAACAGGATGGCGAACCATGCAAGAATGACAGCTCCGACGACTCCCATGAAGAGAAAGGCCAGGACGAAATAGTGGGGGACGGCAAGGAAGACCCGCCTTAAGCTCTTTTGTTGCCTCAGGATATTTTATGGTGAGGTGTACGGTTTGCTCCTCATCAGTTGATGGATATCCGCCGGTAAGCAGCAAGAAGTAGGCCGCCACCCGAAGGCCGAAGCTTGCGAGATTGAGGTTCCAGTCGAACCACCAGCACGGATACTTCCATCGGAAGAGCAGCATTAGCACGGTGGGAAGGAATACAATCCCGCCGGCTGCAAACGGGAACTGCCAGGCGTCCTTCGCCGGACCCCGGGCCGGTCCACAGACGAGCACGAGAATGATGGCGACTGGAACGATGAGAACAACGCGAAAGACCGAGGTCAGCCGGTTGAGATCTTTTTCCGGATAGTCGATCTTCAGGCTGACTGGGTAGGATGCAGACGCAGGACGCTAATGCGTCACGCGCCTCAGTTCGTGTCGACAAACGAAGCCATCTCTTGGTGTAGGAGCATTATTCCGCCAGCGCGAGGAACTGCGACAGGATGCGTTCGGTGATACCCCAAATCAGTCCCTTGGGAGACGGGAAGGCAGGAAACTCCCGCGCGCCGTCCTTGGCTTCCCAACGCACCGTTTCGGAACGCCCACTGCGGCGGAGTGCCGCAAGAGGCATCCAGAAAGCTTCCTCGACCTCTTCCGGCTGGGGGCGGGGGATGGCTCCCGGCGGTGCAAGTGCGACAAATGGTGTCACCTTTATCGGAGGAATGCGAACGCTCATGGGATGTAGCGATGGCAAGCTGCCGAGCACTCTGCCACCTTGCCGAACATCGATTCCCACTTCTTCCGTGGCTTCCCGCACGGCGATTTCCAGTAGGGTAGCGTCCCACTCTTCCGCCCGACCGCCGGGAAATGCGAGATGCCCTGACCACGGATCCCCGGCCCGTTCCGCACGCTTGATGAACAGGATCTCGGCGGAATCCGATAATGCGTCGCTGCCGGCGTCCCTAACTGCCGGACGAAGGAGGAGCGTGACCGCCGCTTGGGTCACACCCTTTTCCGTCGCCGGTATTTTCGCCATGTTGGCGGGCTCGAGCCGCCCAACGACGCGTTGAAGGAACGCTTTGAATGAGGAATCGAAAGCCACATGCACTCCGTTGGACTGATCCTAGTATACGACGGATCAGCGCGAAGGGCGAATGCAGGCGGCGAGTGCATCCTCCGCTCCAAACCCACATCGCGCTATCCGTCTGCCAAGACCTTCTGACCTTTGGAGTCTTTTCCAGGCACGAGAAGATTTCTCGGATTTCCTATCGAATTGCCTCTTATCCCCTTTGAGAAGTCATATTCCAGTCTCATTTCACTATTGTCCCTAAGCATCAGAGGATTCCTCCTACGTTCGCCATCCGCGCTTGATTGCCAAATCGAGCGCTAAGCCACGATTTAAGCCGCATGAAGGCCCTTGAGGGTCAAAGCCGGCTTGCTGAGGACATTCCAGCTCCCGAGGAAACCGGACCGCCGGGACCCTTGGGGAACCGCGCACATGGCCACCGGATCTCATGTCATCGTCTGGAGATAAGCCGCTTTCTCATGTACAATCCTAACATGGTCCGGGAGATAGTGGCTTATGAGAAGGCTATCGTGGCACTGTGTCTGGATCTCGCAGCTGAACGGCTCTTTCTCTTCGGATTCGCCACATGTGAAAGGACTGTCGTGAACCTCGGAGACCTCGAGTTGCAGAGCAGCTCCAGGCGGTCCTAAAGGCGCCGGTCGATCTTGTGGAGCTTGATTCGATAAAGAATCCCTATTTCAAAGAAGAGGTAAACGAGACGAGAGTGACTGTGCATGCGATCGCGTAAGGCCCCAGAAGATAGTCTTCGATTTAAAGAAGGCTTGCGAGCTCGTTTGCCAGAGCAAGTACTCTCGAGGCGTTCCTACGAGATGAAATGCTTCAGTCCGCGGTTGAAAGTCAATCGGAAGTCATCGGCCAAGCCCCGGAGCTGGCTGTTGGCCTTGATTAGAGTCTTTCTGATCGGGCCTCTGATGTGAGCGATGAAAAAGCACGGCGAATCGGAAAGCTTGAGAGGCGAGGCCCTGTGCAAGGAAGTCTGTCGCCGCATCCGGCTTGCGCGCAGTTACTGGGACGCGCACAGGAATTCCGCGTGTCGCACGGAACGTGAGCGAGCGCTCCAGCTCTACAAAACCCTAACGAAAGAAGAGAAGGAGAAGATCCCACAAGTGCTTCGGGTTTGGCTGCGGTATCGAAGCGAGAAGTACTTCAACGTGAGCCGAACGCCCCCCTGCGTCGAGAAACGCCGTACAGTGCAACGATGGCAAGAGTAGTCCGAAGAGAAAGTACCATGGCTCAGATTGCCTTCAACACGAAACTTTTTACAGCTGTAGCTGCAGGCATGTCGGTGGAGGAGGCAAACCGAGCTGGGACAGGCCGGTTCGCGAGTCCGTACCGGGCCATGCAGTTTCTCAATTACTAGCTCAACAAAACCGTTGTTTTCCGTGACATGCTGGGCGCTGTGTGGTCAGTACGACCCCGAACGTCGATCCTAGAACCCCCCTCTAAAAGCATCTTCGCGGTAGTAAAATACCGGATTTCGTTTCCGACATTCTGAGGCACGCCTGCCTTCCGAATGAATTCACCTGAAAGTGCGGCAAGCTCATCCTTTTCCCAGCCTTCGATCCCCTTTTCGGATTTCCGTTAACCAGCTCCACGCTCCACCTCACCTTAGAGAATCGCAGGTCGCGAAATGCGAAAGGTGCAGCAACAAAATCTCGGGCCTGTTGGCCTCGAAATAGGTACGGTTGTTGTTTTTTTCCAGGTGCTTGAGAAACGTAAGGACAGGAGCAAGATCCACAGTATTCTTCATGGGGCTACGGCGCTCCTGCCTTTCACAAACGACTTAAGCTCTTCGAAGTCGGCGGTTCGAGGCAGCCTGTTGAGCGACTCGGCAATCTCGGCAGCCGGAGCGACGGCTTGCCGCGTCTTCCAGCTGAGCCAGGTGCCTTCCAGCACTATCCAACCGATCTTCTCTCCCCCCTTCTTGACGTAACTATGCTTTATTTTCCAACGCGAGCAATCCGGTGATGCGGCCATTACGACCGGAGTGTCCCGGATTGTTTCGTTATATGTCGATTCGTGATGGTATCTGGCTTCCATTCGCAGCACGATCGGCTCATAGCCAAGCTCCGCGAACACTGTCTGCTTGTAGCCCAAGTATTCGAGCCAGGCGAACTGAGTGTTCACGGCATAATCTACCATCGCTGCTGCTCGCAGGTGGAAGTTCGGATCAAGGTCGTTCCAGTCCACTCGATAGTCTACGAAAAAAGGTTCATCAGCCATGGCAGGCCTCCTGTCGCTAAGAATGGAGAACCGACACAGAACGGATTGAATATGTATTCTCTCCTCAATCACCGTCAATCTGGCGTGAGACGCAATCCGCCGCTTTGGGGAGCTAACCTCGCCGACAGCAGTAAGAAACTGGCCCTCAGCACAAGTTTCATACCTGCTTTTCACGGTGGCGGGGGATCGATCCTGAGTCGGCCGGCCATAACTTCTCTAGTGGGCTTCCACCATTCCCGCAAACGGGGACGTCAGTCCCTGCGGTGTGAATCTGCTGGAAAAATAGCTTTTGCACATAGGCGGGCTATGGCTATTCTTGAACAATCGGAGGTACAGGAATGACTGTTCCTACAAACTTTCTTGCGGTTGTCGTCGCGGCGCTTGTGAACTATGCCCTTGGCGCGCTGTGGTACGGGGTGCTGTTCGGCAAAGCGTGGCAGAGGCTTTCCGGAACGGCACAGATGAAGGTCAGCGTCCTCAGCGTCATTCTGGGCTTACTTGGCGCCCTGTTTATGAGCTTCGTCCTGCATCACGCCATCTTTTTCGCAAGTGAGTTCCTCAAAACCGGCGGCGTCGGCGGCGGACTGATGGTCGGGTTCTTCAACTGGATCGGCTTCGTTGCCCCGGTCACAATTGGCGTCGTGACCTACCAGAAGAAACCCTTTGCATTGTGGATGCTGGACAACTCGTACTGGCTCATTTCGCTTCTGCTCATGGGGATTATACTCTCAGCCTGGCAGTAGGCCCAAAATAGATCGTGGTCATGACGTCCTGAACGCTTTCGATGAGCCACGAAACGATGATCGGGCGTGCTTTTTGGCACGCCCGTTTTGGAGACGCTTTTCGTAGTTGAACGAAGTCGGCAACATACCCGGCTGTCAATTTCCTTCCATAAAAATAATCGGAGTATTGCCACCACGCCCGAGAGGAATCCGGCCGATTTGGCATGCGGGTTGCTGAGAGTGCGTCCCTAAGCTGGATACTTAGGCCCTTAGAGGTTTGTCGCCAGCGTTCTGCTTGTCGGGAGAAGGACCCATTTGGTGACTATTTGACAAACATCCGAAGATTACTAGCGGGGCGGTTCCCTTTGTTCCTCGAAAAAAAATACGTGGTTCTCAACGCCCTGGCTACCCGCTTCCCCAATGACGCCGACAAGGTGGGTTGCTTGAGCGTTCTGCTCAAGAAGCTAACCTTCTTCAACTGTTTCTCGAAGGCAGCCTCTGGCTATGAGCAGAAAGTCACGGACTTCAACGCAGGTCTTGCAGTAATCACGAAAAATGGCACCTACCAGGCCATCATGAGTAAGGGCTTACACGAATAGCGGTCGAAGACTTCCGCTTAGGATACGAGGCCTTCTTTTGTTGGCGCCCCCCTCCTGAAAACGGCAAGCATGCAAAAATTCCGAGCGAATAGTCCTTTCGATAGGAAAAATCTCTCGCGTTGAGGTATTGAAGATCATCTGTAACAGGGTCGGGTTTTTCATACGCCAATATGCCTGCTGGCCTTGCTCAGTTTAGCTGTCCACGGGATTTGCAACGTTTTGGCAGATTGAATTTGTCCCCAATCGGATAGTCGAAAAATGGCGTTTTCGGCTCCTTTCAGGGCCGACCATCCGACAACCAAAAACAAAACGGCTGCAATGGCACCAATGAGCCAAAACTTGATATATAGACCTTTTCCAGGACGCGTTCCCTGCCTTCCTCCGCGAGGGCCCTTCCTGCACCCGCCCGCGGATCAGCTGGCTCACAAAAAATGCGGAACTGCGGGTCAACCCCTGCGGTCCGGCTCGCTCTGGAGGACGTACGAGGGATGGGCTACATTTGGTACCATGGAAGCTGAAGTCGATTTACCTTTGGACGCGTTCCTGGAAGTTATGAAGAAAGACGGGGAGACTTTTCGCTTCCCCATCACGAAAAAGACAGTGACCATTGGGAGAGACCCCGCCTGTGACCTGTACCTGGATGACCCGTACGTTTCGCGCAAGCATTGCCAGGTCGTGTTCCGGGGTGAACACTTCACCGTGATCGATCTCCAGTCCTTGAATAAGACCGTAGTCAAAGGAAAGCAGTACATCCAGAAAAATCTCATGCCGGGCAACGTGATCGATCTCGGAGCAACGAAGCTCTTGTTCCAGTGGCCAACGCATCTGGAATGGCGCCGCGCGCACGGAATCGCCGGCGAAATACCGTCAGCAGCGGACATCCCGGAAAAAGCGGAAACGGAAAAACCGGACAACGAATAGCGCGCTATACTCTAGTGCAAGGAGACAACGATGGCTGATTACACTTTCGATGGAAGGCGTCTGGTGAAAAAGAGCTCGGGCCAGAAGCTCGCCGAAGTCGACAGGGACACCTTGCGGTCCTCCAACGGCGCTGTATTTGGCCAGATAGAGGGCAAGAACCTTCGGGACCCGCACGGGAAGAAAGTGGCGGAGTTCAACGGAAAGGAAGTCAAAGACGACAGGGGCAAGAAGATCATCGGCATCAAAGAGGTCCAGGAGGTCATCGAAGGAGATGCCGGGATTTTCCTAGCCGCAATGTGGTATTTCTTCGTTAAGGGCCGCCATGACCACGCCGGCATGCTTTGATGGAAGCCCATAGGGCAGCCCGCCTTCCCAAGGATGAATGACCTGCGCGTCGCCGCCGGCACAGTTCGAGAGCAGAAGCGGATTTCAGCGGATCAATGATCCTTCGGTACGGGCCGCGGCGGCCGGAGCTGATGTGATGGCTTTTCACGAATGCTCGATCACCGGATACTCGTTTGCCGGTCGGCTTTCGAAGGCGGCACTTCTCAAAATTGCTGAACAAGTCCCCGGAGGGCCAAGCGTCGAGCGTCTCATTCGGATCTCCCGGCAGAACAAGCTTGTGGTCCTTGCCGGCCTTTCGAGCGGGGGGATGACGAAGAGATCTCCAAGGCGCAGGTATGCGTCGACGGGACGGTGTGCTCGCTCCGCAAGCTTCACCTGTTCATCAATCCGGCAACCAAGCCTGGTAGCCGCTATGTCGTTTTCGAGCTCCATGGATGGAAGTGCGGCATCTTCATTTGCTACGACGACAACGTGGTGGAGAACGTGAGGACGACGGCGTTGCTCGGCGCTGAGATCATTTTTAGGCTGCACGGGACTATGTGTACGCCGTACCCAGACCGAGCGCGGGCTTGGTTAATCCTGCGCTTTGGGCCGCGCGTGACCGAGACCCGACCAACCTGCATGTGGAGTTCGACGGCCTAAAGAGCTAGCCTTGGCTCATGAAATAGCTTCCCTCGCGCGCCTATGACAACGGCGTCTACGTGGTATTTTCTAACACGATCGGGATGGATGACGATCAGTTGAAGAACGGGTACTCCGACGGTAATAGATCCGTTTGGGGACATCATCGCGCGGAGTGTCGTGCACTTGGTAATGACTTCGCCGTCGGGCTTGTGCACGCGGGAGAAGCTCGAAGCTTCGGGCGGGTTCCGCTACCGAAAGGCCCGCGGACCTGATCTTTATTGGGACATCACAGGCGCCGAGCATATGCCCGATCAGAAAGCTTCTTGGCTCCCGAAACAGGAAGATACAGAGACCATCTTTGGGGGGACGGTTTTGGAAAAGGAACGAGCAATAACGATCGGGCCTACCCGTGATCTGCGTGAACGCATGTTGGCCAGACTCCTGCAGGTGGTGGCCATTGTAGGGGTCGTAGCCTATCTGCCCAGCGCCTATCTCTCGATCAAACAGAGGCTTTGGCTGGTCCTGGCGGTCGACACCGCGGCTTTCCTGTATGCAATCTGCCTGGCGGTCTTCAAGCACCTGCCATTTCGCCTGAGAATGCTCTCCCTGGTCTTCATGGCGTACGTTCTTGGCGTCGTCCTGATCATTTTCACCGGCCCCTTCGGAGCTGGGCACCTTTTCATCTTCGCTTTCGTTTTCCTGGTCTCCCTGTTCGGCGGCATTCGCGAAATAGTCATTGCAAACGCGATAGCGGTTCTCACGCACGTGGGATTCACGGTGGCCTCGGCGCTCCGCCTCGTTCCGTGGCCGCAGGGGCCGGAGTCCGTGGTGGTGATTTCCGCGAACTTCATCCTCGTGAGCCTGATCCTCTCTTACTGCGCAAACTACCTCATCGGAGGGTACGCCTCAAGCGCGTCGGAGGAAAAGCGTCTTCGGGAAGCCCTCGAAATGATGCTTCGAGAGATCGAGCACAGGGTGAAGAACAACCTCCAGGTCATATCAAGCCTCGTCAGCCTGAGGGGAGAGCCGGGAGACGACCCTGCCCGGGCTTTGCAGGACATCAAGGAAACGATTTCCGCCATCTCCGTGGTACATCAGCTTCTCTACAGGCGCAGCGCCTTTTACCTCGTCGAGCTGAGTGCCCTCTTGAACTCCCTGATCCAGCGGTTTCGAAGCCTGGATCGGAGAATCGACTTTTCCCTCGAATGGAACGGCGCGAAGGCGGAAGTCGACGGTGACCGTGCCATCAGCATCAGACTCCTGATCAATGAGATTGTCATGAACTCGATGAAACACGCTTTCCCCCATAGGCAAGAGGGCCGCATCTCGGTCAAGGTCGACTTCGATTCCGGGAACCGCACCATGGAGTTGTCCATTGGGGACGATGGCAACGGCATGGCCGAGGAGGCGGTTGTGAAAGAGAAAAACGGAATGAAGATCATTCGCGCCCTCGCCCGGCAGCTGGACGCGAACATGGAGATGACGCGCGCTCCCGGTGTGACCTATCGGTTTCGGATGAAGATCAAGCCACCCGAGGTGCAGTTGGCGGGAGCGAGGGCGTAGGCAGTCACATGGGCGTTGCGCGCGGTGTGCTTGGAGCGCCGTAGCCCAACGGCCGGCCGGGACCAAAGTCCAATAGCGGCAGAGATTTCCACGACATATGTTACAGGAACGTGGCAACCGGCGCTTGCGCGGTCGGTGGCAGCAGGAAAGCAGCGAACCGGTCATGAAGTGTCGGACGTATTCGACCTGAAGAAAGGGCTCCCTGGTGACCGAGCCCCGCTAAGGCGCCCGAGCGACCAACCACACTGGTTTGTTTGAACGGACTGCCACGGGGCGAGCGCACGCGCTGGCCGGCAATCAGCGGTTCGGAGCTGCCGGCATCCATGGCGCGGCCGAATGCTGCGATGCTGGAGATAAAGGAGTGAATAGCCCGGCGCGAGCGCCGATCAATCGACCGCTCCTCCTGTACGTGATCCTGGTCTGCTACGTGTCAGCCCCCATCGCCGTCCTTGGGCTGTTCTGGCATTCCGGGGGCGGCCTCCCGGCGGCGGTCCAGGGTCTTTTCAAGGTCTGTGGTCCCGTTGCGACCGCATTGCTCCTCGTGGCCCCTGTTGTCGGCGTAGCTGTCTTCTTCGTCTTCCGCGCAACCTGGTATGCGTTCATAGGGCACGGCTCCCTGATTCTCCTGAACACACTCGTAACATGGATAGCCGGACCGAGGTACAACGCCATGACCGTCGGAAGTTCCTACCAGCTGACAATGCTCGCCGGTAACCTGATGGTCTTCGCGACGGTGGTTCTTGCCTGTCGGCGGGATTTTCGCGCACCGTATTTCCGGAGCGAACGCCGCGGTTGGCGAAGAAGCCTGCGGATATCCCTGCGGCACTTTGTCACGATCGACGGACATCAGCGGAAAATCACCGACATCTCGACGGACGGATGCTTCGTCGCGGAGCCGGATGCGGCGCTCGCCGTCGGCCAGACCGTATCCATCGAGTTCCGCAGCAGAAAGTTGAGGCTCGTGTGCCAGGGAGGAATCGTGAAGGAGCGCGCCGACGGTTACGGCGTCCGGTTTCTTTCTCTCCCAGCTCCTATCCGCAGGGATATTACGCGCGCAATCAAGCGCCGGTCAGCGCCGCGGGAGGAGTGCAGTGTGCCCTGCACGATCACTCTTGGCGGTACGGTCCAGTCCGGTGTTGTCTGCGACCTGTCGCCGGGGGGTTGCTTCATTCAGACCTCCTTGGGCAGCCTTAGGCAGAGGGCCACGGGTTCGGTGATCGTAGCGGGAGTCCGCATGCCTGTCCCATTGCGCGTCGTCTGGTCGGGAATCGGTGGCATGAAAGAGAAACCCACCGGCATCGGGGCAAAGTTCATCCACGCTAGCTCAGAGTCCCTGTGCCAGCTTCGCGCGGTGGTTTCCGTATTATGACTCCCGCCAAACGTCCTCATTTTCAGATCAAGAGAGAAATCCAGACCTACTCCCCTCTCAGTTTCTTGCGGAGGGATTTCCTGAAAGTTCGGGAATTCGGCAGGCGCAGCTATGTCCTGGAAGCGCGTCTCTTTCCTCCCCAGATACGGATGAATAGGTCCGTTACGACTTTCCTTTCCACGACAGCCCGTACCCTCGGCCGGGATATATCGCGACGCCTCGCGCCAGTTATGGAGAGGGGATGGCCAAGCCTCGCCCCTGTCCAGTACAACCTTCTCGTCCTTTTGAAACGACTGGCGGATCGGCTGTGCGACTTCGACTTCAGGCGCCTAGACCTCCAAAGCAGCAACGCAATTGACAGACTTCGGGCCGTCGAGTGCCTCTTCCTCATGCTCCATGGCAATCCCAACTTTTTGCAGATCATTTGCAGTGCCCTGGACCGGGTGGGCGCGGGTGACGCCCTTGGGCTTGTGCTACAGCTCCTTGCGGAAGACTGCACCATCCCTTCCCTGTACAACTGCCTTCTTGGTCTCAACATGCTCAAGCACCGACGCTACCTCCGCCTGGAGGATCTCATCCATGATGCCCCCCCGCGAATCTTCGCGACGGAGCGCTATCAGTTCGAGAAACCCGTTCGTCTGAGCGTGGAAAGACTCATTCGCCGGACGCGGGAGTCCCTGAACAAAATGCACGAGCAGCTCGCGGAGGCGCGCAGCGTCCGCGGGTACCTCGCTACGGATGTTTTGGGGCGCTTCACGCTCAAGACTTTCTATGATTCTGTTTTTCCCGGACCGGCCTCCAATTTCGCGGCTGACCTTCAGGATCTTGTCGTCTTCATGACCCGGTTATTCAAGAGCTTCGACGGGCTTTTTGCACCTCTCCTAATCGCCAAGGTGCCACTGGAGAATCAGGGTCAGGTCAAACTGTTTTCCCCATTGGCCTTCGCTGCGGAAATCGCACGGCTCCGCGCCTTTGTCGAAAGGTTGGAAACGGAGTTTGCCCCCTCGGCACGGCTTTCCCTCGTACAGTATCTCAAGATCAAGCATGGAAGGCTCTGGGCCATCGGGGACGAAAATGAGCTTTGCCGGCTCGTCGGCCAGACGATCGGCTGTCTCGTGGATCTCGGGAGGAAGGTTCACGAGATCCTCTGCCCCCCGTCTTCCGCCGCTAGGAAGCAGTTTGGGAGCAATCTCGCTGCCCGGGTGCCTTTTCTCGGCAGCCGGTTGCTTACAGATCGCTTCTTAGCCATCTGACGGTAGTGGAGGCGCTGTCCGAGCTCGTCACGGTGTGCTTCAGCGCCGGGATTCTTTTCGAAGATTCCATCCTCACAACGCTCCTAGGCCAGGAAAAGAAGCTGCGCACGGAGATTCAGTCCAGAATAACGTTCCTCGAAAAGGTGCTTGGCCCGCAAAGATATCGGGACCTTGCCGTTATGTTCCCCGGGGGCCGCGACTGCGGCGAGGAAATGGCTGGGGCGGCGACGCGCTGAAGCGTAACGCGCCTCATCTACCGTACGCGTCAGGCCCCTGCTAAGCCTCGCCGCGGCCAGGGGCAAGCGGAATCTCGATCCGGAAGCACGAACCTTTCCCCGGCTCGCTCCTGACGGAGAGCGTACCGCCATGCTGACGCGTGATGATGTCGTAGGAAATGCTCAAGCCGAGGCACATTGCCTGACCGGCGGGCTTCGTGGTGTAAAATGATTCGAAAATCCGCTGCTGGATCTCCCGCGGTATGCCTGGGCCGTCATCCTCGATCTCGATCCAGATCTTGTCTTGCTCGACGCCGCTTCTGATCTCAATTCGGCCCTTGGCTGGCCGCCCCTGGGATTTGATGGCCTGTGCGGCGTTGACGATGATGTTGAGGAGCACCTGCATGATCTCCCCGGGGGCGCACTCAACGTTTGGGAGCTTCACGAGAGAAAGCGACACATCCGCGACGTGCTTCACTTCGTTTTGCGCAAGAATTAGTGCGCTGGTGATGCCGCCGTTGACGTCGAAAGGCGCGTGCGTCACTTCAGAATCCACGCGGGAGTAATTTCTCAGTGTCTGCACGACTTCCGTGATCCTTTGGAACCCTTCGTCGCAATCTTTGATGAGCTGGGACAGGTCTGCGAGGATGTACTCGATGCGCCAGACAGCGGCTGCGTTCGAGATGGACGGCTCCCGGGTTACGGTAGCCTCGTGCAGGAACCCCTCGATATTTCGGATGTAATTCCCCAGCGTCGCGTGGTTGCTCCTCAGCAAGCCGAGCGGGTTGTTGATTTCATGGGCAATTCCAGCCGCTAGTTTTCCGATCGCGGCGAGCTTTTCCTGCCGGGCCAAGAAATCCTTGCACTCGATGACCCTGCGCCTCGCCTCCTCGATCTCCAGGTCTTTTCTTCGCAGCTCTTCCTCGAGGTCATCGGGGTTCGGGCGATCTCTGGTTTCTCTCATGTCCTGCCATTCTCCTGTTATCGGATGGACAGTGCAAGAATTGATCGATTCCCCTACACGATGTCCGCCGTGATGAGAGTAACATCGTCATGAAACTTCTTTTCGGGGAACATCTCCACGACCACATCGAGGACTTTGCGGTTGAACTCGGGCTCACCGTGGAAGTGCATGAGGGTGGCACGCACCGCTTCGGCGTTGACGTACCCCGCCATCCGTCCTCTTTCCAGGAGGCCGTCCGTCATGAGCACAATTTTGTCCCCGGAGCGCACAGCAACCGACTGCTCGCTGTACCGGGCCTCCTGCGCAAAGCCGCACGGAAAGCCCGGTTCCGTGTGGACAAAGCATTCGTGCGGGCGCGTGACGTAGAGCGGGAGGTTCCCCGCGTTGCTGAAGACCACGACGCCGGCCGCGCAGTCCAGGTAGGCCGCCGTGAGGGTTATGACGAACTCGGGGGTTTGCGCGAGCTCACGGAGTATGAGGCGGTTCAGCCTTCCGAGAAATGCGCCGGGGGAGAAGACCGCGTTCTTAGCGCCAAGCAGCTCCTCCCGGGATATGAGCGTGCGGACGATTCCCGTAAGGAAGGCGGCAGCGAGGCCGGGCCCAGCCACATCTCCAATGATGAGGATGCAGCCTTCCTCGGACAGCGGGATGACCTGGTAGAAGTCCCCGCCGCAGTAGTAGTCCCGCAGCGGCCGATAGGCAACCTCTACGTTGAACCTGGTGTGGGGGAACTTGTCCCTTCCGAACAGCCGCTTCTGGATTTGCGCCGTGCTCTCCATCTGTGACACGAGCCGGCCCAGATAATCACGGTTGCGTTCTTCCACGTGATACAGGGCCATGGCTTTTTCGATCTCCCCGATGAATCCTGAGGTCTCCCACGGCTTCATGATGAACGCGGTAATGCCCGCGGACACAGCACGTGAGATTCCCGTCACCTCGCTGTGACCCGTGATGAGGATGCATCTAATAGACGGATATTTTCGCCGCGTCTCGGAGATCAACTCGTCACCGCCTACGCTCGGCATTTTCAGGTCGCTGACCATGACCTGGATCGAATCATGATTGGCTTCCAGGATTTCCAGGGCGCTTGTCGCCGAAAGCGCAGTAAAAACGGCCACCTTTTTGAGGCTTTTCCAGAGAAACAGCTCGCGGTTGATCGCGTCGAGGACTTT
>Ga0326727_10009138_pt1 | contig 24613 bp, 30 predicted proteins | sample MB2enrmetagenome_FD_207643 | JGI IMG/M metagenome (GOLD analysis project Ga0326727, IMG submission 207643) | Lab enriched peat soil microbial communities from McLean, Ithaca, NY, United States - MB29MY | ecosystem: Environmental > Terrestrial > Soil > Wetlands > Peat | place: USA: New York... | reverse complement strand
TTGTTTTCAGTCCTTTTTGTAGCATCGTTGACAGCTGTGACAGTTAGTGCAAAAGGTGGTAGCTACTGGAGTGGCTACGGTGGCTGGGGCTGGGGTGGATATCCTTGGTGGGGTTATGGCTACCCATACCAAGCATACCCAGCAGATACAGGACTTCCCTACATGATGGGCCAATATCCTGCCCCTGCAACTTCAATTCAAGCTCCTGCTCCAGTAGCTTCAACCCAAGGCACCAGCTTAAACACCAGCAGCTAAGACCAGTTTACTAAAAAAACGAAATTTTTAAGAGCTAAAACGCCAGTGTCCCGAAAGTTCTGTAAAACCTAATTAGCTCTTTATTTTTTTCTTTCACTGCAAAAAGTAGGATTCTGAGCTAATGGTTATGTAGATAAAGTTATGCTTCTATTGTTTCATTGATCCAGAGTTTTTGTAGTAAAATCTTTGTATTTGCAGAGCAATTTTTATTGTTTAATAGTATGATTAATGATCCATTCTTCAATCTCAGAAGGTTCCATCTCATTTTCAGTAGTGGCGATTCTGATTATGAAATCTATCGTTTCTTCTTTAGTGGATGTGAGTTTATATCCACCATCTTCAATGACAAAATTCATCGCTTCGTAGCCTGTTCTTTTATTTCCATTAAAAAACGGATGTCTTGCAACAATAGTATAAACTATAATTGTTGCATTTTGAAAAACAGTATTTGACTCCTTTATCATATATTCAAACATTAGTTCTAATGTAGCCAAAGAAAGTATTGCAGGTGTATAATCTTCTGGTTTTTCTTCTTTGTCATATTCAATCACTTTTTGATGGATTTTTAAAACATCAATTAAGCTGATCAAAATATCACTTTCTTCCAAGTGCGTCTAAGATCTCTTTATCTTCTATGAGTTTCCGATCTAACCACTCATTAAAATCTTTTACATGCGTTTCTCCTCGTCTCGTATTCTCTTCTTTTAGAAACATTGGTTTATACTCTCTTTTTTCTTTTACTTCAACAATGAGCCGTTTAATGATGGAATTGTACGACTCATTTTCCGTTATTTTGAATTCTTTTAGCGATTTCTTTACATCTGGATCAAGGGCTATGGTAGACATATATTATAATATGTTATAATAGATTATTAAAATATGCATTTTAACATTATAAAGACCCATTTGCTATTTTGGGATGCATAATTTTTGCTATAAAACCTGTGCACTAGTGAAACCAAGAAATACTGTTTTGTAATGAAATAGAAAGTTACGAACAATTATTTTCGCCGAACTTCCAGTATACTGTTATTTAATTAAAATCGATAGCATAGGGGGTTTATTAAATTCTGGTATGCCGTTTTAATACTTTTTTGCATTTTACGAGCGATGTAATCGATAGAAACATGGATATTCCTGTATACAATGGAATGATTGAGTTTTCAGGCGCATAGGCAAAAATAGAGATAGGTTTGAACATTATGAAGTCCATCTATTTAAAAAAAAAAATTTAAATATAAAAATGTTCGCTCCTACGGCCGTATTTTCTTATCTTTCAATTAGTTTAAATTTATAATGGTGGTATACGGACACCGTACAAAGGACTTATCACCATATACATAGGTACAGGTCTTGGAGGTGTAGGAGGTGCTGATGGATGTCCACCAAAATCAAAACCACCAGGGTTCCCCCCTAGTCCTACACTTACATGTGCTGTCATTGTTTTATCTCTCCTTTTAACTGTTTGTTTAGAAATATTTTTACATATTTTTTGATACAATTTGATTCTGTCTTTAGTCTGTCTGCAAGTATCATGATTATAATTGATAAATCCACAATATAATTTTAGTTATTTATATAAAAATTCATAAAATGTTCTTAAGTTCATTTTATATTTATTCTTCATCGTAACTTTGTCACAAAAATCGATCGTTTTGGTTTCATATTCAGATTACACAGAACCTTACTTTAGACTGTAACTGGCAAATACAGTGGTTTTGAGATTAAATCTCTGAATTTCCTAGTTCCATACGAAATAAGAACAAGTTGCTGATCTATAACTCCTGGAGCTTATGGGACTCATAGAACATATGGAGCTCATGGAACATTTGGAACTAATTAAACTAAACCGCAAGCATAAATAGAAATAAAAAGGCAATATCATTTCATCATCAATATGCACATTTAAAATAGCGATCAATAATACTAAAGTTGATTTGCTAATAAAATAAAATAAAATCCTGCCAAAAGTAACATTATTCATTTTATACAACCCCTCAAAATTCATATTCATAGCCATACTTTAAAAAGTGGAGTATTTAATCAATGTCCATTATTTCTAATTTTCTTTTAGCTGTAGGGGTTGCAATGGATGCTTTGGCAGTATCCATGTCTAGAAGTACCACAATAAAACCTTTTAGGGTCAATGATGCTCTCAAATTTGCTATTTTTTTGGGTGGATTTCAGACTTTAATGCTAGTATTGGGTTGGCTTGGTGGAAACACAATAAAAAACTATGTTTCTGCTTATAGTCAATTGATTGCTTCTGGCCTTCTGATTTTTATTGGAATTAAGATGATATATGATACTTTTTACAGAAAACCGGAAGGAAAAATAAGTTCTTAATTATTCGGTACTTCTTATGCTGGCAGTTGCAACAAGTATAGATGCTTTATTTCTAGGAATAAGTCTTACACTTCTCAAAGGGTCTATTCTTGAACCTGCACTCATTGTAGGCTGTGTAACGTTTACTATGGTTTTTTTGTGGAGCGATCATAGGATATAGATTAGGTCACTTCCTTGAAAATGAAGCAGAAGTTCTAGGCAACTTGATCCTTATAGGACTTGGAATCAGTTCATTGATATTGAGTAATTGATTCAAACAATAATCAATCAGAATGTAATGACTATTTGGACTCTAATGAACCCCATGAACCAATTATTATGCTAACCAAGTTACGGTTTTATTGGTTCATTTATACATAGTTTTTGTGATTAAATCTATGAATTTCCTAAATGCCATCAGAAATAAGAAAACATTGAAGATCTGTTACTCATGGAGCTTGTGGGACTCATATAGTTAATTTGAAATAACATCCCAATATATATGTAACAGTTTGTAGAAATAGGATCGAACTTACAACATCGTATAGTTCTAAAAATAAATGGAATGTGGATATTTAATGAGAAAACAGATATTTAACAGAACAAAAAAGATACTTGGTATCTTAATAGTAGCTTTTTTTGTAGCATCAGTAACAGCTACGGCAGTAAGCGCTTACTTTGTAGCAGAACAACCCGTTTTCGTGCAACCTGTTGTAGAAGAGCAACCCGTTTTCGTACAACCTGTCGAAGTGGCTCCGACATTTGTTGACTATGATTATGGGAACGGGGGCTACTACGATCAATGGCATCATTGGCATCATCATTGGCATCATCACCACCACCCCTATTGATGATAGATCCGATACAGACAAACTATTATCGTTTGAATTTTAATCTTTCACCTTTCTATTTTTTTCGATCTTCTATACAGAGTTTTTGTGATACAATATCTGCATTTTTGGGTTATGAAACCAGCCAAAGTTTAACTGACTAACACTCTTAAACTTAATTTATCTTGATACAGTTATATATTTTATATCTAATTATTATTTATTGGGTTGATTTCTCGCTGTCCTCCTACCCACCCCCGTAGTTTGGGTAAAACTATTGCATCAGTGACTACATATTCCCCTGGACTAAAGTTCACTCCATCCAGGGGGGGTATATTCTGATGCATATGTTTTGTGCTAAAATCTCTGAATTTTCGAATTCCCATCCAAAATAAGAAAACATTGCTATACTGTTAAATACATGCATTTATTCACAGTACTTCTTAAAAATGCATTAATCTGTCTTAATTAATATTTATTTATATAATGAAAAATAATATAATCATATAAGGCATCGAAAATAAATTATTTCGTTCCCCACTTAATTCACCATCACTCCGTTATTTCAAAAACAGATGCCCATTTTCTTTTTAAACTTCGTCTTTCAAAAAGGTATAATTAAGGAGTTAATGGCTCTATGGCATTAGTGATTATAGCAGCAGTGACAGCTGGGGCAGCAGTGGCAGCAGCTGCGGCGGCAGAAGCAACTAGAAAGAAAAAAAAGAAGAATAAAAATAAAGAAAAGAGTGAAAGAATATAAATTTTCCATATCTATCCATACTTTTAATTTTGAAGCTTCAGCACTCAAAATCAAAAATCAAGTGCATCAGATAGTTCTATTTTAAGTAATTGTTATACAATTTATGCTTATTATATAATTTAAGGTATAAAGATCCTGATTTTTAGTATGATCGCATAAGTCCATAAGTCCTCTTCAATATATAATTACTAAGTGCATAGCTTTTGTGTCAAAAACTATGTATTATCTCATTTTCAGCTTAAATTTCAGGTTATTTTTAGTCAAATTTAGGGAATAATACATAGATATTATAAAAATCGCTGCATTGAATAACGGGTTCTTTACACATATTCTTTAAAAATTAACATTTGCTTCTGTATTGCTGAATAAATTTTTATAGTTAAATTTGACAATATATTAATAGATATGGTTATAGATATATTTGTTTTAGTAATAATTATTATACTTTATTTTAGTTATGTATATTGGATTATTTAAGGGCTGGAATAGTATCCATACCAAGCAATGGTATCCTTAGTCCAGGTTCAAGCGTTACAGGAACAGCTACCTACAAAACAGCAGATGCCGACAAGTGCACTATAACAGATTATTCTCCCACTACGAGTATGTATGTCTAATTCCACACTAAAGTAGGGATTCTACATCCACTTATAGTCGGTAGTAAACAAAATTACATTAGTGTTCATGGCAATGATGATAATGTTGATCAGGCTAATTCTAAAATTGATATCTGCCCGGATGTCCGCTTTGGTTATCATATAGGTAGCTCCGCTTTGGCATTGTGCCAATATTCACTATATTTTACTTTTAAAAAGAATCATCACAAGTCCAAAAGCTTCAATTTGAATTTAAAGACTTATACTTAATTATTTTTCATAAAATATTTTATTAATAAAAAAGCTTTCAATAAGTATGCTTATACATTAATTATAACATAGTAATCATGTCTACAAATAGGTAATCTTCAATATAATTTAAGCATGTTTGAGGATATATACTCTAATTGTGCTTCATATATTAGATTTACCAACTAAGAGTAGATCGGAAATTCTCAAGAATATTAAATAAAAAGTAGATAAAAAAGGAGATTTATTAATATTTTAATAGGTTACTAATTTGAACAATATCAAGGGAGTGAAATGAATGTTGAAACAATCATCTAGTGGAATAGGAAAAGTACTGGCTGTTTTGCTGGTAGTTTTTTTTGCTGTATCAGTGACAGCAGTTGCAGCTAGTGCACGTGGTTGTCATGGCAGCTATGGCGGGTGGGGCGGTTATCCCGGGTATGGCAGCTACGGCTATGGTCTCGGAATGTACCCATACGGTGTTGGCTATGGAGCTGCAGTAATTGAAACAGCACCAGTAATTGCAACACCAGCAGTTACAACAGTTGCAGCAGCACCAGTAGTTGCCGGATATCCTTACCTCGGATACCCCTATCTCGCCTATGGCGGCTGGGGCTACGGTGGACACGGACGCGGTCGCTAATCCTGAAGACCATAGTGTGAAGCTCACGCATCACGATAAATTAATTTCTTTTTTCATTTTTTATTTATTTGAATTTTTTGCAACGGGACCGGAACAGTTATCTACAAAACAACAGAATCCGACATTGATGTAGGTACTGTAACCAATTCAGCGTCTGCCACAGGTTCATTCAACAACCAACCAGTAATTTCACCACAAACCGTTGCGATAGCTTTCTATAATCATCATCCAGCCAGTGACAGAGATAGCAATGGCGGACCTGATAATAGTGGTTATGGCGGTGCTGTAGTCCCTATAGTTCCTGCAACGATGATGTATAACAGTCCTATGTATGGCAGCCCGATGTATGCCAGTGTGCCTGGTGGGTATGGTAGCGAACCTTATGTGTATAGTAGCGAACCACCTGGCACAATAGAAACACAAAATTCAGAATCTAATGGCCACAAAGCTAAAGCTCATTTGCGCAAACATAAACATAAACACCATACAACCAAACACCATAAAACAGCAAAAAATCATTCAAAACAGAGAACTTAAAATAGAGCTTGAAAAATTAAACATATCTGGTATACGTTGCAAACAAATCGCCTGATGGTGTGCGCCAAGCAATGTATACCAGTGTATTCTCGCAATGGAATATACAATACTTTTCTCGATATAAACTGGTATTTTCATGTATCTAAACAGTTTAGCACATGATTTAACTTTTAATTAGTCATCATTTTCACAAGCGGTATCTTCGTTACAGTGACAGTGGGAACAACCACATACATGAGAGTGGGAACATCCACAGGTGTGAGAATGGGGACTAACATAACTGCTGCAGCTACCACAACTATGGTGATATCCATGCGAATTGCATGCGCTTGCTGCTCCTACGGTTAATGATGCTACAAAAAGAACTGCTAGCAAAATAGTCAATACTTTTTTTGCTTTACTAAATGACTGTTTCAACATTAGTTTCACTCCTTTGTTATTAAAATTAGTATCACTTTAGGGGTGTTTGTTTGTCGATTCAAATTGTTATATGGTAACTGTGAACTTGGTTCAAATGCACAAATTAAACTTTCTGGAATAATCTGATTGGCTATTTGCTATTTGACTGTTGAAAAGTTAATTAGGTTTCATAAAACCTTACTTGTTTGTAGTCAAAAATTTACCAAGTTTAGCCATAAATTACTGTATAAATCCCAAAATGAATTCGAGTTGTTCAATCAAAGTGTCAAATAGCATTGAAATATGCTAAAGAACTCATATAAAAAAACCACCCTTAACGAAAAATCATCAAACAAAATAGCTGCGGCCAAATATTTCATGGTCTCTATCATGATCAAACAGAATAGTGATTAAAAAAGAAAATTAAGGGATACTGAGCCAACCAGAATACACAGATTTTTAGGTACATTACAGAAAGAGCGAAGTTGACTCTAAAAATTAAATTTATTAAGGATATTTATAGCCATTGGTTAGCAAGTCCATATCCACTGATTAGTGTATGGGTTCAACACCCAGTCACAATTGGGGTAATAATAGCCATGCCACCAATGATGATGCCAATGGTCGTGGCCCCAGCCCCAGCCATGGCCCCTGCCACCGTGCCAATGTCCACCGCCGTGCCAATGTCCACCACCGTGCCAATGTCCACCGCCGTGCCAATGTCCACCACCATGCCGATGTCCACCACCAGGGTGACGATGTGCAGCACTAGCTACCACTGCTGTCACGGATACTACAAATAAGACTACCAATAAAGCAGTCAGTACCTTTTTAATTCTACTAACTTGTTGTTTCAACATCTAATCAACTCATTTTTATTAAAAATTACCATAGTTTATAGAATGGTACGCAAATTACAATTGTTTCCAAAATTATATCAAATTAGTTATACGAAAAATAGTTTCTAAACAAAAAATAATCCCATATCGGATTTTTCACAACCAAATAGCTACGTCCAAACACTTCATGGAAATCATCCAGTTCTCTGTTACGGTCTCTTCTATCGTCATCAAGGCCACTATACTATCTACCAAACATAAGGTCTAAACATTTTTCTTTTCCCAAAACCCAATTAATTCAATGGCCCTATGATTGTATTTATACAAGGTATAACCACTTCTGATGAGCTTGATGAAGGATCATCATATGAACTGATAGCTGTGCTCAACGCTACCGAAACAAATCTGGCTAGAATAGAAAGTGATCCCAGTGAGGAAAATCCATATGCAGAACCTGCTGAACTTAGATATTTTATCAGCCAAGTAAATTATAAAATGGATCGGGGAGTACTTTCGCCGACAAATGGGCAGACACCGATTGATGCAGCAAATGATATAATTAATTCTTTAAGCAATCATGTTAGGTAGGTAGAGATTATTTGAAATGAATATGTAACACAGCTAAAAACATAAATTGCTCAGTTTGTTAGCATAATGAGTTAAACCGTTAGGGAAAAATAAGCTTAAAAGTATCGGGTTGATCATCCCACTAACTACACAAACAATATTTTATTGTTGTTAACTTCATGTTGATAGTTGGGATCTCTATGTATAATTTAAAAGTGTTGGGCACCTAATCTTCAGGGCAATAATGAAATTCCTTATGGTAATCGATATTGCTCTATTTCTTTTTTGAGTCTCTCACAATACTTATTATTTGGTCCAGAACTTATATACTGGATACTATTAAAGGAAATAGACAAATCGAAGAACTCAAAAATGCTATGAAAAGACGATATAAAAAACAAGCAGAATAATTTGAACCCTTTTTCCTGAGATTCAAAGTTTAAATTACTTATATTGATCTTCAAAAAGTACCAATTTACCAGTTTCTGTCATCATTAATTCTCGAAAAATTGCTGATTTTGTGCATAAATTGACCAATAAATCCAAAAATTAATTTGATATATTCATTCAGATGCCAAATACTAAAGAATTTAATAGGATTAATTAACATAAAAAGGCTGTAATTAGAGAAAATCATCAAATTAACCTGTCGCGCCATTTGAGCCCTTTTTTAGTTTATTTACAATTATCGATTCAATATCACAATAATTCTTAACTATCATATTATTGAAATCCTGCGGAAATAAATTATCAATGATAAGTTCAACATCATTAGCAACTTCTATAAATTTGGTATTACCATGACCTTTGCGAAAATTTGCCTGAATAATCTGCTGAGCATCTAATGCTTTTAACCTGGAAGACATATATGTGTCGCCATTTGGCTCTGCACCCGTCAAGTAACAAATTTTACGATATGTCTCTAGTACTATACCAGTATGTGCAGGTATTTTTTGGTTCGTTTGGTTAATAACTTTATTTGCTAGATGAGATGCTAAAATAAGCATTCTATCATGTAATGTTATTTTTTGTAACATTTCAAGTGTAACTTGGTTGTTTACAACTTGCTCGGCACTTATTAAATGTTCAAGCGTAATGATTGAACTATTTTCATTTTCTGCCCTTTTAGCAGATGCATATATTATTTTTAATGCGCGTCGAGCATCTCCATGATATTTTTCTGCCACCTGTTTAGCACAATATTGAATAAGGTCATCACTTATTGCACCGTCTACAAATGCTCCTTTCCTTAATTGCAGAATTTCATAAAGTTCTTCTTCGTTATAATCAGGAAAATTACAGAATGTAAATGCAGCAGAAGACAGGACTTTATCATCGAGTCTTTTATGTAAGAAATCTTTTTTATTCGAAACAGCTATAATTTCGATGGCAACATTATTAGCTAAAATAGATTGTTGTGCTAATGCTCTGCTAAATTGATACAATATATCATTAGGCTCAACAAAAGAATCTATTTCGTCAAATACTAAAATCAAAGTGTAAAATGCATGTTCACTAGCCTTTTTTTCAATTACACTCCAAATATCATTCATATAATTATAAAATAAAAGTCCAGTTTTTATGGTAACCTTGGTTAATTGAGTTAATATTTCGATACATGCAGTAATTTCAGATTTAATTACCGTACAATTTAGTATCACAATATCAATTAGAATGTCTTGGCCATCTTCTTTTATACCATCTGTCAAAATTTTAAGTACATGTTTAATTGTAATTGTTTTCCCAACACCAGTATCCCCCCATATATACATATTAGCTGGATCGCCATTATTTAAAATCGATGACAAATTCTGAGCAATTGTATGCATTTGATTGTCGCGTGCTACAACAATATCTGGGAAGAAATTAAGACTTAAAAGCGATTCTCTCTGCAATATGCGACTATTTTTCTTAAATAAAGTTTGAAATGAAGGTAAAATCTTTTCTTGATTAGTCATTTTCTCGCCTTTAGTTGTAGAAACATAAAAGAATATAGAACTTATGGTTCAGCACAAACAACAAAATACAGCAGCAATAACTACCTTTTTAGGAAGAACTTACGATTTAATCCACCCCCCCCTATATCTAATATACTATAGCATATACTACCCAAGTATTACGAAGTTATAAATTATTTAGATGGAAATGCCTTAATTTCCTTGTAATCAGTTAAGTATATAAAATATTAATTTAATAACTCTACAACGTTGCATTGTATATAAATAAGAAGACATAGTCAGCTTATATTTTAATTACCGTTAACGAAATCCAATTTGATCTTGGCTATACATGCTATAGTACTTAAGGTATAGGGGGGGGGGGGAAGAATCGTAAGTACTCCTTCTGACAACTATTTTATTATTAGATATACTTTTTTTGTTATGATGATCAAAAGATAACTACAAATTCAGGTGGTTGGAATTTGATTGCTAATGGGCTGAAGTATGGGTATAATTCAATGACATTCGATAGTTCGCTGGGTTATCAGGATATAGAAGTTGTCAATGGCGGAGAAATTGAAACAAAAATAGTATATCTATTAAAAGGAAACCCGGCCACTGCTTATTTGCAGTACAATGGAACTTGGATTACGGGTCGGAGTATTGCAAAAATAAATTATTATGGAAATCAAAGTTCATAGTGAATCGGTTTGAGATAATACTGTTGACGATGCACACATCAACAGTATCTCATGTACTTCAAGAAGTTTAGTGATCTATTCTGCAAAGTATTAATAATTTTCACTCTATGTTTTTTTTATAGCATCTTGCTTTGAAATACGATCTTTTCTATACAAAATCATAAATCACATGTGATCAGCATTTCGCAGCACTTTTGAGTTTTTCTATTCGTCTATTATTTGATAATACCTTAGGGTTCATTTAGGGACTAAATTCCGGGAATATGTAACTGGAAGAGATTAAATGATATATTGAGTTTGTTTTGACTATCTTTATAACAATCGCACTGAAATATGACTATTTGCAAATGATTATATTATTATCCTGCGCTTGACAGTATATCTTTTTTAATAAAATAATGACTAATAAGTCATTTTCAATCGAAAAAAAGGACTGAGAAGGAATTAATTTGTCATTAAAAGATACAACACCGAAAGAACTTGACTTTCTTGTAAAAAAAGCCTTGGAACTAGAAGCTATTGATGCAAAGATAATTCCAACTTACAAGATCTTCGTAGAGAAAAGAGCGATTTTGAAATGCAGAGGTTGTTTAAGATACGGGAAAAAGCTTACCTGCCCACCGCATGTTCCCACTGTTGATGAGTTTCGGGAGATACTTAAGGAGTACAAGTATGCGTTACTTGTCAAATTCACATCTCCTGCAATTGCAGATGAAGAGATCGCAAAAGCTCCATACAAGACTTGGCTCGATCCTGCTCAGCCTGAGGAAATAAGGGAAAAAGCAGCAAAGTTCTGGTCAGATCATTATGACTGCAACAAAAAAATATTGTTCTCAATGCTCGAGCTTGAAAAAACAGCTTTTAATGAAGGTTTTACCTTTGCAGTCGCATTCGTGAATGGTTCATGTAGGCTTTGTGAGAAATGCAACGTCGAAAAGGGAATCTGTATCCATTCAAATATGGCAAGAATTCCTGAGCATGCAGTTGGAATCAATATGAAGAAAACTGCTGCGGAATCAGAGATGCCCATAGAATTCCCCATTAAAGGACAACCTGAACCAATGTCCATTCTATTGATTGACTAAGACTATCAATTATAACTAGAGTCTGATAGGGTATCAACTAATTTATGTTTAGGACTTACGCAATTGAGATGTATAAGTGATATCAAAGCTCATCAAGATATGATTAAAAGCTACTTGTATCTTAAAAATTATTTTGATTTAAAGGTAAAAATAAACCTAAATGGTTGGAATTAGATAGGTTGCTGGGCTATTAGGATATAGAAACTGGCAAAGGTGGAGATATTGAAACAAAAATGGTATATCTGGTAAAAGGACACCAAACCCATGCTCAATTGCGACACGATGGAACTTGGAGTGCGGATCTGAGCGTTGCAAAAATTAACTATTATGAAAATCAAAGTGGATTATGAATTTGAGAGGGAGATACTGTTGACTTTGTACGCATCAACAGTATCTAATTTACTGTATAGAGTTTATTTGTCTGTTAGACCGGTAAATATTGGTTCTCTTACTTTATAAATTTTGATAATATCGTTCGCTTTAAAATCGTTCATCTAGACATTTTATGCCTTATTTTTGTCTGCATTGGTTTGCTCACTTAAGTATTTTCTATTGCGGTATGTTTATCGGAGTGTTTCTTACCTTTGTGTTGCTCACCGGAGTGTTTGCCGTAGTTTTGTTGCTCATCGGAGTGTTTTGAACCGGATGTTGCGGGTGCAGAAACTCCATATGTGGGATCGGTTATTAAACCTGGTGTTGTGGGTGTTACTAACCCGGTTCCTATGGCGGGTCTTGCTCCAACTGGTCTTGCTCCAACTGGTCTTGCTACAATTGGGAATTGTTTAATTTGGTTTTGTCCACCTTGGTTTTGTCCACCGGAAAATTTTCCGCCTAGGTGTTTACCTGGGAATAGTTCTATATCTGAGAATTGTCCGTCTAGATATTGTTCACCTGGGAATAGTCCACCTGGGAATAGTCCATCTGTGAATTTTTCGCCTAGGTATTGTTCACCTAGGAATAGTTCACCGGGGAATTGTCCACCTTGGTTTTGTCTGCCTTGGTTTTGTTCTCCTTGATATTGTACGTTTTGGTTTTGTTCACTTGGGTATTTTCCAGTGTTGTGTTGTCCAGTTAGCATGGGTTTATTTTTACCCTGCTGAATAAGAGCTCGATCAATAATTCTTTCAAACCTGTTTTTATTTCCAGCGTTTAATCCAATAATCCTAGCTTGTGACCTATCTAGAGTACTATTTCCATCGTCATTTATGTAAACGTATTTTCCGTCTTTTGTACCAACAATCACAAAAGCATCAGGAAGGTTGTACCCATCAAAATATTTTGCAAGTTCAGGACTCTGATATATATCAATAGACGCGATTGTAGCTTTCCCTTTGTATTCTGCCGCGAGTTTTTCAAGAATAGGTTTCGTTTGTTGGCATGGTTTACAAGACTGAGCTTTCATCTCTACAAAAACCGGTCCTTTATGCAGAAATGTGTTTATCTGCTCAAGCTGAGTTATTTGCACAACACTGTCGTGATCATACATACCATCATAAGCACTTACTGCCATTGATGTTATTGATGTTACTAAACAAATTATCAGTAAAATGCCTAGTATTTTTTTTGTTATATCAAAGATTTGTTTATCCATTGTGTACACTTTAAACTTTTTAGCTTTCTTACATTATAACTTTTTTTATCAGCTATTCTCTTAAAATACGATTTAGTCTTTTCTTAGCAAAATCGTAAATAGCATTTGATTACCATTCCATAGCACGCTTTATTTTTTTGAGTCGTCTATTTTTTGATAATAATCCACGTATCATTTATGGATTAAATTCCGAAAATATGCGATCACAAGCGATTAAATCACGCATTGACATCACAACAATCAAAATAAAATAACATGCATTTATATAAACACTAAAATTTTTTATATTCAAAAAAAAAAAAAAAAATTGGAGAAACAAAATGGATCACAAAAAATCAATTACAATAGGGTTGATTTGTATAGTTATTTTTTTGATGGGATTTAATCTAGTGTTGCTAGCAGTTGCCAAAGATAATGGGGTTTGTTATTGGGATTGGACATGGCATACGACAGATCATATCGGTACTAGTAAAGCCCCAGTTGGATCTGAATATATAGTAGCAACTTTGTATCTGAAAAATATTGGTGATCAAAAGATAACAACAAGCTCAAATGGTTGGAATTTGATTGCTGATGGCTTGAAGTATGAACAGGATACAAACACATTTAACAGTTCACTAGGTCGTCAGGATATAGAAATTGCCAAAGGTGGAGATATTGAAACAAACATAGTATATCTAATAAAAGGACATCCAACCCATTTTCAATTACAATATGATGGAACTTGGGCTACGGGTCTGAGCGTTGCAAAAATTAACTATTATGGGAATCTAAGTGCATTATAAATTGGGTAGAGAAATACTGCTGATGCTGCACACATCAACAGTATCGAATTTACTTCGGAGTGCTTATTTTTCTATTCTGCAGAAATGTATTGGTCTCTTTACTTTATAAACTTTTTTATGAAATTTATCGTTGAAATATAATATTTTCTTTTATCTACAAAACCAAAATTGCATTTGCTCAGCATGCCACAGCGCTTCTAGATTATTTGCTTCGTCCATTTTTTTGATAATACGCCACGTATCATTTATTGGGTCAATTCTGAGAATATGCACCCAGAAGAAGCGAAATCAAGTATTGACTTTACAAAAAACAAAAAAAATATTATTTATGATATGTTATCTAAACTCATACGGAATGATTTTTCCAATATAGGTCACATGCTTGGTCTGATCGACCTGATTTTTTCATTAATTCACATATATGCTGAAAGATAAAATTTACTGTCTTTGAATTCGGATCTGCTGCAATAGACGTGCTATAGAGCTTCAGTGAAGAATTATAATCTCCAGACTGCTCAGATAACATTCCAATATTATAAGTTAATCGTTGTAAGTTTTGTCCAGTTGGTTTCATTTTTGCTGCGTCGTTGTAAGATTTTAGGGCAGAATTAATATCTCCCGCCTGAACTGAAAACTGTCCGTCCTGAAGTAACCGCTCAAATTTGCTTTGATCAAAATGAATATTATTTTTCTGATTGTCTTCGTTATTACTCCAAGGCCAAGCGCGGACTAATGAACAACTAATCACTAGCATCAGTAATGCTACTATTCCAATCTTGATTATTTTTTTGTTCATATTATCTAATCTCCTTTAGGAAGCTTCCAGATATGGGATCATATATTTTTTTAAGTATTCACCATATAAATCATCATAAGCTGTATATTCGCTTATCTTATCTACATCACCAGAAGCATCAAGTTTGGATCTGATATACCATTCATCGTAGCTTATGATGCCGTCGTTATCTTTTTGCACTGAATTTGAAAATATCGTTCTTGACGCATTAAAAGTAGAAGTTGAAAGAGCTAAAAAAGTAAATGAGCACACGTTTGCTAATATAGATTTTTCAGGCATTGATATATTAGAGTTTCCATGCATCAGAAAGCTGTTTGAATCTGGAATCATACACGGTAGATATTATGCCGAAATATCTGTGCTTCTCATGTGTGAGAAATGTGGGATTACAAAAGATGAAACTGAAGCATACCTAAGAAAATTGTTTACGATATTCCCAGGCATAGCACCTTCAGAGACCGATTTGAGAATAAATAACGCTTTGACGATGTATGGGAAAGGTTACAAATTTTCATGCAGAACGGTTAAGGAAACCTTTGGAGAAAAGTTTTGTAATTTTTTGAATTGCCTAGTCAAAGAAAAGGTAGGTGCGAATAAAAAAGAAATTGCAGAGAACGATCAGCAGATTGATCAAAAATACGATGGGATGTACATAAGAAGGTCTATGAACAAATCTGGTACACAAGTCAGAATTGATCCACATCCAGATAAACTAGCTGATTGGATACTCAAAGATAATAACATACTCACTTACAAGGAAACTATTTTTGTGTATAGAAACGGTTGTTATCGATCTGAAAATGAAACAGTAGTTGACAAAGTGACTCGAACATTGAATGATATCTGCAAAGGGGTTAACTCTAGCAATATAGATCGGAAAATAAAAGACGTCATGGCACAGATTCGTACTAAAAGCCGTGTCAATGTTTACCCGTTCAATGACTACAAAAATGCGTTGCCAGTCGAAAATGGAATTGTAATATTTGACTTTGAAAATCAATCATGCAAGCTCATCGACCACAATCCAACAAAATACAAGTTCAACTACAAGATCTCGATCAAATACGATCGTGGAATTACGAACACTATAATACATGATATATACATGATATGTCGAAGGATTATACCGACACACCAGATAAACTGATACAGATATTGGCACAATGTTTCATACAAGCAATGGGTCATGGTCCATACAAGCGAGCATATCTGATTTATGGCAAGAAGAATTCTGGGAAAACAACATTTGTCGAATTAATGGAACATATAGTAGGAAGCGACGGATTTTGTGATGTCAGTTTGGATAAGATCGGTCAAATATTTCAAATTGCATTACTTGAAGGAAAATTGCTGAACCTACATGATGACATGGGGTACTTCACACTGAACGATACAGGGATTTTTAAGACACTTACTGGTAGAAGGCAACATGATCTAGAGAGAAAAGGCGTTCAACCATACAATGCAACACTAAATGCAGTACATGTGTTCACCACGAACACACCAGCGAAGTTTGATTCAAGGATCAAGATGGATGAAGCATATTGGGAACGATGGGAATTTATCACTTTTGAGAATGAATACAGAATGAAAGGAGATTTTAAGGAAAGAATATTTACTCCTGAAAACTTGACAGCATTCCTGAACGTCGTAATCGCTGAGATGCTGAAAATCGGTCAAAATGGAGAACTATTATCTAAGACAGACTGGTATGAAACGAGAGAGAAATGGATGCTGGCTGGCAATGCACTGTATTGTATGGTAAATGAATTGATGGATCCTGAAATACTTGATATCAAAAGTAGGGGGTTAAAAGGTTCAAGGGGAACGGCTATTATCAAAGAAGAACTATTGAAAAGTTTACAAAATTGGTGTTTAGATAATGAAATGGATCCACGAGCAGTCCCAGACTCATTAAAAGATCTGACAAGTCTAGTGGATGCTTGTGGATGGGAGACCGATGCTCGGCGGATGTTTGGTGACAAAGAATGTGAGACTAGGTGCTACGTAATACCCTCTAAGTGGAAACAAACATCGAAGACACTGAAATACAATGTTATGGTCACTGAAGTAAAAACTGAACAAATGTTAATTCGTTAATTCTGATTAACATTTTCGATTTTTTATAGTTTTTTTATCATAAATCCCAGGTTTACCAGATTTTTTTCAATTCCTTTTTTACATATTATTTTTGTACCATTGTTTAGAAAGTTAAATATCCTAAAAATCTATATTTCATTCTTATGAACGGAATTGAAAAAAACCTGGTAAACCTGGAATGTTTAGACAGTTGCCGACATAGATAGAAAAAAGCAGAAAGATTAGATAGAGAATGGAGAGAAAACCGGAGACAATGTCCCTTGATAGCTAAAGACACAGAAGACATCAGAAGAAATCAGAAGACAAACAATAATGACTTCTGTATAAACGATTGCAGTATATGTGATAATAATATATTATATATAAATAAAGTTACCAGAAGACAAGAAATAGTAGAGAATGTAAGAGAGCAAAATTCTACTCAAATTTTAGAATATCCACCAGCAATTGTGAATAATGAACAAAAAAAAGATGGAAAAAATAATTTCTTACTAGTAAACGAAAAAAACGTGTCTTCTGATGAAATTCAAGAAAAAATGTGCCAAGAGATAGCGAAAAGCAGAATACAACATGATTGTCGTTTGGTGTCTTCTGATGTCTTCAGTGCCCCGATTTTGTCTTTTGATGCAATTGTAAACACTGATGAACAAAATTCCGCTGATAATCAAGGTTTAGCATCGCTACTTAGAAGAGCATTAAACAAGCTTGCTAATTCTCAGGAATAGAATGGCATAGTAGAAGACATACATGTCTTTGTAAATGCATTCAACGAAAGGACCCCTGAATACAAATTATGTCTAGGACCGCAGGTGATTTTATACAATGCCGAAAAACAGAAGGATAGGGGATGGAAGTAAAGATCTCTTTTAACTTCATTTATCATGGAGATTACATTTACCAATATGAAGTTAACAATGCTAAAAAATTGTTTGAATAGTAAGCGAGATAATTAATTTGGCTATGCATTGCTAGATCAGTACTGTTTTTTCCATTTATTTATTCACAGTACTTCTGAAAAACACAATAATTTATCGTTATTAACATTTGTTTATATAATAATAAGTAACATTATCGCATAGGGCACTTTAGATATACTCTTTTTTTGTGAAATTGAAATTCTCACTAAGTCCGCAGCTTATTGGGATTTCGCCAATTTCGCAATCTTTGGTGCTCTTTGTTGTAGCTGTCAATGAAGCTACAAAGACGGCTACTAAAAAAATAGTCATTGTCTTTTTAAATATCATTTATCTTTTCACCTCAGTAAATGATATAGCCAAAGCAAGACAATGATTATTTTCAATTTTTATCTATTTTTCACCTAATTAAATTATTTAGTAATTTTTTGGCTTTTTAACATAATAATGGTCTTTGCTGAGACTACCTTTCTTCTTTTTATTAGCTTAGGTGATCCAGCTGATCTTAGATATCAAAGAGTAGATCGTATGAGCTGCAGGTGAAGGGGATACCCTGCAGCTCAATAGAAGATCTAATTGAAGATACGGGGAAATTTATTATTTATAATTTAATTTAATTAATTATATACTTTTATGGATATACTATCCTAATTTCAGCTAATTAGTACTTATTTTCATGATCCTGATCTTATGAATTATAATATATGTAAGTTTTTTTCCAAACAATCAATAAACGACTATATCTCAGTCACTATTGCAAAGTAATAGCAGGACAGAATCTGACTCTTCTTGAAATCTCACAAAAAACCCCATAATTTCCATTAGAAAATTATACAGTTAAAGAAGAGACTAAGCGTGAAAATATCTATCTTAAATATAAATTTATATAAGCTTAAGTGACAAGGTCGATCTGAAATATCAAAAAAGTTGATTTTGTGAACTGCAGTGGGTCGTGCCTGCAGTCCGGTAAAGAATTGGTTTCTAGGTTCTGAAATCCTATTAAATGTAACTAGATTTAATTTGTAAATAACTTTTGCATATATCTCCTACAGTACTAACTTAAACTAATTAGTAATTGAAATTATGTGTTCTAGATCTTGCTAATAACATAGGGAAGCTTTTTTATTTAGTCAAGAAATGACTTCATATCATCTCCTATATTTAATTAGCTTAGGTGACAAGGCTGATCTAAAATGTAGAAAAGTTGATTGTATGAGCTGCGGGGGAAATACCTACAGCCCAATGGAAAGTCTACTAGAAGGTGGGGAAACCTATAAATTATAACTAAGTTTGATCTATGATATATTTTTTGGATATAGTCTAAATAGCACTAAGTTGAACTTATTAATATCAAATTGTTATTCGATTTTAAAACTTTTTATAGGCAAGTAATTTTTATTAAAAAACAAATTTTTGAATGATTAATTTAAAACTAAGTAAGTAATCTATACACTATAGTGTAAAGTGGATTACATATGGAAAATTCCTATGGAAGTTGATACAATGATTAAAAGTCATGCTCTAATACAGATAGGTTCAGTAGAGCATTCAAAAGCAGCTGATGATTATGTAACAAATTTAATTAATGTATTAATACCAGACGCACAAGTCGGAAAATTGATGAAGGCTAAGAGCTGGGAAATGTCAAACATTGATCTTAAAACAACAAATGGGGAAGTATTTTCTAGCATCACAAATAGTCGTTTGATAATGATCACATATTTTGATTCCAAAAATCAGGCTGAGAAAGGATTGATGACATATATTGTAACTTTTACTTCTAAATTTAATTATGGATCATATCATCCAGCTGGAAATAGTGATCTCAATTTCTTGACAGTAGAAGCTGGAAATAGTGATCTCAATTTTTTGACAGTAGAATTATTAGATCTTAATGGTCATCCCATATACTCTCAACAGCTTAATCCATATTGCATAATATCTTGTGCAGATTATAATAGTCGTAAGATCTTCAGTGCTGATTATCCGCCAAACTTATTTGATAATGTAAATCAACCATTAGTAAATTATCCTGAAATTGCTTTACAAAAATGTTAATCTCCAACGGCTAAACTTTATGGAGCTAATTTTAAAGAAACTTATCTTAAGATACTAATTTTAGATATCAAAAAGTTGATCTGTGAACTGCAGGTGAAGAAATGCCTGCAGTCCAGAGAAGGATTGGTTGAAGGTAGGGTAGACCTTTGAATTAGAAATAGATTTAATTTATTATATAGTTTTACCACATACTCTAAATAGTATTCCTTATACTAATTAGTATTAACATTATATAGTTCTGATCTTGTGGGTTCAAAATTATTTTTTAGGAGAAGCAAATTATTAAGCTCGCGGAAAACATTCTCAATAGCTGCTGTCATTAGATTAATTGAGCAAATTTCGGTAGGATGACTTTTATTTTATCATTTCTTTGAACTTGTTTAATCTCTCTAGTGCCTTATCTTCAGTCCATTTCGCAATTAAGAGAACCAAAGCAAATATTCCTATCAAAATACCCCAAAATGCACCGCCAACCATGCCTGTACCAATAAAATGTACCGTTTGTTTCACCTTGATTTTATCATCGAGCATGCGAATAACAACCGCTGTATCGTCGAAAGCCATCAATTACCTAGCTTTTTGTATTAACTAAAATGATTCGGCTTATCTTAAATGTCAAAAAAGTAGGTCTTGTGAACTGCAGGGGCTCGTTCCTGCAGCCCATGAGTAGGTATGATTTAAGGTTTAGAGAAACCCTATAATTAGAACTAGATCTGACTCAATATATATCTTTTGTATATATACTAAATAGTACTAGCTTTTAACTAAATAGTACGGGAATATTTGAAATTATATACAAAATCTAAGTAAATATCGGTTTAAACATAAGTTATATAATTTCAAAGTAATAAAAGTTTATGAAAAATATCTTAAAGGTACTTACCGTGCAACTCCAGCTTAACCATGGGGGATGAAATTGGTTAAATAAGCGACTTATCCTGACGCTACTGGAGGGATTTTTATTATGAGTTTACTAGAATATCATTACTCTACTCAAAAAAATAGCTTACAGAGCCTGAGAATGGCTCATTTTTTATTAATCTAGTCTAAACCCCGGCTTTGTATCAAAGGAAACTAACTAAATGATAAATACAAGATTCACAATATTAATTCTAAGAAATAAAAAACGGTGTTAACATGGCTCGTCCTTCAAAGCTAACTCCCGATATAATCAAGCGAATCGGTGGCGGTATATCACTTGGATTAACTTATGCTCTGGCTGCTAATTCAGCCGGCGTAACATATCAGTCTTTCAATCAGTGGATGTCTAAAGGAAAGAATTCCGGATCTGGAGAATATTTCGAGTTTTATAAATTTATTAAAAAGTGCAATGCTGATGCTGCAAAAGTTCTCCTGGAACGCTTAAACAAAGCAGCTGATGCTGGAAATTGTCAAGTATGTATGTGGATCTTGGAGAGACGTTTCAGCGAAAACTTCGGCAGGCGGGTATATCGGAAAACAAATGTTGTTGCAGAAAACATAAACACAAATGTTGAGCTAACAGTCCAAGAAGCAGATATACTTAGAAAACAAATTTTGGCAAAGTTTGATCGATTTTGAGAATTACAAAAATTATCAACTTGTTAGAATTATTTATTAAAACTTGATCCATTTTTAATAGGATATCCTTCCATTCTAAGATCCTATAGTATCATTTCAGCTGGACTACCAGAATTTCCACCATGGATTTTTTTTCCCAGTCTCTTCAGGCAGTAACTTTGTGTTCAACCTACTGTTCTCCTGAATTAAACTCTGTATGTGAACTGCTTGCTTGTGCATATTTTCATTCAATTTTTCGATCTGTTCGTCCTTAGTATGTAGCTGTTCATAGAGTTCCTGGACCTGAGATTTCATATCTTCGATTCTGGCCTTTTGTTCCGGTATGACATCTACGCTGACATTTGTATGTGCGTGTATGTCATTTTGATCTTGTATGTCATTTTGATGGGTTTTGTGACTTTCTGTATGACAATCAGCCGCCTTTGATTCTTGTAGAGTTTCAAGACCATCATTAACAGCTTGGCTCAGATTGTCATACTCTGAGCATACCCAGTTATACAAGCTTTTTGGGATCCGAGCGTTAACTCTAATCCGATCTTCCTTCAGGCTCATACTGTCATACATGGAGCATACATTTTAAAAAGTTGTCTATTTCTTATTTTTCCATTGATGTAGAAGTTTTAATATAAAACCTATGTGTATTCTCAACGTCAACTTCCATTACTGTTTTTTTGCACGATTACCTAACTTATAAGCTTCCGTCCTTTAATACTGCAAGCTGGTTTTGATTACTGTACCTTAATAGCCGGAGATTCCACCTTATCCCCTGTACTTAAACCGTATTTTTCCGCCAAACCGCCGTTAATCTCTATCACAGCGCTGACTGGACCTTGCGAATAAATTAGGGTTTTATCCTGGGGGCGCGCTTTGGCTTTAATTTGCCCTATAACTCCATCTGGACGCACAAAAAGCATATCTAGCGGAATCAACGTGTTCTTCATCCAAAAAGCGACAGGCATCGGTGAAGCATAAGGAAAAATCATGCACTGGTCATCAGGCATCGAGCGCATGAACATCAAGCCGTAAGCCTGATCCTTGTCCCTTGTCGCTACTTCCGCCTTGAAGGAAACGCGCATTCCGTCCGGGCAGATTACCGTGACGGTCGAACGATCAAAATCAGGCCGCGAAACTTTTCCACCGTTTCCACCGCGTACTACGGATACTGGAATAGCGCTTACTGTTGTTGATAGCATGCAAGCAACTATCATTAGAACAGCTACTGTTTTTTTAATTTGTATAATCGTATTTTTGATTCCCATTATTTCGTAGATATAGTATTGCTACATCATATTCATAACCAGCTGAAGCACTCTAATCTCTACTATTATACCATTTTCAATCGTAATAGCAAACATCCTGAATTGTGCTATGGGACCCTAACAAAAATTATGAAGAAGATCTGAAGAAGCAGATCAGATAGGAGACCGAGCAACACTTGGACGGTGAAAATTCGTAACCTATAATAAGTTATATGAGTATTTTGAATTCATGATAAAATGATTAAACAGCGGATAGTTCGGTTAAAAAGCTTAAATTATCTTAACCCTACGATAGTCAGGTTTTGTATGAAAACTTCTACATCGGCAGAACGATAAATTTTATTTTTTGTAGTAAAAGAAAAAGGATATAGAGTCAATCCTATATTTTATGGAGCTTACAATAGGGGGCATAAATATCTAGCTTGATCCAATTAACTCCTAATAGCTGACACAAGATAAGCTTTAATGCTACTAGGTCCAACTCTAGAATCGAAAGCTGAGTCTCTTATATATATAGTCTTGAAAAGTGGCGTGAAAGTACGCTCAATTTCAGCTTTTGAAATCCGCCTGGGTCCGTAGTCTCCGGGCTCTTTATCCGAGAAACAAAGCATGAAATATTTGCCACCTGGTTTTAGCACTCTATATATTTGCCGTGCAAAAATGGGCCTTTCCTCATCCATCATCGCATTAAACAAATCAGAATCAATAATGGTATCGAATTCCGCTTCTATGAAAAGTCGGTCCATCTGTAACACATTTCCGACTACAAAATCTACCTTAACATGATGCCTTATAGCTTTTGCTTTTGCATCGTTGATAGCATCTTCAACAAGGTCTATACCTGTAACATCACACCCATTTATGGCTAACATTATTGCATTATCACCACGACCACATCCGATATCCAGAGCTCTGCCAGGCTTAATTTCTCCGTCCTTTATAAGATCTTCGAAAACTGACTGCGGATGACCGATATCCCATGGTGGTATACCCTTGTATGCTTCATTCCAGTACAAGCTAATCTTCTCACGACCAAAAATTCAGTTATCATTTTGATTACAGATAATATTTTGCTAATTGATCATTGTGTGCTTTTAGCTTTCTCTGAATAAAATTATCTGAGTAACATATAGCAGAGTTTTCTTAGGATAAAAGATTTTATATTATTTTCTGCATTTTTAATTCATTGCAGAACCGTGTCCTAAAAGTTTCGTAAACTATTGTTTTCCACTTTTTCTCTCATTATAAAATTAGATTTTGTGGTTATGCAGATGCAGAGCTTTTGCTATAAAAGCTCTGTATGTTTTTGGATATCCGTATAGATAACTTACAAAACTTACCTGATTAAACGTCATCAGCTACCATAAATGGCTTATCAACAATAAAGTATAAAGTATACAAATATATATATATATTTAAAAGTGTTATCTACATTTAGTGCTAAGTTGAACAATATAAAAGGAGCGTAATAATATATTGAAACAATCATCTACTAGAATGAAAAAGGTACTGTCCATTTTGTTTTCAGTCCTTTTTGTAGCATCGTTGACAGCTGTGACAGTTGGTGCAAAAGGTGGTAGCTACTGGAGTGGCTACGGTGGCTGGGGTGGATACCCTTGGTGGGGTTATGGCTACCCATACCAAGCATACCCAGCAGATACAGGACTTCCCTACATGATGGGCCAATATCCTGCCCCAGCAACTTCAATTCAAGCTCCTGCTCCAGTAGCTTCAACCCAAGGCACCAGCTTAAACACCAGCAGCTAAGACCAGTTTACTAAAAAAACGAAATTTTTAAGAGCTAAAACGCCAGTGTCCCGAAAG
>Ga0326727_10009137_pt1 | contig 24613 bp, 22 predicted proteins | sample MB2enrmetagenome_FD_207643 | JGI IMG/M metagenome (GOLD analysis project Ga0326727, IMG submission 207643) | Lab enriched peat soil microbial communities from McLean, Ithaca, NY, United States - MB29MY | ecosystem: Environmental > Terrestrial > Soil > Wetlands > Peat | place: USA: New York... | reverse complement strand
TATGGGGAGTTGAGTGCTCCCCGAACCCCCTTGTGCCCAGCTAAACCGCCATCATAGACACGGCACACTCCCCATTAGTAAAAACTTCCCATAATGCAGGTAATGGAGAGATCTCCATTACCTGCCGCAACCGGCATTGCCCAAAATGCCAGTTCCCGGCCCGCGACAAGTGGCTGGCCCAGCGAGCCCGCGAACTTCTCCCGGTGCCGTACTTCCACCTGGTCTTTACACTGCCTCAGCAACTGGCCCCGCTGGCTCTGCAGAACCCGAAGGTTGTCTACCATCTTCTCCTGCGCGCCACGGCGGAGACCCTGCTCCAAATCGCTGCCGACCCCAGACACTTGGGTGCCCAACTCGGCTTCCTCACCGTGCTTCACACCTGGGGACAAAACCTCCATCACCATCCCCATGTCCATTGTGTGGTTCCCGGGGGCGGTCTGTCCTCGCAGGGGTCGCGTTGGATCTCTTGCCGTAAGAACTTTTTTCTTCCGGTCCGAGTGCTGAGCCGCCTCTTCCGGGGCAAGTTCCTCGCTTTGCTCCAAGCTGCTTACCGAAAAGGCCAGCTCCGTCTTCACGGCGCCTTGGCTGGCTGGGCAGAGCCCTCCCAGTTCGCGCGCTGGTCCCAGCAACTGAAGAAGTCCGACTGGGTGGTTTACTCCAAGCCCCCCTTCGGGGGACCCGAACAGGTTCTCACCTATCTCTCACGATATACCCACCGCGTCGCCATCTCCAACTCGCGGCTGCTTTCCCTCCGAGACGGTCAGGTGAGCTTTCAGTGGCGGGACTACCGCGATGGCCAGACCAAGGTTATGACTCTCAGCGCCGTAGAGTTCCTGCGCCGCTTCCTCCAACATATTCTGCCCGCCGGCTTCGTGAAGATCCGGCACTTCGGCTTCCTGGCGAACCGTTGCCGACGCGACAAGCTCGCCCAGTGCCGCGAGTTACTGAGTTGCATCCAGGACACCCCCTCCGTGATGCCGCCGTGCAAGGCCGAGCGTGTCTGCCCCGTTTGTGGCGCCGGCATCCTACGGATTGTCGAATGGTTCGCCGCCGTTTCCGTGCTCCAGGCTGCGGAGCTTTCGCAGCCCGTCTCCCTGGACAGTTCTTGATGAATTCCGATGGGCGGTTCTGTTTTTTCCGATCGCTCTCTTCCGACTCATCGAGTCTCACCCTCGACGTGTGTCTCGGCCATCTGGACTTTCTCTCCGGACCCAGCAAAACCCCGGCAGCAACGGTTTTATCCCAGCCCGATCTCGACCCTCAACCTATCGCCAAGCCCCTCCACTCTGTTCTCCCCACCTTTTCGCCAAGCACCCTCGACATTCAATCGCCATAGCCTCAGCCAAGCGGCTTAGTACAAACGCTTCTATCGGGAATGCTCGGGCGATCAGGCTCTGTCTGCACCTCGGCTTTCTTGCCGCCCGAGCACTCCCGATAGAAACCTGTGGTTTTTCAGGCACAATCCCGCGGAGTTAAGCGCGGCCCTGTTCTGAAGGCCCGCCCGCTCCTATTGTCGATCGAGGACGAACTGCAGACCTCCAGAACAGGTCTACGCTTGTCGATTACGTGATTCGCATTAACCCTCGGAACATGGCAGGCCGGTGGAATCTGCCCGTCCGTAACGTAGCCCGTCACGTGAACATTCCGGGCAGTCCTTGGCACTCCTCGGCTCGACTAGATCGTGCTTTTGCTTCAGAAAATGAAAATGATCGTAGTAGGGGACATCCCGCTCCGAACGCAGCCCGAGGTAGTCGAGCAGGAAGTCGTTGACAGAATGCGCTGCGGAGATCGCGTTGAGGCTAATGACGCTCGGATTTGGCTCTTCTACGCCATAAGCCTGCGCCTTACGCTCCTCGTCCGTCTTGGCTTCCTTTGCAAGTTCGTTCGCGTCGATAAGCTGGTTGCACAACAGGCAGCCATCCCCAGGACGCACTGGCCGATTGGCGCTCATCACTTCGACGAGCGCGCCGTCGCCGTCAGCCCGAATTTTTGAACCGAGCTGCACGCCGGGTATCAAATACTGATGAACGACAGCATTGAATACCAGCCGCGCGCGCATCGAGTCGGCGGCAAGGAAAAGGAAGTCACAGCCGATAAGCTCTTTCGCGGCGGATTCCCGGGCAACGTCGCTTGCGACGAGCTTGACCTTCGCGGCGGGGTTCCCCTGCAGGATTACACGCTCCGCCACATTTACCTTCAAGGTGCCATCCCGCGCGTCAGATATCGTCGCGCCAACGATCCTCGACAGGTTTGACTCCTCTACATGATCGTCGTCGATGAGGCGGAACTCCCCTACCCCCAGCCGAGAAAGAAATTCAGCCACCAGACTTCCGATGCCGCCCAGGCCGATGATTGCGACACGGCATTCTGCGAGCAAGGTTTGGCCAGCCTTGCCGAACATTCTGATCTGCCGGTCGTAGCTGCCCTCGGATTCCGGGCACAACAGGCACGGCGAAGGCGTCAGCCGCTCGATCGTGTTTCCTACCACCACGGCCTTATCGAGCGCCAGACGCGTGCCGTCGGACCGCCAGAGATCCGCCTGCAGCGATCGGCGCCCGAAGACGAGCGCACCCACCGGCACGCCCCGCGCAATCTGCAACAGGGCAGGGTAACCGCGCTCATGCGAGTCATAGTCGATGGCACTAAACCCAACCTCTCGATCCGTTCTGTGGTTGTGGACCGCCAGATACGCGAGCCGCTCATCGCGCGCCCGCGTTATGAGGCGATGGATAAACTTCGGCGTGAGCGCGCGATATCCGATCGAACCCTCAACATAATCTGACCCCTCCTCGGCGAGATGCACCTCGCGCACATGAAGCACGAGCTGCCCGCCCACGCAAGACGTGCCGGCAAGTAGGACGGCCCCGTGCTCATCGTGATCTCCAGGAAAGAGATGATCAATAAGGAAGTCGAAATCTCGGCGCGCTATTCGGAGCCGACATGTTTTGGTCATGGTAGCTTCTCCAGAAAATCCAGCACCTTTAGAACCTTCGATCCGACTTTTTGCAGGCCCGCTTGCGCGGCGCTGTTGCGCCGTGACACCTGGAGTGCAGGTCGAGCTTCAAACTGATGGCCAGGCGTAACCGGGGCCGAGAAGGGCATTCCATTGGCGCGTGCCACATTTCCTCCGATGAAAACGGGGTATATGTCCGCATACGGATACTGCGGCGGGATGTGGAAGCCGACCCAGGTTGTCTCAGGTCGGTACCTAGAACCCAATGCTACGGGTTCCATCACGACATACGCGCCGCCTTGCCCGTCTTCACGGACGGTAAAGGTTGCTCCGCTGAACTGCCGCTTTAGCTCGTCGATAGCGGACGACACTTCAACCTTCATGTATGCTCCCGATTAGGAATTATCGTCTGGCGCGATTGCCGTGAAGCGCAGATGCTCGCGCAGACGGACCTCATCGTTGTCGCCGACGATTCGGCTGGTGCCGTTCGGAAGCTCTTCCTGCAACACAAAGTTGGGCTGGATGTGAACGCCCTGGGCGATTGCTGCAGCCTTAATCTCGGCACCGGTCGCCGTGTGCCCCTCCAGCTTCACTGGTTGTTCATTGACGCTGACGGTGACGATGCGTTTCTTCGCATGCGCTGTGAAACGCAGGCCCCCATAAAGGCGAACTTCCTCGTGGTCTGCGATTTCACGATGTCCGCCATCAGGAAGATCCTCTTGTAAGATGTAATCGAGGTGGATCGGCACGCCTTGCTCGATAGCGGCCGTCTTGATCTCTTTACCGGTTTCGGAGTGACCGAGAAGTCTCACCGGGAGGCCGTTTACCGACACGGTCACCACATGCTCTCGATAGTTCTCCGGCCCTCCGCTCTCTAGGGTCTGTACTTCGCTGCTGCTCTTGACTTCGATCGAATCCATAGTTCCTCCTTGCCATTTAGGCTTGAAATTGCTAAAGTGCAATTCCAGAGGAAACTATAGCGAAGTCTAAATAGGAAGTCAATTGCTTTTTAGCAATCATGGAGTAATCAGAAATGGCGAATGAAGACAAAGGATTTAACGGCGATGCGTTCTATCGGGCGCTTGAAAGCACTGTCAACGCGCGATCGAAGAACTGGAAACAGGTCTCAGCAGAGACAGGAGTGAGTACATCAACTCTCGCGCGGATGGCGCAGGGCCGACGACCGGACGCCGCGAGCCTGGCGGCTCTTTCGGCCTGGGCCGGTCTCAACCCATCGGATTTTGTGGATGCGCCATACAAACCTGCTCACCCGGAACCGATGGCCCAGATTTCAACACTCCTAAGAACCGATCCCAGCCTTGATCTTGAGAGCGCAGAAGCTGTAGAGGCGATTGTCCGCGCCGCCTATGAACGCCTCCGCAAACCAGAGCGATAGACGACGCTTGAGTTTACTTTCCCGACTAGCACTTAAGTGGCCAGTGTCGGCTCTCTGCCGCGAGCATGCGACGTTCTTCAACGACCTTTATGATCTCTGGGATGACTTCCTCATTCATCGCGCGCTGGAAGTCGGCGAGAGCATTCGGGTCGACCTGCGTAAGGCCCTCGATGGCCTCGAACACGTCTCCTTGTTTTTTTTCCTCGTCCATTCGCGTCTCCTAGCTTTGATGAGTAGTCACTTCGTTTTTGTTGGCCGCAGGTTCTGATCCATGCGGGTGAATCCTGTGTGTCCCATATCCGCCAGCTTTAATCCCCTAATGCCGGACTGCAAGTCAAGGCTGACCGTGAGGCGGTTAAAAACGAGGGCGTGTGTCCGGCTGTGCATTAGCCAAAGCGGCATAACCTCGCGCAAGCTAGCGGTCGCGTCGATCACCGCGCGTGCCGCTATTTGGCCCACCGCCCACTGCAGTTCCGTCGCGAACTCCACGATCCAAACGAATTGCGCAAACGGCAACGTCATTATTGTTGCGACCAGTTTCGGATCAAACTCGGATTCCCTCTCCCTCACAAAATGCCGAAGGGCCGACCCCGTAGTAATGAAGTAGCGGATTATCGTTTGGTTCCCCGGTGGGAGATCGAGCACCCCTCCAAGTTTGAAGAGAGTTGGGGCGAGCCTGTCAACGGCGTCTGCGGGATAAAACACCTTCTCGGGCAGCGCAACGATGAATGCATCGATATCTTCAGCCGAATAAGGGGCTCCACCCGTGACCGGCACCGGAAGATAAGGAAGATTGTTGTCATCCACAAACGCGAGCGTCTGGACTTCATCCCAGGCGTAACGCATTCCTGGCACTTGCGTGTTTACTGGTGTTCGCCTTTCATATCCGACGACGGCTACGGCATGCCCGTGCTTGTGCATCGCGGCGAAGAGCGGAAAGCCCGATTCGACATAGGCGCTGAGCTGTCGGTAAAAGGATGGATCGCTCGCCTTCTTTGTATCGCGGGTCACGTGAACAGGATACGTGCCGGCCACCTGGAAAACCCGCTCGGCGTGTGACACCTCCAGACCCTTTGACGGAATCAGTCCGCCCGGGTCGAACTGATGTGCCATCAGTGTAATGTCATGGGTAAGGAATTCCCGGTAGCTGTTGTAGCGTTCACTATAGTGCCTGAGAATGGACCAGCAAGCTACGTGCGCACATACCGATATGTCAACGTGCTGGTCCATCGATGGGAAGCCTTCAATCATGAGCCTGTAACCCAGAACGTGGACCTTGTGATTCGCGGTGATGATATACCGGCTAGCGCCGCTTCGGACATCCGGCGACAACACGGTGCGTCCGATCGTAGCGATGCCGGTCGGCCGAAGCACCATGTACCCGTAATAGTGATCATTAAGATGCTCTGGGCCCTCAGGGCACGTAAGCTTCAACGCGCTCTCATCGAAAGCAACCGTTTGGTCGAAGAAATGAAGCCTAACGCAGTTGGGCAGATAATGTTGGCCCTTCTTCGCGTAAAAGTGGTAATAGGTGCTCCGATAATCTTTGTCGACATAGTTGCGCTCTATCAGCACCCCCTTGACCGCATCAGAAATCCCGCCGGCAAGCTTTTCAGCGGCACGCTTTGGGCCGTACTCCTGCGATATGCAACTTTCAAGCTGCGCCAGATCTGCGCTCGATTTGAGAGATAGCCAAGTATACATCCGATTATGTTCGTTTCGCTATCTTCCGGAAAGGGGACCGGGATGGTCTACTTCGCGCCGCACGATGCCGTTGTCGAACCCAATGACTGAATAGCTTGATTGGTGTCCAAACGCCGGTGTTCACAGTCTAAACCCGCGCGTGCAGATTAGCACAGTTCCAAACCAACTGCGAGGGTTATGTTTGTAATTTGTCGTTTGTAATTGCGCTAACGCCACACTGGATAATCCTGCGGTTTGTTCAACAGCGAACAACACGCCCGTTTCGTAATTTTCCCACAAGACTAACCCTCATCATACCCACGGCACGCCAAGATCGCAAGAATCATCAAATCGACTGGCCACCCAAATTTGGGATTCGGACTGAAAAGTCGGCTTCCTGGAAAGGATCATGTCTGTGGCGTAGCCGCCTTACCGCAGCCGAAACAGCCCCAATATCAATGCTGGATGCCTGCTGCCCTTCAGAGGAGTGGCGAACAAGGCTGAGCGACGTCGCTCTCATTTGCGCCAGTCAGAACCGCTTCCGAAGCTGCACGATAGCATCTTAATAAAGAAGCCCCCGCCTGCCACAGCTTGCCTCACTCTCAGGTCGGGAACAATCCGAGCTGCTCCGATGCTGTGACGGGACTCGACGGCCTATGAGAAGCCTTGCGCCGCTGTACCGCCTCGTACGACATACCGAACATCAGGAGTTGCGTCACTACTGCCGGGATCGGTTCTACTGTTGGAATGATGACTTCCGGCTGGTCCTGGACCCGAAGTTCAGCTTCGATTTCCGGTTCGCGAGTCTCCACAGGCCGGACTCCGAACACTTCTGCTTGCTTTTCTACGAGCCTTTTCCAAACGGCGTCGGCTGATTCTCCGATCCCTTTCTCCGTTACCAGTTCGCGCGCCATTGCCATCAGGATGTCATCGCCTTCGTCAATCGCCTGAAGGCCATCGCTTGCGAATTTCCCTTCCATTGCCAGTGAAACCAGCAGCTTTTTCCCCATCAACCGCAAACACGCTTCCTGCATCGTGCCGGCGTAGTAGAAGAATTTGACATTGACGTTGGACCGCTGTCCGATCCTCCACGAGCGCCGGCTGGCTTGCCGCAAAGTGTAAATGGAATAGCCGGTCTCGTAAAAAAAGATGTCCGGGAAGGACCAGAGGTCTAGCCCTGTCTGAACCAACCGCGGGTGCGCGATCACGACCTGAACGCCCGCCCGCAGTTGCCGCTCGTACCAGGACTCCCGCAGCTCCGGGGCAACCTCCGTGGTTAGCACAGCCACACGGATCCCTTCTTTCGCCAGGATGCTCTCCAGCCGCCGCGTCACGTCGCGCTTCTGGGTATAGACCGCGTAGACCTGCACCTTCCTGCCGTGCTCAAGCGAAGCTTTTACTTCCTCCACGAGGCGCCGCTCCTTGGCGTAGACCAGGCTCTGATCCAGATCGCGAGTCGCTGCGATCAGGAACGGTTCGCGACGCTGGGTTTCAGGATTGAATTCCCGCCCGATCAAATCCCCGAAGCCGAAGGGCCGGTCAGGGTAAGCGAGGAGAGCATTTAACGCCACGCTGATCACTGACTGGTTACCACGATGCTCGCGAAGTGCCTTCTTGATGTCCTCTTCCAGATCCTCGTACGCTTTCTTCAGCGGCTGATTCATCTCGATGCTGACCACTTCCTCTCGGTAAGGCGGGAGAGCGTCGGAGATGTCTTCCAGCGACACGAAGGCGCCAAGACTCATCAGGAAGCGCCCGAACAGTAGCGGTGATGCTCCCGGCCGGTGGCGGGACCGGGTTGTGACCCGAGCTTCAGAACAGGCGTTGTCAGCCGGCTCGATTACTGTGATCTTCTCCAGTAGGCCATACGTCTCGGTGAAGGCCCGAACACCTGCTTCCCCATGCTCGAAACCCTCCTCCAACATCCTGGAAGGTTCCAGACGAAACAGGATGTTGAACAAGTCCAGGGCGTAGCCGCCCAGCAGTGTGCCGGTGAGGACTGCGATGTGGCGGGCGCACGACGCTAGCGTCCCAAGGGCGTTGCCCTGGGCCGTGTCTCCTCCCTTCAACTCGTGCACCTCATCGGCAATCGCATAGTCAAAAAAGTTGTCCATGTACCGACCGATGAAATCGACAGGTGCAAAGCGGCGGATCTTCTTGCCATCTGCCTGCCAAAGCGCACTGTAGAGCGGCCGGCGGGCATGATTTGTTTCTTCTGCCTGGCCCAGCGTTTCACTGAGCTTCACCTTCTTGAAGTCTATCGCCAGGAGGCGTTCGCCCTCTGTACCGAGGTAGACCGGAGACCCACTGTCAGGATTGATGACGCTGCCCTGATAACGGCCGCAGCGGGCAACCTCATAGGCGTGCCTCCAGAAATACCCGAGTTTGGCGCGGTCTCGACCGACCACGAAAATTGCAGGTGAAGGACAAATCGAACCCCAGCGCTTTCGGGCCGAGGGTGCTGTCTTGCGCAAGCGCAATTCACTCAGGCTGGTTCTCAATCCCTCGCGCACAATGCGCCCGTTTCGTAACTTGACTTCGTTCACGCCGTGATGGCCGTTGGAGTGGGTTGGCGTTCGCAGACCATCGATGATGAACACGCGGACCCGGGGCAACGTAAGGATCGTTTCTCGACACCACTTTTCGACCAGTTGTGGCGGGACCATTGCGAGCGCCGTAAATGGTCGGGCTTCGGCGTGAGTATGTACCGCACCTAGCGAAATCAATGTCTTGCCCGAGCCACACTCTGCAATCACTGCACCTGCGCGGGCCTGCTGCCAGCGCCGGACCAGGCCCATGATGGCAAGCGTTTGGGCCGGGTAGGGCTTCCGAAGGAGCTTGCCAATAATTGGTGACGGCGGGTCGTCGATGGAATGCAACGGCGGGTATGACTCAAGGATCCTCTCACCCAGTTCCGACGAGCACATCCTGAGGTAATTACCGATCGAGTCGGGTATGGGCACAGTCTTCTCCTTTCGCTTTGAGTGCAACGAGCAAATGCGGTTCGCGTGGCGCTGGCCCCGCGCCAACAGGTCGGTGATTTTAAGTGGATCAGACGTGAGTGGTCGAAGCGCCGCTAACTGTTGCTTCGAGCATGGCGCGAGGGATTTCTACTGTCTGAACATGAAAGCTGGCGTGTCTTGGGATGGCCGTGAACGCGATCGAATCTTCACGAACGATTATTTTCCCGCACTCCACGGCTGCGATCTGGCACGAGGGCACTCCGAAGCTTTCAGGAACGGTAAGTACCTCGTTCTCCTCGATCCCAAGCTCATCCAGCACATTCGCAACCTTGACGGCTGGTTCGACCTCTTCTTCAGCGCTGGCGAGACTTACCCAAGGGGAAAAGTACTCCACAACGTAAGCCCAGTAATACGTCTCGTCAATGTCGGGATCGAGGCTCTTCTGTTCTCTGAGCACAGCGATCCTTTGCAGAGAAGTTGCGGCAACCTCTGGCGTCAGGTCCACGAGGGCGAGTTCGCATCCTCCATCGCAATGTTCGTTGTTGCTTGAGACCTTCAAAACAACCTTCATTATGCCGTTACCTCCTGCTCCGCCAGGATGGCGGGACTCTCTTCGGCTGTCTCATGAGGGTTCACGTCGTTTAGGTCGGTGTCACTGACTTGGAAGAAACTGCAAAACAGACTCCAGCGGACCGGTCCGTTGCCCTCGGGAAACCTGATGCGCGTCTGCCGCAGTGCCCTTCCAATCCACTTCAGGAACAACTTCTTCGTGCCGCTCACGAGCACCGGCGAGCATCCCAGCCCGAGGAGTGATTTGATTGCTCCACGCCGCCTGAGCTCTTCACCAAACCACTCGGCCCAGTCTGGCACTACGGGTAATCCAAACCGCTGGGAGATGCGATAAAGCACGAACGTCGGGTCGTTGTCGCACAAGATAGTGCGCCTGCCTTCCGGGTCCATTCCCGGCCGAGTCTTGGCCAGCTCTGCCGAGATCGCCACCAGATGGCGGATGGGTCTGCGACCGGCAACATTGATGGTTCCGCGAAAGCACTGCGCGCCTTCACCCAAGGTCATCACGAGTGGTTCAGCTCCCGGAGCCTCTACAGTGAAGTGGTTTTGCTCGACGACGGCTGCCCAGATCGCGCCAACATCGGAATCGCCACCCAAGACTGAGATGACGTGGCCCTTACAGGTCCCCTCGGTGTCCACCTCCCCAATGAACCGATCCACCCGAAGCCGGATTCGCGTGGTGGTGTCTTTCATGCGCTTCGTGTATTCCAACACTCCGAAGCGCTCATGGGCATTCTTCATGATGGCTTTCTCCTTTTGGATTGATGGGATTTGGCTGCGGGGGAAAACTAAAGTTGGGGTGGTGGCAGGATTACTTCAGAACCGAGACTTCGCCCGTGCTGTAAACGACGGTCAACTCGTTAGAGAATCTTTCCCGTTCTCTCAATGTGATTACGCCATCCTCTTCTTCTTCTGTCTTGTCCACTACCTTGACTGCCTGCCAAAAGGATATATGACGTACATCATCATTGCCAAATATACCATTAAGAAGACCTGAACAGGCCAGGAGACCGACGTGGCCGGCATGCAGGGGTGTGAGGGGCCGGCCGGTTGCCGACACGGGCTCAGCAAAGAGGATGCGTCCTGCCTGTCTGTAGGCCGCTGACTCCGGAAGCAGATCCTCAACTTCATCGAGTGGGAGGCCACGGCAAACCAGTTGTGCTCGTCCGCTCACGGGCACGTCGTATCGCGCTTCGGGCTCTGAAGATAGGACGGGGATTTGGGAGGGGTTCCTGACCAAGCTGGCGTAGTAAAGCCGTACCCGGGTGATATCGCTGTCCGTGAGGCGCTCTCTCTCGCGTCGGGCCCGGCGGACTCCAATGACAACCACCTGCTTATAGCGCACACACTCCGGCGCCTCAAGGCGGAAAACCCGGACATCGCGGAAGTGGGTGGCGAGAATCTGACTACACTCGGCCAGTCTCTCGCCTGGGATGACGAAGAGCAGAACACCGCCAGGCTTCAGCCAACGATACGTGTGGCTCAGGAAGGTCTGCTCTGTGCGCCGACTGTTAGCAGGTCCAAGTGCCCAATCGTAAGGTGGATTCAAATACAGGAGCCCAAAGCATTCGACGGCGCATTGCACTTCCAGCGTGTTGCCTTGGACTATGTTCGGAATCCGCTGCCTGGCTTGCTCGGCACGGTAGGCATCAAGCTCGACGCCGTAGCGAAGAACCGCGGCTCCGCTGGTGATCGTCTCAAAGGCCACCCCATCGCCGACGCAGGGATCGATCGCTGACGACGGCTGGTCCGGGAACAAGAGACATCTGCGAATCCGCTCGGCTTCGGACAATGGCAGCGGGTAAAAGCCAAGCCGACCCTTGCCTTCAAAGCGCAAAGTGGGTCTCCTTTTTCAGAAACAATCTTCGGTGGGACTGGACCCATAACTTCGCCGTTCCGGCTAAGTTATGTGGGTCGATTCTGCATCCAGTGGTGTTCTTGCACCTAGTCTTATTGGTTTGAGCTGTGACGCTGCTCAACTTCCGGCAAGTTTGCGGGGCCTAAGATGGCAGTGGACGTACCGTCCCATGCTCCAATGCTGCGGCATGAGAGACAGGATTGTGTTGTCCGCTTTGGCCTGTCTTCGATAGGCAGGGCAACAAGGAACGAAGCGCCTTCGCTCGACACATGACGAAATAACGACCGCTTTGAGTGCGCTTTCGCGTGTCGCCCGTAGAGGAGGAATGTGCAGCACTTACTCCCAAATGGGCCTTCAAGTGCGAAGATGATAAAGTGAACCTTGCCAAGCTATAGCGCTGTCGCCGGTCTGTTGAAATCGAGTTGCTGCGGCCCCATGTCAAGGGACGGCCGAAGAATGTCTGTGATAAGTCATGCCAAAAGGATTTAAGATTAGGAGCCGGGCTTTCTCGGAGGAGCCCCCCGGGGTTTGCCGCAATGAAAGAAGTGCCAAAACGTCTAACTGCAAGGTTCGTGCATCTCAGCGACTCAAAAATGGCCACGCTCCACGCCTTGGTCGAGGGGCTGGCGGAAGCGCTACCGCTCGATGCTGTCCGGCGTCTAACAGAAGGCGTGGCATTTATTAAAAGGGAATGCAGAGAACGCCAAGCCTAAATAGCACTCAGATGCCTTCGAGCTACATCTGGGCGTTGCCGACAAGGTTTGAACTGACCGCTCCGGCAAGCCGCACGCGATGGCGCAGCGGCGATGGTTCGGCCCGACGGCAGCTAAAGACCACGTGAGTCCAATTGAGAAGGAGGGCTTATGCCACTGTTCATGTGCCGTTGGGAAAACGGTGACTGCTCTTTTGTTGCAGCGCCCACTAAAGACGCGGCCATCCAATGCCTGGACGAAATTGGAAATGCGGACGGGTCCCAGCTAACAACCATCAGCGACTTCATGGTTCACTTCGAGCTTACTCCGGAAGGCAAGCTGCAGTTCCACAGTTTCGGCGAACTGGTGGAAGAAGTCATTTTCGAGAAAGCCTATCCCTTGCTCGACGCGCTCCTCCATAGTGACAGGCTGAGGGATTCTGCGGAACCGACCGCACGCGACCTGGCGCTCATCCGTGCCACAGTCGCGAAGGAGCGCAATCGCTTGCAGGGCAAGAAACCACGCAAGCTGGCACAGACAGCGGTTGGGCGCTCCATCGCCAAAGAGATGGATGCGCCGGCCTCGTTGATGGACACCATCGTCCGGCAGGTCGCGGGAGAAAAGCTCAAGAACTTGCACCCCCGGGGCAAACCCCATTAGTAACAGGCGCTGGCCTCAATCGCCGTCCGCGCGCCCCACGGGGTAGAGGGAGTTCCTCCGTCGCCTCTGCTTCAGAGAATGTCCCTCTCTTCTTTCGCGCTCGACAGCCGGTAGAGGTCGCACGTAGCCTCAAACCTACGCGCCTGGCAGCGAACGCGAAAGGGAAATCTCCTGACGCGTGATTGAGAGGCCTCCACGAAACTGCCTTGACAGCCGTGCCTGCATTACTTACAGTGGGGGCCCGACACCGATTTCAACCGGGCAATGCGTACCGTCCAACGGAGAGAGGAAGAACGGAGCAAATGATGACAAAATCCCAGATCGTTGCACATTTAGCTGAGAAGACAGAGATCCAGAAGAAGACTATCGTCGCGGTGCTCGAAGAACTGGGCACTCTGGCCACGAAGGAGGTCAAAAGCGGCGGACAGTTTGTGATTCCGGGGCTCGGTAAAGCCGTCAAGGCGAATCGCAAGGCTCGCACGGGGCGCAATCCTCAGACCGGTGAGCCCATCAAGATTCCGGCCAAAACGGTGGTGAAATTCCGCTTGGCGAAGGCGTTCAAAGACGCTGTGGTGCCTCCCAAGAAGAAGTAGCCTCCCTCGGGGCCGACTTTCCTCGATGGACCGAAATCATAGAAACATGGCTTTCCGTCTGTAACGCGTCTGTCAACAGGGCGAACAGCAGGCATGAATAAGGAAATCCTTAAGGCCTATTTCGTTAAGGTTCGAGGCCAACAGAAATGGCAGGATGCCCATCGAGAAGATACCGACTGAAATCTCCGGCGTCAGTTGCGCCCGGTTTCGCTGCCGCCTGCGGTGAACGTTTATGCTATCCCGCAGATTATTTCTCGCTATGACCGGAGGCGCACTCACCTCGCCTGCCATTTCCTGGGGAGCCGTTGACGTGCCCACCGCGCTCGATCACATTCTTCTTGGCTCGAGCGATCTCGACGAAGGCATCGCTTTCGTCAAGAAACATGCCGGAGTCACTGCCGCATTGGGCGGCGTTCATCCGGGACGCGGCACGCGCAATGCTCTGCTTTCCCTCGGTGAAAAATACTATCTCGAAATCATCGCTCCCGACCCCGCGCAGCCTGGCTTACCCGACCACTATGATTTGAGGAAACTCACTGCGCCGCGCCTCGTCGGCTGGGCCGCGCATCCCGGCGACCTCAACCTATTCGCGGCTCGTCTCCGCAATGCGAACCTCGCCTTCGACGGTCCCACGCCGGGCTCGCGCAAACGCCCCGACAGCCTCCTTCTCCAATGGAAGACTCTCAACCTTCACGACGATCAAGCTGGCCTTCTCCCCTTCTTCATCGAGTGGAGCGCCGACACTGTCCATCCTTCCGCCGACGCGCCCCCCGGTTGCAAAATCCTCCGCTTCGAACTCTCCACTCCCGCCAACGCCGCACTGCAACGCATCTGCACGCTTCTCGACCTCGACGTTCCCATCACGCACGGCGAAGAGCCTCAACTCCTCGCCCGCATCGCCGGTCCCGACGGCAGGTTTATGACGCTCGCGTCGTAGTGGGTACACGGACGCTCACGCGACTTTTCCACTAGTTTTGGCGTAACTCTGAACTGCGCCTACTTACCCTCCGGGTTCGTTTCCAATACTGAGGGTCAATCCTGAGCACCGAGGTAACCCCTGTTGCCAAATTGATAAAGCCGCCGTGATAGTTTATATGGTCATAGCGAAATAGCCGCGCCAGCAATGCCAGAGCGTGTTGCGCGAGGGTCGAGTTAACAAAAGGCTCCTGGCGCTCCAGCGCCTCAGCGGAGCTGCAGCTCGGTTCTCCGTCGTTGTCGAGATTCGGATCCACGATCTCAGGAAAGAGCTCCGCCGCAGACCTAAGGCGGAGCTTTGCCCTGCGATTCCGCTCATTGAGCGGTTCGCCGAGGATGAACTGCCCGCTATCTGCATTGTTGCCGAGATCAAGCCAGTAAGAAACCGTGCTCCAATTCCCAACCGCATCGCGAATCGTCACCCTCGCTGCCCGTGTATCCACGCACCCGATTACAATATGGGCGCGCAGGTCATCGCCCGCATAACTGCGTGAGATGAAGGTGCCGGGCTTCAAGTGAACAGGGACCGCCTCCCACTTCAGTCCCCAGAACAAGTTGAGCCGGTTGACCAGAATAACCGCTTTATTCTGACCTACCTCTGACCGCGAAAATGGCTGGCGTATGCAGTTGGTGGGAGAGATCGTGTCCCCGTCAACAACCGTTACATGCAGCCCGGCGGGATGGCCACGCGCCACGAGGGACTGATGCAGGTAAGGCAATCCCGCAACAACCGCACTGCCTGTTCCTCCGCAACCTACCACCAGCACTCGCACTTGCCGTTGGAGTAATTCGGGGTGGATGTGGTGAGTTTCCATGACCAGCTCCTCAACGCTCGCTTCCGCGCGCGACGAACTCCTGTAGCGTCTCGCCGGCATCCGTCAGGTGCTGAACTGCGAACCTCTTCCTGCCAGCAAGACTTCTCCACAACCCGATGAAACCTCCAGGATGGCTAGTAAGCCGAACTGCTCCTGCGGCATGCGTGAATTCCGACTGATAGTAGGCGTCTTCAAAAGCAGGTATCGAGGCGATGTCGGAAGACTCGGGCACGCGCATGCTGCCGGCACAGACTAGGCCCCGAGCATCCGTGTTCCAGTAGGGAGCGGTCTTTAGGGGCGTTTCCGGACCTGGCCGCGAGGTTGTCGCCACCGCCCGCACAAAGAGGTCCTTGCCCAGAAGTTTGAAAATCAGCGCCGGATGCGGGAAGACGAGACCGCTGATTTTCCTTGCCTCCTCGTCAGTTCCGCCGAAAAACATGACTCTGCGTTGCGGCCGCGACCACCATACCAGCAGGTCGGGAGTGCGTGCCAGAATGTTTTCAGAAAACATTTCCGGCTTGACCTGCGCTCCAAGCCCTTGAGCAAGGGTGCGTACGAACGCTGTGGTTAGGGGTTCGCCAGGGGCGAGATAAGGAGCTCCATCGCCAGCCTGTTTAACCTGATGGAGGCTGGCAAAGGCGCCTCCACCTCCCGCCCGATAGACAAGCACGGCTTCGCTGAGTTTGAATTCGCAGTTGTTTCCAATGCCGACATAGGCTTGCATCGCCTTATCCTCAAATGACCCACTTGTCGTTGCCTGGCATGAGGTCGATCACTTTGCTTGCCGCCGCAATGGTGGCACAGGCCACACCGAATACATGGAAGGCGTCACGAACGCGCTCTGTATGGGTGGGATCGAATGGAATAATGAGATTGGGCTCAGGCGTGACCTCCAACATTCCATCGGCCTCTTCTGTAAAGCATGCTTCAATCGCGTCCGCTTCGGCGAACAAGGCAAGCAGGCAGGGCAGAGGTAGATTGCAATCAGAGAGCTGTTCGCCGATATCATCACCAAGCTCTGGTCGCTTCGCCTGGGCGGACACACGGTCGAGATTAATCGCAGCTTCGAGCAGTCTAGCTGCCAGTGGATCGTCGATCTTGTCCTTGAGGCGAGCAAGCTCGAGTTCATCCAGTGCTGCCTGGCGCATGCATGGTGGAATCGACCCCTGGACATCTGGGATCTCGTACTGGTCAGCATCAGCTTCCTGCGCGGCCCATTCGCGCAGCGTCTCAGCGCGTTCCTCGGCATCCCTAAAGTCGTAGACCCGGGTCCACCTGTTAAGGGCTCCGACAAAGAGGTGGAAAAAGGTCGCTGGCAGATGTGGATGAACTTTTTCCAGCAATTCCAACGTTGGTCCGAAGGTCACACAGCCACAGCTTGCCTCGGAGGGCTCGACAATGAGGAACAACTGATTGGGCTTGCTCTCATCACGTTCAGCCCATTCGCAGGCAGTGTCGCTGATGGCGGCAACCAGCAGGAAGCGGCGGCGGATAGCTGATCCCCCATGCGCCTTGATCCATCGCTCAAGCGTAAGCCTAGTGAAGGCTGTTGGGTCACCCTCCGTCTTTTTCCAATCTCCAGGGACTGCAATATCCTGCTCGACGAGAGACTTGGCCAGCATCACCGCTAGGCGATCATCGGCAACCTCGCGATGGATTAGAGGGACGCCTGCCAGTCGTGGTAACAGGAGGCTGGCTCCTTGTGCCATCAACTGACCGGGGGAAGCCAGCCGGGTGGGGCGGCGAGTGGCGCGCGGTTGTGAGTGCGCGTGTTGGCGTCGACTGCGGCGACGAATAATGCGGCTGTGCTTTGCAGGCGTCGGCATCTGGCAAACCTCCCGACAAGTGTGCGGTAACGGGAGTGACGGCCCTGGCGAAGGCTTTCAAGTTCCGCCAGGACCGCCTCCTTCGTCACCTCCTTTCTGCTAGCATTTCGACTCATCGGTTTACCCCTTCGTGCCCACGGCAGTCGAAAACCGATAGACCAGCTTGTCTCCGACCTGCTCCGGGCCGGTGACTGCGGCGGTGGCGATTTCCGGGTATTGCTGCTCATAAAGACCGCGGATTTCCTCCACTGAAAGCGAGGGGTTAGGGTCTGGGAGTTTAACTCCATGCACCTCAAAGTAGCGGCTAAGTGGGTGGCTCTCCATCAGAGTGCGAGGCCTCCTTTCGACTGAATTGACGCAGGTTCGGGCGATGTGGCTGGGAACAGACCGAGTGTACCGGTCGACGCCGAAGAGGGAACAGGCTCAGCAGGAGTTAGGGATGCAGAAGAGGCAGACCCCGGCGCGGCGGTTGCGGGTGGTTTCTGGGCTGCTTTCTTGCGCTCCTCAGCTTTCCGCTTTGCTTCTTCCTGGGCTGCTTTGGCAGCAGCCTCCAGGGTGGCTTTGGCCTCGGCCAATGTGCTGCCGGTTTGCTGGTGAACCTGGACATAGTCGGCCATATGCTTGCCCAGTTCAGCATCGAGTTCCTCCGCCGAGCCGGTGTAAGTGACTGGGGTAGATAGAGCCGGGTTCTCGTCAGCCTTTGTATGAGGAATGACGTTGACACGAAGCGTCTTGTCATCCAACTTGGCCACTGTGATAAGCACAGTGCGACCGGCAAGAAGCGGCATGAGTTCAACGAACACAGAACCTCCTTCGTAGCACAGGTGATTGTTTTCACAAGCGCCATCTGCGTTTTGAATTGAAACAACAGAGATAAGAACGGACCGCGGCAGGTTGTCTTCGAATAGCCGAAACCGAAGGTTGATGGGCCACGGTCTACACTTTGGCGTCCATCGGGGACAACGGTGGTCGAGAGACTACGTTGGGACGAGCGAGCCGACAACTTCCGGATAGCCGTGATCCGGACAGAATCGGTGGACAGAGGCCGACTTACGAAGACTGATCCCAGTACGCTGTCGTGCCTGCGCGCTGGGCTGGTGAGCAAATCGTATCGAGTCCGGTCCAGCTACAGTTTAGGCGTTTGGAACCGCACGACGTATAATAGTTTAAGAATGGCAAGCCCATTTTCGTCTGGCGGTGGTGGAACACATTTTGAAGCACGCGTCGCCGCGTCCTTTATTGCCGCCGTGTTGTGCGAGGCACCGGTGCGAGGGCTCCCCGGTGATTTCGCTAGGGCCGTTCAGTCGCAGCGGGCAGCGTTCGACGAGCCGCTCGATGACATCATAGTCAAGGCTGTCCGCCAAGATGGCCGTGAGACTCAGCTCGACATCCAGATCAAGAACAAGCTCACCTTTACGGAAAACGACCCGGAATGGGTTGATGTTCTTAAGCGGGCGTGGGACACGTTCGCGAAGGACACCTTCGATCCCACACTGCATCGGATCGGCGTCGGCATAGGGACCTACAGCGCGCGCGTCGATCAGCACTACCAGTCGGTTCTGACCTGGGCTACGTACAGCACCGAAGGGCGGGATTTCCAGGAGCGGATCCAGAAAGGCGATTACTCGCACAAGGACAAGCAGGAGTTCGTGGACACAGTGCGCACGGTCCTGATGGCGCATGTCGAGCGAAAGCCCACAGACGACGAAGTATGGAGGTTCCTCAGTTCCTTCGTCATCATCCATTTTGATTTTCAGTCAGGAGATGCGTCTCGCGATACCGCGGGCGTGGTTGACCGGCTCAAAGGATTGCTTGCCCCTGCTAATCGCGGGCTCGCGGCCGGGATTTGGGACTACTTGGTCAAAAAGGCCGGCGAACTGATTCCGGCCGGCGGCGGGGCTAGCCGGGCGACGCTGGCGCAGCAACTCAGCCGAGATGGCTTTTCGCTCGGATCTGCGCCGTCGTTTTGGAAAGACATTGCAACCTTGCAGCGGGAGTCGGCACTGGCCCTCGGAGATATCAAAGGCCACATCCATGGTCTGCGCCTGCACCGGGCTGATCCTTATCAGAGCGTGCGCGAAGGTCTGGAGGAGGCACGGTTCATCCAGATCGATGGCGAACCGGGATCTGGAAAATCCGTGCTATTGAAGGACTTAGCTGAGGAATGCCGTCGCAACGGGCCGGTTCTGGTATTGAAGGATACGCGGATTCAACCGAAGGGTTGGGCGTCGCACGCGCATGTGCTAGGGGTCTCCGCCGATCTGCCCTCATTGCTTCGCGAGTACGCCTGCGGGGGCAGTCCCGTTCTCTTCATCGACGGCATCGACAAAATCGTCGATCCCGCGATCCAACTAACTGTGAACGACGTGCTGAAGGCGATCGCGTTTGATGACGCGCTTGCGCAATGGCGAATCGTCGTTACGGTCCGAGAACAAAACCTCAGGCACCTCGAAACATGGCTCGATCCGGATGCGCTGAAGAAACTGCCGCTGCGGACGGTGACGGTCGGAGCACTCAACGATAACGAACTCGATATCGTCGCCAGGTGCTTCCCGCGGCTGCGGCCTCTGCTCAACCAGTCGGACAATGCAGATATCATCCTGCGGCGACCATTCTTCCTGGACGCCATGCTGACTCTGGCGGGGCTTGAGGGAACGGAACGGCTTCCGGCAACCGAAGTGGAGTTGTTGAAGCTGTGGTGGGACCTGGGCGGTTCGGACCGAGCAGATTTCTCGCTTTCCCAACACCGGAGGAATCTGCTGCTGCAATTGGCGGAACGGCTGGCGACGGGGCCGAACAGGCCAATCTCCATCAACGATCTCGCGCCGGAAAGTATCGCCGAACTGAAATCCGCCGGAATACTGAGGGACAAGGATCTAGGACACTCGGTCGTATTCACGCACGATATCTACGAGGAATGGGCTTTGTGCCAGCTTCTCATCAGCCGAGGCTGTGATTTGGCTGTCTTCCTGAAGAATCATAGTGAAGCGGATGTGTTTGCTCGGCCCGTGCGACTCTTTGGGACATATTTGCTTGAAACCAAACTCTCCGCCGAGGACTGGAAGACCCTGTACGGGAATTTGGGTGGCGGGGATTTACGTCCTGTCTGGCAGCGCGCGGTCCTTACGTCTAGCCTTCATTCAACGCGAGCCACGCAACTGCTGCGCGGTGTCGCGAATTACCTCCTCGAGAGTAACGGGGATCATCTCCGAAAGATGCTCATGGCGCTTGCCACGACCGAGGTGCTTCCGAACCCTGTATTTCTCGACGAAAAGCTGACGCCCGATATCAAACCGGCGGATCGCGCGATGCTGGCTCACCACACCGCCCTCCCCAAGGCTGTTACGTGGGTTCACTTTCTTGATTGGCTCATGCCGTTGGTGCCGACGCTTCCTCCTCGGTTGATTCCGGACCTGCTTCCCGTTTTTGCAACCTGGCAGAACGCCTTTGCCGGGAACAGAGTGCGCCATTGCCGACAAATCGGACAGCTCAGCTATGGCTGGCTGATCGCACTCGAGGAAGCAAATCATGCGCGTGACTATAGGGACGTGCGGGCACCTTTTGGCGGCGCGTTTAACGGCCGGGACATTGAGAAATCGCTGCGCGCCCTGTTCTTGTCTTCGGTCGGCGACGTGCCGACTCTGGGCTCCGAATACCTCCGTAAGAAGCTCGCCGATCAAGACCGCCTGCATATTTTCCGTGGACCGATTCTTTCCAACTGCGGTGCTCTTGTCCGACATCTACCCGCTGAGCTGGTCGATTTCTTCCTAGGGGCTTTCCTTGAAAAGCCGGAGGACCGGATCGACCGCTTTGGCGGATACTCGCCTCACTTGATTCGCGAATTGGGTGTCGCCGAGGATCACCAATTTTATCCGGCGTCGCCGATCCAGCCCCCGTTTCTGGGTCTCCTCAACTCCAACGAAGCGGAGGGATTGCGGTTGGTGCACTCCCTCTGCAACCACTCGATCTCAGTCTGGCGGTGGGCGTGCCAGCACAAGAGCTGGAGAAGCCCGGTCCAGCCGATCCCACTCACCGTGACTTTTCCTTGGGGTCAGCAGAATTTCTGGGGAGATGACCAGGTCTACCTGTGGTTTCGTGGCACTTGGGGCAGTGATGCCGTCAGATCGGCTCTGATGGCGTTGGAGCAATGGGCACTGACCTCATGCGAAAAAGGAGCACCTTTCGAGGAGGTTTTCAGAAAGGTCATTGAGGGCAACGACTCGGTCGCAGCGCTCGGGGTGGGGCTCAGTCTCTGCCTCGCCTACCCCGGCAAGTCGCTGGAATGCGCATTGCCGCTCGTCACCTGCCCATATCTCTGGGACTGGGACATCTCCCGCTTCGTTCAAGACAGGGGCTTGCACACGAATGAGATCGGCGATTGGCACCGGCATCGAGTGCAACTCAACGCCGTTCACAAGCTCAATGAATACCCCCATCGCGGAAGGGAAATTCGTTACCTGCTGCCATATTTCGTGTGCTCTGGCGACGAGGACCTGATCAACCGGTACGCGGCGGCAATTCGGAGTCTTCCCGAGAACTTGCCGCTCAGCTACGAGGAAGAGAAGGCTGAGGAGGGACACCTCAATGCGTTGCGCGAAAAAATGACCCTCTTTTCAGAGCAGGGCGACCCGGCGCATTTCAAGGCCGAGCCGACCGAAGACGGCAAGCACATCAAGATCTGGAACGACCCTCCGTCGCTTAAGCAGGAGAAGTATCGTGTCCGGCAACAGGAGCAGGAACAGCTCAGCGAGTTCGCGTCGGTCGCCATTTGGGCACAGAAAGCCCTCGATGGTGGGGTCGTGGGCGAGCAAATCTCGATCGAGGAGGCAGTCGCTAAGGTTAAACAATGGGACCAGCCTGGGGTGTTCGACGGCGACGACGCGCAAGCGTTCGAGGAGGAACAGCGCGCGGGAGCGATCGCTGGCGCCGCTTTCGTCGCCGCGCGATACACGAATGATGCGCAGGGTGCCGACTTGCTTGAATGGTGCCGGGACGTATTTGACCGGGCGTTATCCGCTACGCGGAAGACCAGTCGATGGTCGTCCCGCGGCACCATCCTTTCGATGAACCCGCTCGTGTTTGCTGCTCACGGCTATGCGGCCCTGCTCGCGAAAGGACAAGACCTTGCACATTGCCAGGGAGCGCTTCTACGGCTTGCCGTCGATCCGCTCGAAGGCGTTCAGAGCACGGTGTTCGCCGCGGCCAGCCAATTTGCGGGGGCCCGGCCTACGTTCTACTGGCTGTTGCTGGATCTGGCGCTCGGGCAATGTGTCGTGACGGACGAGCAGATTCCCAACTACGATTCAATCCTTTGCGATGCGAAAGAGGCCGAGTTCAAGGAAAAACTCCTCGCCCGCGCGGAAGCCCTCGCGGCATCCGGAACGATACCCGACCTTCCCGCGATTCCTTTGCCGTGGATCAAGTCTGCTGGACGGCAGAAGTCGGAGCACCGGGATACGAAGGGCTTTGGGAAAAACAAGACGATCTTCCTACACCACCTGGCTGGTAGGGTGCTTTTCCACGCACCCTTGGAGCCGGTCCTTGCCGACGCAACGAGGCGGGTGAAATTCTTGAAAACGGTTGGCGAACTGCTGGACTGGACCATTCAGGAGATCATTCCTCCGTTTGCGGACAGCCGCCACCATCATACGGGCAATACGCCATTCGAATGGGTTTTTGCATTCGCCGCATGGTGCGGTCGGGTCTGTGCGTACCTAACACCTGCCGAGGCCCATCAGGCTGTTCTCGACCGCACATTCAGCCGGGACACCGATACGGCTCTTCTGATCATGCAGGGCGTCACTAAGTCCTTCATGATCCAGGCGTTTCTCAGAGCAAAGGGCATCACCGCAGACAGCTTAACGTTATGGCGGGACATCACCGATTGGATATTCGCAAGCCGTGCATGGCATCCAGACAGCGAACATCTTGATCGGGAATTCGTGACCTGCGCCTTCGCGGTGTTGTTCTGTGTCGCGCCCGATTTCTCTCCACTGCGGTGCGGTGTTGAGCCTGGGTGGCCCCACCTTGCGAAGTTCAATCCGATCCTGGAACGAGCCGTGCTTGACTTCGGACGCCATCATACCCTTTATCTGGCAGTCACAACTTTCTTGAAGAACGGCGGCTTCGACCTGCTGCCAAGACCCGCGCTCGCATGGCTTGAGCGGATCGCCCGTGAGAAGAAAGCCGATCAAGGGTTCTGGAAGGCGAACGGCGACGAAACCGTCGAGTTGCTCGGGCGCCTTATCAAGCAAAAGGGCGCTGAGCTTTCGCTGGACGACCGCAAGGCGATCATTTTGATCTCGGACTTGATGACCGACAACGGCGTTCGCGGTGCAGGATTCCTTCACCAGGAGTTGCTACGAGCCGAGAAGGTTGCGTTCTGAAAAACCCAGTAAGAGGCGGCTCTTGATTGGCGGAGAAGGCTGTGAATTCAGGTGACTTTGCGAGCCCAGTTCCGGGCAGATGGTCAAGTCACTCCCGGTAACGCCATTCCACTTACGCCCGGGGCGTTGGCAACTCGGACGTTGGTCCTTTGGGGAAAATCCGTCTAAAAGGGAACATCGAGATTGGCGGTTTCGCTGCCCGCCTCGTTGAAGGGGTTATCGGCCTCATCGGCCGGCGCGGCAGCGTTCGAGAACTCAGATGTCTTCGCACCGTTCCCGTTCTTGCCCGAACCGAGGAAACGTAGTGTGGTGACAACTACTTCCGTTACGTTGCGCTTCTGACCTTCGCGATCCTCGTAAACGCGTAACTGGAGCCTTCCCTCAACATAGAGAAATTTGCCTTTGCTCACATGCTCGCCAACGATCTCGGCCCAGCGGCGCCAGGCAACACAGTGAATCCAGAGTGTGTTGGTCTTCTTCTCTCCGTCGCCGTTCTTGTAAACCTCCTTCACCGCCAGAGAGAAGTTTGCGACCGGTATGCCGGCAGCGGTGAACTTCATCTCGCTTTCAGCTCCAACGTATCCAATCAGCATCACTTTATTCAACATAGGTGTTTTGACCGGAACCTTAAAATGGCCGCTTAAGGCCCCTTTACTGTCCCGCCGTCTCCTTTCGAATTGATTAATTAGAAGTCGCGCCTCTCATACTTGGTTCCCGGGCCGGAATCCAGAGGTCATTTGACGGAAACGAACCGGCTGGCTATTCTGCACTCGATAGGGGAGCGTCGATTCAATCCTCAACTGATGGCGCCGAAGCGATCCTACGTCGTGTGGTCTCCGGCACAAAGCGGGAAGGTGAAAAGACGGTCTGTCACTTCAATGATGGCGGCAGCATCCTCCTCTCAAACTTCCTCGGAACCCTCATTCAGTCGGGGGATGAGATTAACTTCCCTCTGCCCACTGGCTCCGCAGGAGCAGGTTCCGAAATCTACGTCCATAAGACGTCGTTCTCTGGTCGAACTCGTGATCTCTACCACGCTCCCATCAGTTATGCTGCGCAGCCCAAAGCCAATAGGCGAGAGCGACTTTACGTGCGGGCCGAGGTTCCAACGAGCCAGCTGGGCATTTCTTCCATCCATCTGCCTTGCGAGGTTGTGCGTGATCACTTCTACGTGGCCACACGGCATCACCCCTGGGAACGCCAGACGAGTCTGTATGACGTTCTGCGGATCACTCCCACCGCC
>Ga0326727_10009136_pt1 | contig 24619 bp, 22 predicted proteins | sample MB2enrmetagenome_FD_207643 | JGI IMG/M metagenome (GOLD analysis project Ga0326727, IMG submission 207643) | Lab enriched peat soil microbial communities from McLean, Ithaca, NY, United States - MB29MY | ecosystem: Environmental > Terrestrial > Soil > Wetlands > Peat | place: USA: New York... | reverse complement strand
AATCCCGTGGAATCCCTCGAGGTTGCGTTCGATTTCGCGGCAGTCTTCTTCGAGGATGAGCATGCGCGCCGCCAGGGCGCCGGCAAGGGCAGGTGAAAGGGTCGGCCAGGTATTCACAAACACCTCACAGCGTGCGGGCCAGGAAGGGGGCGCAAAACGAAAACCCCTACCATGACCTGAAGTCGTGATAGGGGTTATCAGTCCCATAATTATGAGACGGTTCGCAAGGCGAACCCCATCGCCATCCAATTGTTATTATACAATAGGCTTTAGGTCTCTTAAAAAGCTTTGGCTGCCCCTCTTGTGCGTCGCGGGGCAGTACACTGAAAGTGGCGGCGTCGTGAAATGACGCGAAGCGCCCCGCAAGGGGAATTAAAGCAATGAAGGGCAACTCCCTGCCATCGCGTTTGGTGGTACTCTCCGTGGATGGCATGCGGCCGGACTTTTACCGGCGGCCGCAAGAGTTCGGGCTGAAGATTCCGAATCTGCTTGAACTCGTCAGCGCGGGCGCCAGCGCCGACCTCGTCGAAAGCGTCTATCCGACGACGACCTATCCGGCCCATGCCAGCCTGGTGACGGGCGTGCCTCCGAGTGCGCATGGAATCTACAGCCACCTGGCGTCGCTCGACCCTACCGAGAAGGCTCGGCCGTGGTGCTGGTTTTCCCGCGCTTTGCGCGTCCCCGCTCTCTGGGACGTGGTTCGCGCCACGGGACGCAAAACCGCGGCCGTCAGTTGGCCGGTGAGTGTTGGGGCGGCAATTGATTACAATATTCCCGAGATATGGGATCCGCAGCTTGCGGACCCGCATCAGGACTTCACAACCGCCGCCCGACACTCCACGCGGGGATTGTTTCCCGACGTGATCAAGGCGCTCGAGCCGATTCTCGGTACGGCGACCCCCGACCAGCTGCGCTCCGAGGCCGCGCTTTACATCTGGGCTCGCTACCGGCCGGATCTTCTCCTCGTCCACTTCGTTCACTATGACCAGTTGGCCCACAAGTTCGGGCCGACCTCGCCGCAGGCCCTGACCGGGATCGAGCTGACGGATGAAGAAATCGGACGTTTTCGGAACTGCTTTCTGGAAAGTGAGTCGCCCACTCTCGTCGTTCTTTCAGACCACGGTTTTGTGCCTGTTGAGAAAGAGGCAGCGCCACTTTCGGTTCTGGCGGAAGAAGGGCTTTTCGGCAAAGGGGCTGATGGCGCGCCTGAGCTGGGCAAGCTGGGAGCTGTCCACGCGGGAGGATCGTTCGCCGTTTATTGGCTGGAGGAGCCCTCCGCAACCGAGCGAGCATCACTGCGGCGGGCGGTGAAACGGCTGGTCGAGGCCGGGGTCGTGGAAGAAGTCGTGGATCGAGCCCGGCTCAAATCGCTGTCCGCCGACCCCGATGCGGAACTCAGCCTCGACGCCGCACCCGGAGTGTACTTTTCGGATCGCTTTGAGGGGCCGCTGGTAAGAGACACCGTCAAAGACCGAGGCACCCACGGCCAGTTGCCAACGCGTCCCGGTCTGGGCGCATCATTTATCGCAGCCGCCCCTGACATCAGCCCCGGCCGGAACCTGGGCTGCATAGCTTTGACACAGGTGGCGCCGACCCTGGCGAGTTGGCTCGGGCTGCCGAGCGACATCCTGGCTTCGAACGAGAAACCGATCTTGGAATTGACGATTGACGATTGACGATTGTCGATTTAGAGCGCAAGGCAGAGACTGCGCGATTCCCCTCCTTATTAAGGAGGGGTCAGGGGTGGTTGGCTAAAGCGCTGATTCAACAACCCACCAACCCCAACCCCTCCTCCACCGAGGAGGGGAGTTCTTGAACCGACAAGCGGCCACCGGTTTTTATGATGCAAGAGACAACAATATCGACCGCCACCGTGAAGGCCTATCTCGATTCTCGCCCCCGTTGGATTCGTTGGCGAGAGTGGTTAGCCGGCCGCCGTTATGCATTGGCTGCCTTCCCGGATCGAGTCGGGCCGTTAGTGGTGGTGGCGCATGCGCGTCGCGATTCGCTCAAAGCCCTGGAGATGGTGCGCGCCGTTGAGCGTGACTGGGGCGACGCTCCGCACGCCTGCCGGAACACTTATGAGCAAATCCTCGAGAGCTCCCCGAAATTGGTCATCATCCAGTTTCACCGCACCAACATCTGCGGCTGCCTGGGGCATCGGCATGTGATCGTAAAGGAGCAGCCCTTTGCCGAAGCTCACGATGCGTTAGGGGGCGATCCGGCAGGAGAATTGGATATCGCTTTCGAGCGCGTGGAGACTTGGGTGGCGCTGCCTTTATCGGATATCGCGCTGGATGCTCAATTCGCGGCCGGAAGCCGCCTGCAAGAGTTCCATGCCGCGCGCCTGCGACTGCAATTGCTCAGCATCCTGTTGCACGAAATCAACCACATGGTTTGTGCCCAGGAACCGGAAGCCTCGATCCGCGAACGGAGCCTGGCCTTTTACCGAGAGGCGCTTGCTCATTACGTCGCGAATGCCAAGGCGAGTCTGTCTTTGACCATCGACCGTTCGTTCTCGCGCTTCGAGCAGGACTAGGAAGTGCGCTCTGCCTCTTCGCCGGCGGGAAGAAATACGCTCGCGGCGCCGAAAACGCCGACGTTCTTTTGCAGCTTGGCCGGCAGGATGGGGAGATCCGCAACGAACCGCCGGTTAATCGTGTAGCTGGGCATCGTTTGACGGATTTTGTCGAAAAGCGGCTTGCCGATTTGCGCTACTCCGCCCCCAATGATGATCGCCTCCGGATCGAATAACGACATCATCCCTCCCAGCCACGCGCCCAGGAAAAATCCTGTCTCGTCGATGATGGACTTTGCCAACTCGTCTCCCTTGCGTGCCGCCTGCTGTATCATGACGGGGTCGATTTTCCGCAGGTCACCTCCCGAGAGTTCGCGCAGAAGGCTTGGCCGGCTATGTTCCTGTTCGAGGGCAACACGCGCCCGGCGAGCCATGGCGGGGCCGGCCGCCAGCGCTTCGATGCATCCCAGAGTGCCGCATCCGCAGCGATAGGGGCTGTGGAAGTCGATGGAAACGTGTCCGCCCTCGCCCCCCACCCCGTTCTTGCCATGATAGATTGTCTTGTTGATGATGACGCCGGTTCCAACCCCGGTGCTGACGGTCACATAGAACACGTCCCGGTAGCCCACCGCGGCCCCAAACAGGACTTCGGCAAGTCCTGCCGCGTTGGCGTCGTTTTCGAGTTTAGCGGGAAGGTGGAAGTGGTTTTCAACCAAATGTGACAGCCGGATATTGCGCCACCCCGGGAGGTTCGGAGGATTGATGACGATCCCCGCCTTGGGGTTGAGCGGGCCGGGTGCGCAGATGCCGATCCCCGCCACATTTTCCTTGCCCCCTGCAAGCTTTATGAGCCTTTCAATCAAATGGACGATCTGGCTGTAGCTGGTCTTGAACCCTTTCTCCGCGCGAGTGGGGACGACCAGTGACTTCACCAGTTGCCCTTTCATAGTCACCAACCCGCCTGCCACTTTCGTTCCCCCAACGTCGATCCCAATGATCAGCTTCGCCATGACGGACCCTCTCCAGTTTGAGAATTCCTCTCTTTTTCCGCTCCCGCAATCACTTCCGGGTACCTGCCCACGAAATGTGGCAGTATACTCCATCATAAGGGTTTTGCAGGGAAATAGTGAATGACGTGCCCTTATTCTGGGAGCGTTCTGATTTGACTCATGGTGCCCCGGCATATCGGGGCCTATGCCGGCCTGAAGGCCGCGCTTCACTCACGATAGGACACTGGCGCTTTCGCGGGTCCTTGACGCTTCCCGCGCAGTTCTCTAAGATGGCTTGGAGTTGATCTTCAACCATTGCTTGAGGTCCTGAATGCCTCGAACTCGTCCACCGCGCGCTCGCCGCTCCAGCAACGCCGAGCCTCCCGAAGCCTTTATCCCCGACAAGCTCTATTTTCGAATCGGCGAGGTGAGTAAGCTGACCCATACCAAGGCGTATGTCCTGCGCTTCTGGGAGACAGAGTTCCCGATGCTCAAACCCAACAAGACCAAATCAGGGCACCGGCTTTACCGCCGCCAGGATGTCGAAATGGTGCTGGAGATCAAGCGATTGCTTTATACGAAAGGCTTCACAATCTCCGGCGCGCGAAAGCTCCTGACCCCTCACTCCGAGAGCCGGGCCGAGCAACAACAGCGCCTGTTTGCGCCTGCTTCCCCAACCTCGCATCTGCGCGCTATCCGCCACGAGTTGCAGTCCATCTTGACAATGCTTTCGCGCAAATGATAAAAATGTAGTGGCGGGTGATGAGTGACAAGTGCCGGCCTGTCATGGGATCTAGGCGTCACTTACCGCGGCAGCATCGGGACGTAGCGCAGCCTGGTAGCGCACTTGCTTGGGGTGCAAGGGGTCGCCAGTTCAAATCTGGCCGTCCCGACCAATAAACCAGGTTTCAGGTGCCGGTTGCCAGGACAGCTCGCTGACACCTGAAACTCGATGTCTGATACCTGCTTTTCCGGGGCGTAGCGTAGCCTGGTAGCGCGCTTGGTTCGGGACCAAGAGGTCCCCAGTTCAAATCTGGGCGCCCCGACCATACCTTCCGCTTGTCAATGCGACAAGCTACGGCGTGAGGCCTCAGAGTCAGTTCATCACGCCGCCCCTGCGGCCTGGTCTTCGAGCTGCGAATTACTCGTGCTTGCAAATTAAGAAGTCTTGTGGAATCACAAGCAGAATTAACGTGTGTAGTAATAACTCGTTTACGCGCTCAACCCAAGGTATTGGGTCCCGTCTTTCCCGCTGCCTCGCCGGCCTTCTGCTTGACGCTGGGCATGCGAACATTCTAAAGTGAGTCGTGCGCTCGGGGCGCCTCCAGTCCGCGGAAAGGGCCGTGCCCACCTACATCGCAAAAAACCTGACGAATCTTCTTTCAGCCTGATTCGGCGGACGCCAGGCGCAACGGAAGGAGACTCGTATGTCCGCCCGCGAATTACCTGCACGTCCGAACCTCGAGCAATACAAGAAACAAGCTAAGGACCTCCTCAAGGCCTCGAAGGCCGGTGCTCCGGAGGCATTGGCGCGAATGAGGAAACTTCAACCGTGGAGCGCCAGGCTGACACTCGCCGGCGCGCAATTCGTGATTGCACGCGAACACGGTTTCGATAGCTGGCTGAAATTCGCAAAGCAGATCAAAACGCTCAGAGGCGGAGACTCACTCGCCGCCGTATGGAAGTCAGCGGAGGACGCCGTCGTGGCCGGCGATGTGGAAACGCTCGAGGGTTTGCTGCGCGAACACCAGCCGTTGTTTCGTACTGGGCGGCCGCAGACTACCTGGCTCGGCGGGCTCGCTCCGGATTACTCGGCTGGGGACGCGCGGTCGATCATTGTGCAGAATCACTGCTTCGAAAATTGGGGTCACTTCGCCTTGTTTTCCGCTGCCTTGAAAGACGGCCAGTCAGCCGTCGCACGATTCGAACGGGCCGTCGACGCCATCGTCACCGGCGAGGCCCACACTCTCGAGAAGCTACTCCGAGACGACCCGGATCTGATTCGAGCGCGGTCCACGCGCAAGCATCACTCGATGCTTCTTCACTATCTCGGCGCCAACGGAGTGGAAGGACATCGCCAACGCACTCCTAAGAATGCGGTGCAAATTGCCGACATGCTGCTCCACGCCGGCGCGGAAGCCGACGCCGTTGCGGACATGTATGGTGGCGGATGCACGACGCTCAGTCTTGTCGCGACGAGCATCCACCCTAAAGCGGCCGGAGTGCTGCACGAACTGATCGACGTGTTGCTCGCGCATGGTGCGCGCATGGAGGCGTCCGGCAGCGGCGACGCCACCGCTCTCGTGAACGCTTGCCTCGCCAATGGACGCGCCGATGCCGCAGAGTATCTCGCCGGCCGGGGCGCGCCTCTTGATCTCGAGGGTGCCGCGGGGGTGGGGCGGCTCGATCTGGTCAAGTCATTTTTCAATTCCGACGGCAGCCTGAAAAATACAGCAACCTCTGCGCAAATGAAGGGCGGCTTCACTTGGGCCTGCGAGTACGGGCGCACTGACGTGGTTGAGTACCTTGTTGATCGCGGCATTGATGTCGGAGAGCTGTTTCCGCGTCCGCATGGGCAGACCGGACTGCACTGGGCAGCGCACGGTGGGCATGTCGACACAGTGAAGGCGCTCTTGCGGCGCCGCTCGCCGGTTGACGTCAAGGACAAAAGGTTTGGCGGGATGCCGCTCGACTGGGCGCTTCACGGATGGAGCGAGCGCAAGACGGATGCTGCCGCGAACGACTCTTACCACGACGTGGTTACGTTGCTGGTCGCCGCCGGGGCTCCTGTGGAGCCGGGATGGCTCAGCGATGAAAGCGTCCGTGCTAATCCGCGTATGTTCGCGGCGCTCAAGGGCAAGAGGCGCCAATCTTGAGCGTCTAGGCACTCTCCGCCAGGTCACTTAGTGCCTCGCCTGACGTCAGAAAGGCGGTATGGGGCGGCCAGGGAGTTCATGGCAATCGTAGCAGCGGGGCTCGTAGGTTTCCTTGCCGCCGACCTGCACCTGGGGAGCATTGTAAGGCGCGGGCTTTCCGTCGAGGATGCGCTGCGGGAGCGGTGCGGGCCTGCCGCAGCGTGCGCAGAGGGGGTTCAACCACATGCAGTCATGGCCACTCTTGCAAAGTCCAAAAAGCAGCAGCGTGGAGCCGAAGGGCTCGCGCTTGAAGTCCAGCGCCAGGCCGGCTGCGATCACGTCATAGCCGCGATCGAGCAGCTCATCGATCACCAGGAAAAAGCCTGAGTCGGTGGGGAAGAACTGAACCTCGTCCACCGCGATCAGATGGTAACGGCAGCCCATCTCGGATTCCTTCTCCCTCACCACGCGCAGCATCTGCCAGGGATCGCGCGCCGGCACATCCACAGCGTCCATCATTTTGCCGTGATAGTCCTTGATGTAGCCCGTGTCGCTGCGCGTATCGATGTCAGGCTTGAAAATCAAGATGCGCTTCCGGCCGAACTGGCGCAGAGTTTCAACCTCCAGCATCAGCCGACCCGTCTTGTTTCCGAACATGTTCCCGATGATTAGTTTGAATTCTCCCCTCGGCATTCGTTCCTCTCTCTCTTGCAGGCTGCGATTCTCAACTACGGCACTCAATGTCTGCTGGCCCCCCATCCTCTCACGAGTTGAGAACACTCTTACCCATCGGGGCTCGAGTGTCAAGATCGGGTCTCCTCTCTCAGCGATAGGTCAGTCGCTCCAGCTCTTCGGGATAGCGCGCCCCTTGCACCGTGATCTTGGAAGCAGCCCCGTCGATCTCGCGGAGATCGTCGGGCGTTAGTGCCATAGCTGCCGCTCCAATGTTCTCCTCCATGCGCGCCGGCTTCGTGGTGCCGGGGATTGGAACAATCCACGGCTTTTGGGCAAGCAGCCACGCGAGCGCGATCTGGGCCGGGGTTGCCTTCTTCCGTTCCGCAATGGCCGCGAGCAGATCAACCAAGGCTTGATTCGCTTTCCGGGCCTCCGGTGCAAAACGGGGAATGCGGCTCCGCAGATCAGTGCTGGCGAAGGTCGTGTCCTCGTTGATTTTCCCCGTAAGGAATCCCTTGCCAAGAGGGCTGTACGGAACGAAGCCGATCCCGAGTTCCTCGAGCGTTGGCAACACTTCGGCTTCGGGGCGTTTCCACCAGAGCGAGTATTCACTTTGGACTGCGGTGACGGGCTGCACTGCGTGCGCCCGGCGGATGGTCGGCGCTGCCGCTTCCGACATCCCGAAGTGCTTCACCTTGCCTTCCTGAATCAGGTCTTTAACAGCTCCCGCCACCTCTTCGATGGGCACGTTCGGGTCAACGCGATGTTGATAGAACAGATCGATGCTGTCGACTCGGAGTCTCTTCAAGGAGCCCTCGACTCCTTCTTTGATGTACTCTGGTCGACTGTCGAGACCCACTGAACGCGGAACTCCCTCGTGCTCGAATCGGAACCCGAACTTTGTCGCAATCACCACCTGCCCACGGAAGGGCGCGAGGGCTTCTCCCACGAGTTCTTCGTTGGCGAACGGGCCGTAGACTTGAGCAGTATCGAAGAACGTGACGCCCAGTTCGACCGACTTTCGGATCAGCGATACCATCTCCGGCTTGTCTTTGGGCGGGCCGTAACCGAAGCTCATGCCCATGCAGCCGAGCCCTATCGCCGAAACTTCCAGGTTGCTTTTCCCAAGTTTGCGCTTTTGCATTGCTCCTCCATCGAGATCGTTTCTCGCATCTCCAGATTACTGCCGAGTGTCGTCAGAGCGGTATCCCAATCTTTCCTATTCATTGCCTATTCCTGTTGCTGCGCCGCGCTTCGACCGCGTTAGGGATCGTTACATGCTCTTGAATTGCAAATCTTGAATTTTGAATTGCGGCTCTGCCGCGCTGTGTTCAGATTGAGCCACACCGGCAAGCCCAGGCTTCCCAGCGCGCCCGAGACATTAACCCTCGCGATACCCGGAACCGCCAGCCCGAACAGGAAGATGCCGCCGAAGATCCCCAAAATGTAAAACAGCGCCTCAAGTTCGCGCGCCAATGCATAAACCACAGTCTCTCTGGAAAACGAAATGTGCTGCCCGCTCCCATACTCCAGCCGGTCAGTCCGCGCATAGATAAGAATGTACGCGCCGCCAGAGAGTCTTGGCAGGAAAGCCGCACTCTCTGGAAGGCACGTGCACTCGCTTCATCCGGGCGCACCCCAACGCAACGCAGCTTGGATCGAGCCGGAGATAAGGCGTTTTACCGTCAAAGTGCCTGGCGTGACAGTATCCTGGCGGTTACTACACGCTAGCCGACAAGGCAGGACCGATCTGCCAAGTTGGAGGCCGATCCCGGCGAAAAAGGCCAAACAGGAATGTCAGAAGCTAAAGAAGAATCTTCACGATTTTGATGTGTCGTATGCCTAGCGGCTCGGCCGCTGATCGATTACAGGTGGACAGCCGTGGCTACGACGCACGACAACTCGACCCTGCATCAGATCTCTCGCGTGGGATCGATGATGCACCCCAGAAACAGGATCGCGCCGCTCTTGCGCTCGCGGATGGCAAACAGGAAGGGATGGTCAGCCCGGAAGATGGGAAGTGGCGGCGGCCTGAAAGGCCGAGAGGGCGCGCTCACATCCATGAAATGAGCCGCCGTGGCCGCCGCGGCCTCCGTGCCCTCCTCCTGTACCTCTACAAAGGTTTTGTGGAAGACACCCGAGAGGAACAGCGATTCCTCGTCCGGCGGCTCGTGACCGTTGATGCCGGAGAAGTCGGCCTTGTAGCGGGTGAACGCCAGCGGCATGCCGAGTACGGTGAGCTGGTCGCGCATGTTGATGGTTCCCCAAGTGACCTTGAACCGCGGGAGGAAGAGCTTGACCTCGCGGGTACGCACCTGCGCCACGCAGTCGTGCAGCATCCGGGCGGAGAGCTTCTTCTCGAGATTCCGAAGCCCGTCCTTCCGGTCCGGAAGGAGCACGAGCATAGACAGGTCGCCGCCCTCGTAAACCAGGTCCACCACCTGGTAGCCTGCGGCCTGCAGGTACCGGACGCATTCGCGCTGATGCATCAGTGGCGCCTGCACCTTACCGCCGCCTTCCAGGCGGAATGGCTCGTCGCGCGTGGCCGACTTGGGAAACTGCAGCACCCACATCCCCTTGAAGTAGACGGCGTTGACCAGGACCAGACGCGTGTCAGCGTCCAGGACGCCGGAAGGGATGAGTTCCCGGATCTTCTGTCTCGTCTTGCCTTCGACCCACTGGTTCATGATTAGGCGTGCAGCCTCGGCATCGCGGCGGAAATCGACAAGGTTCATGCCGCCGCCATAACGGCGGGCGGTCAGATCCAGGAATCCCGGCTGGAGCGGCGCACCATCCTGGCCCCAGAACGAGTTCGCCACGGCCATCTCGTACTTGCTGCCGCCACCTGCGCTGAGCCGCTCGACGATCTCGGCGCAGGCCACGTGCGGCGCCTCCTCTGGCGACGAGAGGCGGAGCGTTTCTCTCATCTGCGTTGCGGTCTCGCCCCGAGCTCCGGCATAGGTCATGCCAAGGGCAGTACGAATGCTAAATGGAGAGAAGAACAGATTCCCGGGCCGCTGCCGCAATTGCCTGTACATCGCGAGCGCAAAGTCGTTGTTGTCTTCGGCGAACGACTCTGGCCCGCTGCTTCGTGTGGGCGTGAGTGGCAGCAAGCGTCGGGTGTCTGATTCTTCTGTACTGCCAAAGAACCGGCGAAGCCACGCTCCGAGGCCTGCCATGGTGTCCTCCAGGAAGCAGCCCAACTCACGTTTAGGCTGACTTGGATAAAACCGGTCCTGGCCAGCCCAAGGCGAAACCGCTGGCGGCGACCCCTGCGGAATTGTTCAGGACGTCCCGCTCCACCAAACGGCTGGCGCTAGAAGCCAAGGATACCTCACCAATTCAGAATTGCAAAATACAGTGAAGTTGCCCTTGTAGCGCCCTTCTGTGAGCGGCGAAGGACGCGGGTCGCGGACCCGCGGGGGAACCATTTTCCTTGACGAAATCGGTGAAATCCCTCTGGAATTGCAGCCCAAGCTTCTGCGAGTGCTACAAGGGCGGGAGTTTGAGCGCTTGGGAAACTCTCGCACCTTCCGGACCAACGCGCGGTTGATCGCCGCCACTAACCGGGACCTGGGCACCGTGGTGGAGGAGGGGAAATTTCGCACTGACCTTTTCTATCGCCTGAATGTTTTTCCGGTACAAGTGCCGCCGTTGAGGGAACGGACGGAAGATATCCCCCTGCTGGTTCGGCATTTCGCGCAGGAGTTTTCTCGGCGCATGAACAAACAGATCGATACGATTCCTTCCGAGACCCTGCAATCGCTTACCCGATACCACTGGCCCGGCGACATCCGGGAACTTCAGAATGTGATCGAGCGGGCGGTGATCCTGTCACCCGGGCCGGTGCTGAGGGTTTCTCCCTCCGAGTTTAAGCAGCGTACGGCAAAAAGTAAGGCCAGCCCCAGCAGATCCGATACACTGGAGGAAGCCGAGCACAAGCACGTTCTCGGCGTGTTGGAAGAAACCAATTGGGTACTTGGCAGGACCCAACGGTACGCTCTCGATGTTCGGGCTGGTGCTGGCCATCGGGTTGGTGGTCGACGACGTCATCGTGGTCGTCGAAGGCGTTCAACATCACATTGCGGAGGGCTTGGCTCCACGGGATGCGGCGCGTAAAGCCATGGAGCAGCTCTCCGGCCCGGTGATTGGCATCGCGCTGGTTCTCGCCTCGGTCTTTGTGCCCACCGTCTTCATTCCCGGCATCACGGGCAGTCTCTATCAACAATTCGCCATGACGATTGCCATCTCGGTGGTGCTGTCCGCTTTCAATGCGCTCACGCTCAGCCCAACGCTCGCCGGCTTATTGCTGCGGCCCAAACCCGCGCCGGGCGCCGGTGAGCGCCGTGGGCTATTCGGAAAATTCTTTGGCGCGTTTAATCGTTTAACATTGGCGCTGGACGCGTCGACATTCTAGGTGACCGGGGCGTAAGGGAAGACTCACCACAGAGGGGCAGAGCCCACGGAGAAAAACGTCCCTGGTGTTCTGCCTCCGTGATCTCTGTGGCCTCTGTGGTGAGCTTGTTTGGTTGCAGCTCCGCCGCGCTGCGCTTGTATTTTGTATCTACCCGCTCTGGAATCGCCGTTTTCACCCCTTCCACCTCTACACTGAAAAGAAAAACCGTACGTACCTGGTACCGTCTCTCCCGGGCGGATCATCTTTGACCTTGCTCGGGGGGTGGGAACTTGTATCCTGAGGTGCCCTTTGCAGCCATGCTTGGCGGTTCGGAAGGCAAGACCAGGAAGGAGCCGGGGTCTGGGTCATACATCCAACAGCACCCCGGCCCTCCTGGTAGAGGGAAACAAACAACTGTCTGTAAGTGATGGTCCCAGTGGTTTGATGCCGTACGATGGTAAAATGATTCCTCGGTCCGAGACCACGATCCCCTGTTTACCCGGACTCGGCCTAGTGCGACGTTGACCTTAGCCTTCCGTTCGGGGTTAGGCCGATGGCGAGGCGCACAAAAACGGGCTCGGTCCAGGAGCAAACAACCGCAGCCCAAACGACGCGCCATTGAAAGCGAGTTCGACGCTTTAGCATCCACTACCGCCGCGAAGCCTTACCGAAAAGTCTTCCACTTCGCGGGAATCGCGATACTGTGAATTCTCCTGGCTCGAGGAGGCAACTCTGCTCGAACCGGAGCCGCCTCCTCGCCTTGTGCTCGCCTGATGGCTACCCCTCGCTGCCTACCATAATTTCCCCACTGACGGCTAGGGGGCATCGAGGCAACTCCACTTGCTCGGAGTTGCCTCTCTGTGTCGAGACCAACCCTACCGATGTGGAGGCGTACGCAGCTTCGGGATTGATCCGCCGCCCGCATGGTGCGAACCTGATGTGTAGTCGTAGAAGTACACCCAGGGCGAAATCGCAAACTCGCCGAAGATGGAGTCGATCCAACGGGGTTCTTCGAACGGATTCGGAATGACATAGGCAAGATAGTTGCCCATGACTCCCCAGTTCCCGAGGCCATTGGCATTATCCGCAATCAGCGCGTAACCAGTGCCATTCAGGAAGTTGCAGACCGCAATCGCATAACCTCCGGCCAAGCCCTTGGCTGAAGTCTGGCTCAGCAAGAAGGACGTGATTCCACCCGTGTAGACTGGAGGTGTATTGAAGGTGGCGACCGGTGAGGCGTCGGCTGTCGGTGTCAGTGATCCGCTGGTGGACGCATACACGGAGAAGGCGCAGGTGCCTGCTGTCGGGACAGCGCCACCGAAGTCTGGAGTATACGGATCAGAACTGGTGTTCGCGACCACGATTCCAGTATCCCAGTTGGCCAGCGGGCCAGTGGTACCGGCGCTACCGGTGTAGTTGGTCACGTAGGGGAACAGGAGATTCGTCTGGCAGCCGATGAAGTCAACCACGGTTTGCGGTACCGGCTCTGAAGCCAGGCCGTTTTCCGGATACGTGAACGCCGGGTATTGAGCTGGAGAAGTTGGCGTCATCGGATCCAGATACACGGTGGCCATCATCGGCGGGCTCTGCAACGGGATCGGGCCCGATGTGTAGACTTCGAAGTTGAAATTCGCGGCCTCGAGTTCAGGGCGCAGTGTTCCAAGTATCGGGAAATCGAAAGTGACGCTATCGTTGGCTTTGACGCCAGTGTACGACAGCGGATAGTAGGTTCCCCACTCAACTGTGCCTGTAGTCGTGACCGGACCGCTGAGCGGCGCCACGGTGACCCCAAGCGGAATCCCCGTTAACGTAATCGAGATATCCGACCCGTTCGTGGCGATACCGCTGGCGGTTGGTGCGTAAGGGGCCAGATACAGTTCGTCACTAAGGGAGGTCCAGGCTCCCGCCCACTGCTCGGCGACATTGACCGTGAAGTCGCTTCCAGTCGACCCGAAGCAGGTCAGAATAGAAGTGGCATAGTACGGAGCATTGAGTGACTCCAACACAGTGCCGCCGGCACTAGTGGCAGCGACCTGACCGATGTTAATCGGAGTCTGACTCTGGGTCACCCCGGGCAACCCGAACGAGATGGGGTAATTCTGGTTCAACACCGCGCCCACCGTCGCAGTAATGAAGGTGCCGGGAGGCACGCCAACGGTGTCGAAGCGAAGACCCCAGATCACGACGTACTCGCCCACTGCCCACCCGGCAAGGGGAGCAGACCCGTTGGTAAAGTAGAGCGTGTTCCCAAGAGCCGAGAAGGTCATATTCTCGCAAAACCCCGGACCCGCAGAACCGCCCGTCAATGCCGTCGTTCCATCGCTGCAAAACTCGGATACGGGAGCATTCTTTATACCGCCTGCTCCCACGATCGGATTGCTGAACGTAATGGTGAACGTTTCCCCACCAGCAATGGTGCCGAAACCGGCCGTCATATCAATATATACCTGTCCGCCCGCGTCGCCAATGCTGTTGGGCCGCAACGTGTACAACGAGGGTGACACGTTGAATACCGTCCCATTGCCTTCCACTTGTGCCGAGGCAAACGGCGCCATAACGCCGAGCCCAAGCACCAAAAGCAGACTTGCTAACAACAGATTTCTCTTCGTCGTCATCTTCCTCCCCTCTCCTTTTTGTGAGGCAGACTTGTGTGAGCCCGCCTGTCTCGATTGGTTGGAAAATCCAAGTTGAATCTTGGGACCCTAACGACTCCGTACTACGCTTACTCTCAATGGTGTCCACCACACTGAATCACAGTTTTGCTATAGCATTGCCCTGGAAGTTACGTCTTTTGCGCGAACTCTGGACAGACCTACAACCCCGGGCGGCCCTCCCGGCTGTTACTAGCTATCTGCCCAGCCAAAAACCAGCCGTGGTTCAACCCGTGCCAGCAACTCACACACATTGTAGGACTCCTTCCCACAGAAATCAAGCTCCTGAAATGCCAGGTAGTGTCCTAACTTGGGGCCGTAACGCCGGCTTCCAACCGGCACTGGAGCCACCAAGATGGCAGCACTACGCCCAAATTAGGGCACTACCGGCGTTCGCCAATCCCATACCAAGCTCTAGCGAGGCTGCGCGGGTGCGCATACATTGCACTTCATGCGTGCGCCCTTTTGCTTCCCTGGGTCAGCCGTGGCCCATACATGGAAACCAATGTCCGCGCCCTTCGCCCGACCTGTCCAAACGTGGCGCATCCCTACAAGCCAAAGTGCGCGCCAACCCGGTTGGCGCAGATACCGGAGGTTTGGCGTCTGGGCCAACCGGCGGGGTAGGGGCGGTTCGCGAACCGCCCCTACGGAACCGGAGGCCAGCCCTCCCGACAATGAGTCGAATGACCGGGAAGCCGAGGAACCGAGTAAGGTCGTGGGGCTGGACGCTCGGTCAGAAAGTCCGGAAGAGCAGAACGCCCGCGAAACCTCAAAATCGCCAGAACAAAGCCAGCATGTCATTGAAAACAAAGCACCAGAAGCCAATCCTATTCGGCGGATTCAAGCGCAATGAAAAGGGAGTCCCCCCACAACGACCACGTATTGTGTTCCAGGTTCTGCTGGGCGTCGGAGCTAAAGCCCCGCCTTTCCGAGGGCCATTTGAAATTACGCTTCTTAAACCGACTTAGCACTGGTCCCTGCATCACGAGGGCTATGGCGAGCTTTCTTTCTCACGTTGAAAAGGCAAAACCACTTCAATAAGGGCGCCAGGGTTGTTCGAGTGGACTGCCAGCGTGCGCCCAACTGCTGAACACGCTCCCGCATACCTAAAATTCCAACCCCCAGGGAGGCGGACCCCTCGGTTCCATCCAGGCTCTGAGGGAGGCCTTTTCCTTCATCCCACACTTCCAAGGTAATCGCGCTTCTGCCTTTGACGACGCGCACCCCGGCCACTTTGCTTCCCGAGTGGCGGTAAACATTGGTCAGGCTCTCCTGAACAATGCGCAGCAGGGTTGTCTCCAGGTCGGGCGAGAGCCGTTCGAATTCCGGCGGTGAAACTTCGAAATCAACTTCCAGCGAGGTCCGCTGCGTGAACCCTTCAATATACCATCGTAACGCCTGGGGCAGGCCGGCCTCATCTAGCACCGGCGGATGCAGCAGGAAGGAGAACGTGCGCAATTCTCGCGATGCTTGCCTGGCCAACTCCAGGCTTTCCTTGACGGCCTGCCCTGCCCGCTCGTCGAGAGACGGCCCGGCCAACTGGTCCAACAAAGCAAGGTTGAGCGAGAGCGCTGACAAAGTCTGCGCCGTGCTGTCGTGGAGTTCTCGACCGAGCCGCCGACGCTCCTCGCCCTGCGCGGAAAGCAAGCGTCCCGAAAGCTCCACCAAATCGCGCTCCGCCAGCTTGCGCTCCGTGATGTCCCGAATCGCGCTGGACACCAACACACCCTCTTCGGTCTCCAAGGGGCTCAAGCTGATCTCCACAGGAAACTCCGTGCCGTCTTTGCGCAAGGCGTAGAGGTCCAGGCCTGCCCCCATCGGCCGCACCCTGGCGTGCTCGAAGAAGAGAGAACGATGCTCTCCATGGCGGCCCCGAAACCGTTCCGGCACCAGGCCCTCGACCTTCTCGCCGACCAGTTCGTCGCGCCCATAGCCAAACAACTTCTCCACTTGGGCGTTGACCAGAACGATTTTGCCTTCCCGATCGACCACGACCATGGCGTCCGGGGCGGCCTCGAGCAGGCCGCGGAACTTTAGTTCCGCCCGTTTGCTCTCCGTCACGTCGCGAACCAGGAGGCAGAAGCTCCGGTAGTTGCGGCCGTCAGCGCTGATCGGGTTGATGCGCCCCGAGAACCAGCGCTTTCCTCCCGGCAAATCCAACTCGTATTCCACGGTCTCAGGCCGGCCCGTAGCAACCACTCGATTGAACGTCCTGAAGAAGTGGCGATCCCATTGTTCGCTATAAAAGTAGCCAACGCGCTGGCCGATCATTTCCTGCCGGGGTCTCGGCAAAAGGCCCTCGTTGGAGGTCCAAACGTTCACGTACCTGCCCTGCTCGTCGATCTCGTAGGCCACATCGTCCATGGACGTAACGAGCGCTCGCAACCGGGCCTCGCTTTCCCGCAAGGCTTCCTGGGCTAGTTGGCGCTCCGTAACGTCGCCTGTGACTTTGGCGAATCCGCGCAAATCTCCGTCCGAACCATAAAGCGGCGTAATCACACCGTCAGCACAGAATCGTGAGCCATCCTTCCGCAGGCGCCAGGGTTTGGCAGCCGCCGGTTGCAGGGGCGCAAGGCATTCCGTCCGCACCGGCGGCGACAGCCGCCAGCCACGGATGAGCAGGCCTATCGGGACACAGTTTCGTGCCGGCGAGAGGCCTCCTCGGTTTCGAACACCGTTTGCGTCCAGTGGTCAAGCTGCCGTTGCGCTTCCTCTTTCTGAATTTCGTAGCGTTCTTGCAGTCTCCCGACAAGCTTGTCCTTGCTGCCGGCAATTATGTCCAAGTCATCGTCGGTAAGTTTGCCGCATTGCTGCTTGATCGAGCCTCTCATCTGAGTCCACTTTCCTTGAATTTGGTCCCAATTCATGGCTGAACACCCTCCTTCCATGGGAGTGTCCTTCGTAGCGTGAAGAGCGACAAGCGACGCGTCACTCGTCTCTGTTCTTCAAGGCTCGATCACCCGATTGCGAGCCGCGTAACGCACGAGATCTGAAAGGGAATCCAGGCCGAGTTTGCGCATGAGGGCAGCCCGGTGGGTTTCGGCGATCTTGACTGTTAATCCCATCAGGCAGCCTACTTCCTTATTGCTCTTTCCCTCCGCCAGCAGTTGCAAGACCTCACGCTCCCGTGCAGTGAGAGGATACGGGAACTCTCCTGTGGGGGAGGTGTCAGATACCGGCTTGAGATAGCCCTCCAGAACCATTCTTGCCACTCGTGAATTGAAGAAGGGGCGCCCTTGATGTACCGAGTGGACGGCGACCACCAGGTCCTGGTCCGCGTCCGACTTCGACATGTATCCCAGCGCGCCGGCGCTTGGCAAGGAACGGGCCAACCGCTCTGAATCATAGGCAGTGAGCACCAACGCTTCGGTCTTGGCGAGGGCCTTCCGAATGCGACGGGTCACTTCCAGGCCATTCATACCCGGCATGCTGAAATCAAGGACCACTACATCGGGAGATAGCCTATACGCCTCCTTTAGCGCTTCGCGCCCGTCTCTAGCCTCTCCACAGACCTCGAAGTCGTTTTCTGTCTCGAGGAGCGCGTGCAACCCGGTGCGGACCACGTCATGATCATCCGCAATCAAGATGCGGATGCTCGAGCTTGCAAGCGGCCGATCTTGTCCAGCAAACATGGCAGATTTCCTCCGCATTTGCGATCCGTTTCGCTTCCGCTTTGGCGTGAAGGCCTTGCTGGCTGGCGAACGGACACCCTGTTCAAGGTTCACCTACCGTGTTTCGCTGGAGCAGCGAGGCGATGTGTGCGGCTTTCGGCGCGCTTGCGCCGTTGAATAACTACTTGTGTTTTCAATGATATTCCCGTAAATTACAGTAAGGACCTGTGTTTTCATAGAGATTCCCGCTTCGTTGGCAGGTTCTCAAGTGACATCGTTTGTTTTCAATGACTTGTTGGCTTTGTTTCCCCAGATTTTGTATTCTCTCACGCTTCTTGGGTTTTGCTAGCGGGTCAATTCCGAAGCCTGCCGCATTCCGCAGGCACAGTCCTTCCGCCGAGATGAGCAAGCGACCGGCAGGCTCTGTTTTTGGGTTCAATTTGTGCATTTGGCGCTCAAAGTTGGCTTCGTTTTGAGTTAGTTTTGAAAACGCTCCCTGTGTTTTCAGTAACATACTGGCTTCGTTCGTATTATTTTTGTGTTTTTTCGGAGTCGTGCCTCCCGGATCGCTCGCCAGGTTCCGGGATCGGTAAATTGACAAGTCGGGAAGTCCGGGAATGGCCCGCCGTCTCCCCAAGCTGCGACCCGAAAAATGGGGTCGACGGTTGGCTTCCCAACTCCTCGACTCTTTGACTCCTCGACTGCACCTTGCGGGTCGCCGGTTGGATTCGACTTTCCCACTCCTCGACTCTTTGACTCCTCGACTTCTCGACTGCACTTTGAGGCAGAAACCACAGGCGGGAACAACGGCTGAAAACAAAAGAGGACTTTCTGGCATAGCGTACCCGGCAGGGCCTGATCCCCTGCCCAACCCCACGGAACAACTCTAGCCTATGTTGCCCAGTTTGTCAAGAGAAAAATGCGCAGAGCACAAAAAGTCCGACTTAGTCACGGAACCGCCATGCGCAAGCCCTCAATGGCAGAAGATGGGTCGGCGGGGTTGCAATAAAGACTCGGTACCGCGTTGCAATCCAGCCTGAGCTTAGGCGTATAATCGCACCTCTGACCATGACGGCGTTTCAAGACATCTCGCAATCGCTTCGCCAACTTTATCCGCCGCCCAACCGCACCTTCCGCTGGTGCACGCAGCGCATGAAGATCGATCCCGTCAACGATTTCGTGAAGCAGCGCAACGGCTTGAACCGCCGCCCCGACCTGCCCCGCGTCTGGGTGTCCAATCCCATTCAGTTCTTGTCCATGGAAGAGGTCTGGGCCTACCTGCCTCAGAATCCCATTCCCTGGGGCCGCGACAACCGGGCTCTGTACAAGCTCTATGCCAGCGCCTCGAGCGGCGAGTGCCCCATCCAGATCGACACCAGCACGCCCAGTTGCGGCTCGAGCCGATTCGGCTGCTGGACGTGCACGGTGGTTGAGCGCGACCGCGACTAACGTAGGGCCGAACAGCGTTCGGCCCAGGCCGCGCGCTGCTTGGCCCTGCAAACGTGGCCCAAATCCCGGGGCCTGCAATGGAATACAACCCCAAAGTCCATCACCGCCGTTCGATCCGTCTAACTCATTACGACTATTCTCTCCCCGGAGCATATTTTGTTACGGTCTGCGCGTTCGGGAAACGCTGCGTGTTTGGCAGTGTTGTGGGTGACCAGATGCGCGAAAACGCTTGCGGCAGGATTGTGCGGGAACAATGGCTCGACACTGTCCGCATCCGGCCGCAGATCGAACTCGATGCCTTTACCGTGATGCCGAATCATCTTCACGGAATTCTTTGGATTTTGGGGCCGAAGGGCGAGCACATTCTCAGGTACGCTGGCTACGTGATACCAGACGCCGTCGCCGTAGGGCCGAAGAGCCTTCGGCCCCATGACCGGCCCGACGGCGTTGGGCCGGGCGCGGACGTAGGGCCCGACGGCGTTGGGCCGGGGCCGAACGCTGTTCGGCCCTACAACAATGGCTCCCAACCACCCATCGGCCCCGCAAATCCCATCCCACCGATGCGTCCGCGCTCGCTGGCGTCCTGGGCATCCGGGTTTAAGTCCGCCGTCACCAGCCGGATTCGTAAACTTTGGAACGATCCATACGCCGTTGTGTGGCAGGAGGATTACTTCGAGCGCATCATCCGCGATGAGAAGGAATTGTTGAACATCCGCGATTACATTCTCTCGAACCCGCTGCGCTGGAAGTTGGATCGCGAAAACCCCGAGGCTGGTCTCAATGCCAAAGATGACGCACCGTGGAACCACGAGGATGAAACGTAACCGTAGGGCCGAGCGGCGCTCGGCCTGGGCCGAAGGCACTTCGGCCCTACGACCGGCCGAAGGCACTTCGGCCCTACAAACGCCTGACGCCATCCGACGCTACCTCCCATGAACCGACCCGACTACTGGCTCGGGAAATTCTCCAAATTGCGCGTTGACCGCGCCAGAGGCGACCCGGCTCCGCACAAACCGCTCCTGCTTCTCGCGCTGTGCGACCTCGCGGAGCAGGGCGCTCTTCCTCACGGCGCTTTAGCGAAACGTAATCCGCCGGAACCTTCCGCACGTCAATCTCCACCTTGCCCGCCGATTGCACAGCGTCGCAGTGATACAGCAAGCCGCGCGACCGGCAGATTTCGGCAATCCGATCGACCGGATAGAAGACGCCCGTTTCGTTGTTTGCCTACACCTCAAAGGCAGTGGTCAGTTGTCAGTGGTCAGTGCTCAGTTGAACCAGCAAAAAAGCAGGCCGTCGCGGTCAACCGGCAGGTAGGTGACGCGATGGGCGCCTTCACGTAGCGGCGGGTTTAACCCGCCATTTGACGATCGAATCACGCCGTCGCGCGATTCGGGTGGCGACGTAAAGTCGCCGCTCCAACCCACGAGGGTTCCGGATTTTTCGAGCGCCATGCAGTAGTCCAGCACCGAAGAATGTTCCACCCGCGACGTTACGATGTGGCGTTTCGCCGGGTTAGCACTGAGCGCTGCGGCGATGGCGGCGTTGTTGCTCTTTGTCGGGCACGACGTGAAGATGACATCCATCGAATGAGCGCCGATTAGTTCGGCCACCTGCTCGCGCGCTATCCGGGTCACGGCAAAACCGGATCCTTCGCGAAGTTTACCCTGAGCGGCAGAGCGAGATTCTTCGCTTGGAATGACACTCGAAAGGAGGGCAACGCGATCAGCGGTGATTCGAACGCGTTAATGTTGGGCCAACTTATAAAATCCGCTTAAGACAGCGCCGAATACAGCATGTGCGAGAATGACTGAAAGCGGCGTGCTGATTCCGTAATTCAGCGCCAGAAATCCAGGAGGCTCGAGTTCCCGGACGTTGCTTTCGCCCACGTATCGCCGTTCAGCTTGGTACGGAGCATCTGGACCGATCCGCCAGTGGCCTCCCCGCTCGTAATCGAGAATGCCGGCAAAGATGGCGGGACTGTCGAACTGGGGCCAACACAACCAGTCCAGCGAACCGTTACGTCCGATCAGCGCGGCAGCGCGGCAATCGCCGATGATTCCGTAATCTTGAATTCTCAGAGATTCGAAGCTCATCTGGATCATGATGCAATACAGCTTTGTTTAGATGAATCCGAAGGCCCAAAGTTCGGCATTTTTAGAACAAGCTAGACCAATTTGGTGCTATATCTGGAGCTCTTAGTTCAGATCACACGGTTGTGTACACTTGGGTCTGGGAGCGGACCATTATCGGACGCGATTCATTGATCTGTCTCAGGGCGGGAACATGCAGGTGCGAAGCGATGCCCGGGCGATCGATTTCTCGAACCCAATGCCAACCAAGAAACAAGAAGAATTCAGGCGGATTTACGGCGAGGAACAAGGCTTTCTTGACACACTTCTCCACGCAGGAATGCATCCTGCTCCCTGAGGTAGGCCACACAAATGGGAAATCCCTGCGCCAGTGTCCATATCGCATCGAGAGGCAATCTTGACGGCGTCACCAACGTCTTCATGGGGATATACATCCGGTTCTGTGTGTCAGGGAAGGAAAGAAATCCATACTTGGAGTAGAAGCGCCGGGCGTTTTCGTCTTTGACATCAACAATGACCGCCAACCACGCGACGGTTCCAACGTTGTCGAATGCCCGCCTCAGCGCATCCAGCAGCAGCAAGTCTCCAATGCGTTGTCCGCGGAACGCGACATCACGGGCCAGTCGCCCGATCAGCGTCGCGGGCAGTTGAGGATAGCGCGGCCACTTCAGCTTCTTGATATCTTCCTCGGGGAGGTCGTCCGCCAGGATGAAGGTCGATGAGAGCGTGTAATAGCCCGCGATACGATTTTCCCGGGTTAACAAGACAAAGGGGGCGGCGGCAAGTTTGCGCGCGTCCTGGCCTGCTTGTTCGCGCAGGTAGCGGTCTAGCGGTTCGATGCCACACGAAAAAGCCGTCCGGTCGTGGTCACCGAGCGACTCGACGCCGCCGTATGGCGAGGTAAACTCGCCGCTACAATCAAAATGTTTCGTGGACTTTTCGGCCTTGTGCCCCGCGAGACGGACGCGTAGATTATCGCGGCGTGACGTCGTCGCCTGCCGATTTGGTACGACCGATTTGGCTTGGTAACGGTCGCGGCCTTCTGGACATCGGCGGGCGCACGCGGACTTGAAATTGAAAGGCTGGAGTCCGGATGAATAGCTGCGGACCTAAACCGCAGGTCCGCGCTACCTTGCTCCAGCCGGTCAGTCCGCGTATAGATAAGATTGTACGCGCCACCCGAGGGTCTCGGCAGGATAGCCGCACTCTTTGCAAGGAAGGTGCACTCGCTTCATCCGGGCGCACCCCCACGCAACGTAGCTTAGATCGAGTCGGCGATAAGGCCGTAATACGTCCAAGTGGATTGTTTGCGAGTACCCGTGATCCAGGACTAAGATCAGACTCATATTGTACGCGGCGATGTGTCGAAGGTCGCGGTATCGTCCGGGAAGAATGATGGAACTATTCGGCAATCTGGCGCGTAATACGGGCATGGACAACCTGCTCCCCGACCTGCGACACGCCTTTCGCGTCTTGCGCAAGAGCCCCGGTTTCACCGCTATCGCCATCGCGGCGCTGGCGCTGGGTATTGGCGCCAACACCGCCATCTTTTCGGTGATCAACGTAGTCCTGCTGAAGCCGCTGCCGTATCCGGACGCCGACCGGATCATGGCAGTCGTTCGCGGTTATCCCGATTTCCAGGGCATTGGCAACTCGACTTCCATCCCGAAGTTCAATGCTTGGAAGAAGAATGACGTCTTCGAGGCCATGGCCGCTTACGACTTCGCCGGCCCGGGAATGAACATCGGTGGCAGCGACCACCCCGAGCAGGTGAGGGGAATCCATGTTTCATCGGAATTCTTCCGGGTCTTCGGAGTCTCGCCGGTGCTCGGCCGGTCCTTCACCGCCGATGAGGACTCCCCCAACGGGCCTAAAGTCGCGGTAATCAGTTATCAACTCTTCAGCGGGCGCCTGGGCGGCGATCTGCGATTGGTGGGCACGCCCATCCAGATCGGCGGCGAGCCCACCACAGTGGTGGGAGTCCTGCCGGCCAGTTTCAAGTCCGATCCGCCGGCGGATATCTTCATTCCCTTGCAAGCCGATCCGAACAGCACCGATCAGGGCCACTATCTGCGGGTGGCCGGACGGTTGAAGCCGGGCGTTACTCTCGAAGCCGCGAGAGCCCAGATGAAGGTCGTCGGCGAGCGGTTCCGCCGGGCCAACCCCCTGTGGATGGACAAAACCGAGAGCGTGGCGGTGGCGCCGCTGCAGGAAGCGCAAGTAGGCGACGTGAAATTGCCTTTGATGATCCTGCTGGGCGCCGTGGGATTCGTGCTCCTGATCGCCTGCGCGAATGTGGCCAACCTCCAACTCGCGCGCGCCACCACCCGGCAGAGGGAAATAGCCATCCGCACGGCCATCGGGGCGAACCGCCTGCGCATCGTCCGGCAACTCCTGACCGAGAGCGTGGTGTTGGCCTTGGCCGGCGGTGTTTTTGGCTTTCTGATTGGCGCCTGGGGTGTGCGTGCGCTGTTAGCCATCGCGCCGGGCAATCTGCCGCATATCAGCGACACCCTGCAGTCTTCGACCGCGGTATCCGCGCTGGATTGGCGCGTGCTGGGCTTCACGCTGGCCGTATCCATCGCCACCGGCATCCTGTTCGGACTCTTTCCGGCTGTGCACGTATCCCGGCTGGACGTAAATTCCGCGCTCAAAGACAGCAGCGGCCGCTCGGGAACGAGCCGCCATCAGAACCGGGCGCGCGGCTTCCTAGTGGTGAGCGAGATCGCGCTGGCGGTGATCCTGCTGGTGGGCGCGGCGCTGATGATCCGCACGTTCGCCAGCCTGCGCGCGGTGAATCCGGGCTTCGATCCGCACAACGTCCTGACATTGCAGACATCGCTTTCCGGAGGCCGGTACGGCACTACCGCCAAGGTCGACAACCTGATCCGGCAAATGACGCCGCGCTTGGAGAGCTTGCCTGGAGTGCAGTCCGTCGCGACCGCCGTTATGCTGCCCATCGAGGGTGGCATCGACCTGCCCTTCAACATCGCCGGCCAGCCGCCCGCAAAGGGCGGTGTGTATAACGGCGACGAGCAATGGCGTTCGGTATCGGCCCACTACTTTGCGGCGTTCAGGATTCCGCTCCTGCGGGGACGCGCCTTCAGCGAGCACGACACGGGAAACTCCCCGCGCGTAGTGATCGTCAACCAGGCGTTCGCCAAGAGATACTGGCCAGAGGAAAATCCGATCGGCCACAGCGTGACGATCGGCAAAGGCCTGGGTCCCGAATTCGAGGAGCCCGCGCGTGAAATCGTTGGCATCGTCGGCAACGTGCGCGAAAACGGGTTGACCGGCTCCGATCAAGCTGTCATGTATGTGCCGGCGAGCCAGATCACTGACGGGCTCACGCAACTGGCGAACAAAATAATCCCGCTGAGCTGGG
>Ga0326727_10009135_pt1 | contig 24627 bp, 10 predicted proteins | sample MB2enrmetagenome_FD_207643 | JGI IMG/M metagenome (GOLD analysis project Ga0326727, IMG submission 207643) | Lab enriched peat soil microbial communities from McLean, Ithaca, NY, United States - MB29MY | ecosystem: Environmental > Terrestrial > Soil > Wetlands > Peat | place: USA: New York... | reverse complement strand
CAGACGGCCTGGCGGGGGCGCTGATCAATGCCAATCCCAACCGCTTCCAGTCCGTCTCGCCGAGCGGTTACATCCCAGGGATCGACTATTGACATGAAAGGGGAGCGAACCGGAATCCGCAATTCCGGCCGGCGCGCCAAGACCGCAAGCTGTTGCCGCAGGGCCAGGTTTTCCAGCTGGGATGACGGCGAGAACGAAGAGACCGGACGAGCAGAGCCAACAGGAGCCTCGGAAAACACAGCATGGATGGGTTATACCAAAGAAAACATGGTGGAAATCCAGCCAAATGGGGTTTGGGAGACCACGCAGCTTCCCCAACTCTCTTTACTGTTAAAAATCGCTCACAACTCGCGCAGATGGGATTTTGGCGAGGGACAGTATAAGGAAACTCGCACTCTTGCTGGAATCCCCGCGGGAAGCCGCGCTATGACCGCTCTTTGGGATTTCCTATTTGCCAATAAACCGCGTAACGCTGATCGCGAATCTGATACATCGGCATAAGCTCATGTTTGGCGCCTTCTCCGGCGACATTGAAACGCAACTCCGATTTGGATTCAGTCTGGACCCATTGGTCCGGCCCGATGCCTGGACCTGCATTTGTCTTCGGCAACGGATCCGGTGAAGGAATGTTATCCGGAGCGGTGGACCCGCTGTGGATGACCGTCCTCGGACCGTCAGCCGGACCGGGTCCCAAATCTGCGGCTAGAACCAGCGGACCGTACAAGACAGCCGTTACGGAATCATCACCGGGCAATGGCTCCTGCCGCAATGCCATGGGCAAGCCGATGCTTACGGTGTCGCCGTCCTGCCAGACTCTTCGAATCGCGAGATACGATCCTGGATCTGCAACTGCTTCCAGGGCCTGGTTATTGATCTTCACCGCCGCGGCATCCGTGGTCCAACCCGGAATCCGCACGTGAATTGTGCGGGCGATGGGACGCGAGGTTTTGATCTTGAGAGTCGTCCCCTGCTGGTGTGGGAATTGTGTGATCTGATCGATGAGCAGGCCTTCCTCTTTCCAGTCGAGGGTTGATGCGATGAACTGGTTCACGTAGACATCGCTGCCTCGGCGGAAAAAGATGGTGTCGGTGAATTTGGCAAATTCCTCCGCGCCGGTTCCCGTGCAGCACCAGAAGGATTCTTCCGGCGAGTTATAGGCGCGCCAGTATCCGGATGCAAGCGGGAAGAAGTACTGTTTCAAGCCTTCGCCGTTCTGTGTTCCCAGTCTGCAGTTGAAGAGCGAACGTTCGTACTCGTCCATCCAGCGTGCGTCCGCGGTCCAGCCGAAGACGAGCCGCCCGAGCTTCATCAGGTTGTAGGCCACGCAGCATTCCGCATTCTTCCAGCCGAGGCTCCCTTTGAGTTGTCCCGGCGGCGTTCTCCAATGTTCATCGAGACTTGTGTTCCCGATGACATAATTGCGCGCGGTCAGCACTTCTTCGAGGAAGTACTCGGCAATTTGCCTGTAGCGGCGGTCGCCGGTGACTTCGTACATGCGGGCAGCGCCGATGATCTTGGGAACATGAGTGTTCGCGTGGAGGCCCTGGAGTTCGTCCCGGCGCTCCGCCAGCGGATCGAGAAAGCCTGGCTGCTCGAAGATGCGGGCGGTCTCAATATATCTGCTTTTTTTCGTCAGCGCCGCCAGATTCACGAGAACCTCGTTCATGCCTCCGTATTCGGTACGCAGCATGTGTTGACGCTGTTCGGCGCTGATTCCCGTAAAGTACTCTCCCACCCACTGGGCCATGCCTTCCGCAATCTGAAGCGCATCGGAGTTGCCCGCCAGGACGTACATATCGAGCAGGCCGGCCATGATCTTGTGGTAGGTGTAGAAGGGCGCCCATACCGGTTTTCCCTGAACGAGGTGTTCGAACAAATCAGCCGGGAAGGCACTGAGATACCCGGTTCCAGTCTTTTTCTGGCATTGGGCCAGGCCGGAGACCAGCTCCTCTCCCTTCCTCTTGAGAACTTCGTATCCTGAGGTGGCTGAAGCCAGAGCGACGGCCGACAGGTAGTGTCCTCCGGCGAAATGGCCGCGTAATTCGCAGGTCGGATCTTCCCAACCTTTGTACGGTGTCGCACTCGAAGATATGCCGGCTGTGACCCGGAATGAATGCAGGAGCCGATCAACGGAAAGTGAATCCAGGTAACGTGCATTGATCTCCCCCTGCTCCTTGAAGATGCCGGCAGCGAGGCGGACCGAACTGGCTGGAAATGGCGCGAGACTTGCGCTTGCGTCAGAGGGCGCAACCGCACCCAGAACGTCCGTGGGCGCCAGGGAGCGAATGAGACTGAGGCCGGCAGCGGCAGTGCTCGTCCTCAGGAAATTGCGGCGGGAATGATCGATCATTTGAAGCTCTCCTTGCGTTGATCTGGGTTGGGTTTACTGGGGACACTCCAGGCCTGCGTTGGATGCTGTTCTGGAGCGTCACAGGCGAAGGACGCAGGCCATCTTGGGCCTCGGAAATCGAACCATCAGCTTGCCCGGAACCGCGCGAACCTCGATACCGAGGTCGATCGGATAGAGGACCTCGGCTTTGGCGGCATCAGCGGGGAGTTCGACAGTATCAGCCCCCTCCAACCGCCGCACGGCCAACGCAGTCCAACCGGAAGCGCGCATTCCGAGCGCCACCGGGGCGTTCCGATTCGTCATATCCGGCATTCCCAAAGGATAGAACAGTACGGTTTGAGGAGTATACTCGCGGATCGTGCCTTGGAAGACCCTGATGCCCTTGGTTGCCATGCGCCAACGGTCTGGCTCCAGTCTTCATTCAGGTCCGCATACCACCCGGCATCGATGACGAAATACTCGCAGCCGGCCTTAGCAGCGGCTGCGATCAACGGCAATTCCCTCTCTTCGGTTGGGTTGCCCCAGAGGCAGTTCATGCAATCGTTGAAGATGACGCGGCGCCGCGCGTGACTGATTCACAAGTTGCGACACCTTTTCTTCCACGGTCATGCGGTGAACAAGGTCGGCAGCGCGTTGCTCTGCGGGGAGCGCGGGGTTCAAATACGCGGCATGGTCAGAGCTCCGGGACCACAGCCCGTCTGCGCACAACGGAACGGATATCGCAACTGGGATTCGAACGTTCGCTTTTCGCATGTATCTTCCGCTCAGGCCAAACAGGCCTATTTCAAATCGGGTGAAAGATCGCGCTTCCTGGATGACCGGCCTTGAATTCGCCGCAAATCGTAACAGACCCCAGCGCTCAGAGGAGCTTTTCTGAACGAGCCTTGGCGCCAAGCCCCTAAGACTTATCGTTACCGATCGAAAGCACAAATGTGACGTAGCGAGACATTGCTGAAGCCAGAGGCAATTCCCAGCTCAGCCGTTGAGCAAACTGCAAAAGCCGCTCAAACATTATTTCCTTCACTTTGGGGAACTGTTCCCGCGGGTGGGTTTCATTGTGACTATACTGAACCCTGTCGGGAAGCTTTGCTTTACTTGCATTACATCCCCGGAACCATGAGAATTCCAGATGCCGGAATAAACCCGGAAAGGCAAGTAGGATAACCATGAAAACGAGAATCAATCCTGCACTTATGCTCGCACTGGCGCTCACGCTGATCGGCGCCACGTTGACGATGGCGCAACCGGCCGGGGCTGGACCCAATGTTCCTCTGCCCAGGCCGAAAGGTCCTTGTGACATCTACGCCGCCGCCGGCGACCCCTGCGTGGCCGCCCACAGCACCACGCGCGCGCTGTACTCCTCCTACAACGGCCCGCTCTACCAGGTCCTGCGCCAGTCGGACGGCAAGACCTTGGACATCGGCGTCGTCCAGCCCGTTGCGTCGCCGTTCCCGGATGCGGGCGGATACGCCGACGCGGCCGCGCAGGACGCGTTCTGCGCCAACACGTACTGCTGGATCACCACCATCTACGACCAGTCCCCCAAGCACAACGACCTCACCCAGGCGCCCCGCGGCGGATTCAGCGGCCCGGCCATGGGTGGGTTTAATAACCTCCCGGTCGCCGACATGGCGCCGATTACGATCATGGGCCACAAGGCCTACGGCGTCTTCATCGAGCCGGGCATGGGCCTCCGCCAGAACGACGCGAAGGGCACCGCGGTCGACGACCAGGCGGAGGGGCAGTACTGGGTCATTAACGGTCTGCACTTCAACTCCGGCTGCTGCTTCGACTACGGCAACGCCGAGATCGACAGCCGCGACGACGACAACGGCACCATGGAAACCGCCTACTACGGCGACGCCACCCCCTGGTATCACGGGGTTCCCCCCGGCCCTTGGATCATGACCGACCAGGAGAACAACCTGGTCGGTTGTGTCAATCCGGATGGATCCAAACACTGCGCAAACCTGCCGACCATCACCTGGCGATTCGTAACCGCGATGGCCAAGGGCAAACCGCATCACTGGACCACCATGGGCGGCGACGCGCAGCGAGGCGCCCTGTCGGTCATGTTCGACGGACCGCGCATCGACTCCACCTATGACCCGATGCGCAAGCAGGGGGCCATCCTCCTGGGCAACGGCGGCGACAACAGCAACAGCTCGCAGGGCACCTTCTATGAAGGCGCGATGACGGCCGCAGGCGCCTTCCCGACCGACGCCACCGACCAGTTGGTGCACGCCAACGTCGTGGCTGCCGGCTACGGCGTGCAGCGGCTGAGCCTGACGCCGGCGGCGGCAACTGCCACTCCGCCAGGACTCCAGACGTTCTCACCGGGGTCCTCGCAGGACACCACCGTGACGTTCACGAATACCACAGGGGCGCCCGCGAAGGGCGTCAAGTTGAGCATTTCCGTGCCCAGCAAGCAGTGGACCTCCTTCGTTACGGGCACCACCGAGACGTCGAAGACGTTTGCTGACCCGGTCGCGCCGGGTGCGAGCGTGAGCGCCACCTTCAAGGTCACCTCGGGGCCGGCGGCCTTCAACGGCGACCTGGTTGGGAACGTCTCGTGGACGAACCCGACGAGCGGCGGGAAGCAATTCGAGACAACGGCCGAGAAGGTGCGGAACGTCAGCCCCATCAAGATCAACGAGTTCCGCATTAGCTCCGGTCCTCCCACCAACTCGACGGACTCGTTCATCGAGCTCTACAACGCCGGCGCTCGTGAAGTCGACATCTCCAACTGGACCCTGACCGAGCACCCGACCCAGCAGGCCGTCTTCTCGACGGTGAGGATCCCGGCCGGGACTAAGCTCGCGGCTCGCGGCTTCTACCTGCTCGGCCTCTCCAACTCCGGGCTGGCGGTCCCCGCGCGCGCAGGCGATACCACCATCAACGTCAGGAGCACGACCGGCATGTCGGCCGGCGACACGATCGGCATCGACACCGGCTCCAACCAGGAGACTCGCAAGATTTTGAAGCTCGGGACGGCGGCCGGCAGCAGTACGACGCTGTGGCAACCCCTCCCCGAAGGTCCGGTTATCACGATCCCCGTCGGCTCGACCAACGTGCCTGTCACGAGCGTGTCCGGGTTCGCAGTCGGCGAGAAGATCGCCATCGGCTATGGCGCCACCTACCCCGCCGTCGCAAAAGCCCAGGAGCGGTACGAGGTGGCCACGGTCACCGCAGTCGGCAAGCCGGGCACGCAAGCCTTCCTGGGGGCGGACGCGGCAGCCGGCGCAACCAACATCAAGGTGACGTCCGTCGCCAACATCTCGGTCGGTGACAAGATCAGGTTGGACATCGACAGTGTCGGCCATGGGATCGAGACCGTCACGGTCACGAGTGTCGGCACGCAGGCGAACCGCACTTCGCTCTTGACTAATGCGAGCGCCGGCGCGACCAATATCAAAGTCCGCGGCGTGAACGGTTTCGCTGTGGGCGACAAGATGACCGTTGGCACCCCCGCGAACCGGGAAACGGTTTCCATCACCGCCGTCGGTGCCTCGGGTCCGGCCGGAGCCGGCATCGACTTTACTCCGGCCCTCGCCCAGGCGCATACCAGCCGCGAGGGGGTGGTAGTTCCGGGCACGGGCCTCGACCTGGCCGCCCCGCTGCGGTTCAACCATGCGGCCAACCTCCCCTTCAGCGATCGGGGAACGGGGATCGGCTTCCAGCCGGCGACGGCCTTTGCACACTCGAGCAACGAGCCCGTTCAGCCGCTCGGCGCCGGCATCACGCTCGACAGTCCCCTGGTCAGCGGCCACGCGATCGACGCGGTTGTGCGTGACGCCACGGTCACGACCGCGGGCTACCAAGGTACGCCGGTGCCCAACCAGTGGTTCGGGGGCCCCGCCCTCTCCACCAGCGCCGTCACCTTCGGGGGCCTCACCATCTCCCTCAGCGCCGGCAACATGGTGCTGCGTGACGCCTCTGGACTGGTTGTCGACAGCCTCAACTACGGCGGCCTCGTCGACCCATGGGCCGCCGAGGGTTACCAAGCCACATCCGGATCAGAGCAGAGTGGCTGCCACGTGACTGCGCCCGGCTCGACCAGTGGCTTCGGGCCGTTCGCTTCGGCCGCCAGCGCGTCCAATACCAGCGCGGGCCGCTTCCCTGACGGCCTCGACACCGATAGCAACTGCACCGATTTCCTTGCGGAACCCGCCACTGCCCTGTCGGCTGCTTCGGCCGCCGGCGCGACCAATATCAAAGTCGCCGGCGTGACGGGCTTCGGCGCCGGCCAGACGATTCGGATTGATGCGGGTGCAAACCTCGAGACCGCCGTCATCGCGACGGTTGGCACAGCAGGCGCCACCACGGTGGGCGCCGCCACCGACGTGGGCGCGACCGTTATCCCTGTCGCCAGCGCGACAGGCTTTAGCCCCGGCCAGACCATCACCATCGGCAGTGGCGCAAACTATGAGACGGCGGTCGTCGCCTCCACCACCAGGTTCGGCGCCACAACAATCACTCTCGCCGCGCCGCTCACTTTTGCGCACGCGGCCAGTGCGCAGGTCTCCGGCACCGGCATCACCCTCACCGCTGCATTGACCCGGGAGCATGCTGGCGCGGCCCAGGTCGCCGGAAGCGTTTCCACGCCGGGTGCGCCCAACCACTATTACAGGAGGCCTCATTGAGGCGAGGTCGCGCAGCTTCTACGCTCAACATGAAACGCTTTGCTGCGATAGAAGGATAGGAAGCCGGGCGCCACATGCCCGGCACAATTCGAAAGAATGCAATCGGCCGTAAGCAGCGACCCGAAAAGTGGATCGGTGACAACGATAGTTGAGGCTACAGCGAGCGCTTAACAGGCTCGCAGCTTTGGCGCTCAGTTTGTCGAAACCCGGTACGGAAAGGAAGGCCGGCGGTTGTCCCGCCGGCCTTCTCATGACAAGCTCAGAAGCTCGCCCGCAGGTGAAGCTGCAAGCTGCGCGGCGGCAACTGGCTGGTGGACTGGCCGAATGTGCTGTCGGTCATGCCCGAGTCGACACCGTTGAGGTTGGTGCGGTTAAACAGATCGAAGACTTCGCCCTTGGCCTCGATCTTCATCTTTTCCGCAAAGAACCACGGGAGACTGAAGTATTTCTCGAAGGTGAAGTCGAAGTCTTTGTATCCGGGCCTGTCGTAGGTGTTGCGGCCAAGGTCTCCTTCCACCCCCAGAGCCGGCGCCGGGAACGAGGAGGCCTTGAAGATTCCGTTGAGGAACTGGCTCTTCGATTGGCCGCTCAAGTGCGCGCCAAAGGAAGGCACGTTGGGTAGCTTGGTGTTATAACCGTCGGCGTTGTAGTCCCCGCCGCTATTGCCGACGATCGTGGTGCCCGCTGGGCATTGGTTGTTCACCAGAGCCGCGCCGCCGCTGCAGATCGGCGCGAAAGACGCGCCGTTGGTGACGGTGAAGGGCAATCCGGTCTCCCCGACCCACTTGCCGCCGAATTGCCATCCGCCGAGAATGTTCTTGACCACGGCGCTGGAATAGTTATTGGGAACGTCCCAGGTACCGTCGGCCAGGAAATTCTGTCGGATGTCGAAGTCGGCGCGTCCGCGCTGCGCATGTAGAGCGTTGTTCACATAGAAGTCGGAGCCGGAAGTAATGGAGCCGCTGTCGAGCGATTGAGCTTGGCTCAACTCGTCCAACGCCTTTCCATAAGTGTAGATTCCCCGCAAGGCCAGGCCGTGGGTAAACGACCGTATAACCTCCGCGGAACCGAAGTTTCCTGCGGAGTTGCCGTCGGAGCTAGCCCACGTCGTCCCGGCGAAGTTGGGGTTGAGCCGCTTCAGCGTGTTGTTGTTTACGATCAGGTCGCCGGCAAAGCGGTTGGCGTCGTTTTGGAAGATCATCAGGTGGTGCGCTTCGGTGCCTGAATAGTTCAACTCCACAATCAGGTTGTTCTGAAGTTGTTGCTGCACGCTCAGCGACCACGCCTCTACCTGCTGCATCTTGAAGTTGGGATCGTAACCGCCCATGCCCGCCCGCGAAATGACTCCATTGATCAGGAGGCCGCCGCTGGAGTTGAGCGTGGCGTTGCTGGTGTTCAAAACCGGGCAGGTCATATTCCAGGCCCCGGCAGGAGTGCAGAGGAAGGGCGTTGGCACGGGTCCGCCCGCGGTGACGTCGTCGACCGGATTGAAGTAGTTGGGCAGGTTTCCAGCGGTCGAGTCGGTGATGTGCAGATAGGGTGGCTGGTCCTCGAACATGCCAAAGCCGCCGCGCACCGCCGTCCTGCCCTTGCCAAAGACATCCCAGGAGAAGCCGACGCGCGGTGTGAATTCCCCGATATTGTGGTTGAGGACGTCGTGGGTGTTTGCCAGGGTGGCAGTGCCGGAGGCGACCTCGGCATTCCAAGTCGAACCGGTGCCCAGGTTGAATCTGGACAAGGTGGGACTGTAGATGCTGAAGAAGTTGATCATCCCGTCGTACCGGACGCCCAGGTTCAGGGTGAACCGCGGCGTCAGCTTCCAATCATCCTGCACGTAATATCCCTGGAGGAAGTCGCGATAGATGCGGTCGTAGGGCGCCTGCTGGTGGTTCGTCAGGTTCACGTCCGGACCCGACTGGTAGACCGGTTCATCCTGAATGAGATCGAGGAGGTTGCGGTAGTTGAACGTGGGACGGGTGAAGGCGCCTTGCTGGTGGTCCACCTCGCGAGTGTTGAACAGGTCCACTCCGAACTTGAGCGTGTGCGTCTTGATGGTTGTCGTCATCACATCGCGCCAACTGTAGGTGGTCTGCGAGAAGTTGCCCGGCGCCCATGACCCGAATCCGGCCAGGTTGTTGACGTTGACGTACGGAATCCCTTCTGTTGCCGCTTGTGTCAAGTTCGATCCGTACGGCCGGATGACATTCAATCCGGTTTGATTGAAGAGATGCGTGTTGAAGGTGTGAGTCCAGTTGATGTTGACGAAATCGGAGCTGTTGGCGTTGCCCTGAACACTCGCCGGGCGGGTTCCACCTCCTGGGCCCGAGTAATAGGTGCGGATTGCGTCCACATAGATCCGGTCGTTTTTGCCGAGATAGTCGTCGACGCGGAAGCTCCACTGGTACCCGTTCTTGGCCGAGCTGTAGCTCACCGGGATGGTGCCGATGATATTCAACGTGGCAGGGATGCCCGCAGGAGGCGCGAAGTAGCCGGGCGTACCCCCCTGGTTCGAGGGCTTCTCGTAGTTGGCCACCGTTACCAGACCCGTGGTGGGGTATGACGCCGGGGGCGCCATCGTGAGGAACTTAAGGCCTACCGAGTTGGGCTCGTTGGTTTTGGCCCAATTGAAGAAGTCCTGCGTTTCCACTGTGGCCGTGTAGCTGCTGGGGTTGCTTGAACGCAGCACATCGATGGCGCCGAACCAGAACAGCCTGTTTTTGAAAATCGGCCCGCCCATGGTGGCGCCCATCTCGTTGCGCGAGAAAGTCGGAACCGAACTCTGAAAGTGTGTAGTCGCGGAGAGAGAATTGTTGGTGAAGTACCAGTCGATGTTGCCGTGGAACTGGTTGGAACCGGAGACGGTGTAGACGTCGACCGTGCTGCCGCCGTTCCTTCCCTTCTGGGCGTCGAAGTCGTTGGTGCGGACGTCCATCGACTGAACAATCTCGGGATTGGGAGAGATCGATGTGCCGCCCCCGCGGGAGGGCGTGTTGGTGTAGCCGTCGTCGATCTGATAACCGTTCTCCTCCTGGCGCAGACCCGCGGCGTTGATATTGATCGCGTATTCGTTGGTGTAGTTGTCGTTGCCGGCCGTTGTCACGCCGCCGCCGGTCATGCCCGGCGTCAGCGACGCGAGGCCGTAGATGTTCTGCCCCGTCAACGGCGTTTCCTGCAGGGTCACGTTGGAGATAATTGACCCCGTGGTGGGGGTGACAAGATCGATCGAAGCCGCGGTTGCGGAAACCTCCACATTTGTTGAGACAGCACCTACTTTCAATTCGGGTGTGATGGTCCGAATCTCGGCAATTTGCAGGGCCAGTCCATCCTGTCTCCAGGTTTGGAAGCCGGCCAGTTGAATTTCAACCGTGTAAGTCGAGGCGGCGATGCCGTCGATGCGGAAGTAACCGTCTTGGCCACTAAAGATGACTTTCGAAACACCCAGACGGGTGTCGGTGATGGTGACTTTAGCTTTTGCGACCACCGCCCCGGTTGTATCGTGTACGATGCCTTCAATTCCGCTTGAGAACTGTGCGAATGCAGGCGCTCCTCCCAAGCCGAACAGGAGCAACAGGAAGATCATGATGCGTGTCGAACGTTTCATGCGGGTCTCCTTTTTTGAATACTTAGCTCGATTCCGTGTTTCAGAGTTAAGCGACAGGGCGTTCAGCGATTTTGCTCAGCGCCCAACGATTCTGACAATGCTCTTATCGGATCCGGTCCACGCTTCGGGCCCATTGTGTGTCAGTTGGCCGGCCGTATCGTTCCAGTGCAAGTGTGTGCTCTGAGAGTTTCCCTTTTCGTATGCGTAGGTCTTTCCGTCGTCGTTGTATATGGTGAAGTTGCCATCTGCGCCCGGATAGACAAGAACACGGGCAATGGTCTGCTGCTCCTCGGTGCTGAGGACATCGCTTCCAAGTGGAATGATGGATCCCGCGCGAACGAAGAGCGGAATGGTATCGATCGGCGCCGCCGCTTCAACTGTCTGGCCGCCTTTCAAACGCTCGCTGGTCCAGTAGTTGTACCAGTCGCTTCCGGCGGGCAGATAAACCTTGCGGGTCGTCGTCCCTTGTTCCGCTACCGGTGCAACCAGAAAGGCCGGACCGAACATGTACTCGTCGCCGATATTTGTCACCTTCGGGTCGTCCGGAAAATCCATGAACAGCGCTCGCGTGTACGGCGCGCCTGTCTGGTAGGCGTGATAACCGAGGGAGTAGATGTAAGGCATCAGTTGATAGCGCAGACGAAGATACTTCTCGAGGATGGGCTCGGCCTGTTTGCCATACGCCCAAACCTCATTGTGTTCTCGCTCTCCGTGGGCCCGCATTACCGGCTGGAAAACTCCCCACTCGAACCAGCGCACAAACAGCTCAGGATAATCTTCGTAATTGTCGACGTTTCCCTGCGCGTCTGAAGGATCAACCAATGGTGTATTTGCCGCGTGGTACGTGGAGGGAATCCGGGGTGAGAAGAAACCCGCAATGTCAGTGTCCCAATAGGGCATGCCGCTGGCAGTGAAACCCAGCCCGGCCGTGATGGAACGCTTGAGCATATCCCAGGTCGACATGATGTCACTCGACCAGAACACGGTGCCGTTCCGTTGCGCGCCAAGGTATGCGGCGCGGGCAAGGGAGAAGACCCGGCGGCTATCTCCGAAGTCGCGCCGGGAACCCTCGTAAACCGAAGCTGTATGAAACAAGGGATAGACGTCGTAATAGCGTGTCCCTGTGCCTACGTAGAAGACGTCATTGATTGGGTCGATGTCCGGTTCCGTTTCATCGAGCCAGATGTAATCGAAGCCGTACGGCTTTTCGTAGCGGTCTCTGATTGCCTCCCACCACCATTTGGCGGCGGCAGGGTTGGTTGTGTCGATGTTAGGACCGATTGCGTTGGTGAAATAACCAAAGTCCGGAGCGCCGTCCGCGGTGTGAACGAGCCAGCCCTTTTGCCGCAGCATGTCGTAATACCGCGTGCCGGGAGCGAAGTGCGGCCATACGCTGAGCAGGGTTGTGATACCCATCGAATGAAGCTGCTTGTTCATTGCGGCTGGATCGGGCCATCGAGCCGGGTCGAGATCCAACTCGCCTTGCTTGGTCATGTTCAGAAAGTCCACCACCAGCACATCGAGCGGCAGGTTGCGGTCGCGATATCCCTTCGCAACAGCCATGAGTTGGTCCTGCGTGGGATAGATTGCCTTGCTCTGGATGTAGCCGTATGCGGCCTTCGGCAACATGTGCGTGACGCCGGTGAGCTGGCGATAGCCCTCGTAGATCTCGTCGCTGTTATCGCCCGCGATCACAAAAAAGGAAACTCGGTCTCCCACCTCCGATGACCACACGTTCTGCAGGTTGAAACCGAGGTCGATGGTGGTTTTCGAGGGGTTGTCCCAGATCAGGCCGTAGTCGCGGCTCGACACCATGAAGGGAACGCAGACAGTCTCTCCACCGATCGCGTTGTATTCATGCCAGCACTCCATACGATGGTCACGGAGGTCGAGAAAACCCTGTTGGTGTTGGCCCAGCCCATAGTAGTGCTCATCGGCCGGCGAGTCGAAGACTGCGGAAACGCGGTAGCCGGGATCGGCCTTTTGCCCGCTTTCCGCGCTCCCGGAGGACGCTGCCGGCCGGTTGGCCATCATGGACCAGTTCCGCATCGTCAGAAGCGGTTTGCCGGACGCCGTTGTTATAGAGATCGTGTCATCGTATGGTCCATTCCTGCGAGGACCGCCGCCGAAATAGTGCTCTCTCAGCGACTCATTCAACGCGTCGAGCGGCATAGCGTGAGGCGGCGGCTGGTTCTGTGGGGCAACACGGATGACCATTCGCCCCGAGCGAATGACATCGTATCCCCCAGAATCCTGCTCGTGGGCCCAGCCAGTGATCGACGGCGTGCCCACGACTCCATACCCGGCGGATGCCAGGGCTGCAGTCTTCTGCGAGCTTAAGGTGATTCGAACAATATTGGGGGCGTACGGCTCCAGCACCAAAATCCTGCCTTGGCGAGTCAGGACAATCTGCGTATCCGCGCCCCAAACAGCCAGGCACTCGAACAGGAGAAACCCCAACCCGACCACAACTACGCCTCTACGTACGAAAGCGTTCAACACCCGGTTTTCTCCTTTTGCTCACAACGAGCTAACAATCCGGTTTTGCGTAATCCCTTCTTTCTTTGGCCAACTCTGATTTCTGCTTGAGGGATCCATAAGGTCCATCACGCTCGGATCACACCGCGAAGATCGATTGAGCCGGCAGCGATTCCGGCCCACACGCCAGCCACACGAACGTCCCTCGACTGGCAGCGGCATATTGAGCCTTTCCGAGCCTCCTGGAGGTAGCGAATTCGTCTTGCCCCAACTGTTGGTCAGTGTCTCTTTCGGAATGGAAGCGTTCCCTTTTCCTTCCCTGAAATCCGTCTCATCCGGCTACCGGCTTCCTCTGGGGCCCCAAAAAATCGAATCCGGGAGCCCCTTTCCGATTCAATCGAACGATTGATTACCAAATCGGCTGGAAGTTTGATCCCCCGACGAGCGAACTCGCAAGTAATATACGGTGTTCTTACGGTTTGCTCCGTAGATAACTTGCTTTGCAGCAATGCGTTGCACTCGATGACATGCTGCCATGGCGGAAGTTCCTTACCTAAAGAAACGAAGGTGGGGCCCAGAACCAAGGTCGTTTGCCCAGAGCAATGCGCTCCCGGCGAGATGCGCCTTCCGGTGTCAAAGCTCAGTCGATGATTCGGTATCCCGCTTGCCGGTTATGACCTTTAATGAGTCAATTCAGTTGAGATCGCTCTTGGGAGGTAACAACCGGAATCACGCTTCATCTCCCATCCATCCCATGGCCTTGACAAAAAAGTTTCGCGTTGGTTTACTTGAACGCATCCGGAGAACGCCTGCCTCTGCTGTCCCAGAAGACACAAAACTGGATTTGTGCGACTACATTGCGCTGGATCTTGTTTTTTCCAATCGGGCAAGTTGACGGCTTGGACGGTTCCGGCCGCCGAGAAACCGCCGTGGTGGGCGAAGTTCCGACTTTGCAACTCGCCAACCCGAACTCATCTGTCTTGCCAGGCAGGTAAGGCACAATCGTGGAAGCGACCGGATGGAGAACTTCTCTTGCATGCTCGCGGTTTACTTTGCAAAGCACTGTTGATCACCCTTGTTCTGCGTGTGTCCGGCCATGCCCAGCAGCCTGCGCAACCAACGCCAGGCGGGATGGGGGGCATTGCCTCCGCCGGCGTTTTCGCTCCCGTTTATGACGAACACAAGCGACCTATCACTGCCGGCGGATTTGTCGACAAAGGCACCGTAGTCTTCGAGGATGTGACCGAGGCCGCCGGGCTCTCCGGCTGGCGTCATGAAATGGGCACGCCCCAGAAGAAGTACATCCTTGAGACCGATGGTTCCGGTGTCGGCTTGATTGATTACGACAACGACGGGTGGCTCGACATCTATCTTGTAAACGGCTCAACCTACGACGCAATCAGCGGCAAGCGCACCCCGCCCCATGCCGCGCTCTTTCACAACAATCACGATGGAACATTTACCGACGTGGCCGAAAAGGCCGGCGTCACCAACGACCGATGGGGCTTCGGCGTGGCCATAGGAGATTTTGATAACGACGGGTGGCCGGACATTTTCGTGGCGAATTATGGCAAGAACCGGCTCTACCACAACAACCACGACGGTACGTTCACGGACGTAGCGGAAGCAGCAGGCGTCACTCTCGGCAACTGGTCGAAAGGCGCAACCTGGGGCGATTATGACGGCGACGGCCGTCTCGATCTGTTTGTTTCCGGCTATGTCCATTACGACCTGAACAATCCGCCAAGCGCCGAGGACGGCACGGCTTCAACTGCCAACTGCCAGATGCGCGGCGTGCCGGTGATGTGTGGCCCGCGCGGCCTGCCCGGTGAGCCCGACCATCTGTTTCACAACAACGGCGATGGCGCCTTTACCGACGTAAGCGTGAAAGCCGGAGTCTCCGACCCCGACCGATTCTATGGATTCACCGCGGTTTTTGTGGACGTAAACAACGACGGCAAGGTGGATCTCCTCGTGGCAAATGATTCGGAACGCAATTATCTATACATCAACAAAGGCGACGGCACATTCGACGACCAGAGCTATGTTTCCGGTTTTGCCTTCAACTTCGACGGCAAGGAAATTGCCTCGATGGGTTTAGGCGTGGGTGATTACCTAAACGACGGCCTGGTCGACGTGCTGGTCACGGACTTCTCCGACGATTACAAGGCGCTCTACCGCAACGACGGCAATGCGAGTTTTACCGACGTTGGCCGCGAGGCAGGGTTCGTCCAGACTGCTGTTCCCTTTGTGGGCTGGGGTGACGGCTTGATCGATTACGACAACGACGGCTGGAAGGACATCATGATGATCAACGGCCACGTTTATCCCCAGGTGGACGAGCACGATTGGGGCACAACCTACGCCGAGCGTCCGCTGCTGTTTCACAACAACCACCATGGCAAGTTCGAATACGTGCCGCCGGTGAAGGGCTCGGGGCTGGCTGTAATCGTACCGGGGCGCGGCGCCGCATTCGGTGACCTTTTCAACAACGGTAAAATCGATGTCGTCATCAACCCTGTTGACGGACCGCCCGTGCTGCTGAAGAATGTGAACCCGGACCATCATCACTGGGTTGAGCTCAAACTGGTAGGCGGCCCGAAAAGCCCGCGCGACGCCATCGGCGCTACCGTTTACCTGACCGCGAACGGGATGCGCCAGCGTGAAGATGTGATGAGCGGAGGAAGCTACATCTCATCCAACGATCAACGTCCTCACTTTGGCCTGGGCGATGCAACCGATGCCGGAACCGCCGAGATTCACTGGCCGTCGGGCCGTGTTGAAAAAATCAAACTTCCGGCCGTGGATCGCATCTTCACCATCACTGAGGAGCAAGGCATAACAGGCGTGTTGTGCGCTAAACAGCCATGCTCTTGAGCTCCACGAAGAAGTTGGAATGCATCTGCTGCCGCGATGGCGGTTCGATGAAGTTCACCACCGGAAGCAGCGGAGCCGTACAATGGAACACGGAAGAGGCCTCGGCACCAACCGCGCGGGTCAGAAACCGCGCTGGAGTTCATCTCAAATGTTTCGCGCCAGCTTGATGTTTCGCGCCAGTCTGATCGCCGGATTTGCTTTGGCGTGGATCCTGCCGGTCCGAGCCCAGGACGCCAAGGTTTCGATCTCTACCATCGAGTCATTGATCCGTTCGCAGCAATACGATCAGGCTTTGAACACGTTAAAGGTCGGGCTGCGCGGAAATCCAAACGATTACAGGCTTTGGACGCTCGAGGGAATCTGTCTCGCATTAAAGGGAAACGACAATGAAGCCCTCGCTGCGTTCGACCGCGCAATTCGCATTTCGCCCAACTACACTCCCGCACTCGACGGCGAAGTACAAATCCTCTACAAGACCGGGGACAGACGCGCAATTCCGCTGTTGGAGAGAATTCTGAAGTCCGATCCGGGCGACGTAACCGGACACGAGATGCTCGGCATGCTCGAAAGGCACGTAGGCGACTGCCGGACGGCGGTGTCTCAATTTCTTCTCAGCAAGGAGGCAATCGCCGACCATCCCGCTTCGTTGGAAGCTTACGGCTATTGCCTGTTCAAGCTGAACCAGACCGCCGATGCCATTCCCGTTTTCCGCCAACTGATCCCGCTGCTTCCCGGAAGCACATATCCCAGCTACGATCTTGCCGTCCTTCTGGTCGACACGCACGACGACGGGGAGGCCATAAAGGTCCTTGAGCCGCTGTTGACTCCCGATCAAACCGACCCCGATATTCTTACCCTGGCGTCGCAGGCGTATGAAGCGACCGGCAACACGCCCAAGGCCGTCGCGCTCGAGCGCCAGGCTATCGTTCTCAATCCCGCTGATCCCGCAAATTACGTCATGTTTGCAGTGCTTTGTCTAACCCACGATTCATTCCAGGTGGGAATCGATATGCTCAACGCCGGGCTCAAACGCTGCTCCGATAATTCATCCCTCTATCTCTCGCGCGGCGTGCTGTTTGAGCAGCTCGGGGAGTTTGACCAAGCGGAAGCCGACTTCAAAATGGCGGAACAACTCGAAACTACACAAAGCATTGCCGCTTATGCCGGCGACCTCACGATCCTTGAGAGAAACGACCCGGAGAAGGCTTTCGCACGGGTGCGCGAGCAATTGAAGGCTCACCCCAACAATCCACTCTTTCGCCTTCTGTTGGCCCGGCTGATTATGACCAAGGCGCCCGAGCCCCGAAGCCCCGAATTCAATGAGGCAATGCAGGACGCGTTAGCTGCTGTAAAGACCAAGCCTGATCTTGTCGATGGACATAATCAGTTGGCAAGCATGTATATGAGTCTCAATGAGTACCAGCAGGCTATCAAGGAATGCAAGATTGCACTGCAATACGACCCCTTCAATGAAGCTGCAATGTATCACCTTGTCATCTCAATGCGTCACACCGGCCGTAGCGCCGATGAGCTGCAGCCTTTGGTCAAGCGCCTTGCTGAGATGCACAAGGAATCTTTGCAGCATGAGACCGATCGCAAGCGCTTCCGGCTCGTCGAGCAAGGATCGCCAACTGCACAACCCGATGGGGGGCACTAAGTCCCTATATGCGAGGTGCCTCGGTGCAACAAGATCCAGAGCAACCGATCCGGCGAGCAGATGCGTGGCCACGGCTCGCGCCACTCCAATTCCCGGCTTTGAGTGCCTCTCCAACGTTCTTGCAAACCGAGGTGATGTACGCGGTGCTTCGCGGCGATTCAGCTCTGCGCCATGAGCAGACTCCGGGTGCGACTACCGTGAGAGGGGGAATCTGCAGTGAATCCTTTGCTGATTGAGCTACATCCATTGCGCGCGTTACACAGAGTAATCGCTGCTTGCGGCCGGCGTCGTATTGCGGCTGCGCTAGGCGTCGCCGCCTGGTTGCTCGCTCTGGGGACAAGCGCGACCATGTGCGCCCAAGGTGCGCAAAACGCGGAAAACACCCGCGCATCTAGCCAGCAAGGCGCAATGCAGCAATCCTTGGGCGGGGGAATGGCAAACGCCGGGCCTCAGAAGGCCCAATTCGACAGCCAGCATCGCCCCATCACTGCGGGAGGCTTCGTCAAAACCGGCCCGATCATCTTTCAGGATGTTGCCAAAGCCGCTGGGCTTACGACTTGGCATCACACTGCAGGAACGCCGGAAAAGCTTCTCATTCTCGAGGCCAAGGGGCCGGGAGTGTGTTTGCTCGACTACGATAACGACGGCTGGCTCGATATCTACCTGGTCAACGGCTCGACCTACGACGCTTTGGCCGGCAAAGCGACACCTCCGCATGCGGCCCTGTTTCATAACAACCACGACGGAACCTTCACGGACGTTACGGAGAAGGCAGGAGTAGCCAACGACCGGTGGGGATACGGCTGCGCTGTGGGGGATTACGACAACGATGGCTGGCCGGACCTCTACGTGACCAACTACGGTAAGAACCGGCTGTATCATAACAACCACGACGGAACCTTCACCGACGTGGGCGAGAAAGCCGGTGTAACGGTTGGCACTTGGTCCACAGGTGCAACCTTCGGTGACTACGATGGCGACGGACACTTGGACCTGTTCGTCGACGGGTACGCTCAGATTGATCTCGCCAACCCGCCGATCTCAGGGTCAAAAGCAATTGGTTACGGACTCTGTCAATATCGTGGCGTCGAGGTGATGTGTGGTCCGCGCGGCCTGCAGGGCGAGCATGATCATCTCTTTCACAACAACGGCGACGGGACCTTTACCGATGTGAGCAAACAACTTGGCGTCGACGATCCCAGAGGCTACTATGGGCTCGGCGTATTGTTTGCTGACGTTAACAACGACGGCAAGCCGGATCTGCTGGTGGCCAATGACTCGACGCCGAACTACCTCTATATCAATAAAGGAAATGGCAAGTTCGAGGACGACAGCTACATCAGCGGATACGCCCTGAACAAAGACGGCCGGGAAATCTCTAACATGGGCATCGCCGCCGGCGATTACGAGAACAAGGGACATCTTTCAATCGTCAATACTGACTTTTCTGACGACTACAACGTTCTGTTCCAGAATGACGGAACCGGATTTTTCACCGACGTCAGCTACGAAGCCGGGATTGCCATGTCATCCATTCCATTTGTCAGCTTCGCTGACGGATTTCTGGATTACGACAACGACGGGTGGAAGGATCTGCTCGTTGTCAACGGCCATGTCTATCCCCAGGTGGATCAGCACCCCGAGTGGGGACAAAGCTATGCCCAGCGCACGCTGCTCTATCACAATTTGAAGGGCGGCAAGTTTGAATTGGTTCCTGCCGTGGAGGGAACCGGGCTCGCGGTGGTGACGGTAGGGCGCGGAGCGGCTTTCGGCGACATCTTCAACGACGGCAAGATCGACGTAGTCATTAACAGTATGGATGGTGTTCCGGTGCTGCTCCGCAACGTGAACGCCGATCACAATCACTGGGTGGAACTGAAGCTTATCGGTGGGCCAAAAAGCCCCCGCGATGCGGTCGGAGCCACTGTGTATCTGAATGCGGACGGGATGCGCCAACGCGGCGACGTTCTTAGCGGCGGCAGCTATCTGTCTTCGAATGATCTGCGCGTCCACTTCGGGCTGGGCAGCGCCACGGATGCCGGAACGGCGGAAATTCACTGGCCCTCGGGCGCTAAAGAGACGATCAAGCTTCCCGCCGTCGATCGCATTTACACAATCACTGAAGGCGTGGGCATGACGGGCGGGCTGTGCGGAGGAAAACCCTGCGCAGAAAGCGGAGCGGCCGGCAAGGCAGAGCCACAAGCACATCCGTAGAGGTTTCCTTCGCGGCCAAATGAATCGCACGGCTCGATACCTATTCCTTTCGGCGGAGTCTGTGTTTGGGTGTTTGTCGTTAAGCCTCGTCAAAACCCCTGTGCCTCGCCGGGATTGGCTCGCTCATCATTCGGCGTCGTTGAACCGCTCAGCGCAGATTCTGCACCGGAACTCGGATGAAACAAGCAGGCTCATTCTTCGCTTGAGTTTCGTCCGCATGCAGTCAGTTCGGGCGGCCTTCAACATCTTGTTGTCTGTTCGATAGTTACGGACCAGCGTCCGGTTACCAAAAGCAAGGTCCGGTTCAAGGAAGACTATACGTCGAAACATCAAATAGCCGGCTACCAGCGCGATCTCGAGGATCGGCTGTACAAGCCGGGTAAAACCTTGACACGGCTATTGAACTGCGTGTTTACTTTAGTGGGTTACCCCTCGGGGTCCATTGAATCGCTTCATCGCCCGCCGAGCGGCACTTTTTCGATAAGTGAATTTGCAGTTGGTTCTCAAAGAATCAATCAGATTCGGAATTAGAGTAGCACAAAAGGCCCGGAACGGCGCTTCTTAAGAGTGGCGGAATCAACCATTGGAGGCTGTTCGGAGTGTCCTTTGGCTGACGGAGCAAGTGCTTATGGCCTCCACCACCGAGCATCCCCACGAAATCGACACAGCCGCACAGCCCGTTCCCGTTGCGCAGGAGAACGCAGTTCTTGTATTCGAAGAACTTGATCGAATCCTGGCAAGCAGATTCTTCAAAAACTCCGTGCGGAGCCGGCAGTTTTTGGGATACGTTGTCCGGCTCAAGTTAGAGGGTCATGCCGAGCAGTTGAAGGAACGCACAATCGGGATAGAAGTCTTCCAAAGGGCTCCTGGCTATACTACAGGCGACGATCCAATCGTCCGCGTCCAGGCCAGCGACGTACGCCGACGCCTCGAGCAGTATTATCAGGCGCTGCCGGATCGACCAGCCGTCCGCATTGAGCTTCAAGCTGGCTCCTACTCTCCGAACTTCCATTGGTCATCTGCCGTCTCTGAAACCGCTACAGACCACCCAAAGTCCCTTCCGGATCAAGCTCCCCAAACGCGAAGCCGCGCCATTCCATTCCTATTGGCTGGGCTCATTCTGGCATTGGTAGTTGGAACCGGGTTGGTCTTCGTGCATTCTCGTGGTAATCGAGGCCAACAGACGGCCGTAGAACAGTTCTGGGCTCCCGTTTTCTCCACTCCGCAACCGGTTCTCATCTGCCTCGCCAAGCCCGTCGTATACAGACCCACCTTCGAACTTTACCAGAAATATGCACAAACCCATCCGGGTTCCTTCCAAACCGAGGTCGAGCGCTCAAATCAGGTGCTTCCTCTCGGAGCCCGTGACCAGATCGCGTGGAGCGAAATGGCTCCGTATCCGGATTATGGCGTGGCCGTCGGTGACGCATACGCCGCGGTGCGAGTTTCATCGTTGATGGGGCAGATCGGAAAGCCCAGTCAGGTGAGGATTGGCGGAAATTACTCGTTCGAGGATTTGCGGAATTCGCCATCGGTTATTGTGGGAGCATTCAATAACAAATGGACAATGCAGATCATGCCTGGACTGCATTTCAGCTTCGTTGAGGAGAAAGGGCAGTACACGATCCGCGAGCAGATTCCAGGTGGAAGAGTTTGGCGCGCGAACTTGGGCCAATCACAGCAGATCGGTGATGATTTTGCAATTGTCGCCCGTCTGCTTGACTCAAAGACCGGTCAATTCACCATCGCCGTTGCGGGTCTCACGGGAAGCGGAACGCAAGCTGCGGGAGAGTTCATCTCAAATCCCACTTTCCTGGAGCGCGGCCTGAGCTCTGTCTCGCCGGATTGGCAGAAGAAGAACATGGAGTTAGTTCTGCAAACCACGGTGACAGATTCAGTTGCCGGCCCACCGCGGGTTGTTGCCGTATATGTCTGGTAGGTACGCCGCTGTTCTCGTGAAGTGCGCGATCGATGAGCTCTACGGGGTCTTGGCTGGACGTTGCGAATGCAAGAGATCGCGCTACCAGCGATATTGCATTGGATCTGGCATCAAGGCTTGGAGACGTTCGGGACTGTTGCCCTGCATCCAGATAGCCAGTCTCAAGAGATCGTTTTTGCTCCACAGTTTCCAGAGGTCCGGGATCGACGGCGCAAGTTGAGAATCACTTCCGGTTTCCCGGGTAGCCGACTGCAGCTCGGCATTTGTGTGTGTCGCGAGGCAGCGCCTGTTGTTGCTGATTCACTCCTCGCGCTCCAAGTCAACGATTTTGAATTCCATGGTATGAGCGTAAAGCATCTTCCAAACAGCAGCGGCGAGAATCGGCCTTCCCTGTGTCTACACAGGTAACGCACAGGGTTCTCCTGTGCTTGCGGGCCGCAAAGCCGCTCGATTAATCTCGACGTGAGCCTTTCAGTTCCGTACCGCAGGTGAAGCCTGCGCGTAGCGGCATTTTTCCTGGAATTGAGGCCGCTTGAACGCACGGTCTCTGAAAAGCGCAGAAGTGAAAATGTGGTGGCGAACCATGCATCATGCTGGTTTGCGGAGTGCGGCCGGAAGCATGTCCACGCATCGGGGGCTCGCCAGAATCGGATTCATCGTTGCTGCCTGCCTGGGGACGGGCAGCCTGACCATCTGGCCCAGCGCCTGGGCGGCGTGCACCGGCCCGGCTTCGCTTGAAGCCCGGATCCACGCCCATCCAGATGCCGATGCTTATGCCGCTCTGGGCGCCTGGTTCGATCAAGAGCGCCAGACGGATTGCGCGGTGGAAGCCTATCGCTCAGGGTTGAAGCGGGCACCGGACTCGGCGCGGCTTGACTATCTGCTGGGTCGGAGCCTGTATGCGGCCGGCCGCCTGCAAGAGGCCGTCGCGCCCTTGCAGCAAGCCGCCCGGCTCGATCCCGGGCAGTTGAAGGCGCACTTGCTGTTGGGCGCCGCCCTGGCCCAGCTCGGCCGTAACCAGGAAGCCCGAATCGAATGGCAGGCCGCGCTCAGAATTGATCCCAACTCGAAGGCTGCGCTCGACGGCCAGGCCAAATGCCTGATGGCCGCCGGGGATTACGAAACCGTGATCCGCAGCCTGCGCACCGCGGCGCGCGACCAGAGCATGACTCTCGATCTGGCCCTTGCCTACAGGAAAACGGGCATGCTCGACGAGGCCGCACAAACGCTCAGTGAAGGCCTGCGCGCCGATCCCGGCTCCGACGCGCTTACCGCGGCTTTGGTCTCTCTCCTGGTCGACGAATCGCACTATGAGGCAGCAACCACGCTGGCGGAAAAGATCGCCCGCACTAAGCCCGGCGACCTGGAAGCGCAGCGGATTTATTTCCGGACTCTGGTCATCACCGGCGACAACGATCGCGCCGCCGCCCTGGGCCGCAAGCTGCTGGCTCTCGCCCCGCACGATGCCGATCTTCTCAATCTGAACGGCCTGCTGGAGAAGAAGGCAGGGGACTATCAGGCTGCCCGCAAGCATCTTGAGGAGGCAGTGGACTTAAGCCCCAACGACTATAACCCGCGCGTGAACCTGGGCGTGGTCCTGGCGGCGCTGAATGATCCCGCCGGGGCAAAGATACAGCTGGAAAAAGCGCTCGCGCTCGGCACCGACGAGCCCCAGGTCCACTTCGAATTGGCCAAGGTTCTGCGCACGCTGGGTGAGACGGCCGAGGCGCAGCGGCAGCTCACCCTCTACCAGCAGAAGCTGAAGCAGGAGTCGGACCGTACCTTTGCCGTTTCAAAGGCCGCCGAGGCCGCGCTGGCCGCCAAGGCCGGAGACTACCGGAAAGCCGCCGATCTCTACCGCCAGGCCTGCGCAGCGCAGCCGAACGACCCCGCCATGGCCTACCAGTTGGCTCTCGTCCTCGACAACCTGGGCGAGCTGGCGAGCGAGCGCGCCGCGCTCCAGCAGGCCATCCAGGCCAATCCCCATTTTGTTCTGGCACAGTACCAGCTCGGCTACTTGGACTTCCAGGCCGGCGACAACGCCGGAGCCGAGCGGCAGTTCCGGCTTACGGTCAAGGAAGTTCCGGACAACACCCAGGCGTGGATCTCGCTGGCCGCCGCCCTGGGCGCCCAATCCCGGTTCGACGAAGCGCAGCAGGCCGTGGCCCACGCTCTCAAGCTCGATCCGAACAATGCCGCCGCTCTCGATCTCAGCAGAAAGCTGGCCGCCGGCCTGAACCGGCACTGAAGCACGCAAAAGTTTTTCGCGCGAGGAGATGCAAAGTGTGACTGGCGAGAAGAAAACCAGCCTTTGGACGCGTCGCCGTCTGCTGCGCACCGCGCCCGCCGCCCTGGCTCCGGCGCTGATTCCCGGCGGGCTGCGCGCAGCCGTCCCGGCGCAAAAATCCGCCGCGCCCTTCTCCCGCTTTGTCGATGTAGCCCAGGCCGCCGGCCTCACTGAGCCCATCATCTACGGCGAGCCCGACAGTTTCACCTACATCATCGAATCCATGGCCACCGGCTGCGCCTTTTTCGACTACGACAACGACGGCTGGATGGATATCTTCATCCTCGGCGGACGCACGCTCGCGGGAACTCCTCCCGGCTCCGGCAACCGGCTCTACCACAACAATCGCGACGGCACCTTCACCGACGTGACCGCCAAATCCGGGCTCTCCGATCCCGGATGGGCCCAGGGCGTCTGCGTGGGCGACTATAACAACGACGGCTGGGAGGATCTCTTCCTCACCTACTACGGACAGAATCGCCTCTACCGCAACAACGGCGATGGCACGTTCACCAATGTGACCGCCGAGGCCGGCCTGCTCTACCCCAAAACCCGCTACAGCGCCGGCTGCACCTTTGTGG
>Ga0326727_10009134_pt1 | contig 24627 bp, 23 predicted proteins | sample MB2enrmetagenome_FD_207643 | JGI IMG/M metagenome (GOLD analysis project Ga0326727, IMG submission 207643) | Lab enriched peat soil microbial communities from McLean, Ithaca, NY, United States - MB29MY | ecosystem: Environmental > Terrestrial > Soil > Wetlands > Peat | place: USA: New York... | reverse complement strand
GCCCGCCGGGTCCGTGTAGCTCCACACGATCTTGCCGCCGCGCACGATGTAGATGTACCGGTCGTGCGACTCGCCGGAATACACAAAGTCGTGCTGGGCCAGCCCTTTGCCCGGCAGCTCGGCCGGCACGCCCTGCGCCCGCGCACAAGCTCCGCCGCAAACTCCCAAAACCGCCAAAACGATTGCCGCTTTCAACCTCATCCGATCTTCTCTCCCCGCTTCTCCGCGGCGCTTCTTCGTTCCGCGCCCGGTCGCATTCCACTTAGTCCACGAGGATACACCACGAGGCCGCAAGCGCCCGGCTCGGCCCTCGCGGCGTCATCCCTGGCTCTCGTCGGTGAAGATGGCCTCAATGGTGGTCTCGAACAGCCGCGCCAGTTTGAAGGCCAGGGGAAGGCTGGGGTCGAACTTCCCCGTCTCGATGGCGTTCACCGACTGGCGCGAGACCTCCAGCCGCTGGGCCAGGTCGGCCTGGGACCAGTCCCTTTCAGCACGAAGAACACGCAGCCGGTTTTTCATTTGTACCTCAGCTGAAGCAGCCCGAAGGCGATGCCGCTCAGGGCGCAGAAGATCGGGTAAATCCAGATCAAATCCAGGTGCCGGAGGTTAAGAAAGTTCTCCAGAAATCCCCACGTCACCGTCACAGCAAGAGTTCCTCCAATGCCCCAGAGCATCGACTGGACTCCTAAAGCAACCTGGAACTCGTCCTTCTCTTCGCGCAGGTACAAGCCGAAGGCGGCAATCTGCCCAAGGATGGCCAGCGCCGGAAGAACGGCCAGCAGCCAGGCCAAAGGGCCGGTGGGGCGATAGTGAACAAACGCCCATACGGCCAGAACTAGGAACAGGACGTAGAGCAGCATGGTAACGGAAAAACGCCACATGTAGCGGCGGGCAGCGGGATTGTTGGTTGAGCAGTTCATGATTGGTCTCCTTGGTTTCCAGGCTTGCAATGCCTTGTTGTCCGATTCAGTTTTCAGCATCTCCGGGCTTATGTTCCCCGCGTCGATGGATTGACCGGTTGGCGCGTGAACTCCAGTCGCTCGCCGCGCGCTGCCGGTCCTTCACCTGTACCTGCGCCTGACCACCACGGCGGCGAGGATCCAAAAGACGCAGTAGATGGGGTAAACCAGAAACATATCCAAACGCCGGACGTGCCCGAACTTCTCCAGCGCTCCCCACACGGTGGTTACGGCCATCGTCGGCCCGATGCCCCAGAGCATGGACTCAAGCACGGAGGCGCGAATGAACTCATCCTTCTCCTCGCGCAGGTACAGGCCGAAGACGACCATCATGGCGAGGATGGGCAGCGCGGGAAGCACGGCCAGCAGGTAGACGAAGACGCCGGTTGGGTGAAACTCGTGAAATCCGATGCTCGTCGCGTCCAGCGACAGCACATAAAGCACCATGGCGATGACGAACCGGACAAAGTAGCGGCGTTGCGCGGGATTCTTGTTTCCGTGTCCCATGATTGGTCTCCTTTACTTTACGACAACTCTACTTTACACACCTAAGCGAAAGTTGTCAAGTGTTCTTTACAAATAATCTTTGGGGGCGTCTCGGGGCTCGTCCGCTGCGGCGGATGGGACCTCGAACGCGCGAGAATGCCCCGCGCTCCAGCCTCCCCTATCATCCGGAGCGAAGGCCGCCGCGGCGACGGAGTCAAAGGCCTGCCCGTGCCCCCATCCTTTCGCCTGTTTTCTGGCGAAAGGGTGGGAGGCCACAAACCTCGATCCCTGCTCGCGATGCTCTACACTCATTCCGTGGGCTTTCAGGAGTTCCTCGGCAACGCGCAGACCGTCACCCACCTCCGCGAGAGCATCCGCGCGGGGCGTTTTCCCCACTCGCTCATCCTGGCCGGGCCAGCAGGGGCAGGGAAGTACACGCTGGCGCTAATGCTGGCCAAGGTTGTCAACTGCCTTGAACCCACTGAGACGGACGGCCTGCCCGACTTCTGCGGCGCGTGCCGCAACTGCGCGCGCATCGGCCTCTCGGCCAACCTGGAGGCCCTGGTGGACGAGGCCGTAACCGCCCGCGACGAGATGCGCGACACCGACAAGCGCGAGACCCGCATCCTCATCCAGACCCATCCCGACGTGCTCATCATCCCTCCCGACCCGCCGCAACTTCTCATCAAGCTGGGCCAGGTCCGGCAGGCGATTCACGCCGCCTACTACCGCCCGCCGGTCGAAGCGATGCGCGCGTTTACCATCTTTACCTCTTCGGCTTTCATGAAGGAAGCGGCCAACAGCCTGCTCAAGGTTCTGGAAGAGCCGCCCGACCACACCTCGCTGATCCTGCTCACCGAGAACCCGCAGGAGATGCTTCCCACCATCCGCTCCCGCGCTGTAATTCACCGGCTCGGGGCCCTGCCCGCCGCGGAGCTCGAAGCCCTGCTCGCCCGCCGCCGGCCCGAACTCAAGCCCGCCGACCGCGCCCTCGTTGCCCGCCTTGCCGAGGGCGCCGTGGGACGCGCGCTCACCCTCGACCTGGGCGTCTATCTGGCCAGCCGCCAGGATGCCCTCATCCTGCTGCGCACCGCGCTGCGAGAACCCGGGGTCCCCGCGGACAGGTCTTCGTCCGCGGAGCGGGAGCCAGACTACGCGCGTCTCTTCCACGCGACGGAGAGCTACCGCGGCGGCGCGGACGGCCAGGAAAAGACCATCAACCTGCTCCGCGCCACGGGCAGCCTCATTGAAGATCTGCTCCTCATCGTCGCCGACACCCCACAACTGATCCGCAACATCGACCTCGAAGCCGAACTCGGCCGCCTAGCCGAGGGCCTCAGCGTCGACTGGATCGACGCGGCCGCCCGCGCCCTGGTCCAGGTGGAGCAGGGTATGCGCCGCAACCTGCTCCGATCGCTATCCCTCGACGCCATGGTTGCCGGCCTGGTGCGAAACTAGCGAACTCTCCCTACGCATGCTCTTACGACCTACACCCGACCGCCAGATAGTTAAGGCCGCTGTTATGCTCCTCGACTTCCAGAAGATGAAAGACCGAGCGCAGAGAAGCAATAATGTCCTTTGAATAGTCCCAATTGGTCGTGTATTTGAAGAGAGGCTTGCCGATCGGATTGGCGATGCGTCCGCAGCCCGTAAAGGGCTTTGCATCGAATGCGACAAACCGCGCTCCATGTTTCAGGGCCCTTGCCACCCGCTGCAAAGCGGCCAGTTCTCCCGGCATTGCGCTCAAACCGAATGTGCAGATCGCGCCGTCAAGACTGTTGGGTTCCAAGTCGATCCGAGTTGCGTCGGCTTGCAAGAATTCGATATTCGTCCAGCCGCGCTTCTCCACCTTCTTACGGGCTGCGGCCAGCATCCCTTCGCTGTAGTCCAGGGCCACGATCTTTCCTGCCGGCCCAACGCACTCCCGCAGATGCGGCAGATTGAAGCCCGCTCCACTGGCCAGATCCAGCACCGTATCTCCCGGCTTCGCTGCCAACGCCGCAATCGCCCTTCGCCGGAAATACTGTTCCCGGCCCAAACACGACACCCAGCGCACGGCTCCGTAGACCATTTCGTGCGCGCCAAACCAGTCGTACAGTCCCCTGCCAAAAGCTAAATCGAGAACCATCCTCTTCTAACCTTCTCCTGCTTCGGTCGATTCTGCCGCCAGCGGCTATTCCTTGTCCCGCCTCTGACTTTCGTCATCTTAGACGCGCGGCGACACCGGTCGTCATTTACGGTCGGAATGGGTCCGACCCAATCGATCAGAATAGCCAAAGTCCTTCGGCTACACGACCATCGCCGTCACGGGATCGATTCCATTGTCTTCCATCCTCTGCTGCCGGCTAGCGCGAAACAAGCGGCCGCCGTCAGGCATTCCACGCTTGCAACGCATAATTTAGTGCAACCCGTACCCTCCGACAAGCATCTCTCTGAACAAGCACTCCCAGCTTTTGCTCCCAGGTCGGCGCGTCCGAGGCTTTTTCAGCTCCGCCACTCTATCTGCGGTGTCTCTTCATCCGCTGGAAAAGGGTATTCGCGTCATTGAATCTGTTCTTCAGGCCGCGCCAAACGGCGCTTGCGGTTGCGTCATCGATGGTTGCGTCTTGCGCAGAAAGGTCGTTTTCCATGAGCAGCCAAGCCACTCTTCCCACCGTCCGCAATAAAAGCGGCCCACGGGCCAACCGGCCGCTTTCGCGCAACCGCGATTCCACGCCCGCGCCGCTTCCCTTCCGCTCTCCGGCGCACTTTGCTGCCGAGGATGCCGCGCAACGCCAGGCCGAGCTCTTTTACCTGCAAAAGCAGATCCAGTCGCGGACCGCCATGATCGTTATCCTGGAGGACGGCGAGCAGCTTGAGGGCTGCATCGAGTGGTACGACCGCAATGCCCTGAAGGTCCGCGGGCGCCAGAAGACGCTCATCTACAAATCCGCCATCAAGTATATGTACAAGGTGGGCGATGCCGGGCAATGAGACCGCACTCCCTGCTCCCGGCCTTAACCAGCCGGTCGCGAATCGCCGCGCCGATCCCTTCTTCCGGCGGCAGGGGACAGAGAATCACGCCGCATCCCTCGGAATCCAGCGCCCGCAGTCCCGCATAGAGGTCGCGAGCTAATTCCTCCGGCGCGGACCACCGTCCCCATGCAAAGACAGCGGCGCCTTCAACCGGCGCGGCAACCTCGGCCGGCAGCATGAATCCCAACCTCTCCGCGGGGAAGTCCAGCGCCGCCGCGGCCAGCCGCGCCCGCAGATCGGCCAGCGGCGCTTCCACCAGCACCAGTCTCGCCCGCGGCGCATAATGGCGCAGTCCCACCCCCGGCGAGGGCAGAGCCTCGGGCGCTGCCGCTTCCACTGCCCGGTCGCGGTAGAGCTCCACCGGCCCGGCAATCCTGCGAATCCGATCCATCGTCACGGCCCCCGGCCGGTAGATGATCATCGGTTCCGAGCATGGATCGAGCACCGTCGATTCGACTCCGTAGTCGGTTGGCCCCGCGTCAAGAATTGCGTCAATCCGCCCGTCGAGATCCGCGAGCACGTGCTCGGCCGTCGTCGGGCTGACGTGGCCAAAGCGATTGGCGCTGGGCGCGGCCAGCGGCACGCCAGCCCTCCGGATCAGCTCCAGCGCCACCGGATGCGCCGGCATCCGCACTCCCACCAGCGCGCGCCCCGCCGTCACCACATCCGGCACCGCCCCGGTCCGCCTCAGCAGCAGCGTCAGCGGCCCCGGCCAGAAGGCCTCCATCAGCCGCCGCGCGGCCTCGGCAACCTCCTCGACCAGCCCCTCCAGCATGGCCTTTCCGCAGTCGGGACCGGCAACATGCACAATCACCGGGTCCCAGGCCGGCCGCTGCTTGGCCGCGAAGATTCGCCCCACCGCCGCGGCATCCAGCGCATTGGCGCCCAGTCCGTAGACCGTTTCCGTCGGCAGCGCCACCAATCCGCCAGCGCGCAAAATCCGCGCGGCGCGCTCCAGCGTCTCCTGAGCCTCGCCGGTATCCAAGTGCGCCGGGTCCACGACCAATCGCAGCGTCTTCACGCCTTTATTGTCACCCTTCGCAGCCGGCCGCCGCCACCTGCCGTATACTCGCTCTTTACGATGCCCGTCGAAACCGAGATCAAGTTCCGCCTCGACCAGTTCGCCGACCTGGCCGGCTTCGCCCGGCGCCTCGAGGCCGCCGGGTTCACCCTGCGAACTCCGCGCGCTTTCGAGTCGAACGTACTCTACGACACGCCCGACCGGCAGATGCGCGCCCGGACAGAGATTCTGCGCATCCGCGGCTATGCAGGGCGCTGCACGCTGACCCACAAGCGCCTGCCCGACGTTGGCCCCGGTGAAGATACCCACAAGCACCGCATCGAAACCGAGACCGAAATCTCCGACGGCGACGCCCTGGCCCAGGTCTTCCTCTCGCTCGGCCTGGTTCCCGCCTTCCGCTACGAGAAGTGGCGCACGGAGTGGAGCGACGGCGAGGGCCACTGCGTGGTGGATGAGACCCCCATCGGCAACTACGCCGAACTCGAAGGCTCCGCCGAGTGGATCGACCGCGCCGCCGCCCGCCTGGGCATCGATCCGGCTGAGTACATCACGCTCAGCTACGGCCGCCTCTTCGATCTCTGGCGGGAGCGGCACGACTCGCCCGCCGAAGACCTCACCTTCGCCGCCGTCGGCCAGGACTCCTAGTACTACAGTTGTATTTCGCTCAATTCCTGAAAGACCCGCAAAGGCCCGGGCCTAAAGGCCACGTCAATTCGCCATCATTCAGGGGGTTGAAACCCCCTGCTCCCTCCGGAATCTTCGATTTACAACTGTAGTACCAGCAGCGCCCGGCCCCGAGCGCTCGATTCCCTTTGTAATCAGAAACTAAGAATGGCAATAATATACTTGACAGAGTACGCTTTTTGTTCTAGTCTAAGAGCATGGAATACGTAGTCAAGACCTTACAGCAAGCGATTCAACACTTTGCCGATCCCGAGAACTGCCGCAGGTTCATGGTATTCATGCGCTGGCCCGATGGAGTACCGCAATGCCCGTATTGTGGTGCGACGAAGTTGACGTGGATGGCGAGAGCGAAAGTGTACCAGTGCTACGGCGATCATCCGCGGAAGAAGTTCTCGCTCAAGGTTGGAACGATCTTTGAAGACTCGCCGATTGGCCTTGACAAGTGGCTGCCGGCTATGTGGCTGCTCACCAATTGCAAGAACGGCATCTCCAGCTATGAACTGCACCGTGCGCTTGGCGTGACACAGAAGACCGCCTGGTTTATGCTGCACCGCATTCGCACGGCAATGGAGTCTAAGTCGTTCCTGAAACTTGGTGGTCCTGACGGTGGGCCGGTCGAAATTGACGAGACTTTCGTCGGGCCGAAGCCACAAAAAATGCACCGCGATAAACGCTTAGAGCGTCGCCTGGGAATCAAGGCTAGGGAAAGCACAGTCGTAATGGGGATGCTGGACAGAGAGGCCCGCGAAGTTCGCGCAAAAGTGATTCCCGATGTTCGCCGGGTCACCCTCCAGAGGCAAATCCTCAATCAGATCGCCAAGAAGTCCACCATCTACACCGATTGCGCCACCGGATATGACCATCTAAAGGCGAGCGAATTCATTCACGAGACCGTGAACCATCTCAATGAATACGTTCGCGGGCAGATCCACACTCAGGGAATCGACAATTTCTGGAGCCTGCTCAAGCGGGAATTGACCGGAACCTATATCGCCGTGGAGCCGTTTCATATGGACCGCTACGTAACAGAGCAGGTTTTCAGGTACAATAATCGAGCAACTAAAGACAATCCGCTCAATGATGCGGATCGTTTTGCGCTGGCAGTATCGCAGATCGCAGGGAAGAGACTGACCTATGCAGAGCTGACCGGCAAGGTGGGAAAAACGGAAGCGTTCTAATTTGCCCGTTTGGATCGAACGCCAGGGACGCGGGAAGCGGAAGCCTTAGACGTTCGCTTGGCTTCCTTTTCCGCGTCCAATTGCGCTTTGATGGTGGAATGCGGCACAGAGAGTATGTGCCGCGCAAATTCGATAAACGCTGGGTCGAAACAGCCCGTCACATTCTTCGCGGGATCGGTCGGGAGATTCGCCACAGTCAACCCTCAGAAATGAGGGTACATCCGTGGTTTGTTCGTGTCAAATCGCCACCGAAAGGCTGTGTGCGCTCTTGATTCTTGTCTACGGTGATGAAAGTTTCGACGAAACAACAGAGCGAATCTGTGCGTTATCGGGAATCATGGGCACCGAAACCCAATGGGCTGAATTAGAGCGAAGATGGGTTAGAAGAAATGAAGGACGCCCATTCCACGCGAAGAATTGCGAGAGCGACTGGGGGCTCTTTCAAAATCCCGGTGACTCAGAGAACCATAAAAAGAACCAGGAACTCTACAAAGACTTAACGATTCTGTTGGCTAATAGCGGTCTCTTTGGCTACTCTGCGGTATTAGACTTGGTCGCAGCCCGCAAGTATTTTCCGGCCGCGGTCGATTTAGCCTATTACCGATGTTTTTGGCACGTTCTAGATGCGGTTCAAGAAGCTGCGGCTCATGTTGGAGATATAGCTAAATTCACTTTCGCCTCTCGGGTAGAGAGCGACTTTAATGCTTTGACACTTTATGGGAACTTGCGAAATAGCTTGCCTGGGTGGAAAGAATCATTGGCAGATGAACTATCTTCTATCAAGGCCGACGAGAATCCCCGCGTTCAAGTTGGCGATCTTTTAGCACGAGAATCTATGAAAGCCATCGACAACATATTGGGTCCAGTCAAGAGACCGCCTCGCAAATCATGGGAGACCCTGAAGAATACTGGCAGATTCTTCATCGAGCCATTTAGCGAGGGATATTTTGAAGCCTCCGCTGCCGCAAGAGATGCGAAGATCGAGAGATTCTCCCAAGGGACGAGAGATTATACAGAATGGTTGGAAAAGAAAGGCCGACACCACAGCCACACAAATCTTTTGGTTTTCATGGGCACCAGAAAACATTCCCTCTAAATAGAGGGATAACCTTGTGATTGGAAGGACCGCACGATGGACGAAAAAACCATCTCTGGAATCATGGGTATCATTGAAGGATTAGATGCTGAGAACATGGCTCTCAAGAGCTATCTCAAGACATGCTCTAATCCCATGACTGACGAACAGATTGAACAGTTGGTTCAAGAGGCTTTGAATCTGCCCGGATTCCGAGAGAAAGTCGCCGGCCGATGGCAGCGACTTCGTTCTCAAATTCAGTCCGATAAGGCTCTGGAAGAGGCGATTTCCAGATTTGCCAGAATAGTTCCACCAACGAAAGATTTGAATTGACAGCATCTTGCGACATGGGCACACCTCATGTATCCTGAGATTGCCCACCTCAGCACGGCTAGACCAAAGGCCCCCCGCGAAGGGGTCTTTTCGTTTGCTGGTAGTATACACTATACTCAGCTAAGTATATTATTGCCCTAAGAATCTCCTCATCCCGCTCCTCCCGGGTGCCGATAATCCGAATGAGCAGTACTCAATCTTCAGGAGGTTCCATGAATTCACATCACTTCGGAATCAGTCCCGCCAAGTTGCGGCGCTGGGGCATATGGCTGTTTCAGGCGGCCGCTCTGGCGCTGCTGTTGGCCATGGCCATGCCCGGCCGGGCGGCAGACAATCGCGCCGTCAAGTCGCGCGTGGCGCCCGCCTACCCGGAGATCGCCAAGCGCATGAGGATATCGGGCGTGGTGACCGTCCAGGCAACCGTGGACCCCGACGGCAAAGTAACCGATGCCAAGGCCATCAGCGGCAACCGCGCACTCTCCCCGGCTGCCGAGGAGGCGGTTCGCCAATGGAAATTCGTCCCGGCGGACGCGCAATCCACGGTTAATGTGGAAGTGACCTTCGCTCTTTCTCAGTAGCGAGGCGCCGTCTCAGCGGCTTGAGGAGCCGGCGACGAGTGCCCGCCCTCGTGCTTCGAACCCGTTCGCCGGAGCATGACCCCAAGAGGAAACCGAAGAGTCACCAGAGAGCATCCTTCACTGCTAGAAAGGGCCCGGACGCTTCACCCTTCTCGGATTGAACCTGGCAGTGTTGCACGCAAGTGGGAGCAGCAACTGCGCCATGCCGGCTTTACTCCAAATTCTCGACGCTCCCGATGCCGGCGTATTGTCCATCGCGCTGATCGGCCCCGGCGAGCAGCACCGCAAGGCGGTTGCGGCCGCTCTCTCCTGGTGCCATATCGGGATGGAGAGCCGAGCTCTCCAGCGAAAGAACGGCGGCGATCCCGTCGAAGGCCCGCCCGCCAAGCGACTGAGCGCCCACTCCGGAGTCGCCATCCGGGAGTTTGCCTCCTATCCCCCGGCCGACATCGACGACATACCCAAGGCGCTGGGGATGGACTACGACCTGGTCATCATTGAACTGGACTCCGACCCGGCGCTGGCCCTCTGCATGGTGAGGAGCATCTGCGCCCTTGGGCTGGCGACGGTGATGGTCTATTCGGCGAACCCCGATCTGGAGATGGCCATCGGCAGTATGCGCGCCGGCGCCCGCGAGTTCCTCAAACTGCCCCTCGCCACCGCGGATATGGCCGACGCTCTTGCCCGGGTCGCGATCCGCCCTTCCGCGCCTCGCCAACCCAAAAGCACGGTCAAGAAATCCTTCGTCTTTCTGGGAGCAAAAGGAGGTTGCGGAGTCACCACCCTGGCCTCCAATTTTGCCGTCTCCCTGGCCCAGGAGTCTGGACAATCCACCCTCCTGATCGACCTCGGCCTCCCCCTCGGCGACGTCGCCATCAACCTCGGCATGGCGCCCAGGTACTCAACAGCCAACGCCTTTCAGGATTCAAGCCGCCTGGATGCCAACTTCCTCTCCTCCCTACTGTCGGAACATGCCTCGGGCCTGCAAGTGCTTGCCGCTCCCGGCGAATTCTTCAAGACCCCGCCCACTACCGCCGTCATCGACAAACTCCTCTCTGTCGCCCGTCAGAACTACGACTACGTCGTCGTCGATGCCGGCTCCAGAGTTGACCTGAAAGGCTCGACTCTCTTTGAAGATTCCGCCATTGTCTACCTCATCACCCAGATCGGCGTCTCCGAACTCAGAAACGCCAACCGCATGATCTGCCACTTCTTCGCCCACCGCATCCACACGCTCCAGATCGTGCTCAACCGCTATGCGCCCCGCGCCCTGGGATTCGATGAGGAGCATATTACCAAGGCCCTGACCAGGCCCGCCGAGTGGAGAATTCCCGACGACTACGCCACGGCCCGCCGCACCCAGAACACAGCCACTCCCATCGCCCTTGAAGATTCGCCCATCTCCAGAGCCATCCACCAGATGGCCAGAGCCGCCTGCGGCCTGTCGGAACAACCGGAAAAGAAGAAGCGCTTCAGCTTCTTCCGGTAACGGCTCAGGGTTCCTAGCTTGGATGAAGGAGCCGGCTTGAGCAAAGCTCGCTTCAGCGAACGCCGGCGCATGCAGGAAAGCGTTTGGGCTCCCAAGGCTGCGGAATGACCGGGTTCCGTAGCGGCGCACGGCTTCAGTCGTGCCGCAAACGCAATTGAATCGACGCTCGGCTTTAGCGCCCGAGGGAGATTCTCAGCAGTTGGGACTTTCACCACAGGCCGTTAGGATGGCGGCACCAAGCGGATTTGCGGCGTCTCCGTTTCGGAGGATCGCATCCGCACCCAGCCAGCGGCCGCGGCCCTCCGCGGGGTGCGGCGGCTCGTTTCAACTGTTGGCTACTGCACGGTGAGTGTGACGAGGCACGTGGCCGTGATGGAGCCTGAGGCGCCCGTCACAGTAATGGTGTAGGCTCCCAGCGTGGTGCCGGAATTGCCGCCGCCACCACCACCGCCTCCGCCTCCGCCACCACCACCGCCTCCGCCGCCACCGCCACCACAAGCGAAGACGCCACCAGCGAACATAACGAATAGCGCCAGCGCTCCGAGCATCGTCCGCCACTTACGCCGCGCCGGGACGGCGAAGAGCACCAGGCAGGCCAGCGTGGCGCCGCCGGCCGCGTACCAGGGTGCGCCGGGGCGCCGGGGATGGACGAGCGCCCCGCTGGTGGGCGCCGTGGTGGAGACGGTGAGGTAGGCTGTCCCCACGTTAGTCCCTGCAATGGTCACCGGACTGGTCGAGCCGAAGCTCAGTGTGGGCAAATCCTGAGCGCCGGGGGGGCTGGAGGTGACGGCAGCGGTCAAGGTCACGCTACCGGCGAAGCCGCCACTCGGGGTTATGTTGATTGCAAAGACGTTGTTGCTGGTTGAGCCGCGCGTAACCGTCTCTGCCGCGCCAGTTATGGCGAAACTCGGATTCGCAATTGCAGTAACAGTGACGGTCTCAGTGCCCTGGCCGGCGAGGTAGTTCGAGTCGCCGCTATACGAGGCGGTGAGAGCATCGCTGCCCACCGCCAACGAATTTGCCGGAATGGTGAAGCCGGCCGAGCCGGCGGTCAACTGGACCGGCGACGAGGAGTAGCTCCCGCTCGACAAAGTAACTGTGCCGGTCGGCGTCGGCAGGAACAGTTGACTGGCGACATTGACAGTCACATTCAGGGGTTGATTGACGGCGGTGGATGGGCTGGCGGGCGCAAAGCTGATTATTGGCGCGAGGAAGACGCTCACCGTGCCCGTGCCGCTGCCGCTGGTATAGGTGGAGTCGCCGGGATAGGTTGCAGTCAATGTCTGGGCGCCGCTCTCGCCGCCTGTGATGGTGAAGGTAGCCAGGCCATTGATCAACTGCGCGGATTGCGGATAGACGGTTAGGTTGGGGCTGGAAAGCGTCACCAATCCCGTTGCGGTTGGCGTTCCGCTGGACCCGCTCACCGTAACCGTAACCTGGAACGGATAAGTCACTCCCGTGGCGGGCGGAATCACCTTTACCGTCGGCGCGATGGTGCCGGAGGGACGCACGGTAACGAATGTGGTACCGGTGTTCTGCTGAAAAACGGCATCCCCGCTGTAGTTGGCGGTGATGGCATCGCTCCCCCCGACCCACAGGGAGTTTGCCGGGATGGTCACGGTGGCGGTTCCATTGACGAGATTCACGGCCGGCAGGACGGTGCCCGGGCTGCCGTTGTAAGAGACCGTCACCGATCCTGTAGGCAACGGCAGGCCGGTCAGCGGAGCTGGCGTGACGGTCAACTGCAGCGGCTGATTGGAAAGGAAGTTATAGGAGGAGGGCGTCACCGTGATGGATGTGTAAGCCTTTCCGAGGGTAAAGGAGACCGCGGGCGATGTCGAACCCGCATAGTTGGCATCGCCGCTGTAAACGGCATCGACGTTATAGTTTCCCGGCAGCAGCGGGCCGGAGGCGAAACTGGCAGAGCCCGCGGCAAGCGCGGCGCCGATGGCGGCGGTGCCGGTCAGCGGCCCGGACCCTAACGCTGTGGATCCATTCTGAAAGGTCACCGTGCCCGTGGGCGCGGCGCCGGCGCTGTCGGTCGAGAGGGCGGCGTACAGGGTTATGGCGTTGTTGTTCCAGAGCACATAGGTTGGCGCGGTCTGGGTAGTAACGGCCGGTACGACCGTGAAGGGATACGGCGAGCTGGTGCTAGCCAGGAAACTGGCGTCTCCGGGGAACACTGCGGTGAGACTGTCGCTACCGCCGGGGAGCAAGGCTGTGTGCAGCTCGGCGAGGCTATTGCCGGCCAGCGCGGCAGTGCCAAATGTTGCCCCGCCGCTCCGGAAGGCGACGACGCCGGTGGCGGCGCCGTTCGGGTTCGCGGCCGAGGCGCTGTTGCCATAGGTCTGCGCATCGATCACGTAATTGAAGCCGTAATGGGGAGTGGCCGCGGCCTTGCCGGTTGCCGGATCGGAATACCCGACGACCTTGAGAGTGGTGGTGCTGCTTTCGGGCTCCACGGCAACGGAGATCGCGTTGGAGTCGCTCTGGGCATACGTGCCGCTGCCTCCGTAGTGAGCCGAGACATGATACGAGCCGCCGGGAAGGGAGTTGGTCGTGCCGGAGACCGATCCGCCGCTCAGCGTGAAGTCCGCGATGCCTTCACTGTCCGGCAGGTTTGCGGGGCTGCGGTTGTCGACCAGCGCGATATTGCCCGACGGCGTGCCGCCGGCCGCGCTCACGCTCGCATTCACGGCAACGCTCTGGCCGTGGGTCATGCTGAGGGGTCCGGTCGAGCCGTTGAGCTGGAGGGACGAAGAGGTGGCGATGAAACTCGCGCCTGGCCAGTTACTCAGAAGCTGGGTGGCATCCACGCTGCCCAGTCCGCTGGCCAGGTCGTATCCGGTCGTGGCATTGTATCCGGTCATGAAGTAGTAGTCGGCCGCATCGCCGGCGCAACCGGGTGAATAGCCCACGCAGTCGACGGAATTATCGCCGCTGACGACGTCGTGAAAAACGGTGGAGTAATGGGTCTTGGCCAGCGCGTAGAGCGCGTAGTCGGCCTGGCCGAGGCGAGCGCCGGTCGTCTGCTTCACCAGGGCGAGGATGCCGGCGAAGGCGGGCGCCGACGCCGATGTGCCGCCGATCCCGGTGAGATAGATGTTGCTGCCCGTAGCGCCGCCGGCGCAGTCCGCATATCCGAGCGGGACCTGGTCGGTACAGATGCTCCAGAGCGCGCCGTAGAATCCGTTGCCCGCCAGGAAAGAAACGTCGGGCAGGTTGCGGCCGGCGCCTGTGGCCACCGCTGCTTGCCACGCGGGCACAGGGTAAATTGAGCTGATGCCGCCGCCTCCCGCGATGATGTCGTTATCGCTCGAAATTCCGGTGAAGGATGCGAGATTCGTGTTCTGGGCAACGCTGAGATTGGGATAAGTGGAGTCGTTCCAGGGCTTCTCGGGGATGTAGCCGAGCGCGCTGCGACGGTTGGGCAGCGTGTTGGTGATGTCGACGTAATTGGTAAAGCTGGTGGGGAAGTTGCTGTACAGAACGTCATAGTCGGTGCCGCCCACGGAGATGTTGTAGGGCGTGGCGCTGAAACCGTTGACAGCCAGGCCCTGTGTAGCCGCGCTCTCCGTATTGTCGTCGTCGCAACCCGCCGAGCCGCTGTCGCCCGAAGAGACGGTGACCGATATGCCCTGCGCGGCCGCCTGTTCCCACAGGTTCAGAATGAATTGGTTGCCGGAGGCGCCCAGCGCCGATTCGCATTCGCCGAAGCTGACGTTCAGGATGTCCGCCTGGTTGTCGTCGAGGGCGCGCTGGATGGCAAGGTAAAGCCCTTGCTGGAGGGAGTTGCCGGCGGCGGTGTAAAGAATCACCTGGGCGTTGGGAGCGATGCCTGCGGAGACCTGGGTGTCGAGATATGCCTCGATGGAATCGTCGTTCTCGCCGGGATCGTCGCCGTCGACCACGACCGTGACCGGGTTGGGAGCCAGCCCGAAGGTGGAACGATAGTTGGCGTTCTGGGCTACGCTGATGTTGGAGTCGCCGGCAACTCCGATGGTCGCGCCGGTTCCGTCATAAGCAGTGCCGGAGAGATGGGCATTCAACGTTGTGGGCGTGTCGTAGATGGTGGCCGCGTCCGCGGGGCCGAGATAGATGTAGTAATCGCCGTACATATCTCCATTGGTGTAAGCGGGATGAATGGTGTGCGTCTGGGCATCGAAGACGCCCCTCGGCCCTTGAACGTACTGCGCCCTGGGCTTGAAGTTGTTGAGAGAGGCAAAGCCCGCGACGACGGGAGCCAGGGCGCTGGGGATCTGTGGATCGGCGGCGTTGGCCCAATGTTGCTCGCCGTTGACGAGGTAGCTGTGGAGCGAGGTGTGAAAGGCGCTCTGAACCTGGCCAACCGTGCCGGAGAATTCAATGGCCATGTGCCCCTTGGAGACCTTGTTCACGGTGAAACCGTGGGCCGCGAGCCAGGCCTGGATGGACTGGAGATCGCTGTCGCCGACGCCAAAGCGCTTGCCGAACTCCTCGGGACTCAGAAACTTATGAAAGTTCGGCGAGTTCGCGTCCTGCACCGATTGGAGCCAGGTCTGGAGTTCGGCCTCCTGCTGCGTGCTGCGCGCCAGGACCAGCAGCAGGCGATTGGCGGGCATGGAGACGGGCGCCGGGCCCTGGTCGTACCCGGGTTGCGCCAGCGGGTGCGTGTTGCCGCGCAGAGTGACCAGCGAGGACTCGTCAATGGCTCCGGCGATGCGCGGCTGCGCGTAAGAACCCGGCAAATCCTGAGCGCCGGTGGAGACCGTGAGGAACAGCGAACAAGCCAAAAGGAGAACAGAAGAAGGAACGAGCGGAGAACGCCGATCGAACGCACTCATGATGCCACCCTGTCGGGTACTCACATGCCTGGCCGGCGCGGGCTTCAACGCAGAAAGCGCGCCGCCCAGCAACCCGCAGGAAGTATACCAGACGGCGGCGTCGAATCCTGGCGCGGGGAGGCCGGCTCGACAACAAAGCATGTTCCCGCGTTGGCCCCAGGGCAGCCTGCCGGGTTCCGTCTGAAAGGCCGCGCAAGGTGTATGATGCGGAGTCATGCCTGGATTTCAAAGGAAGACTAGCGGGAGAGAGCCATGCGGGTTCTGCGCGTGCTGGGGCTGCTGATTGGATTGGGCGCAAGCGTTGCCGGCGGACAGCAAGCCGGTTCTCAAGCGCCAACTCCGCCCGCGGATGCAACCTCGCCACCGGCAAAGGTCTATGACGTTGGCCCGGAGGTGACCGCCCCGGAGCTTCTGCCGACCATGTGGGAGCTCATGCCGCCCGACGCCTGCAAGGATGAAAAGGACGGCACGGTAACGCTCTCACTGGTGGTGGACGCGGGGGGAGTTCCGCGCGACATCAAGCCCGGGCATCCAGACGGTACGACTGTGGAGAGAATGGCCCTGCGCATCGTCGGCGCCGACCGCTTCCACCCCGCCGCCTTGAAAGGGGATCCCGTCGCTGTCAGGTGGGCGGTGGAAGTGAGCATCGAGGGCTGCGTTGACAACAAGAGGGACGATGCGGGAGACACGAGTACCGTTTTTCGGCTCACCGCGCAGCCGGAGCAGAAGTTTGGGACGCTTTTATCGCCGGCGGAGGCGCTGGCGGAAGCTGGACCGAAGGCGGACGCCGGCGCGATTGAATCGGGGCACGCTTCGGGGTTGGATCGTGTGGGGGGTAAAGTCTCCGCGCCTGTGCCGCTGAATCGCGTTGAAGCGCGATTCACCGACGACGCGAGGCGCAGAGGAATCCAGGGGACGTGCTTGGTCTCAGTGATTGTGGATGCAACCGGCAAGCCCCAGAATCCGCGGGTGATCAAGAGCCTGGACCCAGGGCTGGACCTCAAGGCCATTGAAGCCGTCAACAAATACCGCTTCAAACCGGCCATGAAAGACGGCGTACCCGTCCCGGTGATGATCACCGTGCTGGTGAACTTCAGGCTTATCTACCGGTAAAATGCCTGGGCGGAGGTCTTGCCGAGTGCGTTGCGGAGCCGATCGCAGGGCTCCGAGCGTGCATTGAAGCCGGGGCAATTCCGGCTGGACCCCGGTCCTGTTCCGTCTACCGCAGCAGATCTTCCAGCGCGGTGCTGAGGTCGGTTCTTTCGTCGCGGTACTTGACGATGACGGGGGCGTAGAGCGAGAGGCCCCACTCCTGGCTCAGTTCGTGGCCCTTGCCTTTGACGATGGCGCGGGAGCCGGGGACTACGACGGCGTTCTGGGGGATGATGAGGGGCAGGTCGGGCGTGGCGCGCAGGATCGCGCCGTTGACCAGGTCGAAGACTGGCGTACCCCTGGTGAGGATGGTTCCGGCGGCCAGCACCGCACCGCCGCGGACGATGGTTCCCTCGTAGACGCCCGAGTTGCCGCCCACCAGCACGTCGTCTTCAATCACCACCGGGCTGGCGTTCACCGGCTCCAGCACCCCGCCGATCTGGGCCCCGGCGCTCAAGTGGACGCGCTTGCCGATCTGGGCGCAGGAGCCGACCAGGGCGTGGGAATCCACCATCGCGCCCTCGTCCACCCAGGCTCCGGCATTGATGTACATCGGAGGCATGCAGACCACGCTGCGAGCCACATAGGCTCCGGCGCGGATGGAGGAGCCTCCGGGCACGATGCGGATGCCGTCGGCGGTGGTGAAATGGCGCACGGGGTAGGTGTGCTTGTCGATAAAGGAGAGCCTGCCGGCGGCCGATTCTTCCATGTTGCCCAGGCGAAAGCCAAGCAGGATGCCCCGCTTGACCCAGGCGTTCACGCGCCAGCCTGTGGGCGAGGCGGGGTCGGGCGAGGCGGCGCGCAGTTCACCGTCTTCGAGAGCGGCGCGCAGAGAGAGAAAGGCCGCCATGGCGGAATCGTCCCCGATGGCGGAGGGTCCGGCGGCAAAGTGCCGCTCGATCATGGTTTGCAGCTGGCTCAGATTCATTGCACTCCGAGTTTATCAAGGCAGGGGCAGGGGGTAGGGAGTAGGGAGTAGGGAGTAGGGAGTGGGGAGTAGGGAACTGGGATCGGAACGCTGGCAGGCCGGTGAACCGGCGGGCGAAGGCGCATTCCAACCGCATATCGGGCGCAGTTGCCATTTTGCGGGATGCGGTGTGAAATCGAATGACATGAAGGTTCCGGGAGTTCTTTTCGTTGCTCTTGCATTCGCGCTCCCCGCCCTGGGCCAGCGCGTCGCCGATCCCAAGGCCTCGGTGGTCGACGTTGCCGCGCGCCAGGCCGCTCTCAGGTCCGCTGCCGGCCCGGTTATGCAGGCGGCCATCAAGGGTCTGCAATCCTGCGTGGCCACGCCGCTGGTGGCCGCGCCGGCCGGCCGCATGAACATCCCGCACCACTATCTCTCCGGCTCGAACGGCCCCACCAACCCCGCCGAAGCGGAAGCAACACGGGTTTACGCCATGTTCGAGAGGCGGATTACCGCCGGCATGAACCAGTACCTGGCCACCGGCAGCCACGCCGAATCCGCTTGCGCGCTGGCCCAGCTCGACGCCTGGGCCCAGGCCCGCGCCCTGCTCGACTACGACCGCGAGGAGTCCTCGCAGGCCTGGTATCAGGTGGAGTGGACGCTCAGCTCCGCGGGCATCACAGACTCCGTGCTGGTGAACGATTCGACCCTGGACCCAGTCCAGCAGCAGCGCGTCATCGCCTGGCTGCGCACCGCCGCCCACAAGGACATCTCCTTCGAGAAGCCCGGGGATTCCAACAACAATCACCACTACTGGCGCGCGCTGGCCGCAACCGCCATCGGCATCGTTTCCTCCGACGACAAGCTCTACCACTTCGGCATCCAGGCCTACGTGGACGCCATCGCCGAGATCGACCCCAACGGCGCTTTTCCCAAGGAGATGGCGCGCCACGAGAACGCCATTCACTACCAGGGTTTCGCGCTTCAGCCCCTGGTGCTCATCGCGGAGTTCGTCACCCGCCAGGGCATTCCCCTTTACAGCTACAAAGCCAACGGCCATACCCTCCGCGACGCCATCGTCTTCTTCGGCCGCGCCGTCGACGACCCCAGTCTCGTCCGCCCCTACACCACCGACACCCAAACCGCCAACTTCGGTTCCAGCGACTTCGCGCCCTTCGCTTTCTACACGGCGCGATTCGGCGTGGCGGGCCTGCCTCCCGCCATCGCCACTGCGCTCCAGCATCCCACCGCGGCCACGCGCATCGGCGGCAGCGCCACCATCCTGGCCGGTGCGCCGGCGATGTGATGATCGCTGCCTGGTACTACAGTTGTAAATCGAAGATTCCGGAGGGAGCAGGGGGTTTCAACCCCCTGAAAGATGGCGAATTGAGGCGGCCTTCAGGCGCGGGCCTTTGCGGGCCTTCCAGGAACTGAGTGAAATACAACTGTAGCACCGGGCTGCCTCCGCCGGAAACAAAAGATCCGGTATCAGGCGATAACCGGCAGCGTGGGCATGCCGCCTTGCTCTTTGGCTTCGGCGACCACGGCGTCGAGGTGAGAGAGGACTTCGGCGACGGTCATGGTGTGGATTTCGCGCCGGGAGTCGTGGCCCTCCTCGACCAACTGCTTGAGGTAGCGGCCGGCGATCTGGGCGGCGAGCTGATCGGTAATCACCTTGCCGGCGCGCCGCTTCTGCTCCACCCAGGCCGGCAAGGGGAGGGCGATCCAGAGCGGGCGGCCGTTGACATCAAAGCGGACATCCACGCCATCGGCGTGGCGGGTGGCGATCGCCACCAGAGTGCCCTTCCAGCGGCAGTGCAGGTCTTCGCCGCTCCAGCGGTCGCTGACGTGGAAGTCTTCGTACATGGCTCTAGCGTATCGTTCCAGGTGGGCCAGAGCAAGGGACACGGGAGGAGTGCGGTGAAGGCTGGCGCCGGCGGCGGCCTTATTCTTTCGGCCTGGACTCTTCAACCGCTCCGGGCTGCCGATGAACCGGGCAGGAGAACTGCCGGACATGCAAATTACAGTAACCGTCTCGGACGCCATCATAAGGGAAGCTGGGGCGCGCAAGCTTCCGCTCCTCGATTTTGTGGAATCGCTTATCGACAAGGGGCTGACTGTGGCGATGGAACGCCCGGTGCTGAACGACGCCATGGAGCGGATACGGGCGCTGCGGCCGCCTGGGCAGGGCCCGCGGCGCTAGGATCAGAGCATCGCTGTCTCTGCGCGGAACTCGCCTTTCGCTCAGGATCTCAGGACGGCGTGCGGTGGACGCGCCTCCCGGCGCGCTGATAGACTGATGGGGTTGCGGCGGCGGCGCTTCAGCCGGAGCGCGCCCGCCCGCAGGTCCATTCAGGAAGGACCATCAGGACAATCCGGACAAGAAGGACAAGAAGAAAGCCGTGGATACTCGAACCCGTCACGCCCTCAAGCAGGATCCTTTTGCCAAGGCCACCGCCCAAAGCTTCAGCTGGGTCAGCGGCCACCGTTCCGGCGTTCTGCGCTGGGGCATCGGCATTGTCGCCGGCCTAGTTATTTGCGTTGGCGGGCTGGTGTTTTGGAGCATGCGCACAGCCGCCGCCGACGCCGCTCTGGGCGCGGCCATGGACACCTACGGCGCGCAGTTGGCGATGCCCGGAGCGCCGCCCGAGACCGGCGTTTATGCCACCGCTACCGAGCGCTCGAAGACCGCCCATGACCAGTTTGCGGCGGTGGCCGGGAAGTACGGCTGGCTGCCCGAGGGCGCCAAGGCGCGCTACTTTCTCGGCGTCACGGATGAGGAACTGGGGCATACCGCAGCCGCCGAGGCGGAGCTGAAGCAGGCTGCCGGGGCGTGGAGCTGGGGAAACCGCGATCTTTCCAACCTGGCCAAGCTGGCGCTGGCGGGACTCTATCGCCAGACGGGACGGGACGCGCAGGCCATCGACCTCTACAACGAACTGGCCGCCAAGCCTTCGGAGACGGTCTCAGCCGCGGCGGCGCAACTCGACCTGGCCGACCTCTATGCGGCCAAGGGCAAGCAGGACCAGGCGCGCGCGCTGTGGGCCAAGGTGAAGGATGCCGACAAGGATGGCGCCGCCGGCATGATCGCCGCGCAGAAACTGACGCCCAAACAGTAAGACAGTCGGAACGGGCTTCCCCAATTTCGGGTATCCGCCGGGGCGGCCCAAGTCCTCGCCATCCCCCTGATCCCTGACCCCTGCATTTAGAGCGCCAGCCCCTTCAAATACTCGCGGAACTTATCCCCGAACTCCGGCCGCTTGAGCGCGAACTCCACCGTCGCCTGCAACATTCCGAACTTATCGCCTGCATCGTACCGCTTGCCTTCGAAGTTATAGCCGAAGACCTTTTGCTCCTTGACCAGCGCCTTGATGCCGTCTGTAAGTTGTATCTCGCCGCCCGCGCCCGGCGCCGTCCGCTCCAATAACTCGAAGACCCGCGGCGTAAGCACATAGCGGCCGACGATGGCCTGCTTCGAGGGCGCATCTTCGAACTTCGGCTTCTCCACCATCCCCGTGCAGTTGAAAACCCGCCAGTTGCCGGGATCCTCGGAGCCGGCCAGCACTCCATAAGCGCTGATCGCCGGCCCCTCGATGGTCATCGTTGCCAGCACCGAGCCGCCCCGCTCGTCGAACACCTCCATGATCTGCTTCAGGCACGGCACTTCGGCGTCGACTACATCGTCCGGCAGGAGAACGGCGAAAGGCTCATCGCCCACCAGTCCCTTGGCGCACAGCACCGCGTGGCCCAGTCCCAGCGGCTCCTTTTGCCGCACATAACTGATCCGCGCCAGCGCGGATACCCCGCGCGACACCGCCAGCAAATCCTGCTTGCCGCGCCTTTCCAGCGTCGCATCCAGTTCGAAGCTATGGTCGAAGTGGTCTTCCATCGCGCCCTTGCCGCGGCCGGTCACGATAATGATGTGCTCGATCCCCGACGCCACCGCCTCCTCCACGCCGTACTGGATGATGGGCTTGTCTACCAGCGCCAGCATCTCTTTGGGAATCACCTTGGTCGCGGGCAAAAAACGTGTACCCAGCCCGCCCGCGGGAAAGACCGCCTTCCGCACCCGTTCGCTCATTCCACCTTCCTCGATCCAGCTCCATAGCATTGCCGGAAACGCCGCGGCCCATACAAGACCGCGTTTCTTGCGCACAGAATAGCAGCTAACCGGGCGGCTTAGCCTGCCGGAACCGGTTCGCCAGCTCAAACTCCTCCCGCAGCCCGGGCGTGCGTAGATTCTCGCGCAGGTAGGCCAGCCTCTGCTCCAGCGCGTGCAGCACGGTCTCGATCGCCTCGGTGTTGGTGTAGGCGATGTCGCGCCACATGGAGTAGGGGCTTGCGCCCAGGCGGGTCATCTCGCGCAGGGCGCGTCCGCCCACATCCTTCAACTCGGGCGCGCCGCCCACCTCCTCTTGCAAGAGCGCGCTCAGAGCCGTGGCCACAAACTGCGGAAGGTGGCTGACCCAGGCCACCAGCTCATCGTGCCGCGCGGGGTCGAGGTCGATGGTCTTTGAACCCATTGCGACCACCCACGCCCGCCAGGCCTTCACCAGTTCAGCCGAGTGCGGCGAGCGCCGGCAATCCGGATCGTCGGTAAACAGCCAGACCGTCCCGCGAAATAGCTCCGCATCGGCCAGCTCGGCCCCGCCCCGTTCCTTGCCCGCCATGGGGTGGCCGGGCAAGAACGCGGCGCGGTCCGGCCGGTTGTAGAGGCGGCCTGCGGCCAGGCAGATTTGGCCCTTGGTGCTGCCCACGTCGGTCACCAGATGATCCGGGCCAAGCACGCCGGCCAGCTTCTCCATATAGTCGAGAGTCGCATAGATGGGCATGGCCAGCACCACCACCTGGCTCTCGCGCGCGGCTTGCAGCGGGTCTGCCGCAATCGAGTCGATGGCGCCCGAGGCCAGCGCAACCCGCGCTCCCTCCGCGCCCCGGTTCCAGCCCACGATGGAGCCGCGATAGCCCGCCGCGCGCAGCCCGAGGCCCACCGATGCGCCCAGCAGGCCCGTGCCGAGAATAGAGGTGCGTTCGATCATTTCTCTTTCCTGCTCCAACTAACTGATAACGCCGCCTGCTTTGAAAGGGCACGACTTCAGTCGTGCCGAAAATGCGATAAAAATGAATGAGGGGCTTTAGCCCCTGAGCTATGCATTTCGGGCATTTCGCTCACCCCTGCGCCGGTCCATGCGGTACCTTCGTGATTGAATCTTGCAGTTCCTTTTCACTAAGATATCGGTTTTCATTCCCTTGCCAAATCCACCACCCCATGAGGTATCCGCCTAAGGACCAAGCCATCAAAGCGCTAACTAGATAAAGGACGAGATGCTTATTGCGGTTATCAAGAATATACATGCAAGTGCTCACAATGAACATGAAGCCACCCCATCCCAGTACTCCATGCTTGAGAATGAAGGAATCCTTTCCCTGTTGGCGGGTTATCTCCCACGGCTGTCGCCATTCGAAGAGTCTTGCTGATTTCTTATCGTCACTCTGAATCGGCACTCCACCACTAGCTTCAGACATGTGCTTTCCCTCAGTGGCTAAAGCCACGCTCGTTTTGCCTTCTTTGCGGCACGGCTAAAGCAGTTCCCTTTCAACGCGGCAGCTCAACGAATCCTGCTGACTGGCCGACTTGCCTGCGGCGCAGCCGCGCTGACTCGCTAGCTCCACACTTACAGCGTCCTTCCCACCGCCGCCGCAATCACTCTCAGCTCGCCCACCAGTTCCTCGAACTGATCCAGGTACAGGGTCTGCGCCGCGTCGGAGACGGCTTTGTCGGCGTTGGGGTGAATCTCGATGAGAAGCGCGTCCGCGCCCGCGGCCACGGCGGCCTTGGCCAGCGCGGGAACCATGTCGCGGCGGCCCGTGCCGTGCGAGGGGTCGGCCACGATGGGCAGGTGCGACAGCTTGTGCACCACCGGAATTGCCGCGATGTCCATGGTGTTGCGCGTCGAGGTCTCATAGGTGCGGATGCCGCGCTCGCACAGGATCACGTCGTAGTTGCCGCCCGACAGGATGTACTCGCTGGAGAGCAGCAGCTCCTCGATGGTGGCCGCGATGCCGCGCTTGAGCAGCACCGGCTTGCGCGCCTGGCCCAGCTCGCGCAACAGGTTGAAGTTCTGCATGTTGCGCGCCCCCACCTGGAAGCAGTCGGTGTAAGGCAGCATGGACTCGATCTGCGCGATCTCCATCACCTCGGTGACCGTGAGCAGGCCGTTGGCCTCGGCGGCCTCGCGCATCAGTTCCAGGCCCGGAATCCCCAGTCCCTGAAAGGCGTAAGGGGAACTGCGCGGCTTGAAGGCGCCTCCGCGCAGGAATCCGCCGCCAGCCGCCCTGACACAGGCGGCGATCTTGAAGATCTGATCGCGGTTCTCGATGGCGCAAGGACCGGCGATGACGGCCACGTGCTGGCCGCCGATCCTGGCGCCGTTGGCAAACTCCACCACCGTGCCCTGGGGACGAAACGCGCGCCCGGCCAGCTTGTAAGGCGCGGTGATCCGGTGCACATAGAGCACGCCGTTGAGCAGCTCGAACTTCCTCAGTTCCACACCGGCAGTGTCTCCCACGCCAGCCAGTATCGTCTGGGTCGCGCCCGTCGTTCGATGAACATTGAGCCCGGCTTCCACCATCACATCGATGACCGCATCGATCTGTTCTTCGGTGGCCCTCTCCTGCATAGCTACTATCATTGCTTGTTCCCTGTCTCGGGCGCGTCTGTCTCTGTCTTTGCGCCAGTGCCGTGGCCCTGCGCAACTGCCAGGGCGTTCCTCTCCGAAGCCAACTCGTCCCTTTGGAGGGCCCGCATCACGTCGATGATGCGCTCGTAGATATGCGTCAGTTCAATGTCCGGCAGCGGACCCTTGTTGGCCGCGCGCACGTTGGCGTAGATCACCTTTTCGCGCGCCGGCTCATACACCGGCAGCG
>Ga0326727_10009133_pt1 | contig 24639 bp, 19 predicted proteins | sample MB2enrmetagenome_FD_207643 | JGI IMG/M metagenome (GOLD analysis project Ga0326727, IMG submission 207643) | Lab enriched peat soil microbial communities from McLean, Ithaca, NY, United States - MB29MY | ecosystem: Environmental > Terrestrial > Soil > Wetlands > Peat | place: USA: New York... | reverse complement strand
CGCAGCACCGCCTTTTTTCAAAAGGCGGACGCTTCAGGCTGCCCTGTATTAGCGGGGCGCCCGTGATATGCCACTCAGCCTGCGGGAACGGGACTAGTTCCACGGGCCGCAATGCGTGTTTCAGGGACGTGTCTCCCCTCCTTCAGGCGAGGGGGATTTACCAAATGTGTTTGTCCTTTGGTTTAACCGGGCAGCTCCGAGAAGGGGCAGGCTTACGGGGCGGTTTCCGGGGCGCTAAGACGTGTCTCATTCAGAAAATATCGTAATCGCCAAAGGAAAAGTGCCAGTTTCGGAAGTCCATAAGGCGGCCGGCGAGAGGTCCGGGCTGATCGGCGTGCGCTTTCAGGATCAGATTGCACTCGTGGGGCAGGAACCTTTGGCCGACCCTCGTGAAGCCGTTTCTTTGGAGCGCGGCCGCTTCATAAGAAAAAGGGTTGGCAAGGGCGATGACGACCGGCGCAAGAGTTTTCAATGCGAGAAGGTGCGCCCTGGCCAGAAGGGCCGCGGCAGCAGCGCCGGCGTCAGGGGCCGTCCGGTCTACGAGGAAATCGACGATAACGGTCAGGGGCAGGCCGCCGCGCACCGCCCTTCGCAGCGCGATGAAGCCTGCGAGCCTGTCGCCCTTATCCAGGAAGCCGAACATGCGGTATCGGACACCGGGGCAGCGCAGGTATCGCCAGGCAAGGAACTCCGTTCCCCGCTCGAAGAGCACCCCACCGGAGAGCGCCCTGGCTCGGTCGAGACGACAGTCGATGGCGCTGAAGTCCTGAGGTGACTTGAATTCTATCACCTGTCCCCCAGGGCGGCCGGGGGCGCGTAAGCCGGCAAGGGGCGAGGCAGGCCGCGCCAGGAGCTCCATCCGGCCGAGGACGGTGAACCCGAGGCGCATGAAGCCGGGCAGGGAATTGTTGTTCGGCACGCCCACCGTGCCGGCGACGCCCTGTTTTTCGCATCTCTCATAAGTCAGACCGGCGAGGCGGCTGAAGATCCCCCGCCTCTGGTAATCCGGGTGGGTGGCGGTATATACGGAGACGCTGAAGTCGAGGGCGTGGGCGCCGGCAAGGAGCGTCGCGGGCATTACCAGGTAGACCCCGGCAAGGGCCTCCGGCCGCGCGCCCTCCTGCCGGGCGCAGAACGCAACGGGCCTCCCGCCGGGACGTTCGAGGAACTGCCAGTCGAAATATGGCTTGCCCGTTACGCGATGGCGCGGCCATACTGCAGCGAAAAGCCGTCTGAGCGCCTCCGCCTGGGTGTCCCATGCGAGCTCTGCGCCGGAGAGGGCGGCATCTTTGTCGCAGGCCGGCGCTCCGGCCTTAAGAGCTGTTTCCGCCATTTGTCCACTCGCGGATCGAGGTCCAGGCAAAATCGCCTAGGAGCCTGTCTATCTTCGCCTCCGTCTTCTCCCTATTCAGGCGCTGGCTCCACCGGAAGAGGCGGGTCCGCCGGTTCTCGGCAGGCAAAGGCGCCTTAAGCTCTTCCGTGTCCAGCTCGTAAGGGTGTACGTAGAAGACCCCGGCCTGCCCCACCCTGTTCAGCGATTCGAGGCCCTTACGGACGAGCCGATACGGCGCCAGGCGGAAGTAGCCCCCGCCGCCGAAGGGCACGTTCGCGCCCAGCACGCGCAGAGTAGAGACGGGCAGCTCCAGGAGCGAGCGGCCGCCCGCCAGCCCCATGGCGTGGGGGAACCGCTTGCCGCCGGGGAAGCCGTAAAGCCCCCTGCGGATCGGGAAGATGCTCGAATCGTGCTTGATCCCCGACTCCGCAAGCACGTCGAGCGCCCAGGCCGAGCGCGGCGTGATGGAAAAATATGGCGCCCGGTAGGCCTCGACAGGCCGCCCGGTGACCTCTTCAAGGAGCCTCTTAGAAAGGGCGATATCCGCGCGGAATGCTTCCCTATCGAGGTTATAGACGAGCTCGTGGCCGTACCCATGGGTTGCCACTTCGTGGCCCGCGTCCGCTATGCGGCGTACGAGGGAGGGGTAGGCTTCGGCAACGGTGCCGAGGACGAAACAGGTCGCCTTTGCGCCGAACCTCGAAAGGATATCGAGAAGGCGCATCGTGTTTTCGACAACCCGCGGGGAAGGCATCGGCCGGCCGTCCGCAGGGTAGCCCTTCGCCCGCAGCACGTCTACGGACGACTGATACCAGTCTTCAACGTCGATAGTGAGGATGTTATGCACTTAAAGGAGGAAACCCTTTATCGCACCGGCTGCCAGCGGCCGGTCTTTCCGCCTGTCATGAACCTTATCACGCCGAGGAAGGCGGCCGAGTTTATAAGGAAAAAGGAGGACGGGATGTAGAGGAGGCGGAATTCCCTGCCCCGCGCGGCCATAGCGAGGTTGAGCAGGGCGAGGGTATAGAAGACGGACTGGGCGGCCGCGGCCGCGCCGTAAAATGGGAGGTGGCGGAGCGCGAGGCTTGCGGCGAATATGCCGATGAGGAAGTAAGGGACCAGCCATCGCAGGAGCTTGTGCGAGATAAGACCCCACGCATAGCGGGGGTAGGCGAAGGGATCGAGTATCCCCCTGCAGAGGAAGAGGCCGCGCAGGTCCTTCGTTATTATCCGTAGCTTGGTGGCGAACATATCTTCTGCCCTGCTCTGATAGAGCACGGTGCGCCCCCGCGCTTCCGGCTCGAAGACGACGCGGTAGCCCTGCAGGACGGTCCTCATCGGAAGGACGAAATCGTCGCCTACGTCCGAATCGAGCGGCTTGAACAGCTTTTTCCTGATGGCGAGGAGGCCGCTCCCCATGGCGAGGTTCCCCCAATCACTTTCCCTTTTGCGCAAGGCGAACTCGTACCTCCAGTAGAGGTTTTCCCCACGGGTAACCCCCGTCTCCGCGCCCTTGACGTAGCGTATCTTGCCTGTGACGCAGCCCACCGAGCTGTCCGCGAGGGGCCTCACGATGGCCGCGAGGGCGCCTGCGTCGAGCTCGACGTCCGCGTCGCATAAGACGACGATCTCGCCGGCCGCCCGCGCGACCGCCGCGTTCTGGGCTGCGCTCTTCCCACTGTTCGCCGGCAGCCTCACGAGACGGACGCCTCTGTCCGCGAACCCGCGGACTATCTCGTCCGTGCGGTCCGTGGAGCCGTCGGAGACGACGACGATCTCCATCCGGTCGCCGGGATAAGCAAGGGTAAGGGAATTGAGGAGCTTACCCCGGATAACGGCCTCTTCATTGTACGCGGTGATGACGAGGGAAACGAACGGGAAGAAATCGTTCCCGCCCCGCTTGCGGCTGCCCGCCTTCCGCTGCGCCAGGCAGTGAACGATAAGGGGATAGCCCACGTAGACGTACAGGACCAGGCCGGCCAGGAGCCAGAAGGCGATAGGCAATATCAACTGCTTCCTCCGTCGGATTCGGTTTGTAGGCTAAAGTAGTACCAACTTAGATGTTAGGCTTAGTATAAATTACTGTAGACTTCCGATTTATAAATCGGCTATACTGCTTTCGCGCCCGGCGGGAGGCCCGGAAAGGGCGTAATACGGCGACGGAAGGCAAGGTGGTTTTATGAAAGCCGGCAGCAGCCCCGGCCATGTGTCCCGGGAAGCCGGCCCGCAGTAAGGAGGATTTAATGACACGGAAGAACGGTAAAATGAAGTTATGTCTCGCCCTTTTTTGTTGTCTTATGGTGTGCTTCGCGTGTTCCGGCGGAGGCGGCTCGTCTTCGTCCGGCTCGTCAGGCGCAACAGCAGCAACTTCAACCGGCCCTTCGCCTACTGGCGGCTCAGGCGCAAGAAGCGGCGGCGGAAGCTCGTCAGGCGGAAGCTCAGGCAGCGGATCGGGCGGCGGCGTTACTATAACGCAGTCCGGGAACCCCTATTACGGCAGCGGGGTCTACATGGGCTTTCTCGAGAATCTCCAAATAGGCCCGAGCGGACAGGTTGACGCCCGTTTCCTGTGCGAGCACACCGGAGCAGTGGTGCGTCTTTCTCTCCAGTACCAGAACGAGTCTCCCGGGTATATGGGCGGAACAGGCGGCACGATCCAGTGGCAGCTCTGTAACGATGACGGCACCACAAACCACTATCCGAACCTGAACAGCGTCCTTTGGACAGGGACGGATACGACGGCATCGTATTCAGCCAAGGGGAGCATCATAGCAACCTTCACCCTCCCTTCCATTTCGTTTACTGCCGGGACGATCTACCATATCGTGCTTACGAACACCGACCCGAACCCGACTACGAACTACGTGAGTCTCGATTTGGAGGCGCACAACCCGACGACTTTCGCACAACCCTTCGACCCCTCGTACATCCTTACCGCGATGTATGGCGGGAACGGCTCGTGGTCGCCCCCCGGAGACCAGGGTGTCCCCGATTACAACGTCTGGTACGCCGACGGTTACATACAGGGCACCGGGTATTGTGACACTAACGGCATCTCTTCCCCGGCCGTAGAGACTTTTACGGTGTCAGGCGGCGATAAGACCGTGACTGCCCTGAACGCGGGCGGTACGGGACTCAGTTTCACGCTGGCGCAAGGCAGTACGGTGATCGCGTCGGGCTCGCTGGGCGCAGGGCCGCTTCCGGCCTGGGGGACTTACGTCTTCCCTTCCCCGATCACGTTGGTGAACGGCACGACTTATACGCTCACGGTAAACGGCACGCTCAATCGCGCCCTGCAGAAGGCCTCGACTGCTTCAAATTACATCGTCCCCGCGTTTATGGACGGTTATCTCTCTTCGGCAGCGAGTCCGGAGTATACCCTGGGGAGTAGCTACGATATGGAGTTCTACTTCTCCCTTCAATGAGGGAGACTTACCCCGTGCGGCCCACAAGCTCCTGCTGCCAGGCAGCGGGCTATCTGCTCCATGTCCTTTTCGCTCAGGCCCTGGTGGACTGGCAGCAGGAGCACGTGGGTCTTCAGGAAGCGCGCCTCGGGAAACCGGCCCCAGTCGATGTTCCTCGGGAAGCCGTGCCACCATATAGCGCTTTCTACGCCGAGGGCCAGCGTGGACCTGTAGAGCCTCTCCCTGTCGTTGCATACCAGGGGGAACCCCATGGGGCAGACATCGGGGGGCAACGTCGTGTAGAGGGGCCTGAAGTCGGGCCGGTCGGGGAGGCATGACGCGAGGTGCATGTAATTGCGCCGGCGAAGGCGCACGACCTCGCCCTCATCGACTCTCCTCAGGAGGCGCTCGGAGAGGCCGGAAATCCCCCTGTCGCGGAAATCCTCGCTGAAGTGCATCCAGTCGGGCACGTCGGGGAGGGTCTCCGGGTCCGCGCCGTCCGGCAGCGACGCAAGCTCCTTCGCCACGCGCCTGCCGTGGAGTGAAAGGTAGAGGGGATGGAGGCTGTCGCTTAAGGAAAGCCTCCTGAGGAAGGCGGAGGCGGAAAGGGAGAGGGCGCCCCTCGCCGTCCGCAGGAGCGGCACGTGCCTCTTCTGCCAGGAAGGGTTGCGCAGGCGCGGGTTGTTTATCACAAGCGCGCCGCCGTCCGGCAGCGGCAGGCCCTTCGGCAGGCTGAAGACCGCGGCGTCCCCGAAGCTCCCCAGCTTCCTGCCCCTGATGCCGCTGAAAAGGGCAAGGGCGCAGTCCTCGATAAGAAAGAGGTCGTTGCGCTCGCACAGCGCCCTGATCTCATAGACCGGCTGGGGAAATCCGAAGTAGTGCGTCACGTGGACCGCCCTTGTCCTCTCCGATACGAGCCTCCCCATGTCCTCGATGTCCGCTTGCGCTCCGTAGTCCACCCGGTAGGGGACTATCCTTGCGCCCCCGTCGGTGTAAGGCTCCGTCTCCGCGCCGCAGTTGTAAGACGGCACGAGCACCTCGGCGCCGGCCAGGTCCATGATGTCGCAGAGGCGGCGGAGCGCGGTCCTGCCCCTGTAGGTGAAATGGACCTCGCTTCCCGGGAACCACGATGCCGCCCACCCCGTCCCGCGCCCTTTTCCGTAAAGACCGCCTATATGGAAGGTAGGCCGCATCTCGCAGAAGGCCGTCGCTGTCGCGCGCGTCACGGCGTGCCCTCCTTCGGGCCTTTCGCGCCGTCGCCCGCGTCTTCTTCAGCGCCGTAGGGACGGAAAGGGTGGCGGTTGTGGTAATAACGGGCAAAGGCGTGGTAGATCATGCCCAGGGGGTTTTTCGGGAAGATGAAGACGTTGTATTTCAGCTCCCGCGCCGTAGACCAATCCTTCTTCCATCTGTCGCGCCCCTCGCCGAAGTCCCAGGTGTCGAACCGTCTCTCCGCGAAGACCTGCTCGAGCATCTTCTTCGTGACGACCATCCCCGCACCCATGCCCCTGAAGCGCTCGTCCATGCCTATCTCAAGGGCGTGGATGGCGCCGAAGGCGCCCAGGCAGTACATGAAGGACATATCGTCGCCGTTGCCCGCGAGAAGCATGTAGCGGAGCCATCCGGCCTCGAGCCCCTTCGCCGCAAGGGTCTTGTAGAACGTGCGTGCCTCCTCGTTCTGCATGATCGCGGAGCCTTCGCGCCCCTTCCATCCGTTCGACTGGAGGAGGAAGCCGCGGTCCAGATAGGCGTCGAGGTCTTCCGGGCAGGAGGGCTGGAAGACCTTGAGGGCGCCGTTGGTTGCCGATTTCCTCTCTGCCGCCCGCATATTCTTCTTGAACTTCGACTCCCGGCCGTTGAAAAAGGCTTCGAAGGGCGCGTCGATCCGGACCGTCCAGTTTTCAGAGACGGGGCGCGCAAGGTAGAGCAAGCGCGCGCTCTCTGCCGCCTCCCTCATTTGCTTCATGAGAATAGCATCCCGGCCGACCTTCTCCAGGACGATCATGCTCCGGCCCGTCGCCTCGAAGGCCCGCCGGAAGAGCACGCCGAGAAGCGCAGGCGTCGGGTCGTCCGCAAGCACGTCGAAAAGACCGGAGCAGCGGTTCGTCATCGAAGAGACTACCTTGAGGGCGAGGCTTTTCCTCGTGTAGCTCCGTCTCATCAAGGGGAGCACGGCCGTAAGCCTTCGCCCTGACCGCGCGGCAAGGACCAGCATGTCGCCGGGGCGGGTAAAGGCGCCGCTCCAGGAGGCGTACCAGAGGTGCGAATGAAGGACGTCCCGGTTTTCGCTCCTGCCGAGCAGGCCGTCCCACTCTGTCTTCATCCGTTCCAGGTCGTGCGGGTCGGTGACGATATCAATTTGCATTGCCCGCTGCCTCCATGCGACCCCCTTCGAAGTCGAGCTCGACCTTTGCGCCTTCCGCCCTTTCTTTCCACGCTTTCATAACCTGCCTCACCGAGCCGATGAGCGCGCCTTCTTCCTGCGCCCACCGGATGATGCCCTCGTACATCTCCCCAAGGGCGCGGAAACGCGGCTCCGAGAACCGGTCGAGGTGCCAGGAGATCGTGGCTGCGCCGCCCGTCTCCGCCACCGATGAGAGCAAGCCGGGGACGTCCCTGCCGTCGTCGTCCTTGCCTCCCTTTTGGCCGACTGCGCAGTCCTGGACGTTGAGTGGCACCTCCCACATGTCGATCTCCCGGTGCTGCGAAAGGCTGAAAGGCCTGAAAGGAAGGCAGCACGACGCCCTGAACCCTGCAAGCCTGTTGTACCCGTGGGTGGAGTCGTAGGTGAAGCCCGCGGCCTCCTGGGCGATCCACGTGGCGTCGTTCTCGAAGCAAAGGTAGTGCTGCCGGACGGACCGCACAGGCAGATCGAGGGCAGTCTCTAGGGCCGCTTTCTGCGCCCCCAGCATAACGGGGTCCGAATGGCTCTCGAAGCTGCCGTGGAGGCCGATCTCCCAGCCGTATCTGCCGATCGTGCCCAATACATCTAGGAGGCGCGTCCACTCTCCTGCGTACACGATTTTGTCCCCCGGAGAATAGGGGTCGTCGAGGGGGTGGGCAGACTTGAGGCGCGGGGAGAAGACGAAGAACGTCGATCTCACGTCGCAGCGCTCCTCGATGCGGCAGGCCGCTTCCAGCCCGCGCTCCATCCGCGTAAGCCACGGCGGAAAGCCGAGGGCGAAGCGGAGCGGCAGGGCGACGGCCTTCCGCAAGGCTGCTGCCGACATGCGCGCCTTCCCGCCGGCCGTCTTCTCGGCCGCTGCCCTGGCGATGCTGTTTCGCACCGCGCTCAGGCCGGCGCTTGTGACGCTGTCGATGTCGTGGGAGAGGGCGAGGGCGAACCGCTTACCCCCCGGCCAGCCAGCGGCTAACCGGGGCGCCCCGTCCTTCCGGGCTATGCGCTCTTTGAGGAGCCGGATGTAAGTATCGACGAGGGGCAAACCCGCGACGCCGTACGTGCAGAGGAAGGACGACCGCTCGTCGGGCCTGCCCAGGTCGTCCCGGAGGACGCTCCCGTATTCCTCCCGGCCCGAGGCGAGGTGGAAGACTGCCGAGACGATATCGAAGCCGAGCTCCCTGTCGGCGGCGACGAACTCCGGCTCGTCCCTGCCGCACAGTATGTGCATGTCGCCGATGCGCTTGATCCTCGCCGGCCCACGCACGGGCCTGCGGGGGATGAAGAGGTCGCAGTCCCGGTGCGCCCCTTCCGCCTGCCTGCCGTAGCGTATGCTGAAGCAGGCGCCGGGCGGGTCGCGCCGCCCCCCGCGCCTGTCCGTGATGACCCCCTGCATCCCCAGCGCCCTCGCGATGAGCGACCAGGCGTAGACGACGCTTGCAAGCTCCCGGGGCGGCGTATCGCCGTCGATATGGATGAAAAGATGCATTGTCACGACCCCCGCACGCGCGCGACGAATCGGTTGAGAGAAATGAGGGTATCGATGGCCCTGCCCCACCTGATCTCGTAATGGCTCGTCAGCCTGCCCCCGAACCGCCTGTGGAACGCCTCGAGCCTCGGGAGCATCGTCCCCTCAAGGTCCATCTCCTTTATGCCGGCCTCCTCCGAGGCAAACCGCATCATCTCCCACTTGCACAGGGGGGATGCGCCCGTATAGGTCCGCTCGTCGGTAAACCCCTGGAGTATCGAATAGACCCTCCGGTCGTCCCAGACCGCGTATGCCCCGGACAGCTCCCGCCCTTCCCCGTCTACGCAGAGGAAGGATTTGCACTGGTTCCTGCTCGAAAGCGCTGCGAAGTAAGGCTCGGCCGCCTCGCTCCTGAAGCGGCCGCCCTGCCTTTCGTAGCTCTTGTTGACCACATCCATTATTTTTTCGAAGGGGACATCGGTAACGACGTGGACGCCCGCGGCCTTCGCTTTCTTTATCTCCCGCCGCCATTCGCCGTCGATCCCCGCCCAGACCCTCTCGAGGTCGGAGATGTCGAGGACGTAGGTGTACCACGGCCGGACCGTATAGCTCCCCCAGAGGAAAGGGAGCATGCACTCTATGCCGGGGGAGAAAAGCGAGACGCCCCAGGCGTACTGTGCGGGCAGGAAGCGGGCAAAAGAAGCGGCAGCCTCCTGCTGGACGGAGACCTGGTGCACCGTGCTCCCCTCGGCTTTTTTCACGACCAGCCCTGCGTAGGCGGAGAGGTAAGGTGCCGCGACCATCGGTCTGCCGAGGAGTCTCTTGCGGGAGGCGACGTAGCCCGCTATCAGGTTTCCCGACTTGTACGCGCCCCAGAGGTCGAACGGCCTGCCCGAGGCCTTCAGCCAGTAAGACTTGTGGAAGAGCGTGCCGTTTGCCGATGCTGCGATGAATTTGTCCCAGGCCGCGTAGTCCGCCTCGCCGATCGGCGCTATCTCTATCTTCATGATGGGTACCCCCTTGCGGCTTTCCGGCCGCCGAGCGTGTTTTTGACAAGGGACAACATGTCTTGGAGCACCCCGCCCGCGCGCCTTGCGTCTATCTCACCCGTCAGAAGCAGGGCGAGAAGGTAGGACGCGGCCCCGGCCGGGAGGCAGAGAGCCAGATCGAGCCAGGCGGACGCAAAAGCGTCCCTCATTGCATAGATGAGCATACCCATGAAGAGCGCGCTCCCTACCATGCGGAGGCAGGGACGGAAGCCGAAGCCTGTAGAAGCCGAGGCCCGTGCGACGGCCGATACCATGACGAAAAGGAGGAGATAGCCGGCGACCTTCGACCATGCGGCCGCCATGTAGCCGAAGCGGGGGAGGAGCAGGACGTTCATCAGGATGTTGGCGGCCGCGGCGATGCCGAAGAGCATAAGGGGCGTCGTCGTCCGCTTCTCGAAGAAAAATAGCCTGCTCAATATCTGGGCGTAGCCGCAGAAGAGGACGCCGAGGGCGACGTAGCCTACGACAGGCCAGCCTTCTACGTACGCCCCCGTCGAGAGGATGCGGATCAGGTGCCGCCCGAGCACTCCAAGCCCGACTACCGCGGGGATGGCGAGGATCGAATAGTACCTAAGGATGTGGCCTATGTAAGGGCGCGCCTTCGCGGCCCCCTGCTCCTCCCAGAGCCTCATGGCGATTGGGTCCGCGGCCCCGATGAGGACCGTCGTGATCAGCTCGACCCCCTGGTTGCCTATCGTATAGGCGATGCTGTAAACGGCGAGGGCGTACGGCCCGGCGTACCAGGCGATCAGGTAGCGGTCGGAGAGCACGAGAGAGGAGGCGAGGGTCGCAACAGCGACGCCGGGGGCGCTGTAGAGGAGCAGCTCCTTCAGTATGGCGGGCGAGATCGAGCGCCGGCCGAGGAGCGCCTTCACCCTCACCCTCTTCGCGTAGAGCAGGACCAGGAGGACCAGAAGATGGGGCGCTACGACGCCCGAGAAGAAGCCCGCCATGCCCAGATGCATCGCCTTGGCGAGAAAAATGCCGAGGGCCGGGCCGAAGAGGATCCTGAAAAGGACCATGCATGAATAGATCTTCGGGCGGTCGTCGATCCGGTAGAACTGCTCCACGGCAGCGACGAACGGGATGACCAGCGCCCCGAGGATCGCGACGGTCAAAAGGAAGGCCAGGCGGCCGTCTATGCTTCCGAAGACGACCGGCATAAGGAGTGGAAGTACGAGGCCCAGAAAGCATATGAAGAGGCACTCCGTGAAGAAGACGGTGGAGGCGAACTCCTCGAACATGCCCTTCGCCCTGTAGTAGGGCGCGAACCGGATAATCGAGAACTGGAGCCAGAGAGACGTGAACAGGGTGAGCTGCGAGTAAACGGCGAAGGCCAGGACGTACCTCCCGTAGTCCTCGGGGGGAAAGAGTTTCGTGGCGAGGGCGGCAGAGAGGAGGCCCATGACGCCCTGGACCGCGATCACGGGGAAATAGAAGCGGAGGTCGGAGATGGTCTTCCGCGTCGCCGATTTGCGCATGGTCTCGATCCGTTCCATGGTTGATTGAAGCGCGGAGGTTAGAAGTCGGCAGGGTTTAAGCCGACATGCCCATCCTGTCCAGCCAGCTCGAGAGGACGAGCAAAGACCAGTACCGGGTGTGCTTCTCTCCCGACCGGAAGCGCCCCATAACGCCGGCGATCTCCTTGCCGTCGAGCCCCAGCAGGTCGGGCCTGATCTCCCCCATGCGGAAACCGTTGCGGAGCCACCTCCCCAGGGGCAGCTCGAACCCCGATTTCGGCCTGGCGGCCGTCTCGAAAACCAGCGGGTGGCTGACCGCATCGACGAGGAGCTGCTTGTACCTCCCGTCGCCGAGCCGCAGGTCTATCGGAAGGCTGCTGACCAGCTCGACGAGGCGGTAGTCGAGGAAGGGGACGCGCAGCTCCAAGGAGTTTGCCATGCTCATCTGGTCCGCGTCGCACAGGAGGGTGTTCCGCATGTAGTTGTCGAGGTCGAGCTTCGACAGGGCGCCGAGGGCGCTCGCCGCAGGCGTGTATTTTATGAAACGCGCAGGGAAGGGCCTTTTTCCGCCGCGCAGCCGGTTTATCTCACCGTGGCTGAAGACCGAGTGCCATGCGAGGTAGGCGGCCGCCTCCCGGCTGCCTGTCCCATAAAGGTCGAGGAGCTTCCTTGCCCTGGCGGCCGCCGGCGCGAGGCGGTCCTTCAGGGGCGGAAGGCCTGACATGCCCAGGAAAAGGGAGAGGAGCGGATGGAGCGGCCGGACCTTCGAGAGCGCCAGGAGGCTCTCGAAGTGGCGATGGAAGCGGTAGCCGAAAAAAAGCTCGTCCGAACCGAGGCCCGAAATGGCGACCTTGATGCCGCTTTGGGCGATCGCCCTCGATACGATGTATGTCTGAGCGCCGTCGATGGAAGGCTGGTCCATCGACTCGACCGCCTTAGGCAGCAGGTCCATGGCGTCCCTCATGCTCACGGGTATCCGCGTGTGCCTCGTCCCGAAATGGTCAGCCGCTTTCCGCGCCCACCGGTCTTCGCTGAAGGCGGGGTGCTCGTCGAAGACGACGGTGAAGCTGGAGAGGTCTTCGAAGCCCTGCCGCCGCAAAAGGGCGAGGATGGTGGTAGAATCGACCCCGCCCGACAGGAGCACGCCGACAGGCGCGTCGGAGACCATGCAGAGCCTCACCGAATCGGTGAGGAGCCCGACCATCTTCCCGACGCGCTCCGCGGGTTCCTCCCGGTCTTCCGCGACTGTGCCTAGGGACCAGTATGTGCGCGCCTCCATTTGGTCCCTTTGGACCTTGAGGAGACGGCCCGCTTCGAGGGAGCGCACGTTCCGCACGATGGTGTAGGGCTGGCAGAGGCTCCCGAAGGATAAGTAGGAATCGAGGCCGTCGCCGTCCACCTTCCGCTCTACGACCCCCGACGCGAGGAGGGACCGCACCTCGGAGGCGAAGAGGAACCTGCCGGGCCGGGCCGTGTAGTAGAGCGGTTTTTCCCCGAGCCTGTCCCTTGCGAGCCACAGGCACGATTTGTCCCTGTCCCAGATGGCGAAGGCGAACATCCCCGTGAAGCGGCCGATTGAGGCCGCGCCCCACTTATGCCAGGCGGCCAGGATGACCTCCGTGTCCGTCCGGGTCGAAAAGACGTAGCCGTGGGCCTCCAGCTCGCGCTTCACGGCGCGGAAGTTGTAGATCTCCCCGTTGAAGGTGATCCAGAGCCTGCCGCCGGCGTAGCTCATGGGCTGGTGGCCGGCGGACGTGAGGTCGAGGATCGAGAGGCGCTTATGGCCGAGCCAGAGGGCGCCCCAGGGTATCTCTTCGCCGTGCTCCCCCGTGTCGTCGGGTCCCCGGTGGGAGAGGGCGGAGAGCATCGAGCCGCTGTCGATGCCTTCAGGGTCGCCTATGAAGCCGCAGATGCCGCACATCGCTTATACCGCGCCTTCCCTCATCCTGCCGACTACGAAAGGCAGGCTCATGGCGAGCCACATCGGCCTGACGTTGTTGATATCGCCCGAGACGGAGGAGTCGATGAGGCCGATCGCGAGGAAGGCCAGCGCCATCAGCATCTCTTTCCTCAGCGACGGCCGGGCGAAGACGGCGTCGTGGAATATCTTGTAAAGCGTGTAAACTTGCAGGACCAGGATCGAGACGGCGGCAAAGATGCCCAGCTCACAGAATATCTCCACGAGCAGGACGTGGGGGTAGTCATAGATAGCCGGGTTGGGCGTGAAAAAGCGGAACGCCCCGATGCCGACGCCGAAAAATGGATGGGCCGCAGCAGCGTTGAGTCCCAGGTTAAGCAGGTGCTGCCTGCTCTCGTAGAGGACGCTGGGGGACAGGTTGACGAGTGTCGAGAGATAGTCCAGGGAGAAATCGGGGATCGGCAGCATGCTCAGGATTATGAACGCCCCGAGGGCGAGGAGCAGGAAGTCGAGGATGAGCTGCGGGTAAAAGCAGATGGCGAGGATGGCGATGACGATCACCCCGACGAGGGACCGCCGGACGCCGGAGCCTACAAGTCCGTAGAAAAGGACGGGGAAGAGCGCGTAGAAAGGCAGCCGGTGCAGAAAGGACGTCCGGGGCAGGCCGAGGAAGAGCACGACGGCTATCCCGATGGAGGCGTAGTAACCGAGATGGAGCACGAGTCCACCGGGGGAGCTCATCCGCTCGGCGGTCTGGGGGTCGAGAATGGCGCTGACGACCTCCAGGGAGCCGGCTATCAGAAGGACGTAGAAGAACCGGCGGAACCTTGCAGGCGTATTGAGGGCGACGAACGGGGCGAGGATGGCGAGGCCGCTCAGGATGAAGAAGCGGCCTGCCTTGTCCAGCCCCCCGGTGAAGTCGACCGTGTAGGCGAGGCTTATGGGTATCATGAGGGCCAGGGGTAGATAGAGGACGAAGACTTTAGGCAGGGAGAAGCGCTCTTTTTTCTTGGCCATGTCGAGGATGCACGCGAGGGCGACGACCGCGGCGAAGACGAGCGTCAGGTCGGGCACGTCCAGGGCGGCGAGGGCAGGATGCGTCTTTACGCCGCTGATTACGGGGAAGAGGCCCAGGCCGACCTCCGGGTATCGGAGGAGCAAATAAGTGCTGACAAGGCCGACAGGGAAGAGGACGAGCACGTACAGGTCGAAGCCCGAACCGAGCAGGGCCTGCATCAACAGGAGGAGGACGGAGAGGGCGATGGCGGGAAGCCAGGCCGGATGGTGCAGCGGAGCGGTCAATACGTTCCTTGCGGTTTCCCCGAAGGCTGCGTTCTTTATTGAGGCCAAAGTCTTCCCTCCTTTCGTGCCTGCTGCGGCATGTCGTGATAAGAAGCAAGGCTGACGCTCGAAAAAAGCGCCTCCTTGAAGGCTTCCGACGTCAGGATTCTCCGCTCCGCGTCCCTTTCGCCTACGTACCTCGATATGCGGCGCAGCTCGTCGTCCCCATAGCCGGGGTGGACGACGAGCTCGCTAAAGCCCGGCCGGACCTGGGCGAGGAGGCTTATCCAGACGGGCAGGGAGGGGCCGTCCCCGTTTGTGCCCGCCAGGGCGATGGACCAGTCGGTAAGGGCGAGCCCTGCCTTGCGCGCCTTCTGCCGGAGCCGGAAGTTCCAGACCCGGACGCCCAGGCGATGCGGATGGCGCATGTAATAGCGAAGCCCCGTGGCAAAACGGCCGCGTCTTGCCCCGGCCAGGCAATACCTGTGGACCCTGGCGCGACCCACGCCGCTGTGGAGACATGCCTCAAGGAAGATGGGATAGAAGCGGGGCAGCCGGTGCTTTGCCATATGGCAGTCCACGTGGGTGAAGCTCTCCCCTGCCAGCTCCCTGCACCTGTCGATCTGGGCGAAGAGCTCCGCCCTCAATTCCGCGAGATCGACGCGTCCGGACGCGAGCTTCCAATCGAACTCCCTGTACCAGAAGGCGCCTTCCGCGTTGAGCAGGCTGCGCACCTTTTCCTTCGGCAGCACCGGGTCTCCGACGACGGGGTTGAGGTGGCACCCGACGCTGAGCCACGGGTATGCCTTTACGAGCCGGGGCAGCTCTTCCGCGCGGGGAAAATTGACGTTGACGCTCACGCTCTTCACGGTGCCGAACCGGACGCACTCCTCTATCGCCCTGTTGGTCCCGGCGGTCAGGCCGTACCCGTCCGCGTTGATGATCAGTTGCGGCTTTTCCACGACAGCAGCCTCGAATAAAAGGCGATCATCTTTTGCGCTTCCCTCTCCCAGACGTAGCTGTCCCTTGCGGCTGCCCTTAACCGCTCGCCGATCGGCTCCCCCCTGTCGATCCTTTCGAGCAGGCGGAGTATCGAATCGGCGTAGTCACCCGGCTCGCCGCCCGCAATCACGCTCATGTCCCCCCTGAGGTGCCGGTCCCGGCCCGCAAGGTCGCTCAGCACGGGCATCGCCGAGGCGACAACTGCGCAGCCTGCGGCCATGTACTCGAAGACCTTCACGGGCAGCGCAGCCCTGAGGTTCGCCGTAGGGAAGGGGTGGACGTCGAGGCCGATACGGGCGCTGCCGAGGCGGAGGGGCACGAGGTCGTATGGCATCACCCCTTCGATGGCGCAGCCCGGGATGTCCAGGGCCTTCAACTGCTCTACCGTGTGGCTGTGGGCGCCTGTCACAAGCGCCTTGAAAGACGGCCTCTCCCGGTGGACGATGGCGAGGGTTTCCGCGAGGAAGCGGGCGCGGGCTGCCGAGAGCGTCCCCAGGTGGACGAGGTCGTAGGGCCTAGCCTCCGGCGGTTGCGATGACCGCAGGGCGCGGTCGTAAAAGCGGTGCGACGGGAAGTTGTAAAGGGCCTCGCGATACCGGTTCTTGAAGCGGACCGCAAGGCGGGGGGTCACTGCGATTACCGCATCAACCGACCTGGCGAGGCCCTTCTCGACGAGATCGACGGCCCGCGGCATCAGCGCGCGGCAGAAGCCGGGCAGGTAATCGCGTATGCGCACAAGCTCCGGGAAGTCCTCGTGCACGTCGTAGATGATCCTCGCCCCGGGGTGCCTGAGCCGCAGCCACGGGACGATCTGGAGGAGCTCCGGGTCGTGGAGGTGGATGATGTCCGCGGAAATGGGCGCAGCCAGTGCCCCGCATCGCCAGGGCTGCCTGAGGAAGCGCTCAAGGCGGGCCCTCGCCTTCGGCGGGCTGACGACCGTTATGCCGTCGTCGGCCGCGCCCTCGTAAGAATGGGCGCCGATGATCGTCACGGAGGCGCCGGCTGCTGCGAGGCTCAGGGCTTCCTTGTCGCGTATCCTATGGTCCGTGGCCTCGTGGCTGCTCGTCACAATGAGGACCTTTATACCCGATAGAAGATTAGAGGTCATGGAAGCCTATCAGGCGCGCTTGGCTCTGCTTGAGGAGCACGGCGAACTCGCTCGATAGAAGGACGTACGTCTCCGTCTGCCTCGGATCGACGTAGCTCGCCCATTGCATCAGCGTCTCGTCCGGGAAAGCGGGGTGGCAGTAGACCTCGCTCGTGCCGCCCGGAAGGTCGGAGAGCGCGGCGTGCCAGAACCCGATACGGTCCTTGCCGTCGCCCGACGGCGGGGGCGAGAGCAGCCGGTCCGCCATCCGCATCCCTTTCTTTCTCGCCATGGCCATCAGGAACCGGGAGTAGAGATGGACTGCCCCCATTTTGGGCCGGGCCGCATAGAACCCGACCGCGCCGGCCCCCGTAAGCCGGGGCCGGCCGCAGACGTAATGGCGGTGGCACCTCATTCGCCCGATGCTCTTCTCCTTCGCCAGGCGGAGAAATACGGAAAAATAGCGGGGCAGGAGGTGGAGGTTCTGGTGGCTATCGAGGTGCGTGACGGCTATGCCCGTTGCCTGGACCGCCTCTACCTGCGCTAGGAGCTCCCTGAAGAGCTCGTTCTCGTCGATCAGGCCGCAGACGAGCCGGCGGGGGAAGTCCTTATACCAGAAAAGGCCTTCCCTGTTGAGCAGTGTCGGCACGGAGGCGCAGGGCGACATGGAACGGCCGACCACGGGGTTGAGGTGGACGCCCACCGATATCTGCGGGAACTGGCGGTGGAACTCGAAAAGCTCCATGAAGGCGGGAAAATTGGGCGTCACGCTGATGCTCGATATGGAGCCTGCCCCGGCCACGAGACGGATCGCCCGGTTGATGCCGCGGGAAAAGCCGAACCCGTCGGCGTTGATTATCAGCCTCGGCTGCGGCATGGCAGGCTTCTTCGATCCGTTCTGTTTCATATATACGCGCGGAGCTTCGACGAAAAAGGCCTCGCCATGCGCAGGATAGGGTTTATCATGATGACGAACGGGACGGGGTCTTCCCTGAAACCCATGTGCCGCTTCCAGGCCGAGAGGCGGGGGTCGTCCGACGACGTCCCCAAAAGCACGTAGGAGCAGCCGAACTCCTCGAGGAGCGCTTTCGTGGCGGTAAAGATGAGCGCCTCGTTCGGATAGCTCCTTAGATGGCGCGAATCGGTCATGAAGTGGGCGACGCTCGCGGCCCTGGCGACCCCGTCGCCCTCCGGCACGCCGTCGTGGAGCATCACGTGGACGTAGCCCGTAAGCTCTCCATCGACGAAGCAGCCCCAGGCGAGGACATCGGAAAACCGCGACGAGACGCGGCACTGCCTGTCCCACCACCTGCCGCTGCTCAAGCCGCTGCTCCTCCTTCCCTGCCGCTTGAGGGCGGACCTGTTGATATCGAGGCCGCGCGTCCGCATCTGCTCCCAATCGACCCTTTTTACCTCGCAGTTCTCAAGGCCGCGCCGGGTCTGGTTGCGCTTGCTCGAATGGAGGCTCTTCAGGTCGTATGCGCCCCTGTAAGCCTTCAGAAAGGTCACCACCCGGCTGCCCTCCCTGCACGGGTACGCAACCCCCAGGGCGCCCTCCCACAACATCCGCGCCGCTTTCTTCGCGTCCACGCCGTCGTACATGACGAATCGCGGAAGGGAGGCATAGAAAAACGGGCGGAAAGGGCCGAAGGGGACATCCCCCACCCATTTGAGCCTCTTTTCGAGGGCGGTCAAAAAGAGGCAGTACCCTTCGAGCGTCATGGAAAGACCCCCTGGCTTTGCGTGGCGCGGGCGCGGTCGGCCATTGCGCCTGCCTGTGCGGCCCCCGTCAGCCAGGAGAAGATAAGAGGTATCTTGCCGTTCGGGCGCCGGGCGGGCCTGTCGGCGAACCGGATGCTGATAGCAGCGCCCCGGCCCATGATCTTCTGCAGTTCCCTCCTGACGTCGTCCGCCTCTCCGGCGGCGTGCCCGTTTTTCGGCACCACGAGTATCTCGACCGCGTCTTTTGCCTGCTGGATAAACTGGCAGGAGCCGAAGGACGTCTTGTCCCTCGCGAGGGGGCTTATGATGCGGGGCGACAGTATCCTCCCGTCGGGGGCGATCAGGTAGTCGCCCTCCCGCGTGATCGTGGGATGGACAAGCGGGAAGGGCCTGCCGCAGGGGCACGCCTGCTCCGCGCGCCACATGCCCTTGTCCCCTATGCGGTAGCGTATGAGCGGCATCGCCGTGTTCGTGAAGCCCGTCCAGACGAGATAACCCTCCTCGCCCGGAGGCACGGGGTCCCCGCGCCCGTCGAGGACCTCCAGTATGGCGTAATCGCTTATCATGTGATATCCGCCCCGCTCGCACTCCTGGATCAGCCCCACCCATTCCGTCATGCCGTAGGAATCGTAGACAGGGCACGAGAGGGCGGATGCCAGCCTGCGGCGGCCAGCGGGCTCCAGGGGCTCCCCGTCCGTGAAGACCGCCCTCATGCCTATCTTCCCCCTGTCTTCCTCGATGAAGGTGGCGAGGATCGAAAGGACGCTGGGGAAGCCCTCGACGACCAGGCCCGGATGGGAAGCAAAAAAATCGACGTAGTGCGCCCTGTTGCCTGCCGAGACGTGGTAGATGCTCAGAAGTATCTGTTTTTCCAGGTAGTTATAAGCCCAGAACGGAGGGCGCGTGCGGTCCATGGGCGCGACCCTGCTCCCGAAGAGGCTTATGCGCCATTCCCGCAGACCTACGCCCGCCCATGCCTTCTGCCGCGCCCTGAACGCCCAGTTCAGGATGTACGCCTCGCGGTCGTAGACGACGGTCAGCCCCGCGCCCGTCGTGCCGCTCGTGAATACCCTTACGAGACCCGGCCCCGCGTCCCGCGAGACGAAGTCGGCCCAGGAGTCACGGACGGTCTCCCGGTCGAGGACGGGCAAAAGGGGCAGGTCGGCCGCCGTCTTTATGTCGGACGGCAGGAGTCGCTTCGAGGCAAAAGCGCGCCTGTAGTAAGGGACATGGTTATAGGCGTGCGACAGGAGGCGGCGCAGCGACGCGTCCCGGTACTTCTCCAGGTCCGCAGCCGTCCATTTCTCTCTTTCGAGGAGGTCCTCGAGGCATTGGCGGAAGGGCCTGCCGTGCCTCATGCGCGCCAGCACGAGCCCCCTTGCCGAAGCGAGCACGTTCTTCACGGGGTAGGGGGCGAGGTCGTAGAGCGGCTGAAATCCGGGGAGCCTCGTCCGTATCCAGCCCTCAAGACGCGTCACCGACATCTCGATGTGCGCCCCTGCTTTCCCGTCGATGCGACGGCTTCGATCTCCGCCGTCCGGCTCCGCCGCCTGACGACCGTTTTTCTGATGAGCCTGCCCGCCTGGAACGCAGATGCCGCGAGCAGCACGCCCAGGGCGCAGCAGGGCCAGAAGTAGTTATGGTAGACGAAGCTCGCAAAGATAGAGAGGTGCTTCCACTTGAGCCGCTCGATATTTCTGCCGTGCAGAAGGTCGATAAGGGAGGCGCGGACGAGCCGGACGGTCGAGGCGTCCCGGTAGGCGCGCTCGCCCGCAGGCAGCCCCCGCTCCCGGTAGAGGCCCGCGGCTGCGTCAGCTTCCTTGCCGTGCAGGAGGCGGAAGACGGCCCCCCGCTTGTCGTAGAACGGGATGATGCCGAGGTAGACGGGCTTCTCCCGGTCGAAGCCGACGACCGCCGCCACGCTCAGGAATTCCTCCGAGTCCCTGTAAGTGAGCAGAAAATTGCCCAGGCCGAATATGCTCAAGGCCCCGCCGTGCTGCCTGGCGCCTTTCATGTTGTGGCTGCCGTCGATGATGACGACCTTTGCGCCCATGTCGATGTAGCGCAGCGCCGTGCGGTCCTCGTAATCCGTCACGTAGAAGGAAGGGCCCGGGTCGTGGGCATAGAGTATCACCGTGCGGGAGCGCGCCAGTGCCCGGACCTGCGCCTTGTGGTCCCGTGCCCGCGCCGTGTTGACGCCTGCGCAGTCGAAGTCGAGCGCCTCGGTGAGAGCATAAACGGCATACTTCGAGCCGTTCCGCGCAAGGTCGAGGTAGGGCGCCCGGAGCGTGCCGAAAGGCTGGACCCTCCGCAACGACAGCTGCCTTGCGCCCTCGGCCAGCCCTTGCGCCCCTGCGTCGCAGGCGTGGTTGTTCGATACGATGGCCCCGGCTACGCCGCTTGCAGCCAGGAAATCGACGGAAAAGATGTCGGATGCGGGCGGCAGGAACTCGAAGTTGACGATTATATCGCCTTTCCGGTGGAGGTAGGCGAGCAAGGCCTTGAGGTCGTGCCTGCTTTGTCCGTCCATGGCCTCGTACTGCTTCCTGGTCAGGCCGTAGTCTCCCAGGAAGGCGATATAGGTGGTCGGGCGGCCGCTTTTCGGATCGCGGCTGTCGAGGATGACGTGCTCCCGCACGTCCGGGGCATGGGGGGCCGGAAGGGCGCTGAAGGCGGGCACCGCCAGGAAAAATGCAAATATGAAGGCTGCAATCGGTCGCATGGGAAAGACAGGCCGCGCCATCAGGCGACCCCGGCCTCGAGGCCCTGCGCACCCGCGGCCGCGTCGCCGAGGAGGTCCTTGAACGTCCCGACGACGTAGGATATCTCTTCTTCCCTCAGGTTGTTATGGAAAGGCAGGGCGACTGTCCTTTGGGATACGCTCTCCGTAACGGGGAAATCGCCTTCCCGGTAGCCGAAGGTCTTTTTGTAGAAGGGCTGCAGGTGGATGGGGGGGAAATAGTTGCTGCAGCCGATGCCCCTGTCCACGAGCCGGGCGAGGAGCCGGTCCCTCATGCCGGCCGGGCAGCCTTCGGGCAGGAGCACGACGTAGACGAACCAGCTCCTTTTTGCGCCGGGCTGCAAGGAGGGAAAGGCGGCCGCGCCGTCTACGAGCCTCGTATAAACGGCCGCGACACGCGCCCTTTTTTCCAGGATCTCGTCGATCCTTCCCAGTTGGGCAAGCCCCAGGGCGCAGGAGAGCTCGCTCAGCCTATAGTTGTAGCCGACCATGTCGTGGGCAAGCCAGCCGCCGCCGATTGCCCGGCCCTGGTTGCGGAGCTGCTTGCAAAGGTTGGCCGTCTGCTCGTCGTTCGTCACGATCATGCCGCCTTCACCGGTCGTCATCTGCTTGTTCGGGTAGAAGCCGAAGACCCCGGCGTGGCCGAAGGCGCCCGTCTTCACACCGTTCAGCTCTGCGCCTATCGACTCGCAGGCGTCCTCGATGACCGCCAGGTGGTGCTCCCGCGCGATCTCGTTTATTGCATCCATGTCGCAGGGGTTGCCGAAGAGGTGGACGGGTAGTATGGCGCGGACCGTTTTTCCCGATTTGCGGTCCGCCGTAAGGCCCGTCCCGCGACCCTTGCGGCATTCCGTCGAAAGGTATCGGGCGATGCCCGCCGGGTCTATATTGAGCGTCTTGGGGTCGATATCGACGAAGACGGGGACTGCCCCCTCGAAGATCAGGCAGTTCGCCGATGCTACGAAGCTGAAAGGCGTCGTGATAACGGCTTCGCCAGGGCCGATGCCGAGGCTCCTGACGCAAAGGTGGAGGCCCGAAGTCCCGCTGTTCACCGCTACGGCGAACCTCGTCCCGATGTACCGGGCGAAGGCCTCTTCGAATTCGGGCAGCTTCGGCCCGAGGCTGAGATGGGACGTCCTTAAAACCTCGCAAACCAGCGCGATCTCCCCGTCCGTGATGTCTGGGGCGGACAGGGGTATCTCTATGGCTTTTCCGCCCATTTCAGCCTCCGATAAGAAGGACCGCGAGACCCGATGCTGCGAGCGACGCAGCGGCCGTATATGCGATGAGGGCCGACTCTCTCTGGGAGAAGCCTCTCCGGAGCAGCTTGTCGTAGAAATGTTCCCGGTCGCCCTCGGTTATGCGCCTGCCCGCCGTGATCCGCCTCGCGATTGCAAAGGCCGTGTCCGCGGCGGGAAGGCCGACGATGAGGAGCGACCCGGCGAACCCCGCGGGCGTCGGCGCGGCACGGAGGGAGAGGAGCATCAGGCCGCCGAGGAGGAAGCCGGCCAGGGAGCTGCCCGAGTTGCCGAGGAAGATCGACGCGGGATGGAAATTGTAAGGCAGGAAGCCCATGAGCCCGGCGAGGGCGGCAGAGGTGACGGCGAATGCGGGCTGGTCGCCCCGGGCGTAGGAGAAAACGGCGAAGGCCGCGCAGGAGATGGCGACTACGCCTGCGGCGAGGCCGTCCATGCCGTCGAGTAGGTTCACCGCGTTCATCGCGCTTACCACTATGAGCACGGCGAGGGCGCCATCGAGGACGGGCGAGTGAAGAAGGCCGGCCGTAAGACCCCCCCACGCCGCGCCTGCCGCCAGGACTGCCTGCGCAAGAAGCCTCGTCAGGGGCTTCAACCCTTTCAGGTCATCGACGAGGCCGAGCGCCAGGGACGCTATCGCCCCGATTATTATGACGGAGACCTCCCTGCCCGGTCCTGCCTGCGGCCCCGCGAACAGCACGACGACGGGGAGGATGGAAGCGGCGAGGATGAGGCCGCCCGGGTTCGGCACGGGGCGGCTGTGGATCTTCAGGGCCGTGCCGTCGGGCACGTCTACGAGGAGCGTCCTGCGCGACAGGAGGATGCCGACAGGCGTCAGTATGAGGGACGACAGGAAAGCCGCGGCAAAGGGGATAAGACTCAAAATGTCGCCTTTCGTTTGTCAGTTTCTCAATACGCTCTTCGTGTCGTTCGGCGTATACTCCGGCACGATCTCCTGTATCTTGTGCCTGATCCCCTCCGCGTCGAATGCAAGGGCGGCATGGTTCAGCTCCTCCAGCTTTCCGTAAAGCCAGCCCCTGAAATCGGCCTTCGAGGCGAACCCGCTTTGGGCGACGCCGTTCTTCAGCACGAGTATCTTCTCGTGGCCCGTCGGCAGGAGGTATTCGTCGGGGGTCGTCAGCCTCTCGTGGAGCTTTTCCCCTTCCCTCAAGCCGGTGAAGACGATCTCGATGTCTCTCTCCGGCTCCTTTCCTGAAAGCCGTATGAGGTCCATGGCGAGATCGACTATCTTCACGGGCGTCCCCATGTCGAGGACGAAGATCTCGCCTCCCCTGCCGAGGGCCGCCGCCTGGAGGATCAACTGCACGGCCTCGGGGATCGTCATGAAGTAGCGGGTCGCCTCCGGCGCAGTCACGGTGACGGGTCCCCCGTACTCGATCTGCCGTCTGAATAGGGGGATGACCGATCCCGAAGAGCCTACGACGTTGCCGAACCTGACGGCCATGAAGCGCGACCCCCGCCCCTCGGAACTGTGGATCAGCAGCTCGGTTATGCGCTTCGTGGCGCCCATCACGTTCGAGGGCTGCACCGCCTTGTCCGTCGATACGAAGACGCACCGCTCGACGCCGGTCTCGACTGCAAGGTCGGTAAGCACCCGGCTCGCCATGACGTTGTTGAAGACCGCTTCCCAGGGGTTGATCTCGGCCATGGGCACGTGCTTGCACGCTGCCGCGTGGAAGACGACCTGGGGCAGATACCTGTGGAAGACGCTCTCCGTCAGGTGACGGTTCTGTACGCGGCCGAGGACGGGGAGGATGGACGGGAAATGCAGCTCGTTCTTGAGCTGCATCTGGATCGTGAAGAGGTTCTCCTCGGAGGAGTCCATCAGAACGATCTCCCTCGGCTCGAACCGGACGATCTGGCGGCAGAGCTCCGACCCTATGGAGCCCCCGCACCCCGTGACGAGCACGGTCCTGCCCCCCAGGTACTCCCTGATGCCTTTCATGTCGAGCCTTACCGGGGGGCGGCCGATCAGGTCAACGAAATCGACCTGCCGCAGGGCGCTCACGCTCGCCTTCCCGTCTATGATGTCCGCGATGCTGGGGAGGGTCTTGTAGGCTACCCCGCACTCCTTGCATATATCGATGATGCGCCGCATTTGGCTGCCTGTCGCGGACGGGACGGCGAAGATGATCTCTTCGGCCCGGAGCTGCCGTACGATCTCCGGGATCTTCGACGAGTCCCCGAGCACCTTCGTGCCGTGGATCGAAAGACCCGCCTTCTTCGGGTCGTCGTCGATCAGCCCCACGGGCTTGTAATGGAGGGAGGGGGTCTTGATGATCTGCCGGAGGATCGATTCGCCGGCCGAGCCTGCGCCTACGATCAGTATCCTTTTTCCGCCCGGGTCCTTGACGCGCTTTATCTCGCTCAGGAAGGGGGCGAGGAGCCTCGACCCTCCGACGAGGACGAGGACGCAGAGGCCGTCTATAAGGAATATGCTCCTCGGATAGCCTTCGAACCTGTTTATCATGTAGAGCGTCAGGATGAGGAGCGCGGAGCT
>Ga0326727_10009132_pt1 | contig 24639 bp, 22 predicted proteins | sample MB2enrmetagenome_FD_207643 | JGI IMG/M metagenome (GOLD analysis project Ga0326727, IMG submission 207643) | Lab enriched peat soil microbial communities from McLean, Ithaca, NY, United States - MB29MY | ecosystem: Environmental > Terrestrial > Soil > Wetlands > Peat | place: USA: New York... | reverse complement strand
TATTCTCGCGAGGCTGGCTCGCTGCATAACCCTGATTCGTTCTTTTCCCCGGCCATCTGACTAATCAAGGCCTCACACGCTCAGAACCGGAATCGGCACCGCGCAAATGACTGCGTAACCGTGGATCCGCAGATTGCCGGAATACGGGTAGCACTCGGTGACCAGCAAATCCGCCTTCTTCTGCTTCGCAGCTTGACTCAGCACATTAGGCACATCGCCACTGCCGATTAATACGTCTGCCTTGGTGCCCATGTCTTGCTGGAGTTTTGCGATACGCTGGGAAGCGTCACCTACGAGCTCCTCTTTCCACTTTTGATCGACGTAGCGGCCGCCAGGTCCCCAAAGCTCTACCGACGTAGTGATATGGGCGAGCGTAAGACGGGCGCCAAATTCGGCGGCCATTGCGGCGGCCCACGATACAACTTCGTTACTATGGGGACCCAAATCGACCGCACAAAGGACACTGCGGATGGCAAACTCCTGCACTGGCTGCCGCTGTTTCACTTCGTGTCCGATGGCCTGTATTGGATGCGCCGTGCGCGTGGCTACGCCGTCATACAGGGACAGCGGATTGTAGGCTGTCGACGGATGCTCCGATTCTTCCACGTGGGCGCCGGTCCAAACCGGACACTCGGTCCCGTGTAGCACTTTCGCTGTCACAGAGCCCAGAAGAAACTGGTTGAACGTGGCGCCATACGACGGCATCATGATCAAGTCGGCGTCTTCCTCCTCAGCCATGTGGACAATTGCCCGAGCCGGATCGCCTTTAACCACCATGCGCCGAATAGTAAGACCCTCAAGCTCCGGCCCGAGAGTCTGATCCTGCTGTTTCTGGGCTTCTCCAGTGATTTCCGCGAGCATGTCCCAGCCAGCCGAGCCGCTGCTATTGTCCACGCCGACGGCATCGCTCTCTGGCGTCACAACGTGCAACATTACGATCTCAGAATGGAAATGGTGTGCTAATGTCGCAGCCTGATGAATCACGCCCAGTGAAGCAATCGGGATATCAACCGGTAAGAGAATTTTCTTGATATTCAGCATCGCGCACCCTCTGGACAATCAAAATGCCTCGTGACCATCTCCTTTAGGACGTTACTTCCTCAGTGCGTTGAACTTGAGCTCGATGCCGTTTGGGCGCGAATCTCTTTAGGAGATGGAATCCGTGCAGCATCCCAACCGCCGCCAAGCGCCTTGATTAGCTGAACGCTGGCCACCATTTCTTGCATCCGAAAGTTCACCGCTGTTTGTTGGCCGTTCAATAAAGTCGTTTGAGCGACGATTACATTCAGGTAAGGATCGACTCCCGCTTTGTAGCGCACTGTAGATTCCCGCAAGTTCCGCGCCGCGGCTCCGACCGCCGCATCTTGCTGGTCGATAGCCTGGGACAGAATTCTCAGAGATGCAAGATTGTCCTCCACCTGTCGGAAGGAGGTCAGCACAGTCTACCGGTAATTTGCTACGGTCTGGTCATAATTCGCCCGGAACTGCTGGACCGTAGCCCGGCGCAATCCCGCATCGAAAATTGTTTCCGCAAGGCTCGGCCCGACCGACCAAAAGCGACTTGGCCATGTGAACCAACTAGAGATCGAAGAGTTCCCGAAGCCAGCCGAACCACTCAATAGCATGGCTTGTGCCTGAGGCGTGGGTTTCGTGTTCTCAATCCAGGCAGGAGCGTAGCCGGTTGGCTCATAGAACCTCTGCACCTGGAGAAGGTAGTCCGAATAGTCAGGCCAGCGCAGATCTGAGAGCGTCGCGCGACCGGCGAGCGCGCGGAGTTCGTCTTGCACGGTCAGTCCGCCGGTGAGCCGAACAATTTCAAACCCGTTGTGGGCGGTAACCGAAATAACTCTTGGCCCCACGCCGCGCAGATCTGCCCCTGCGCTTCCCGCTAGCAGAAACAGGAGTAGGAGCGTACACAAACTCCTGAGATGAGCCGTGATTTCCCCATAGAAGTCTTTGCGCATGGACTCCTCGTCAACACCTCCGCACCGCATTTTCCCGGCTCCATCTTTCAGCTATACAGTGGCCAGACATTTGTAACGAACAAGAGCTTTGGCTAATGCAATGGGCACTAATGAGATGAGCCATAGCAGGACAAAGGCACTATTGAGACATCCGGTACTCTTACGGCGATATGAGGTCAGAACGACGACTCAGGCCGAGAATAGATCGCTCCGGGAGATATGTAGCTTACGCATTTTTGAATTTAAGGTTGTGCGTTTCATCCCGAGTTTCCCCGCGGCGCTGGCAATCACGCCATTTGCTTCGCGGAGAGCGCGGAGGATGATCTCCCTTTCTGAGGCTTCCAGGGTTTGGACTTTAGTGCTTGGGGGAATTGGCCCGCCCCTCTTCAGTTCGGCAAACGACACGTTCAGAACCGGTCCCTGGGAGAGAATCAGTGCACGCTCAATGACGTTCTCCAGTTCGCGGACGTTCCCCGGCCAGTGCCAATGGGAAAGGGCATGCATGGTCTCGATTGGAACTTTTTCAATTCGCTTGCCCATTTTCTTCGCGTGCTTCTTCACGAAGAAATTGACCAGCAAAGGAATATCTGTAGCCCGTTCGCGTAACGGAGGCACCTGAATGGGAAAGATATTGAGCCGGTAAAACAAGTCCTGGCGAAACTGCCGTTGCGCGACCATCTGATCCAGGTCGCGATTGGTTGCGACCACCAGCCGCGCGTCCACCCGGATAGTACGCGTGCCGCCCAGCCGTTCAAATTCCTGCTCTTGGAGAACGCGCAGCAGTTTGGGTTGCAGTTCCAGTGGAATATCGCCAACTTCATCCAGGAAGAGGGTTCCCTTGTTTGCGAGTTCGACTCGTCCAATCTTCTGTGCGATGGCGCCAGTAAACGCTCCTTTTTCGTGACCGAAGAGTTCGCTTTCCAGCAATCCCGTGGGAATCGCGGCACAGTTTAATTTCACCAGGCTGCGATCACGGCGATCACTGAGATGATGAATCGCACGGGCAATCAATTCCTTTCCAGTTCCGGTTTCCCCGAGAATCATGACCGTCGAGTCGGTGCCAGCCACGGTTTCCACTTGCTGAAGCACGTGCTTCAACATGGTACTTTCCCCTATGATTTCTTCGAAATTGTGTTCGGTTCGGATCTCATCTTGAAGGTAGAACTTTTCCTCCGCCAGTTTGTCCCTCAGTTCAGCGATTTCTTGAAAGGCCAAGGTGTTTTCGATGGCGATGGCCACTTGCCCCGCAGCTCGCAACAGAAAATCAACGACCTCCGGGCTGAATGCGTTCTCATCCAAGCGAGCGAGCGTCAGCACGCCGAGCGTCCGGTTTCGGTTGATCAGAGGCAGAGCGTAGACAGACTTCAGGCCCTCGGCACGAGTCAGGGGAGTCGCCACAGAAGCGCTCTGCTCATTAATGACATCCAATGCGACAGGCTTGCCAGTTCTGAATGCCCTGCCTATCGCGGACCCTTCGACCGGCTGCAGCAAGTCCTCTCTCAAGAATCCCTTGCCTTCCGGGAAGTCCATAGCAAGTTGGCGCAATTGGACCTGCTCCGCATCCGGCAGCCACACCGCGACGACATCGAAGTGCATGACTTGCCGAATGCTCGCCGCGACTGCGCGCAGCAAATCGCGAAGCTCCAAATTCGACACCAGGGTGTTCGTCATGTCGAGCAGCAACTTCAGCCGGTCGCTTTCGCGTTGGAGTTCCGCTCTTGTGCTTGATGACTCCTTGGAGTTGAATGAGTGGTCCGGTATCGGCAAAGAGCTCATTCGTTGACCTCCTGAAGTTCAGTGTTGCAAGCGCGGTGCGTGCCGATCGAGTTGGCCTACATAATCAACTCTGGCCCACCCATCCTATCATTCTGTCTCTAGCGAAGGCGGGCTCGTTCTTGCCCTGACGGCGCAGGAGCCTTTTGTCCCAAATTCATTTGAAATTCGACCCCTTGAGCAACCATGGGTCATCAATGGCGGGATCGAGGCCTATCGGGGCCTAAAGGGTTAGGGGAAGATGTTCATCAGTAGTTTGGTCACCAATAGATCCGTTATTAATATCAGCACCGAAGAAGCCACTACCGCCTGTGTGGTCGCCCGGCCTACACCTTGCGTCCCTCCGCGCACGGTGAGGCCGTAATAGCAACCAACCGTCGAAATAATGAAACCAAACAGCAGAGGCTTCACCAGACCCATGAAGACATCTCCGAAGTCGAGAATCTGCATGGCCGCGCTCCAGTATTCATGCCAATCCATGCGGAACAGCGAAGTAGAAATAACGGCGCCTCCGAACAGTCCAAACAAATCGGAGATGATGGTGAGAAAGAAAATCATAAACACGGTGGCGGCGACGCGAGGGGTCACCAATTTCTTCGTCGGGTTGACGCCCAACGCGCGCATGGCATCGATTTGCTCCGTCACGAGCATAGAACCGAGTTCAGCTGCCATGCCGGAAGCACTTCGGCCAGCGACCATGAGACCGGTAATAATCGGTCCCAGTTCGCGAATCATTCCCTCCGACACCAACTCTCCGATCTGGGAAAGCGCTCCGTATCTCTGCAGGGTGTTGGCGCTGTTCAAGTCCAGTTCGGCGCCCATCGACAAGCCCGTGAGCACTACAATCGTGAGATAAACGTGGGCGAGAAAGACAAAGTCATCGTCACACTGGGGTCCATGACCGAGGCTTCCAGGGATCTCACGGGCAACGTTCCGGGAGAGGGCGGCCTCATAACCTTCCCGGAGTCCAGTTGGTTAGCATCGATCGTATTAGCTCACCAGCCTCATTTCATCGGACAACCCGCGGACGTTGATGTTTTCTGGGGCTATGGCTTATTCGTCGATAATGCGGGCGACTTCGTGAAGAAACCGATGTCGGCATGCACAGGGCGGGAGGTTATGACGGAGATCATGGGCCATCTGCGGATCGAGACATACTCCAATAAGATCCTGGAAACGTGCGCTTGCATTCCGTGCATGATGCCCTTCATTACCAGCCAGTTTCTGCGTCGGGACGAGAGCGATCGCCCTCAGGTTATTCCGGAAGGCGCGAAGAATCTCGCCTTCATCGGACAATTCTGTGAACTCCCGGAAGACGTGGTATTCACCGTGGAATATTCGATCCGTTCCGCGCAAACGGCAGTGTACTCATTGCTCAGACTGAACCGGACGCCCCCAGCCGTCTACAAGGGAAGCTACGATCTACGCGTCCTGCTAAACGCCTTCCTGACGTTGCACGACAAAAATGCCGGGAAGACTGTTTCCTCTGTGGGACTGCCCGGGGCTCGCCGCCGGAGGTGTCTATCCCGGCGGCGCTTTGCCGGATTCGGCGGACTCGCCGACGGCGCGAAGGCCGGTCATCGAATCAACGCAGATGCGGAAGAAAAGCGGAGCGATCAAGTCGTCGCCCAGTCTTAGCTGACGCTCCCCTAATGCGTTTAGCCACCACCGGTGACGCTTCCCTAGCAGCTTCTCCGCATGTTTCCGCTCGTCGGTAAATTGGGGCTCGGGCAATTCCTGGTAGCGGCCAGTGGCAATCACGCTCGTCCACTGCGACTCGTTCACGATTTCCTCAACTTCGACGCAAACTTTGGGATTCGCCCGCATCCATTCGGTCTTTCGCCCGAAGGTCGAAAGTACGTAAATATAGCCGGGCTCGTACGCAAAGTACATCGGCACGACATACGGCTGGTTATCGAGCGCGCAGCCGATTCTTCCGAGCGAAGCGCCTGCCAGGAATGCGCCGCACTCTTTCTCGGTCATTTCGGTGATTACCATGGTTCCACCTCCCACTATATCGGATAAACTCTTAGATCGCTCCGGGATCGTGACCCGCAAAGACTGGTGCACTCGCTCCCGCTGGTCCCGCGTGGAGACGCCGTCTCTATCTCCGGTGCCGGCCGGGGACGGGGAATTGTTCAACTGCCTCGCCGCGCTCGCGTTCTTTGCGTTGTACCCTGGGCCGGTACCATCCGAAGTAGACCAGGGCGCCGATGCCGGCCATTACTGCCAATGCGATCAAGAGATACAGCATGGGATGGTAATACCGCGAAAAGAAGCCAATCACTTGGCGGCCATAGATGCGGCCCAAATAGGCCACGGCAAAGTAACGCACGGCACGCCCTGCGCTCAGCGCCGAAAAGAATTTCTGGCGCGGATACTGCATAATCCCGGCGGCCATCAGGACGGGAGTGAAAGGGAACGGCGGCGGCAGGATCGAGCCGGTGAACACCGTGATGAAACCGCGTTTCTCGAAGTGCTTGTAGAGTTTTTCTGCGCGCGGTTTCCCCACTTTCTTTTCCAAGGTCTGTTGGCCGCCTTTTTCGGCCAGCCGGTAGGTCAGATAGCCGCCAAGTACCTCCCCTACTGTCGCCATTAGGGCATAATAGGCCCAGAATTCATGGCGGTGTGCCGCAAGCAGGATGACGAATATCTCCACGCCTCCCGCCGGGACTGAGATGAAAGGCGTGTTGTCAGCAATGCCCAGGAAAATTAGCCCTGGTCCTCCCAAGCGATGCATCCATTTCCATACCGACTTGGCCACTATAAAAAGCGACAGAATTCTCATATGCGAGCCAGAGGCATCCAGAGCCTTTTCAGCGGCAGTCGTTATATCAGGAGATGCCGGGAGCATTCATGGTTCACGCCTTTCGCGCGTCTTGCATCGCGTGATATTGGCTTGTCTCGGAATGGCTCCCGCTCAGACTCTCCTATCGTCAGGCAGCTCTACGGACATCTCTGCCCTCGGCCTTGGGCAAGCTATGAATCGCGGCCGCGAAACCTATAAGGGCAGCGCCATCAAAGATAAGATCGATGCCGATCGCCAGGCCAAAAAAGAAGGTGCTGGCTGCAGGCCAAATAATCAAAAGATAAATGCCGAGAGCCAGAGAAACCAGTCCCGAAAACATCATCCATCCCCATCTGGGAAACTGAATAATGCTCGACCCGATTGCGCGGTACAGCCCGCCCACGATGAAGAGTATGGCGAGCAGCATGGTCACCCCTTCCGCCCCCGCGTCCGGGTGACGAATCAGGAGGTATCCGACAGATCCGCGGATGAGCGCGTTCAGCAGGTACAGGAAAAATCCGTGCCAGCTGAAGGCAAAGAACGAACTGACGAGCCACATTACTCCGCTGATGGCAAGCACCCAGCCCAGCACCAAAATCGAAAAACTGGTTGCGGTCTGCGCTTTGCCGACGCACATGACGCCAAGCATCATCAGCAGAATGCCGAACACGAGAAACCAGCCCCAGGATCGCCTGACTTGTTCGAGGCCAGCGGCGAAGAAATCGGAAAAATAGGTCATTGTGTTTTCTCCTTTTCTTTTTTGCGCGCTGCCGTTACTCGGCTTTTACCGGTTCGGAAGCGCGGGTGAATCAATCCTCAGTGCAAGAAAACCTCCGGAGCGTTCTTTGGAACGGCCAACAGCGAAGCCGACTTTGGGTCCGGGTTGAACTTTTTGAAGACCGACGGGTTCTTGCGGAAGTGTTGCTCTAACGCTTCGATCCGACTTTGGTCATTCGGATGATCCGATAAGAGCTGGGGCACCTCTTCCGGCTTGGCGTTCTTGAAATCCTGGAAGAGCCATACGAGTCCCCAAGGGTTGTATCCGGCGGCGGCACATACGTCGGAGCCGGTGATGTCGGCGCGGGATTCCACATCTCGGGAGTAGCTAAGGGAATGCAGCGCGCCAAGGAGAGCGATGGCCAACACATGCGCGGTAGAGGGGCCCAGGATAATGGCGGCTCCGATTTCCCGCTCCGCGATTTTCTGCCGCTTCTCCATCAACGTCATGGTGTCGTGATGGATGGTATGGGAGACCTCGTGGCACAACGTTCCGGCGAGCTCGTCAGTGTTCTTTACGAAATACAGGAGCGAATCGACAACATACACGTTGCCGCCCGGAGTTGCGAACGCGTTCGGCTGAGGTTCATGGACCAGGTAAAACTTGAACGGGTGGTTGTATCGCGGCTGCGCCGCTCGGGTAATGGCGTCGGCAATCGGTCCTAACTGGTCGTATAGGGGAGAAGATTCGATGATCTCGCCTTTAGCCTTCAGTTGGTTGAAGGCATCCTGGCCTATCTGCAGTTCTTCGTCCTGATTCTGCGCTTGCGCCACTAATGGGGTGGTTGCGATCCCAACCCCCGCGAGACCAACCGACGCAGCGGCGATGTAGAAAAGCGCCTTTCGAAGTAGTTCGAATGTATTCATGGTCCGCCTCCCCGAGCACTGATCTCTCTAATGCATGATCTGCGCGATCTGTTTGCTGTTGCTTCGGACCTTTCGGTCAGCAATACAGCCCCTTGCACTCGCAGAACCAAAGATGCTCACCCTTCTACTGACTGCTCTCCAGTGTCCTTTTCACGTACGTCAACGAAGCCTCTAACCATGAGCGGGTTCTGGAAACGGCAGATGTTCTGGTAATGCTGCCTTTGAGCCCCGTCAAACCTGCCTGTCGCGATCCCTTTATGGTTATCAGGTAGAAGCCCTTTTGGTCCGGCCGACTGCTGTCTTTTACGCACACCGAAAAATCGAGCGCTGTCTGAAAATAGTGGCTGGCGTAGAGCTGTTTAATGGCGATGGAATCGACCGGGCCGGACAACTGCGATCCTCGATAAATAACCATATGATTCATGCGCAGCGTGGGCTTCAAACCGAACTTCACGCGTTCCCAGTAGAAAAAGTCCTCTGAATTCGGGAGCCGCGTTTTAGGATAGCCGATCAGATAATTCTCCAGATCCGGAAGATAATCCGTGAGCGCGGCAGATTCGCTCAGCAAAGACTCGAATTGATCTGCGACACGCAGCGGATGCTCTTTGTCGTAGTAAGTTCCCAGGGCGCTATCGCCATCCTTTTGGTATCGGATCAACTCCTCTAGAGCCATCTTCTGAGCTAACCGGTTCACTTGGTTGCCGACATCGGGCGCGGACCAGTCCACCGACTCTTGAAATTCCTTCATTGATTCCGTTGGCAACTGAAGCTGACATTTGCCCGGCTTGCAGTTCTTGAGCTCAGTGATATCATCGTCTTCCAAGACGAAGCCTTCAAAGTCCGACAGTTTCGGCGGTGTAGTGATTTGCCGAACGCCGAGATAGTGCCGTGAAGCGCGGAAGCTGTGCAAGTTCTGCATTAATTTCAAGTAATTCTCGGGAGAAGCGTTGATATAGATCGCACCAAAAATTACCACTTCGGAAGGCGCCGGAGTTGGCAGTACTTGCGCTACTGCTTTGCCGAGCTCGATGTCTGCGATCTGATTGTCTTTCAGGCCGATGTAGTGCTTAAAGAACGTGTACGGCTCGGGATGGGTTTGGCTCAGACCCGACCCCATGGCACATAAGAGAAGAGCGCCGACGCCCATCGTTTTCACAGCCCAGCGATGGATCCTTGCGTTCTGCACTGCCGACATTCCGTTCATAACGCCTTCGTGTTCTCGCTGTGACGTACTGGTGGATGATACGCGGCCGGAAGTCGCAGCTCTGACCGAACCTGCAATAACTGCACCAACTGAGAACGGGGGACGACCCCTTGCAAAGTACCATTCGCGACCACAGGCAATTGATTCACATCGTTGCTCGCCACAAGTTTTAGCGCATCCAGAACTGGCGTGTCAGGAGTGACGATGTGCAATTCCCGCACCGGACGCATGGCTTCCTGCACAGTGGTCTTGTCCCAACGGTCGCGCGGGATTTTGGCCACATCGCGGGGAGTAATGAGGCCGACGAAACGACCGCGGTCCTCCACTGCAAAACACCGCTCGCCAGCCCGCAGAAGGTAGGTATTAACAAATTCCTGCAAACTCATTCCAAGGCCAAAGCGATACCGCAGATTCCGTAAAGCACGCCTAGCAGGATTTTCAAGAAAAAGTTTCCCACCGTCTGCGAATGAAACACGAAGACGAACCAACCTCACGCTCTCCATCTGGCTACCCTCATTCGAGTTCACCGGTCCTCGGCTCGTCTCAGAGAATCCATTTCTTCAGCGTGTATGTTAATAGCAGACTTTGCCGCATCTCCTCGAGGAACGATCTCGACCTTGCCCCGAACGATTCTGACGATCAGGCTGGAAGAGCAGTTGGCACACAACCAGAAGCTCTCGAGCCTGCGCGGACCCTTGCGTCCTATACCTATGTTCTCAATACCGACCGGAGGCCCGGAGTTGTAATTTGTCTCGAAAGGAAAGAGCGCTTTCTCCCGGAGGTAACGAAATGGCGCGCGGCAGTTTGGGTTGGCGCATTTGGAAACCACAAGCAGCTCCTAGAAAGACCACATTGCCAGGAAATACTCAGGCCACCCCGTTAAACAGCACGGTAGTGACCAATTCGCTGTAATCTGCCGATTTTCAGTAATTACAAGAAAAAAGAGTAGTTGGGTGCTCTTGAAAAAGTTCCCTATGTCGAGAATATGGGCAGAGAGTTGGCGTTATCCCGCCAAAGTGACGACACGAGCACGGGAACAGGGGTTTTGGGATTTGGATTGAAGTTGGCACACTAATTTGGCCTGACTCCCAGGTATTTGGCCTAAGTCAGCCTTGCTCCGTGCTGGATTGAATCGCGTTGCTAGTTGCCTGAGACCAAGAGTCCCTGCTGAGCTTGAATTAGACGGAACCTGCAGCGTTCGATTTTTCGGGCTGGGCGCTTGCTTTTATCTGGACCCCAGAACTAAATGAATCGCTCACGCTTCTATGCCCTTTTCAGAGTTTGCGAAATTTCCTCGTCACTCTGACGAGATGTCATCGTTGGCGCGCGCCGAGCAGCCATCTGTCGATTGTGCTATTCGCGGTGTTGGCCACAAAACCCCGTGCTTAGAATAACTTGCAAGCAAATGAGCGGCTTCTCTTGCTTGGTTATCCGGATGCAGCATTAAAGGCGGGAAAGGGATGAGAGGGCATCATGCTAAGGGTTACGGTTGAGGAAAGCGGTGACCAGGTCGTACTTCGGCTCGAAGGCAAGTTAAGGGGACCCTGGGTCACCGAACTGGAGAGATGCTGGCGATCAACCAGCGACCATGCGACAGGGAAAACCTTCGTGGTGGATTTGGACGATATGGGTTTCGTAGATGATCAGGGTAAGGCACTACTGAAGGAGATGGCCGAGGCAGGAGTTGAACTGATCGCAAGCGGATTGATGATGCGTCCGCTCGCTGAGGAGATCATGGCGGCACACAGTGTGAATTCAATGGAGAATACCCCCGAACGTGGATGAGGTGGACTATGAATGAACCAGGATCGTCACAAAGAAAACATGACGATGAAAAGAAGCGCCAGGAGCAAAATCGGCGTCAATTTCATTTCGTCATCAGCTACTTGATTACAGGCCTGATTGTCTTATGGCTGTTCCAGCTATTTGTCTTAACTCCTCTAACCCGGAAGACAGAAATTCCCTACAGCGAGTTCAAGAAAAAGCTGGCTGATGCTCAAATCGTAAAGGCAACCGTCGGCGAAAGGGGCATCGTCGGTGAGATGAAAAACCCCAAACCGGACGGATCTCCTTCGGTCATCCCATTCAATACCATCCCTGCGCCTGCCGGCGACCGCAAGCTGATTGAAGAGTTACAAAACGCAAATGTAACTTACAACTTCGAGCGCCCACCGAATCCCCTCGGCAGCATTTTGCTGAATCTTCTGCCGCTCCTGCTACTCGGCGGTTTCTGGTACGCGGCCTATCGACAAGCAGCCGGGGCTGCTGGCGGAGGGCTGAGTGGCATGTTCGGGGTTGGCAAGAGCAAAGCGGTCGAAGTCAAGCCCGAGGATGTTACGGTCACCTACAAAGATGTGGGCGGAGCGGATGAAGCCATTGCCGAGCTCCAAGAGATCATCCAGTTTCTGAAGGCGCCCGAGCAATTCGCCCAACTTGGTGGGCATATTCCCAAGGGTGTGTTGATCGTCGGGCCCCCGGGCACCGGCAAGACACTGTTGGCCAAAGCCACGGCTGGCGAGGCCGAGGTCGCGTTCTTCGAGACCAGTGGCTCCGAGTTTGTTGAGATGTTCGTTGGCGTCGGCGCTGCACGCGTGCGCGATCTGTTCGAGCAGGCGCGCAAGGCGGCTCCTGCGATCATTTTTATTGACGAAATTGATGCCATTGGTCAGAGCCGGGGAGGCGTAATGCGCCTGGGAAACAATGAAGAGCGCGAACAGACTCTCAACCAGTTGCTGGCGGAAATTGATGGCTTCAAAACCGATGCCAGCGCCCCAGTGATCATCATGGCTGCCACCAACCGTCCGGAGGTGCTCGACCCGGCGCTTCTGCGCGCGGGCCGTTTTGACCGCCAGATTGCCATTGGCAATCCGGATCTCATCGGGCGAGTGCAGATCCTGAAGATTCACAGTAAGAATATAAAGCTGGCGGCGGACTTTGACTTGGAGCAGGCCGCCCGGATAACGGCTGGTTTCAGCGGCGCCGATCTGGCGAATGCCATGAATGAGGCGGCATTAGGCGCTGCGCGGCGCAAGGCCCCAGCAGTCACGTTGAATGATTTCGAGGCCGCTATCGAACGGGTGATTGCAGGTTCCGAGAAAAAGAGTCGAGTGATGAACGAGCAGGAACGAACCACGGTTGCATATCACGAATCTGGCCACGCGCTGGTGGCTGAACTGGTGCCGCATGGCGAACCGGTCAGCAAAATCAGCATCGTTCCACACAGCCGTGGCGCCTTGGGCTACACCATGCAAATGCCAGTGGAAGACCGCTATCTGCTCACTATCGACGAACTGCAGGACCGGATCGCCGTTATGTTGGGCGGGCGGGCCGCCGAGATTGTGGAGTTCCGGACGATCAGCACCGGGGCCAGTGACGACATTATGCGAGCGACTGAACTGGCCCGCCGTATGGTCACAGAATTTGGCATGAGCGATAAGCTCGGATCGGTGCGCTACGCCGGTCAACAGCTCCAATACCTGGGGGGATCGGTCGAGGACAACAGCCAGATCAGTCCCGAGACTCGTCAAGTGATCGATGAAGAAGTCCAGCGGCTCGTGATGGAACAATATAAGCGTGCCCAGGAATTGTTGAAAACGCATCACCCGGCTCTGGAGACGTTGGCCCAGCAACTGCTGAAGCAAGAAACGGTGAGCGGCAGTGTGGTGAAAGAGGCACTGGAGAATAATCCGACTCCAGAATCTCCTGCCGCTGGCGCCCACATTGCAATGTCATAGGTGGCGAACGGCTGAACCTGTTGCGGAACGTGTTATCAATATTTGAACAGTCATCAATGAGTTCAGAATCAGTGAGTTCAGATAAGACCGCTGCCATATAATGCATAAACGTAACAATTGAGACGTTGCTCGGATATTCTGTGGAGGCTTTCCTGAATGCTCTCAGTATTATCAACAGGCCCGACGCGTCACTTGCTATTTGCTCTGCTGCTTGCACCCATCTTGGCCGGCACTTCTGGATCGGCGCAAGAGCTCGGAGCGAAAGAGATCATCCAGCGTTCCGTCGAAGTCAACCGAAGAGATTGGGATTTCGCCCCTGGCTATGACTATTTCCAGCGTGAACGAGATGACGAAAAGATTAAGACTTATGAAGAAATCATGCTTGCAGGATCCAGATATGAACGGCTGGTAGCGGTCGACGACAAACCCTTATCACCCGCAGATGAAGCCAAGGAGCGGCGCCGATTCGAAAAGGCCATTGCAGAACGACAACAGGAGAGTCCGAGTGAACGCGAGCATCGGGTCGGGCAATATCAGAGAGAGATCGATCGGGACCATGCGTTGACGGGGGAGCTGACGAAAGCGCTTGATTTCACTTTGTCGGGAAAAGAGATGTTGGGGCGTCATGAAGTCTACGTCCTAAAAGGTACGCCCCGGGCCGATTATCGCCCTCCCAACAGATACGCCAAGGCACTGACTGGAATGCAAGGCACGTTGTGGATCGATGCCGCTAATTTTCACTGGGTGAAGGCCGAAGCTGAAGTGGTGCATCCGGTCTGGATCGAGGGTTTCATCGCACGGATAGAGCCGGGGACGCACTTCGAACTTGAACAGACACCCATCGCGACGGGCCTATGGATGCCCAGCCACTTTGCAATGGCGGCCAAAGCCAAGGTGCTTCTCCTCTTCCCCCATTATGAGCAGGATGACGTTACTTATTTCAGTTATCATAAACCGGGCATCAGTCCGGCGGAAACGGATGGTGTCAAATGACAGCGCCGGGGCAATGGCGCCAGGAACGGGAGTATTGAGATGCACAAGGTCGTCCTGCTTCGGCACGGAGAGAGCGTCTGGAACAAAGAAAACCTGTTCACCGGTTGGACCGATGTTGACCTATCGGACAAGGGCAGACAAGAGGCCAAGGAGGCGGGCCTCCTGCTTAAAGAGCAGCGATATAGCTTCGACATCGCCTTCACCTCAGTATTGAAACGGGCGATACGCACGCTGTGGATCGCGTTGGACGAGATGGACCTCATGTGGATTCCCGTTCAACGAGACTGGCGGCTGAACGAAAGGCATTATGGGGCGTTGCAGGGCCTCAACAAAGCTGAGACGGCAGCGAAGTATGGCGAACAACAGGTAAAAATCTGGCGCCGGAGTTACGATATCCGCCCGCCGGCGCTGGACGAGGCAGATCCGCGCTATCCTGGGAACGATCCTCGCTATAAAAACATCCCCAAACAACAACTTCCCCTCACCGAATGCCTCAAAGATACGGTGGAGCGTTTTATGCCGTGCTGGCATCAATTGATTGCACCTAGCATCCGATCAGGGAAGCAGGTATTAATTGCGGCCCATGGCAACAGCCTGCGGGCCCTCGTGAAGTATTTGGAGGACGTCCCGGACCAGAAGATTGTCGATCTAAACATTCCCACCGGAATACCGCTGGTAGAGGAACTTGATGACGATCTCAAGTCTGTTCATCATTATTATCTGGGAGATCCCGAACGCATCCAGCAGGCGATAAGCGGAGCGGCCAGCACCGGCAAAGTCAAGTAATAGAAGATCACATCGAGCCTAGATTGCGACCGCCAGGGTATCTCCATGCTTGGCCGCATTCTTGGTGGTTCTCGGACGCAGAAGACGCCGTTTGGCAACTTCCACCAGCAAGAGATAAACTCCTGTCGCGACGGCAACAAAACCAAAGTACGCCGCGGGCAGCGGCGTAAAGCCGAGCATGCCTGCCAGTGGGCTGAACGGCAAGTAAATCCCGACCGCCACAGCGGCAAGGCAGGTCGCAATCAAAGGACCGCTAGGGCGGCTCCGAAATGGATTTTTCGCCGTACGGATGACGAACAGCACCAGCGTCTGGGTCGCGAGCGATTCGACAAACCAACCGGTATGAAACTGCGCCTCGCTGGCACGGAAATAATGCAACAACACATAGAAGGTCAGAAAATCGAAGATGGAACTGATCGGTCCGATGAACACCATGAAATTGCGGATCAGGCCAATATCCCAGTGTTGGGGTTTCTTGAGATAAGTATCGTCAACATTGTCCGTCGGAATGGTGAGTTGGGATAAGTCGTAAAGAAGGTTGTTCAGCAGGATTTGCGTGGGGAGCATCGGTAAAAAAGGCAGGAAAAGCGAGGCTCCCGCCATGCTGAATACGTTCCCGAAGTTCGAACTCGTGCCCATCAGCAAATACTTCATCACATTACCAAAAGCTCTGCGTCCCTCGATGATGCCATCATGGAGAACCCGCAGGCCGGGCTCAACGAGAATCACGTCGGCAACCTCGCGAGCCACGTCAACCGCGCTTGAGACTGAAATGCCAACATCGGCCGCGTGCAACGAGGGCGCATCGTTGACGCCGTCCCCCATGAATCCCACCGCGTGGCCATTATGTTTGAGAGCCAGGAGAATCCGGTTTTTCTGCGCCGGAGAAATGCGAGCGAATACGCGCGTCTCCTCGGCGACATGCGACAGCGCCGGGTCCGTCATCTTCTCTATTTCCTCGCCAGTGATGATTCGGCCGGGGTCGACTCCTACCTCTGTGCAGACGTGGCCGGTAACGCGGTCGTTGTCGCCGGAGATAACCTTAATCTCAACCCCATCCTGCTTCAATGAAGCCACAGCCTGGGCGGCGTCCGGCAAGGGCTCATCAGCAAAGCTCAAGAAACCGGCCAGAATCAGATTGCGCTCATCCTTCACGGAATAGTCCGGAAGCACAGGAACTTCGACATAAGCCACCGCCAACGAGCGGAATCCTTGATTATTCAGCTCATTGCTGGTCTGTTGCATGCTCTTGGTAGCATCGTCGCGGATGGGCACTGTTTTGCCTTCAATCTCGTAACCGGAGAGCAGAGGAAAAATCCCTTCCGGAGCACCTTTGGTGATGAGAATCCGCTGGGACTGCCGCTCCACCACAACGGAGAGCCGCCGCCGCTCGAAGTCGAACGGAATCTCGTCGCACTTGGTGTAATCTTCCTTCTCCGGCGGAGGCTGATGGAGGATGACGTCGTCGAGTGGACTGCGAATACCGGTCTGGAACTTGCTGTTGAAGTAGGCGAGTTCCAGTGCGCGCTGGGATACTTTCCCAAAGGGATCGAGAGAGCGGTCAAGAGACATAGTTCCAGCGGTAAGCGTTCCCGTTTTATCGCTGCAAAGCACATCCAGACTACCCAGGTTCTCAATCGCGGAAAGATGCTTAACGATGACCTTCTTACGGGCCATAGCGACGGCGCCTTTCGAAAGCGTCACCGACGTGATCATGGGCAGGAACTCGGGTGTCAAGCCAACGGCCAGCGCAACGGCAAACATCAGAGACTGAAGCGGGTCGCGGTGGCGTGCAACGCTGACGACAATCAGGAAGAGAACGAGAAAAAAAACCGTCCGCGCAAGCAGTTGGCTAAAATTGCGCAAGCCGAGATCGAAGGCGGTGGCTTCGGGACGTGTGCCGAGGCGAGCTGCAATATCGCCAAAGGCAGTCTTAGCGCCCGTCGCGACGATCTCTGCCGTGGCTGTTCCGCTAACGACGGATGTGCCGAGAAAGACCATGTTGCGCGCATCCGCTTTGGTAGAGGCAGGCTCTCCGGTCGCTTCTTTGTCGGCGGGAAGCGATTCTCCCGTTAGCGCAGCTTGCAGAACGTAGAGATCGCGCGCCATCAAGAGTCGCGCGTCCGCGGGAACCAGATCTCCAGCTGAAAGGCGGACGATGTCACCCGGCACCACCTCACGCCGCCGAAGTTCTTTCCACTCCCCGTCGCGGAGGACGGTTGCCGTAGGGGCAACTTGCGCACGCAGTTTTTCGACCGCGCGTTGAGAACGATAAGTCTGAGCGAAGTCAATAGCGGCGCTGAGCAGAACAATCACGCCGATGATTCCCGCATCGACCTTGTCGCCCAGGAATGCCGACGCGATCGCGGCAATCACCAGAATCAATACCAAGGGATTCATGAACCCATGCAAAAGATCGAAGAGGATGGAATGGTGCTGTGCCGCTGCCGGCTCATTCGGCCCGAACTGGTCTAGCCGGGCCTCAGCTTCCTGGGCAGTCAATCCCGTAATCGCGACGTGGGTTTCCTCTGCATTGGGCGACATGACTAAGCTCTCGATCCGGCGCTGCGCCCGAGGTTCTCAAACATTCGTGCGGTAATCACCCCAAAGATAAAGCCGCCAACGTGAGCTGTATAAGCGACGCCGCCGCTCTGTACATCCGCCACGGCGCCGACTTGGCTGAAGAATTGTATGATAAACCAGAGTCCGATCAAGAGCGCGGCGGGAATAAAGGTAATGCGGGCGAACCAGCCAAATATCAGCAGGGCGCGTATCTCATCACTAGGATAGGTAATCAAAAAGGCGCCCATCACACCCGCAATCGCGCCACTGGCGCCCAGATTGGGAACGGTAGAAGTGGGCATGGCTGCAATCTGCGCCAGCGAAGCCACCAGACCGCTGAGCAGATAAAACACCAGGTAGCGCAGCCGACCCATCGCATCTTCGATTTCCGGGCCAAATGCCCATAGGAACACCATGTTCCCAATAATGTGCATCCAGCCGGCGTGCATGAAGAGCGCCGTGATAATCGTGATCCAGTGCCGGCCTGCCACAATATCGGCGGGAAACACCGACCACTGTCTTACAAATGCCTCGCCACCCATCAGCTCCAATACGAAGACGAACGCGTTCACGACGATGATTGAGGTCGTGATTACGGGAAAACTTCTGGGCTGTCGAGATGCATCCGTCAATGGGATCATACCGCCCACGATGTCTTCCTCCAATTCTCGGGATACACGCCTTCAGCTAAACGCCTGCATGGACCTGCCGCTCATTTCTACCTTTGCATCGGATTTTACTGGCTCAATCTCCGATCAGCAACCCTGAGCATTCATCCTGCCTTCTCCTGAGGATTCGACTTTTCGCGGGCGCGTGCTGCCTTCGCCTCAAGCACATTGGCTTTTGCCTGAGCCTTAGCCTCGGCGATTTCACGGCGTTCCTTTGCCTTCTGCAGCTGATGCTGGATCTTGCTATCGAGTTGATTAATCTTCTCGAGCAGCCTGGCTTTGTGTTCTGCTCTTGCCTGCGCATGCTCAGCCTTCATCTGAGCAAGATCGGCCTTCATGGCAGCGACGTCTTCCGCGTTCGCCTCGTGCTTCGCATCGGAAAGAGCGCGGCGGAAAACGATTCCCCCCAGTTCCTCCATGCGCAGATTGACCCAGGGTGTCCATTCCTCATCAATCTCCGCCACCAAGGCGAACTTGCCCGGAGTCAACTGCTTCGAAACCTCGTCCACAAAGTCAGCGCCGATGCGCGCATTGTCCAGATCTGCGGTGGCGCCAGCCAGAGAGCCGGCTACCGCGCCGATGGCGACTCCGGGGGGCCCGCCAAGAAGGCCGATCAGGCTGCCCAGGGAAGTTCCAAGCAGGGTTCGAAGCACACCGGGGTCGTTTTCTTCATTGACGCTGATTGTGCCGTCAGCACTCTTTGTGATTACCGCGGAGGCGTAGTCTGTAATACTGTCGTCGCGATCAAGACTCTTTAGTGCATCGCGCCCTGGAAGGCCTTTCCGATCTCGCTAAAAACTACTACTAGCATGCGATCCATATTGCTTCTCCCTATAGTTATAGGTGTTGGTGCACATTACCGCAGCGTAGTTCCCGCTCACGTGCGGCATTGGAATTTCCAAGTCCCTGCCTCTGGCGTCATCACTGCGAAGTGTTCGGTGAGGATTCGGTATCTCTCAAGGATTTCTTCGCCCGAGAGAAACATCCGTCGTTGGTTTGATATGGGCGTTCCTGTCGAGGCTTGTGTATTTCCGCGTGAACCAGCAAACTGAAGGCACTCCCAGCATTCTCGAACTGCTTCCAGCAAACCTTACAAATGAAAGCGGCTATGCTCTGCGTTGTGGGAGTCGTATCGCACACGACCTCGAAGTAGTCTCGAATCCAAGGATCACTGTCAAGAATGATTTGGGGTTTAAATTGCATTCTGGAAATTGTGCACCGTAAAGATGCAGACCTTCGGGGCACTCATTGGCTTGCCGGGGATCTCAGCCGATCTTCTTTCCCAGTTCGGCCCAGCGCGCGTAGAGGACATCTAGGGATCGTTGAGCTGCGTCCAGCGCGGCCTGCGCGCTTACTAGGCGCGGAGCGTCCGTCGCGTTGGCGGGATCTTCCAGTTCTGTGCGTTTCGATTTCACTAGCTGTTCGGCTTCTTCTACTCGCTGCTCGATGGTCGAATACTCGCGCGCCTCTAGATAGGAAAGTTTCTTCCTCGATGGAGCTTCCTGCCCACTCATTCGCACAGAACGCGAATGAGTGGGGCACCCGGCCGCTGTTGGTGTGTCTAACTTCGTACGCTGCGACTGCCATTGCTCCCACTGCGCGTAGTCGGCGAAGGTATCGGCTGCGCCTTTTCCGTTTAGGCCTAATACGATGCTGGAGACGCGGTCGAGCATATAGCGGTCGTGCGTCACCAGCACTAACGAGCCGGGGAAGTCGATCAGGCTTTCTTCCAGAATTTCGAGCGTCGGAATGTCGAGGTCGTTGGTGGGTTCGTCGAGCAGGAGAATGTCGGCGGGCTGGAGCATGAGCTGCGCGATCAGGACGCGGGCGCGTTCGCCTCCGGAAAGGCGGCCGACGGGCTGGCTTAGTTGCTCACCGGTGAAAAGGAATCTTGCGGCCCATCCGGCCACGTGAATTACGCGGTCGCGATAGACGACGGAATCGCCGTCCGGCGCGAGAGCGCGGCGCAGAGTTACATCGGGATCGAGAGTGCGGGTCTGGTCGAAGTAGACGATGCGCAGCCAATCGGCGCGGCGAATTTCGCCGCCGGTTGGAGCGAGGTCTCCCTGCAACAGGCGGAGCAGGGTCGTCTTGCCGCTGCCGTTCGGACCTACGAGACCCACGCGCATTCCGGCGGTCAGGATGAAGTTGAGGCCGTCGAATAACTCGCGATCTCCCATGGTGCAAGTTACGTTCCGCAGTTCGATCAGGCGCTTGGTCTTGCGGTCGGTGGCGGAGAAATCGATTTGCGCTGTGGCGCTGCGGGTTCGCGAATTCAGGTCGGCAAGTTCGTCCATAAGCTCGCCGGCCTTGCTGATGCGCGCCTTGGACTTCCTGGTGCGGGCTTTCGCTCCGCGGCGGAGCCACTCGATTTCTCCGTGAACCAGATTTTCGAGCGCTTCCTGACGCCGGGACTGGGCGTGCAGGAATTCTTCTTTCTTTTCCAGAAATGCGATGTAGCTGCCGCGGACGCGGAGGGAACCATCGGGATAAATGCGATTGAGCTCGACCATGTCGGTGGTGACATTCTCTAGAAAGTAGCGGTCGTGGCTCACGATAACGCTGGCGAAGGCCGCTGCCTCGAGCAAATCTTCGAGCCAAGTGATTCCGGGAAGGTCGAGATGATTGGTGGGTTCGTCGAGCAGGAGGATGTCGGGATGCTGGACCAGGGCTTCGACAATGGCGAGACGCTTCTGCCAGCCGCCGGATAACTCGGCGGCTGGCGCATCTACATCTTCAAAACCGGCGCGGCCTAGAGTCTCGGCAAAGCGGGCGCCGCGCTCGGTGCCGGAAACGCCGCTACGATCGAGAGCGCTTTCGATGACGGAGCGAACCGTGGCTCCGGGCTTGAAGCGAGAGTCTTGCTCGACACAGGCTAGACGGGTTCTCTTTCGAAACGATACTTCGCCGCTGTCGGCTGCGACCTCGCCGGCGAGAATTCGGAGAAGGGTCGTTTTACCCGATCCGTTCGGGCCAATCAGGCCGATGCGGTCTCCTTCAGAAATGGTGAAAGAGACATTCTGGAAGAGCGGGTTCGCTCCGAAGGCTTTCGTAATTTCCTGCGCGTTGACAATGGGCGGCAATGAGGTGCGGTCTCCGGGATTTCGATGTTCCTGATTGAGAGTATCAGTTGAGAGGGGTACAGGGTGTGCGCGAGAACTGGGCCGTCCCTCCGGGACTTGAATCCGTCTTACAGCTTTCCCAGCGCTGAAGCGCTGGGCTAAGCTCGGTCGCCCCTTTGGGGCTTGGTTCTGGATTCGCTTTATCGTCGACGGCTAAAAGTCACTTCTTACGGCAATCCCTCAGGGGCTAAACAGGCTACGGAAAAACTCGACCAGGCCGCGAAAAGCTCACGCAGGCGCAACGCACTTTCAGCGACTTACGGCACGACTGAAATCGTGCCCTTCCCGAAAACCTGCGTGAATCAGAGTTTTTCCGCGGCCTGTGAAGTCGTGCCCTTCCCGGAGCTGGCCGCGGATTACGGTAACCCTGAAACCGCTCTGGCCTACTGCATAATGACTTTTTGCTTTAAATCCTGAGCAGCTTGCGCCACATTCTCCGGCTTGCCTAGATCGCGCCAATAATATTCATCGGCGCGGAAGGCCAGGATTTTTTCTCCCTGGGCAGCGAGACGTAAATAGGTGGTGACGATGGAGAACGCGCCGTCTTCGGTCATCATCGCCAGAAGACGGGGAGAAATAACGTGGATGCCGGAAAAAGCCAGCGCGTGCGTTTGCTGCCCAGATTGAACGAGAGAAGATCGAACAAGCTCAGGCGCTTGATCGTCTCCCGATCGGCGGCCGCAAAGCTGACCCTGGCCGTCGAACAGCAGGTAGCGAGAGGTCTTGCGGTTCTGCACTGCCAGCGTAGCTAGAGCCTGATTTTCATTGTGAAATTGCATCATGCGCCTTAGATCGATCGTGCTGAGGACGTCGACGTTGTGCACGATGAAAGGGTCTTCAGGACGGCTGGAATCCATAAAGAAATACGAGGCTTTTTTCAGGCCGCCGCCGGTGTCGAGCAACACCTCCTCGCGGGAGATTTCGATGCTCATGCCGAAGTTGTTGTTCGTTTTCAGGTACTCCACGATCATGTCGGCGAAGTGATGCACATTGATGATTACTTCGCAAACTCCCACATTGCGCAGGCGAGAGAGCGTGATCTCGAGCAGCGTGCGGCCGTTGATTTCGACCAGCGCTTTGGGACGATCGCCGGTGAGCGGACGCAAGCGCGTGCCGAGGCCGGCAGCGAGAATCATTGCTCTCATTGATTCGCTCTCATTGATTCAACTGCTCCTGCTCGCGATGACGCACGACAACTTCCACTCCGTCTTTGGACTTGCCGCGCAGATGTTCGGCCAATTGCTCCGCCAGATAGACCGAGCGATGCTGGCCGCCGGTGCAGCCGAACGAGACCATCAAGTGCTTGAAGCCGCGGCGCTGATACGCGCTCACGCTTGCATCCACCAGCGACATGGCGCTGGCGAGAAACTGGCGCACGCTCTCCTGCCGATTGAGATAGTCGATGACCGGCGCGTCCTTGCCGGTGAGGGTTTTGAAGCGCTCTTCGCGTCCGGGATTGGGGAGGCTGCGGCCATCGAAAACGAATCCGCCGCCATTGCCGGCCTCGTCTTGCGGCAGGCCTCGGTGAAATGAAAAACTGAAAATCCGCACTGTCAACTTTTCCGGTTGGGATGTCGCAGCCAGGCCTTGCAACTTCTCCGAAGCCACCATGCTCTTGAAGGCTTCCATCAGCGAGGGCAACGCGATGGGCAGCTCCACATTGTGAAGCAGCCAGCGCAGGTTTTTCAGCGCGTAGGGAACGCTTTGCAAGAAATGTTCTTTGCGTTCGTAGAAGCCGCGAAAGCCGTACGCGCCCATGGCCTGCATGATGCGGACGTAAACGTAGGCGTAGTACTGCTGCATGAACGCGGCGCGATCGAGATCGAGGAAACCGGCGAGGCTGTCGAGATAACGATCGAGCAATTGCTGGCGCAGATCCGGCGGCAGGTCAGCCTTGGCATCGTACAAAAGAGAGGCAATGTCGTATTGCAGCGCGCCTTTGCGGCCGCCTTGATAGTCGAGGAAAAAAGGCTGGTCTTCGCTTAGAACTCGGCGCAACATGATGTTGCGGGATTGGAAATCGCGATAGAGAAAATAATCGCGGCTGGCGTTCAAGAGGAATTTCGTCAAGCGGCTGAAGTCGTGTTCGAGCGCTTGCTCGTTGAAAGGGATGCCGGCGAGGCGGAGAAAGTAATATTTGAAATAATTCAAATCCCACGCAATGGACTGGCGATCGAAGCTCGAGCGCGGATAACAGACTTTGTAATTCAAATCGCGGCCCGCTTCGACCTGGAAGCGCGGCAACACGGCGACAACTTTGCGGTAGGCCGCGACGGCCTCGGGAGCGACGGCCGCGCCGTCGCGATGGCCGGAAAGGAATTCAAAAAGCGTGGTGCTGCCCAGATCTTCTTCGAGATAGGCGCCTTGGCTTAGATCTTCAGCATAAATTTCCGGCACCGGCAGACCGTGGCGGCGAAAGTGACGGGAGAATTCGAGGAAGGCGACGTTCTCTTCGCGTACGCCATAGAGAATGCCAATCGCGCTGATTTTTGCGCTGGAAAGCCGGACGATCTTGCGGCCCGAACCGCCGAGCTGGCCCTGCAGCGGCTGCACCCGCTCCACCGGTGAATGGAAATGCCGCTCAAACAGTGTTTTGAGAACTTCCATGAATATGACCCGGCGTCGTCCTCATTGCCCTCATAAAGATACCATCGAGCGCGAATGGACCGGCGCCGGCGAAAATCTTATCTCATGGGCGGCACATGCGGAGCTCGGGATGGGAATTTGAGTGCAGTAAGATAATCCTGTGAAGACGCTGAACGAACTCTATTCATCGCTTTCGGCCCGGCGCCGCTACGAAGTCTGGTTTGTTCGTCTGGGACTGGCGGACGGCGGCGGGGCGTGGTGGTTCCGATATTTGCTGATGAATCCCGGCCGGCGCGGTTGCGCAGGCGACCCGCGTGGGGTGCCCGTCCAAGTGTGGGCCACGTGGTTTCCGCGGGATGGAAAACCGCAAAGCTTCACGCAGGAATTTCCTCTGGAGGGTCTGGAGCTCAGCGCCCGCGGGCAGAGTCCGTTCTACTTCCAAATCGGCAACCATGAAATCGGCGAGAACTCTTGCCGAGGAAAAATGGAGGTTGCGGGGCACGCAATTTCGTGGGACCTGCACTGTCGTTCCGCATTTCGGGTCACGCTGAGCAACAAGGGCTGGATTGGATTCTCGCGAACCCCGCATTCCGACGCGCTTTTTTCCGGCGAGATCATGCTTGATGGCCGGAGCTTTGCGGGCGATCCTCTGGGGTTCGGAGTGCAAGGACACAACTGCGGACACCGGCATCGCAACTTCTGGACTTGGACCCACGCGCACTTTCCCCGCCGCGACGCACATCCCAGCACCTTTGAAGCATTGGTATACGAAATGCCATTCGGGCTGGTCTTTCGCAAAGCGGTGCTCTGGCATG
>Ga0326727_10009130_pt1 | contig 24648 bp, 20 predicted proteins | sample MB2enrmetagenome_FD_207643 | JGI IMG/M metagenome (GOLD analysis project Ga0326727, IMG submission 207643) | Lab enriched peat soil microbial communities from McLean, Ithaca, NY, United States - MB29MY | ecosystem: Environmental > Terrestrial > Soil > Wetlands > Peat | place: USA: New York... | reverse complement strand
TATCGGTCCAAATACGCGATCGCCTTCGTCCTGATTTCTGTGTTCTCCACCCTTTTGGCGCTCTCGCTCTTCGCTTTCAACGGCTTCTGGAATCAGGCGGCCATATACGCCAGGTCGATGGGCGACATTTCGTTCTCGGTAAATCAGACGAGCCTGGATGCGGTCCCGAAGCCCCCGGATGGACAGCCGCCGTCAAAAAGGCTCGAGAAAGAGGCTGTAGCTTTCTTTACGAAAGAGCTCAAGGCGGAGAGGGTCGTCCCGGTAGCCACGATCGGCGGCGACGCATACGCGCAGAACGGCAGTTGGAGCGTCGCGGCGACGAGCCTCGAGACTATCAGGCAGCTCTTCGAAGTCGATCTCGCCGAGGGCGGTTTCCCCGACGAGAATGAAGCGCTCCTGCCTGTGCCCATGCGTTCTTCTTTGAAGATCGGCGACGGCATCACCTTCGTGTTCAAGAACTCCGACCTCATCCTCGACAGCCAGCGCTTTCGGGTCTCTGGCTTCTTCCTGCCGACCCGCAACACTGGGAACCTGATCTTCGTGAGCCAGTCCCAGTTTTCCCTTCTGGATGTGGACCGCGTGCCCGGTCAGTACTTCGTGTTCCTTCGCGGGAGGACGGGGCGCGATGCGTTCTTGAGCGCGGACGAATGCAAGAAGGACTACGCATCGTTCGTCTCGTTTCTCGCGCGGCTATCCGGATACTCAGGCAAAATCGATTCCGGGTACTACTCGGCGGGCCAGCGCTATGACGAGTCGAAGACTCTAATCCAATTCTTCGAACTCATGGTTTCGATATTCCTCTTCACGCTCATCGTCATCGCCGTCGCGGTGATAATCAATGTCGTCTTCACGAGTCTCGTGGACAGGATAAAGATCGTGGGTACCTTCCTGGCGTACGGCATGAGGCACGGCGCTGCCGTTCTTCTCCTCGCCTCCGAGATGCTCGTATTCTCGGCCATCGCCTGCAGTGTCGGCTTGGCCATAGCCTTCGCTCTCGTCTCTCCCTTGTCGGGCCTTCAATTCACGGCCGACAACTGGACGATCGCCGTCATCCTCGGGGGTAAGCGCAGCCTCACGATAACGCCCGCCCTTTGGGCGGTCGCCGCTACGTATTGCGTCGGCATGCTCGTGCCCTTTCTTACCTCCGCTGCGTCCTCTGCCAGGATGCTCAGGGGCGAGATAGTCGGGCTTCTTCATTACGCCAAATAGGACATGGACATGAAAACCAAGCATAAGCGTCTTTCGATCCTCCTTGCCGCTATCGCATGCTGCCCTCTCCTCTGCCCGGCGCAGGCAGCGACCCAAGCGGACAGGAGCGCGAGCGCAATTCTCGAGAAAGCCGACCGAATCTTCATCCCGAGGAATGCTACGTTTCGATGGGAGCTCAAGGTCGAGCGCGAGGGCGAGCCGCTCCAGGACAATCGCTTTCTTGGCTACAAGAAGGGCGACCTGAAATATCTCTTCTACGACTATTATCCCGACTCAAGCTACGGGCAGTGCCATCTGCGCATAGACTCCACCATTTGGATGTACCTCCCTCTGGCCGACGACACAGTCAAGACGAGCTACAAGGCCGCCTTCCTCAACTCGAGTCTCTCGTACGCCGACGTCATGTACAACGAGCTGGAGCGCTACTACGACTCGACGGTGCTCAGCGAGGATACGAAGGCGTCGGGCCTGGACGGGGAGTACGACTGCTACGAGCTCGAGCTCAAGGCCAAGAAAGGAGCCGACGGGTACGCAAGGATAGTCGCGTACATAGACAAGACGCGCTTTCTCACCGTGCGCCGGGAATATTTTAGTCTTTCCGGCGAGAGGCTGAAGGAGATTTCCTTCGGCGGCTTCGAGTTCTCGGGCTCTACTGTCAGTGCCTTCAAGCTGATCGTGGACAACGATCTCGATCAGGGCCAGAAGACGAGCGCGTTCTTCTGGAACGTCGAGGCCTCCGATTCCATGAGCGAGAAGTACTTCTCGCTCAATTTCATAAGGACCTGGCAGCCGAAGGCGGAGGGCGACAAGCGATGATAGAGCTGCGCGATATCGCGAAGGAGTACGAGCTCGGCAGGACGAAGGTGAGCGCGCTCAAAGGCGTCTCCCTAGGGATCGAGCGAGGCGAGTTCACGGCTGTCGTCGGCCCTTCGGGGTCGGGCAAGACAACCCTGCTCAACATCGTCGGCCTCTTGGATCGCGCGACGAGCGGGCAGTTCCTCCTCGATGGCCTGGAGGTCGAAGCTCTTTCGCCCAACGCGCGCGCGGACGTGCGCGCTCGCAAGATCGGCTTCATCTTCCAGGGCTTCAACCTTGTGCCGGTCTTCGACATCCGCGAGAACATCGAGCTTTCCCTCGTGCTGGCCAAGGCCGAAGGCGGACGGCGCGAATGGAAGGAGCGTGTCGCCAAGGTGATCGAAGAAGTGGGGCTCTCGGAGTTCGCCAGGCACAAGCCGGCCGAGCTTTCGGGCGGGCAGCGGCAGCGCGTGGCCATAGCGCGGGCCCTCGTCAAGCGGCCACAGATAATCTTGGCCGACGAGCCGACCGCCAATCTCGACTCGAAGACCGCCTTTTCCATCATCGCGCTGATGGCCGCCCTCAACGAGGAAGAGAAGACGACCTTCGTCTTTTCCACGCACGATGATCGGATACTCAAGTACGCGAGGCGAGTCATTCGGATCGAAGATGGGGAGATCCGGGAATGACCGCGAGAGTCGGCCGGCGAAGTATTGCGGTAATCGCGGCGGCTCTGTCGATCGCGATCTCGGCGGCCGCCGAAGAGGTCAAGTTCATGCAAGACCTGGACCTTTCCCTGTACGGAACGGAAGACCAGGGCAATTCTTCTTCGCCTTTCGCGCGGCTGCAAGCCCCCTCAGCCTGGACTCTTACTCCCGCTCTCTATGGAGACTACACTCTTCGCTTTCAGACCGATTCCGGGGTGTCGGGCCAACTGACGGCCTCGGCCACGGATGTCCCGTCTTCCTCATTTTCGGCGGCAATCGATCAGGCGTGGGTCAAGGCCACTTTCGGCGAGGGTTGGGCTCTCGACTTCGGTAGGCGCACGCTCAACGAGTGGAAAGGCGATGGCTACTGGCATCCATCGGACCTCGTCAACAACTACCTTTCATGGAACGCGATCGGCCAGGCAGCCGGAAATGACTCGGTGGAGCTGTATGGCCTTATCCCTTTCTCGGAGTTCAACATCGACTTCAACGTCGCGACGGTCTTCACCGACATCGTAGCGTATCCGAGCGACCTGCCTCTCTTCGTCACCGCCGGATCGATTCTCTATCCTTTCGAGATCAGGGCCAAGGCGGCTTTCCAGTCGGGCAGGCTGCCTCGCATCGGAGCCTCTGCCAGCTATTCCCTGGAGTCGGGCAGCATCTACGCCGATGCCCTGTGGCTGCAAGATAATCCTATAACCGAGAGCTTCGGGTTCGGGACGAGCGAGGGTTCCTGGTTCCGCTACAGCGGCGGCTTCCAATGGACCTTCGATATCACCCAGTCCAGAGCGGCGCAGAGCCTCTTCCTCCAGCTCGAGTACCAACGACAGGACGACGGTCTGGATTCAGCACAGTTCTCCGATTATTTTTCGACGCTCCAGTCCATGCCTTTGATTGATTCGCATGGCCAGAGCGCGTATGCGAACGAAGCTGGACTCATGAGTACTCGTTTTTTCACGCTCGGCCAGGATTATCTTTTTGCCGATGCGACGCTGGGCGAAATAGCCAATGCCCATATATCCGTCTCCGAAAGCTACTTGCTCAATATCGACGATCTGTCTTTTGCGTTACAGAGTTCTCTTACCTGGTCTCCGCGCAATCTGTTTTCCATCTGCTTTTCGGCGATCAATGTCGGCAATCTTGCCGGACCGACCTACGGCGGAGAGGCCCTGAACCTGCCAATTTCAGCTCAGTATCAATTAGCGCTTACGCGGTCGTTCTAGCGCAATGTACTTAAGTAGGCATTATTTCGTTTGCCGAAGCAGAGGGTCGTACGAATAGGTATTGTAATGCTTCCTCCTGAGCTATTTATCGCCTTTCCCATTGCGGAATAAAGTATCTCCTAATGCAGTATGTGTAGAATAGGTTTTAAGCAGATCAATATACCTCGTAGTGAAGCGCATTGGAGTTCCCGTAATCGTATATGCGTATAGCCTTCATTACTGGAAGATACGCACGATGCAGGGGTACCGGCCATACGCAACCTTGACCGCGCAACATACGGGGTATAGTCTTGAAAACCGGTATGAAGCTTCGCCAACGATTGCTCTCGATCGCCATCTGCGCGCTTCTCGTCCCAGTGCTCATTGCCATAGGCGTCGCTGCGGCGGTGGCCGTGAGCAGCAGCGGACGCGCCCAGGAGGCGCGGTTCCGCTATGTCCTCAAGCAGATCGGACAAGATATCTCCGATACCGAACGGCAGTATCGAACGAAAATCGCCGAGATCGCGATGTCTCCGACCCTCCTGGAGAAGCTGTACGTCTATAATACTTACTGGGACTATTTCAGCAAGGACGATCTTGACCCCGATATCGAGATCCTGCGGGATGAGCTAGAGGGGGAACTCCTCGGTGACGCTATCGATACGATAGCCGTGTACAGGAGAGAAGGGGACACCTATTCATCGATCATCGCGGTCGGCAATTCGACATACTTGCTCAATAGCATCCAACGCGAAGTGGTGATCGCCCAGGGCGCTCACCCCGAATATGCCCAGACCGCCGACGGCTTCTATGCGACCTTCTACATGCCGGTATTCAGGGACGGCCGCGAGATCGGATTGCTTGCCCTGCAAAAGGCGTTCGACCGAAGCTATCTCGAGGCCCTGTCGTACCGCTTCAACACCGGCATCGCCCTATACGCCCAAGGGCTGTATCGCTATATCTCGCCATCCTTGCCGGAGATCGAAAAAGCCGGCGCTCTCTGGACCCGGTCAAGACCGATGACCGACGGACCATTCTCAGGCTCGTACCGATTGCTCGGGAAAGTCTATAAGTTTGTGGGCTCATACTTCGAGATGGGAAGCGCCGTTAAGGGCTTCCTCTTCGTCGGCGGCCCCTCCACAATCACGATCGAGGATTGGCGGAGAAACTTCTTGAACCTCTCTGTCGTGCCGCTTATCTGCGTGGCAGTCGCGACGGTACTTTTCTTTGTATGGGGCAGCGAAGTGATCACGGCGATCCGCAGGCTGCTTGCCGCCTCTGATGCAATCGGCCGCGGCGAATACGATGTGCGGCTGCCCATCGAGCGCAAAGACGAGTTCGGCGTGCTTTACCGGGGCTTCAGTCGCATGGCGGAGCAGCTCAAGGAGAATGCCGCGAGGCTCGAGGAGAACAAGCGCATGCTCGTCACGAGCGAGAAGATGGCCGCGCTCGGACGTTTTTCCGCGGGAATTGCGCACGAGATCAACAACCCGCTCGGCATCATCCTCAACCATGTACAGCTGCTTAGGACGGGCAAGCTCGACGAGGCGGAGCAGGACGAGTTTCTGGCCAGAATAGAGGCCGAGATAAAGCGAATTAGCCGCCTCTTGCGCAACATCCTCCACCATGCGACGGAGGAGGAGCTCTCTTTCTGCGACTTGTCGCTTGAATCGGTGGTGACCGAGGTCGTGGAGCTTTTTGCGCCAAAACTTCGGCTAAATGGAGTTAAGATCGAGGTCATGCCATTTCCTCCCGGGGCCGTAGTAGAGGGCGATGCCGACGCGATCAAACAGGTGTTTTTCAACCTCATCTATAATGCTCTCCAGGCAATACGTCACGACCATGGCCTCGTTCGGATAAGCGCCGAGGACGACGGGGCGGGCTATAGAGTGCTGGTTGCCGACAACGGTGAAGGAATGGACGAGGCGACGAGATCGACCATCTTCGAGCCTTTCGTCACCAGCAAGAAAGGCTACGGCACCGGTCTCGGCCTCGCGCTGAGCAGGACGATCATGAAGCAGCACGGAGGGGCTATTGAAGCCAGCGGGGAGCCGAAGGTCGGCAGTATCATAACGCTCTGGTTCCCTTATAAGGAGAAGCAATGCTGAATAGGAGTGGCCGCTCGATCCTCGTCGTGGACGATGAGGAAGGAATGCGCCTCGGTATCAAGAAGGCGCTCACACTCGAGGGTTACCAGGTCACGTGCGTCGCCACGGGGGAGGATGCACGCCGGATAGGCAGTCGGGAGAGATTCGACTGCGCCTTCATCGACCTCCGCCTACCGGACATCGTCGGGACGGAGCTCCTCCCCGAGCTCCGTAAGTCCGGCACCGCCGTGGTCATGATGACAGCCTACGCGACTGTGGATACTGCTGTCCGGGCTATGAAGCTCGGCGCCGTAGACTACCTGCAGAAGCCCTTCGACAATCAGGATGTCGTCGCTCTCGCCGGCCGTCTGTGCTCCACTGAGCGCAAGGAAGCGGGTGGGGATCCGTCATCGGGAGCGCATTCGGGCTCCCGCTTGGTGGCGGCAAGCCCCGCCATGAATGGGATCCTCCAGACCCTGCGAAAGGTCGTCGACTCCGATATCAACATCTTGATCCAAGGCGAGAGCGGGACGGGCAAGGAGATGCTCGCGCGATTCGTGCATGAAGAGAGCAGGCGATCGAACAATCCCTACGTCGCCATCAATTGCGCCGCCATTCCCTCCGAACTCCTGGAGAGCGAGCTTTTCGGCCACGAGCGAGGCTCCTTTACTGGCGCCCACGCCTCGGTGACCGGTAAATTCGAGGCTGCGAAGTCGGGCACCATCTTTCTCGATGAAATTGGCGACATGAACCCGCAGCTCCAGACCAAGCTACTCCGAGCGATAGAGGAACGTTCGTTCGATCCGATTGGCTCGACACGGTCGGTGCCCCTCACGGCGAGGCTCGTCGCGTCGACGAACCGCGACCTCAAGGCCCTGATCAGCGAGAACCGCTTCCGCCTCGACCTGTATTATCGCCTGAAGGGCATCGCCGTTACGATTCCGCCGTTGCGCGAGCGGAGAGAAGACATAGAGCCTCTCGTGAACCTGTTTTTGGACAAGTATAAGCGGTGCTATGAAAAGGGCGGCATAGAGATATCGAGGGAGGCAATGCATTTCCTGGTCTCATACCGCTGGCTCGGGAACGTCCGCGAACTGAAGAACGCAGTCGAGTCGGCGGTTCTGCTTTCGGATCAGCCAAGGTCCCTCCTTCCATCGGATTTCCTATTGGAGCCTGATGGCGATGTCCACGAGCTGTGGCAACATGAGAGGGAAGGGATCATCGAAACACTCGTCAGGACGGGCTACAATCGCTCGAACGCTTCCCAAAAACTCGGCATGAGTCGCAAGACGCTCTACAATAAGATGAAGCGCTATGGTATCAAATAGCCTCGCTGCTTACACACTATTACCCAATTCGAGCATAAGTTGTCTCCTTTCTCCCTCTCGCCTCGGTATCTCGGTTTTTGAAAGTTTTTAATTCTATTAACCATATAGGATTACGAAAAGCAATAAAAACGGGCAACTTGGCCTGGAAGCTGCATATCAATCTATCGAAGATGTGCAACAAACCGATGGGGGCTTTCCTGCGATGGTCGTGGCTGATCCTCGCATGTGCGGTCGCTACCTCTTGCTCCGGAGGGAAGCAATCGGAGAGATCGTCGGGCGCCTCCTCCTCGCGTTCAGCCATGACGCATCAAATGACATTCGCAATGGTCCCGAAGGGTGTCCATCCGTATTACCTACCGCTATATCAAGGATTCGCGGACGCCGCGCAGAAGTTCGGTGTCCTGTCGGAGCTCGACGCTCCGCCTCGGTTCGACGTCGCACTTCAGGTGAAGCTGATCGATGATCTTATCGCCCGCGGAGTGAACGGCATCGCAATCTCGGCCGACGACGATCCAGGACTTGTGTCAGTTATCCACGAAGCGACCCAATCCGGCATCAAAGTGATTACCGTGGACGCGCCGGCACCCTCGAGCGAGGCGCTCACATATATAGGTACGGATAACGAAAGCTCGGGCTTCGAATCCGGGATAAGGATGGCGAGGACGATGGGGGGGAGAAAAAGCCTCGCCATACTGCAGGGAGGGCAGGACGCCATCAACCTCAACCTGAGAACGAAGGGCTTTAAAAGGGGCTTGGCCGAAGCGGGCCCTAACATCGAGATCGTGGGCGTTATCGACGAGGGCGGGGATCTGTCCCGGTCGGTGAGTGCGATGGAGGCCCTTCTCGTCGAGAAGCCGCGGCTTGACGCCATTTTTTGCGTGTCGGCAGAAGGCACCCCGGCTGCCGCGGCCGTAATAAAGCAACAAGGGAAGGCCGGGAAGATCCTCATAGCTGGCTTCGATGATCTCGGCGACACAATTAAGGGCATACGAGATGGCTCGATCGCGTTTTGCGTCGTCCAGAACACGTACAAGATGGGCTGGCTGTCGGTCGAGCGGTTACTCGACGCTGCGGCGGGGCGCTCGATCCCGCGCGAAATAGATACGGGCGTAGTCTTTGTTGATCGAGGCAACGTCGACTCGTATAAAGCGGCGATGGAAGTGGAGAATGTGCGCGATGGAATCGCGCAGAAAGGGCAATTGACCCCGTCGGGGCAGGCCCTAAATATCGAAGGAGGTTTGAAATGAAGAGAGGAACGCTCGGAAGGATGAAAAGGTTTCTAAGTGTCGTAATGGTGCTTGGTCTTGCCTGTACCGTTGTCTTCGCGGCGGGAAACAAGAAGCCGCTCATTGGCGTATCGATCTGGAGTTCTACAGATACGCTCGGGAGCCAGTGCAAGAGAATTCTTGACGCGGCAGCCCAGGCGCTTGATGTAGACATCATGTATGTTGATCAGGGCCATATCTCTGAAAAGGTAACCGCATCGGCTGAAACGCTTGCCGCGGCAGGCTGTGACGGCATGGTTATCTGCAATTCGGCATCGGCCGAAATGAATGCCGTGATCAATACCTGTACAAAGAGCAAAATGTACGTGGCTCAATTTTTCCGCATTATCGATAAAACCGCGAATCCGAATGAATACAAACTAGCATGCCAGTCACCTTATTACATTGGCGCCGTGCATGAAAATGAAGTCGACAATGGCAATAACCTGATAAAGATTCTGTGCGATAAAGGCTGTCGAAAGATTGCCCTTGAAGGCTGGAACTCCGGCGACGCGACCTTCCTGCTCCGCTGGAAAGGATACAAGCAGGGGGTCGAAGCCTGGAACAAGGCCCACCCGCAGGATAAGGCTGTCCTTCTTGACCCACAGTATGGCGGAACGACTTCCGATACGGGACGCGGCACGGCGGAAGCAATCATCAACGCCAACCACGATGTCGATGCCCTTATTGTCGCGGGTGGCGGCGGTGATACCCTCGTCGGCGCCCTGGCCGCGATCGACTCGATGGGCCTGAAGGGGAAGATCAAAGTCGTCTCGACGGATTTCCTTGCCGACCTTGACCAGCAGCTCGCGTCGGGCGGCATGGCCGCCGAATCGGGCGGACACTATGCCGACCCGCTCTTCGCGTTCATGCTCGTCTACAATGCCATAAAGGGCAATTATCATAAGCCCGCCGGTTCGTTCTACGAGGTTAATTTCCCCTATCTGTATGTCGCCTCTTCCAAGGACTACGATGCATACGCAAAGTATTTCGTGGCTGATCTGCCATACAACGCGAAGGAACTTGCCGCAATGGCGAAGCTCAGCGAGGGCGATCTTGCGAAAAAAGCTGCCTCACTGTCCATTCAGGATGTGATGCAGCGCCGCAAGTAAAGGCGGACGGATACTGTTACAAGGATTCGGCGGCCGCCAAATGTCGCCGCCGAATTTTTTTCTTGGCACTCTGCGGATAAACAATGTGAGTGAATCATTCATGAGGTTTAAGACAAGCAAGTATTTCGGAATATCGGTGCTTGTCGCTATGGGCCTGTTTTTGTGGGCCGTTTTCAAGTTACTGTCTCCATCAAACTTCGGTACTTCACGGCTGATGGTCGATTACCTGCAGACCAGCATCCAATATGCTGTCGGTGGGTGCGGACTGTACTTTATTGTCGTGATGGGACTCTTCGATTTTAGCGTCGGCGCCAATGTAGTCCTTTCTTCCCTTGTGGGCGTGTTGCTCTCACGGCAGTTCGGCTATTGGGGACTCATCGTGGGTTGCCTACTCTGTGGAACGCTTATCGGCGCCTTTAACGGTGTTCTGTATTCGAGACTGCGCATTCCTTCCATGATAGTCACTGTCGGTCTCATGCTCGTCCTGGAAAGCGTCGCCAATTATGTCGTTACACTTGATAAATCCGGATTCCCCGGGAAACTTAGCAGCAGTAGTATTCTTGCTTTCGGCCACGCGCCATGGAATTACATCGGTGCTGCTATCGCTTTCCTCCTGATGGTCTTTCTGCTGCGTTTTACCAAGACAGGAACATACTGCAACGCGATCGGTAGCGATGAACTTGTCGCAAAAAACATGGGCGTCAATATAGAACGCTATAAGTTCATAGGATTCGTTCTGCTTCATTTTTTCGTGGGTATCATGGCGCTTCTCACCGTGAGCTATGGAAGGGGAATGCTCGCCGTTACGGGGATGTCATCCATGGATCGCAACTTCAAGCCGCTGATGGGCACCTTCTTCGGTGTCGCGTTCAAGAAATACGGCTGCCCGGTCACCGCTATTATTGTAGGCGAGTTCATTATCACGATGATATTTAACGGCCTGGTGGCGCTTAATGTGCCTACCTCGATAAACGACTTCGTGACTGGGGCGGTTTTGCTCACTATTGTCTCGCTCACCAATAGAGGTCTGAAGGGCAGTGTGGTTAAATAACGGAGCGAAGAAATGAGTGATGTCATATTACGATCGGAGAATCTGTATAAACGTTTCGGCATAACAACTGCCGTCAATGATGTTTCGCTCGAATTCGAAAAAGGCGAGATCCATGGGTTGATAGGTGAAAACGGGTCAGGAAAGTCGACCTTCTGCTCCACGCTCTGTGGCATCTATCCCATTTCCAGCGGCCGCTTTCTACTTGAGGGAAAGGAGCTTAGGGTGAGGTCTCAGGTTGAGGCCAATCGCCATGGAGTATCAATAATCGTACAGGAAATGGGAACTCTTCCGGGGCTTACCGTCGCGGAGAATATCTTTTTCGGCGAAGAAGATAAGTTCATGCGCGGTATTATAAAAAATACGGGGGCTATGAACCGCGAGGCGCAGAAACTCCTGAATAGCTATGGTTTCAAGCATATTATCGCTTCAAAGATGATCGACAACTATAGCTTTGAAGACAGAAAGCTCATTGAAATAATCAAGGCAACATACTTTAATCCCAAGGTCGTGGTTGTCGACGAAACGACGACAGCCTTGAGCCAATCAGGGCGCGAAGAACTCTTCACGGTAATGAGCCGAATTAAAGGCGGCGGCAATACGGTTATTTTCATCTCGCATGATCTCGAGGAAGTGATTGAGCATACCGACCGCATATCCATTCTGCGCGATGGCAAGTTTATCAGCACGGTAAAGAGTAGAGAAACAAACGCCGACGAGCTGAAACGTTTAATGGTGGGACGGGAGCTGACAAACCGATACTACCGGTCTGATTACGGCCAGAGCGTCTCAGATGAGGTCGTACTCTCGGTCGATAATGTGTCGGTTCCGGGAGAAATCCAGAACATATCCTTCCGTCTCCACAAGGGGGAAATCCTGGGCATAGGAGGCCTTTCCGAATGTGGCATGCACGAAACTGGTAAGGCGATATTCGGCGCATCATATGGGCGAAGCGGCAGCGTAAAACTCAAAGATGGATATGCGGTGAAATCGATACCCGGCGCCATTAAGCATAGCATCGCGTATGCGTCAAAGGATCGCGATAACGAATCCGTCATTATAGCGGATTCGATCCGCGATAATATCTGCCTGCCGTCCCTTAGCAATATGTCAAAGCATGCTTTTCTTAGGAATGGACAGCTTGACGCTTTTGCGCAGAAAAACGCCGAACTAATGAGCGTCAAGATGACAAGCATAAACCAGTATGTTTCTAACCTTTCCGGCGGCAACAAGCAAAAAGTGGTACTTTCCCGCTGGCTCGGCAAAGATTCCGATATCCTGGTGCTTGACAGCCCGACGCGCGGAATTGACGTTAAGGTAAAAGCCGACATTTACGCGCTTATGAGCGAACTCAAAGCAAGGGGCAAGTCAATCATAATGATCTCCGAAGAGCTGCAGGAGCTGCTCGGGATGAGCGACCGCATCCTGATAATGAAAGACGGAAAAATAAACGGAGAGTTTACGCGGAATCAGAGCCTTGGTGAAAAAGACCTAATCACCAAGATGGTGTAATGGGGAGCGGCGGGATGGAAAAGCAGAGCGAGACAACGGCAGTTGAAAAGCAGAAAACGCACATATATCTCAGAGAGTTGATGCCGTTGTTCGGTTTTATGAGCGTAGTCGTTGTTTTTTCAATACTAACAGGCGGAAAGATAATCGCACCGGACAGTCTTTCGCTCATGTTTAGTCAGGTATATGTCCTGATGATTGCATCCATGGGCGTTTTCATGATAATGACCGTAGGAGGCCTTGACTTTTCGCAAGGCTCAATCCTCGGCCTTGCTTCGATCGTCTTCTGTTGGGTTTCGAACTATAGCATTGTGCTCGGAGTCATCGCCGCGGTGCTTGCAGGCGCGGCGATGGGAGCCTTTAACGGATTCTTCCACGTGAAATTCAAAATCGCCTCCTTTATTGTCACAATTTGTACCATGTATTTCTTCCGTGGACTCTGTAAGTACATAACGACAAACGGCCCCGTCCCGGCGAGCACAGACGTAATGATGCTTAATGAAACATGGTTCAAGCTGCTTTTGACGGGAATAGTCCTACTCCTTGGGTTTATTGTTTGGCACTTTACGCGCGTCGGTTGCGATCTGCGCGCTATTGGCGCGGGCGAGAGAGCCGCGCGTTTTTCAGGAAGTCGTCCTGACCTGCTAAAGTTCCTTGTCTTCATGGTATCGGGGGCCATCACCGGATTCGCGTCCTTCATCAATGTTATAAAGGTCGGCTCCATCACGGGAACATCCGGGAGCCAGCTTGAAACCCAGATACTCATTGCCTTAGTTCTCGGCGGCATGCCGATCTCAGGCGGCGCAAAAGCACGTTTCCAGAACATAATCATTGGTTCCCTAACCTATTGTGTACTGGAAATGAGCCTCCCTATGGTCTTCCCGATTTCCGCGACGCAGCAGCTTGTAAAGGGAATCATATTCCTTATTGTAGTCGCCCTAACAATAGACCACGAATCGCTGCGCGTCATAAAATGAGTGACTGCGGTTAATTATCACTTCAGATAGGCTCGCTTTTTGGAGTAGCCGTCATGAATGTTAGAAAAAAGTTTGGCGTAATTATCGCAATGCTTGTAGCTGCCTTTGCTGTAGCATTTGCCCTCTACCTTCAGATTCTCTCTCCGATAACCCAAATGTCCATGGAAGAAGCTGTGGTATCCCAGTTGAGTTCCACCATCTACCTGCGTAAGTTCGCCGCAAATCAGTTACTAACGGCTCCGAACTTCGATAATGCCGCCAAGACAAACGATGCCAGCGCGAAGCAGCTACAACAATTGTTCAACGAGGTCAGCAAGCTTACGACACTGGCAAGCGCAAGTACCTCGATTCATGATTCACTGAATGCGGTAAATAGGTTGTCGGCGCTGATCAGCAGCGATGAACTAAAGCTTTCTGAACCTATTAAAGTGGTACGGGAAAGCTTGTTTACGGAATTTGGGATAACCGGTATCCCGCTGTTCTCACATACCTACGGATATCCTTTCCACAAGATCGACTCCAATGGCTTCATCAAACGGGTGCACTCGATGATGGATGCTGTGTCCGAACTTGACACACGTCTCGACATTTCGCTTACCGTCATTGACATACAGTCGAAAGAGATAGGTAGGCAGATAACTGCGATTAGGCTGAGGAGTATCTTTGTCGCACTCGTCGCTATGTTTTTCGTCGTAGGCGGAGCCGTCCTAATCGCCATCCGAACCACCGGCGGCATTGCTAGAAGGATAGGCGACATCGAGTTAGAGATTGAGGCGATGAAGGAAGGCGACCTGACGAGGGCATTCGACATTGCGGGATCGGACGAGATCGGGGGCCTGTCCGCAAACCTCGGAGCCTTTCAGGGCGGCCTTAAGTCGACGCTAGCGGGTATCAAGTCAGTCTCAGCCGAGAACATCGCCATGAAGGGGATCCTTGTCTCGACGGCAGACGAGGCTTCGTCGTCTAGTCAGCAGATCACGACGAACTGTATCGCAATCGACAAGAAGATGGCCACCCTCGACCAGAGCCTCGGCGCTGCCACGACAGCAGTCGGATCGATCGCGGAGGACATTGTAGGGCTCAACGATCGGATCAGGTCACAGATAGCCATGGTCGAGCAGTCGACGGCCTCGGTCACCGAGATGATCGCCTCGATCGACAACGTTGCCAATATCACGGACCAGCGACGCACTGCCATTGACACGCTGGGCGAAACGGTTGCGGTCGGCGGTGAAAAGCTGGGTACGACCTTCGACGAGATCCAGCGGATAAACGAGAGCGTGGGCAGCATCCAGGAGATAACGGGCATCATCGTGAGCATCGCTTCCCAAACGAACCTCCTTGCTATGAACGCAGCCATTGAGGCGGCACACGCAGGCGACGCTGGAAAGGGATTTTCAGTCGTTGCCGACGAGATACGGAAGCTGGCCGAAGCCGCGGCCGAAAATTCCACGGAAATCGGTGCGATCTTGTCGGACATCATTGGCAGGATCGCCCAGGCTTCCAAGTCCGGGGCCGAGGCCACCGCCTCGTTCCAAGCGATCGACACTGAGGTAAAGAGCCTACGAGAGTCGCTCGGCGAGATATTCGACAACATGAACGAGCTACGCCAAGGCGGCGATCAGATCCTCAAGGCCATGACTGTGCTGCGCGAGGAATCGGTCGGTGTCAAGGAAAACGCAGTCGCGATCAACAAGAACGCAGGAAGCATCAGCAGTTCCATGTCCACCCTCAAGCAAGTGAGCGGCGAGGTATCGGACGGCATGGAGGAGATATCCACGGGCATCGGCGAGATCTCCCAGTCCATGAGGAGTGTCCTCGATGAGGCCGAGAAGAGCGGAGGGCTCGGCGAGTCGCTCAACTCCGAGCTGTCTCGCTTTATGACCTAGGAACGCGAGAGAAGGCCGCTTCGTGGGGAAGCGGCTATCGCGGTGTTGAGACTCGAGGGCGCGGTCCTATCGGGTGAATGACAGCTTTATCAGCTCTAAGACGAAGTGTTCGGCGTTTGCCGGCGAATAGAAGTCATTTTCAACTACGACACCGATGAGCTTTCGATATTCGTCGAAAGGCATGGTGTTCGTTTTGGTTATCGATGAATATTTCTCATAAGAATCTTGTATCAGCCTTTCTTTACGCGAGTATGTCATTTCTGTGTCATTCATGATTTTGCTGATGAGTCGGTATAGTTTGAAATAGCTGCGTTCGCTTGGCGACATCATGCTATCACTCATATGCTCTCTTTCGTTTCTCTCTAGTAATGAGCATATTTCGTGCCAATTAGTTTGCCGATTTTATAAATTATTAGTTCGGCTGGCATATTGAATTATCGAGAAGCGATATCGTCGGAGTGCCTCGATTGAGGTAAGGCCTCGACGATATCGTCGAAGAGTCGCCCCATTGGTCGAAACAGAAGATCGTGACGAACTTCGTGCGATAAAGCTCGGCCTCATCGTCCGGCTATGGCCGGTCCAAGCCTCCGAACGCGATGACTGTACTTTTGCACAGTTCGATCAGGGTGGTTCGATCAAGGGTTGTCGCAGAGTTATAGATAAACTCACGGGAAATGCTTTCGATCATCGCTATGACCAGGAAAACCTTTTCCCTGCCATTCTGGGGGCTTACTATCTTGCGATCGATAAGTTGGGTGACGATCGTATTGCTTACGGCGTCATGCTGCTGGAAGTAAAATCTGCGGACATCTTCATCGAGATACATCAAGGACAGCACTTCGTCATGGAACGATTGGCAAACGTTATTGACCTCGATCAGGATATCGATGGTTTTCTCGATCACGTCCAGGGCCGAAGATTCCGGCCGTAGATCATATCCCTGCAAAAGTCGTTCCTGAACATTATCGCTGTATATCTTAAAACACTCCAGAAACAGCCCTTTTTTGTCCTTAAAATATGAATACAGCGTGCCGACGGAAATACCCGCTGCCCTGGCTATGTCCAATGTGCTGCTGTTATTGTAGCCTTGACGGCCGAAGACCTCGAAGGCTGCATCGAGTATTCGCTTTTTCTTTTCTATTGAACGCTTTTGTTGAGGAATGCGTGTCACGCGGCCATTATCTACCATTTAACTATCAACTCATTTCCTCTCAGGTTTGTCAAATGCAATACTATGACGATAGTTTCATATTTGTATTGACTGTTGTCAAGATTATTATGAATATACCGTCATGTTTGTGTATAAAAATCTGATGGTAAGGAAAAGCTGATGGAACGTTTCTTAAAGTGGAGTACCGGTTGTTTCAGGCACCCCTGGGTCGTCCTTGCAATTACTGGTCTTATAACGATCTTTTTCGGCATTGGTGTTCCTAAAGTAAAATTTGACAATGACCTCCGAGCCATGCTGCCCGCGAACAATCATGACCTGATGGTCAGCGATTATTATGAAGACGAAAGCGCTTTTGGCCACAGTTCCTTCGATTATATAGGGGTTGTAAGCGGCGATGCCTTTTCGGTCGAAAGCCTTAGCTATCTGCGCACGATCAAGACCGAAATCGAAAAACTCAACCAGACTCTGCCGGTTCAGAATGTGGCCAAATACTTGGGAGTGTCCACGTCCGACGCCTCTAGCCTCATCGAGGCCGCGCGCGGCAAGGGAATCAATGAGCAAACCATGCAGAGCGATTTCCTGCCGCTTGTCAGTGACGGAGCCAAGGCCGCGGCCGAATTTGGCTGGGACGCCGCGCTTGCCCGCCGACTCGCAGGCGCCGTTCGGGCAGTCGCCCCGGTCAAGCTCTACCATGTACTGGAGAACCCGATCAAGAAGACAGAGTCCCTGATCGACGCGGACTACATCGTCAACCGCGATGACGAACTCGTCAGCGAGAAACTGATGGCGGACGATGCGGAGATTACTCCGGCCGTTGCCCAGGAAACCAAGAATCGGGCGAAAAGCTGGAACATCTACGAGAGCACCCTGTATTCCAAGGACGGGACGATGGCCAACATGGCCATCCAGCTGAACAACGTCGACTCCGATGTCCTTAGTTCCGTGGCATCCGAGCTCAAGACCATCCTCGCCGAGCATAAAGTCGCCGGCATTAAGACCTATCTCGACGGCGAAGGCGTCATCAGCGGCGAAATGGGCCTGACCATGAAGGCCGACCTCAAATTGCTGATGCCTCTGGTCCTGTTGGTTGTCATGTTCATCCTGTTCTTCTGCTTCCGCAAGATACAGGGTGTGATCTATCCGATGATCGTGGTGCTGGTCAGTGTCGTATGTTCGATGGGTGCCATGGGCTGGCTGGGCGCACCGCTGACGCTCGCCTCGATCGCCATGCCGCCCCTGATGGTTGCCATAGCGAGTGCATACGGCATTCACCAGATGAACCACTACCTGCTCGATCCTCGGCATGACAAACGGGAGATCTTCGATCACAATATCAGGGTGGTCGGCTTGGCCATCATTCTGTCGGGTATCACCGTCATGGTTGGTTTTGGCGCACTGGCGACCGAACAGTTTGTGCCGATCCGTAACTTCGGTATCTTCACCGCCCTTGGCGATCTGGTCGCAGTTGCGGTTGCCCTGTGGGTCCTGCCGGCCCTGATCCTGATTAGCAAAAAACCTAAAACGGTGGAGTACCATGAATCCTCCAAAGGCTTGATACGAGGTCTGCTGAATGGTTTTGTCGGCCTCAACCGCAAGCATTCCTCCGGCGTGATGATCGTTTCATTGATCGTCACGCTCTGCTTCTGCGTCGGTTTTGGCTGGATCAAGTCGGAGCTGAACAACGTCTCCTTCTTCAAGCAGAACACCACGATCCGCCAGGCCGATGACGAGCTTAACAGTAAGCTCGCCGGTACCCAGAGCGTCATCGTCATCCTGGACAGCGACCTTAAACAGCCGGTCATCGGAAAATCGGGGATGCTCGAAGCGGCGCCGTCCTCCGGCGATCCGGTGGCCATCACTACTCCGACCGTGCTTCGCAAGATCGAAGCCTTCTCGGGGGATGTCCAGAAGCAGTTTGGCTTCGTTCGCAAGGTCATGTCCTTCGACGACGTGCTGAAAAAGATGAATCAGGAAATGAATGGCGGGAACCCGGCCGATTTCAAGATTCCCGATGACCCCAACCTCATCAGTCAATACCTGCTGATTTTTTCCGGGGACATACAGTCCGAACTTTCCTCCAACCACGACAAGCTGAAGATCACGGTCACCATGCAGCGCAGAGGCACCGCTGAATCGGAAGAGGTCGCCCGCTATGCCCGGTCCTACTTCGGGGACGATTTCTGCAAGGCCAACCATCTGCGGGTGGAAGTCGCCGGTACCGCCCACATGTATTACGTGGCCAATGAGCTGCTGATGGATGGCATGATCAAGAGCATCGTGATTTGCGTCATTCTGGTCTTCCTCATCCTGTTCTTGCTGCTCAAAGATCTCCGCATGTCGCTGATTTCCATCAGCCCGATCCTAGCGACTCTAGTGATCAATTTCGGCTGCCTGGGATTCTTCAACATTCCCCTGAACACCGCTACGGCCATGGTTTCGTCCATCGCCGTGGGAATCGGGGTGGATTACTCGATCCACTTCATCACTTGGTACAGATCCGAGCTGCGCCGTAAGCGCGATATCGGCCTCGCGCTGGAGAATTCGATCCTGCACAAGGGCCGGGCCATACTCTACAACATGTTCGTCGTCTTCGGCGGTTTCCTTGTCCTGGTTTTCTCCAACTTCGTGCCGCTGATCCAGTTCGGTCTCTTGGTCGCCATTTGCATGCTGACTACCGCCTTCGGATCCCTCGCGATAGTTCCGGCCATCATCCGGGTGCTCTCCCGCAAGGAACGCCGCTTCCTGTATCTGGATAAAGGCCCCGCCGGAGAAATCGAGGACAACAAAGCCGTAGTAGGTTGAAGCGTTGCGAGACCGAAAATCTGGTAGTATATGCACGAGGTGCAGTATGAAAGTAATAGCGATCAACGGCAGTCCGCATAAAGACGGTAACTGCTACCATGCGCTGGCCAAGGTCGGCGAGCGTCTAGGGAAAGAAGGCATCGGCTTCGAGATCGTCCAGGTAGGCGACAAGGCGATGCATGGATGCATTGGCTGCGGGAGCTGTGGCAAGACCGGGAAGTGCGTCTTTGAGGACGACCCGGTGAACGAGACGGTAGATCGGATGGCCGAGGCGGACGGCATCGTCCTCGCCTCGCCGGTGTACTACTCGGGCGTGGCGGGGACGATGAAGTGCTTCCTCGACCGAGCCTTCTACGTCTCCGGCGCCAAGGGCGGGGTCTTCAGGCACAAAGTGGGCGCGGCCCTCGTCGCGGTCCGCCGCTCGGGCGGCTCTTCGACGCTCGACTGCCTCAATCACTATCTCTCCTACTCCGAGATGGTCCTTGCGACGTCCAGTTACTGGAATATCGTGCATGGTCTGCAGAAAGGCGAGATGGAGAAGGACGCGGAGGGAGTCCAGATCGTCGAGACTCTTGCGCGCAATCTCGCCTGGATCCTCAAGATGCGCGAGGCTACGGCGGGAAGCATCCCCGAACCCGAGAAGGCGCAGAAGGTCATGACGAACTTCGTCCGCTGATCCCTCCTGCTCCGGGGCGCCCATTGACCCGATTCGGTGGGGAAGTCTATTCTTTTCCTTAATAGGAGATGCCATGCCCGAGACCAAAGTCCTTATCAATCTTTCCAACCGCCACATCCACCTCACCACGGAGGACCTCGAGGCCCTCTTCGGAAAAGGCCACCAGCTCACTAAAACCAAGGACCTTATGCAGCCGGGGCAGTTCGCCACGGAAGAGCAGGTAACTGTCGTCGGCCCCAAGGGCAAGATCGAGGGGATGCGCGTCCTCGGCCCCGTCCGAAGCGAGACTCAGTGCGAAATTCTCGCCTCCGACGTCTTCAAGCTCGGCGTCAAGGGCTGTCCCGTCAAGGAGTCCGGGCACCTCGACGGCTCCTTCCCCATGGAGATCGTCGGCCCCGCGGGCAGCCTCAAGAAAGCGCGTGGCCTCATCATCGCCCAGCGGCACGTGCACTTCGACCCCGAGAGCGCCAAGAAGTACGACGTGAAGGACAAGGAGATCGTGACGCTCCACGTGGGCGGCGATAGGGGAGCCACCTTCGAGAACGTCGTCTGTCGCGTGAGCCCCAAGTACGCTCTCGAGTGCCACCTCGACTTCGACGAGGGGAACGCTGTCGGAATCGGCAACGGGAGCTTCGGCGAGATCGCCAAGAGATGAGCAAGGTAGTACTTAAGGCCCAGGACCTCGATGGCTTCCTCACCGAGGCCGACAAGGCCAACCTGGGCCGCATGGACGCCCTCTACCGCCAGGCCATGGTTTCCTTCAACATCCTCAACACCGCGAGCGGCGAGAGCGAGCGGCACAGGGAGGAGAAGGCCCTCATCGACCTGTACAACGAGATGGGCTCCCGCATGCAGGAGATATGCAAGGGCGAGAAGGGCATTCAGGTCTATTCCTTCGTCACTCCGCAGGAGAGCCACGGCGAGGCCTCGAGGCTCATCGCTAAATTGCGAGACGTGAACACGGGCCGCCAGGAGTTCGTCTACTACGTTCAGCGCGCATACGAGCTACTATTCAACCTCGCCTACGGCTCCCACGCCGAGGGCGGCACGAAGCCGCCCAAGAATCATCTCATCGTGAAGACGCCGGTGACCGTGCCCGTGCAGAACTACGCCGTGCACAAGATCCCCAACGTAGACGCGGCGATCGAGAATACGGTCATGTGCGTCATGCTCCGCGGCGCGCTCCTTCCCTCGATCATCATGTCCAAGGAGATCCAGGAGTATTCGTCGACGGGCTACGTGACGCCCTTCGCCCTCTTCAAGATTAAGCGCGACGAGACGAAGAGCGAGACGGACATGGAGTACATCATGGACCTCGATCGTTCCTACTTCAGGCCCGAGGATCTCGATGGCAAGGACTTAGTCTTCGCCGACCCCATGAATGCGACGGGCGGCAGCCTCGTCACGGTCGTGAAGTACCTCCTCGACCAGGGCATCAAGCCTAAGTCCGTGAAGTGCTTCAACGCGATAGCCGCGCTCAAAGGCGCGCTTCGCATAACGCGCGCGATTGAGAACGTCACGGTGTACACGCTCTGGATGGACCCGGTCCTGAACGACCGCGCCTATATCATGCCGGGCCTCGGGGACGCGGGCGACCGCATCAACGGCAAGGACGAGGACCCATCTCCGCGCGATATCCTCCAGCTCATAGCGGACTACGGATCGAACGTCACGGGCCTCTACCGCTCGCAGCTGCGCACGATAGAGCAGACGGTGCTCCGGAGATAGGCTGAACGCTACTGGACGCTCAGGTAGTTCTCTTTCGTGACTTTCTGATAGGGGACGTAGACGTAGTTGTTGTCGTCGAGGGCGAGTCCGATCGCGGAAGGGACCGCTCCTGCGGCGAGGGTCGAGGCTAGAATGAAGGCCGTCCTTCCTTGCTTGCCCGCATCGCAGCGGACCGTGCCGAGGAGCGTCCCTTCGCCTATCGCCTCGATCGCGAAGCTCGTGCCGTCGATGCCGATTACGGGGGTATACTCGCTTCCTTCAAGGAGCCCGGCCATCTTGAGCGCCTCGACCGCGCCGAGCGCCATTTCGTCGTTGCCGCAGAGCACCGCCTCCGGTTTCCTGTGGCCGAGCGTCGCGAGCGTGTCTGAGAGCTTCCGCTGGGCGCTGGCGCGCGTCCAGCCTGCGTCTATCTCGACTATTTTGACGCAGGTGATGCCCGCCTGCGCAAAGGCCTGTGCGCGTGAGGATTCGGCGGCGAGCGCCGAGTCATGGCGTATGTCGCCTCTGATGAGGACGTAGTCGAGCTTGCCGTCTCCGTTTTTGTCCGCCTCGGGATGGGTCTTCCAATAATCGGCGAGGATCTCCGCCTGAAGTGCCGCCGCGTCCTCCGCTCTGCCTCCGACAAAGTAGGCCTTGGCCCAGAGTCGCGCCGGAAAATCGGGGAGATTGAGCCCGAAGAACACGATGGGCACATCGGACGATTTGGCCAGGAAGGCGAAAGGCTCTATCGATGTGCTGTCTACGGGATTGATTAGGACCGCGTTGGCTTTGTCGGCGATGAGCGCCATGACCTGCTCGCCTTGGATAGAGCGTTGGTTCTGCCCGTCGAGGACGGAGAGTCTGGCCTTGTCGGCCGCCGCGGATTCGATGGCGCGCCGCGCAGCGGCGATATAGCCGTCGTCGATGCTGGAGAGGGCGACGCCGATTCTGGGCTTGTCGCCCGAACCCTCGCAGCTTGAAAGTGTGGCCGCGAGACCTACCGCGAGAGCCGCGCACGCGAAAACAGAAAAGGACGCCTGAACTATCCGTTTCATAGTGGAGAGATTCTAGCACGGTCCGGCACCGCTGTCGCGGACAATAACGCGTTGGCTGCGGTCATTGCCCCGCGACCATTTCCGTGGCACAATGCCTCCATGGCTAAAGAATACGCTGTGCTCTCCGCCATCGGCGCGGACAGGGTCGGAATCGTCGACGATCTCTCGCTCATCGTGTCCGAAGGCGGCGGCAATATCGAAGAGAGCAAGATGGCCGTCTTGGGCGGCGAGTTCGCGGTGATGATGCTCATCTCGATGGAGAAGGCCGCCCTCGAAAAGCTCGTTTCGGGCGTCACGGGAATCGAGGGCGATCTCGAACTCAAGATCGGCCTCAAGCGCACGAGCGAAGGCTCGTCCCCGCTCGCCGAGCGTGGTAGGCCCTACTCTCTCGAGACCGTGTCCCTCGACGGCACGGGCATCGTCCACTCCGTCAGTGCTGTCCTTCGCAAGTATGGCATCAATATCGAGGACCTCGAGACGCGCACCGATCGCGCGCCCCTCACCGGAGCTCCTCTCTTCCGCATGAAGGCCAACGTCGTAGTCGGGCCTACCGTCTCGGTGAGCGCGCTACGCCGCGAGCTCGAGGAGCTCCAGGCCGCGCAGGACCTCGATATCATACTCATGCCCCTCGTGCCTGCGAGGCGGGATTAAAGCGAAATGAGAGCGAAGCGCGCCCTAGCCTTCGTCATGGTCCTGGCTGCCGCCTTCATGATCGCCCTGGCCTCAGGCTGCGCTACCTTGCCTCCCAGCGAGCTCGCCAAGGAGTGGTACGCGATCGGCAACGCCTGGCTCGACAAGAGCGAGTGGAAGAAAGCGGGCGAAGCTTACTCTAAGGCCCTCGCCCTCGACCCATCCTTCGCGGGCGCCTCCTTCAACCTCGCTCGCGCGCTTGCCGAGGCGGGCGATTTCGACGAATCACTCCGCGTCCTCGCGGAGCTCGAGAAGCGCGACCCCGGCAACGTCCGCATAGCATCGGCCAAAGCCTTCGCCCTCTACAAGAAGGGCGACGCCAAAGGCGCACTCGCCGCCTATCGCTCGATCCTGGACCTCGATCCCTACGCTCCGGACACCCTCTACAACGTAGCCCTCCTCGAGCTGGAGACCGGTGACGCCAAGGCGGCGGCCGAGGATCTCGGAAAGCTCGCCATCAATTCACCCGAAGATCCCGACGTCCTCGCTGCGCTCGCCAAGGCCCTCGGCAAGTCGGGCGACTCCGACGGGGAACTCGCCGCCTACGAGAAGCTCAAGGCGCTCGGAAAGGCCGACGCCTCCGCCTACGAGAAGATGGGCCTGGCCTACGACAAGGCTCGCCGCTTCGACGAGGCGATGGATGCCTTCGAAGCGGCGGTCAAGGCCGATCCGAAGCGCTCGCTTTCGTGGTTCCACCTTGCGCGGCTGCGGCTCGTCGTCGCGAACGACTCGGAGCGCGGGCTTTCGGCGCTCAAGAGCGCCCTCGATTCGGGTTTCGCAGACAAGGACGCGGCTACTGCCCTCTTAGACGAGCCCGACCTAATCGAGCGCGAGAAGGTTATCGAGCTCCTCAAGTCCAAGGGCCTCGCGGAATGAGGCGCTATCTGTTCGTCGGCCAGGACATCCTCGTCCCCGCCGTGCCGGGCGTCGGGCCCTTCGTCGAGGGGGAGGATCCTTTGGACCTCGCCGATCGCGCATTCCTACGCCGTGACTACGACGATCTCTCGGGAGAGCTCGTCCGGGCCTATCTCCTAGATGAGGAGAGCGCCTCCCTCGCCCTCGGAGGGGAAGGGGCGGGCGAGCTGCGCCGCCTAAGCCTCCGCGAGGCCCTCGGGCTCTACGATGCGGCCGCGATGAAGGCGCCGCTTCGGGGCGTCGCTCTCCTGCGCGCCCTCGAGGCTTCGCGCTTCTGCGGTTTCTGCGGGGGCCGGATGCGCGACAACGGCCCCGAGGGCCTGGACGGCTCGGGCCGCATCTGCGCATCTTGCGGCAAACTGCATTTTCCGCGCATATCGCCCGCGGTCATCGTCCTCATCCGCAAGGGGCCTCGCGCTTTGGTGGCGCACAACGCGCACTTCCCCCAGGGGCGCTTCGGCCTCATCGCCGGCTTTGTCGAGGCGGGCGAGAGCCTTGAGGAAG
>Ga0326727_10009127_pt1 | contig 24652 bp, 16 predicted proteins | sample MB2enrmetagenome_FD_207643 | JGI IMG/M metagenome (GOLD analysis project Ga0326727, IMG submission 207643) | Lab enriched peat soil microbial communities from McLean, Ithaca, NY, United States - MB29MY | ecosystem: Environmental > Terrestrial > Soil > Wetlands > Peat | place: USA: New York... | reverse complement strand
ACAACAACTACGGCGAAGACCCCGACAAGGCCGTGATCTTCCACTGCTCGAACCTGCCCAAACACTTCTTTGAAGACGTGAAGATGGATTTCCAGGAAATCATCGCCGGCTCGGTGGGCAAGAACAATACCTACGGGACGGTGGTGGGGAAATTGAAGAGCGGCCCCCTCACCTATTGCCGCGTCTCGACGGACGACCTTAACGGCAAGCTGCGCGCCTACGTGGGCGAGGGCGAAATCACCGGCGACCGTCCGCAGAGTTTCGGAGGCTACGGCGTGGTGAGGATTCCGCAAATGCAAAAGCTGTTGAAACACATCTGCCGGCACGGCTACGAGCACCACGTGGCCGTCAACCGCAGCCATTATGGAAACGCCGTCGCCGAAGCCCTGAGCAATTACAAAGGCTGGGACACGTACCACCACCAGGCCGAGGGGTGCTGAGACAAGATTGAGCTGTAGGCTGACCTGCCTTCGCTGCTTGGACAATCCAACCTCAGGAACTTCGCCCTCCCCATGCGGCGGCTAACCGAGCCAAATGATACGCTACTTATATAGCCTCGTCCGACCCGGGCGAACGGCTCTCTCACGGTGCCGATGATCCCCCAGCTTGCCTAGGGCGATTAAAGTCACCAATTCTGCCACCCCGCGGAAGCGGGGGGCCGCCGGCAGATTCCCGCCGGCGCGAGAATGACGTGGTAAAGAGAGAAAGCTCGCTTTGCCTGGGTATTTGGAGACCGGAAGACCCGGGGGGAGATTCTTCGCTCCGCTCGGAACGAAAGCGTTGGATGAGGATTCAAAAGGGCCGTTTTTGGGGCTCACTGCGCGCATTTGGCACCCGAATTTGAATTCGTTTTGGGTTCGTTTTCCAACGCCGTCCTTTGTTTTCAATAACATATTGGCTTCGATCGTATTATTTGTGGCGTTTTCTCGCGTTTTCCCAGCCCCCGGAGCCCCACTGGGGGCGAAAGATAGATGGGGCCGGGGCCGGTCTCGAACTCCCAGATCCTCGACTCCTCGACTCTTTGACCTCATCCTTTGTTTTCATAGACATTCCCGGATCGCTCGTCGATTTTTCGAGTGCGGCAGCGCAGAGGTGGGCGCATTTTACCCTCCTCCGCAGTCTTTTCTCGCGGCGTTTGTCCGGCGCACGTCCCCCGCTATTGCCGCGTCGCGCGGGGGAGTCGAGCACAGAGGTCGATCCAGCGACATATTGTCATTGTGCTTTGTTTTCATAGACATTCTCGCTTTGTTCCCCAAAAAGCATCTCTCAACAATCAGCTTTCAGCTCGCAGCCGCGCCATTCCGGGATGGCGCAGACCCCGATGTGTGGGGTCTGCGATGTCCCGAAGGGACAGGTCAGGGCAAGCGGCAGAATCTGACCGAGCCGCGCCTTCGGCGCATCGCAAACGTTCAAAGGCAAATCTGAGCCACCCTCCCACCACCCCCACCCCTCCTCACCGGAGGAGGGGAGCCCGCGCTTCCCCTCCTTGCGTAAGGAGGGTCAGGGGTGGTCGATTGCTGCATCGATCCTTTGTTTTCATAGACATTCTCGCTTTGTTCCCCAAAAAACATCTCTCAACAATCGGCTTTCAGCTTCCAGCCGTGCCATTCCCGGATGGCGCAGACCCTGCTCTGTGGGTCCGCGATGTCCCGAAGGGACAGGTGAGGGCGGACGGCACAATTTGTCCGCCCGGTCCGTTAGGGCGGGCGCACGCCCGATTCTAGCCTATAGGTTTAGGTGTACTTTGCCAAGGGATTTCCCTCTAGTGGGGCATTTGGGCGACCCAACGGACGGTTTGAAGGGCTGGCGCGAACCGGAGCATCTTGGAGGAGGAGCCGCAGAAGATAACGTACCTGACACTCTTACCTGTTTGGACAAAAGGTCGTTTCCACTCGCGAACACCTTGAGCGCTTCTTGGGGAAACCCTGTAACGCAACGCACGCCCGCCTGGGCCGGCTAGCCCCAGTGGGTCACCCCATACTGTACCACACGATGCGCCTCCAAGTCAGCTCTGGCCTCACCAAGCACAGATGGTGGGCGCGGCATGCGGTAGGAATTCAAGCTGGAGATGGAATATCTCAATCTGACCTAACTCAGCAGGTTCGCGCCCGTGGCACGACCTTTGGAGGTGTCCTAGGTCCTGCAAGCCGTCCGCCTCAGCCAGTGTAGTGCCCTGCACTACCCTCAACGCCCCGATTCGGTCCGCAAAACCCTGTTTCAACCGGCCTAGCCACTCGTTAGACGTCAGAGTTTGCACATACCCGAGCATCCCACCAGCAGTTTCGTGAATGCCATATCGGCCGTCAATGAAGCAACCCAACCCATCGCTACCGAAGTACTCCTTTACTGAATCAGACCTATAAAGGCGCTTGGCCTCGATATGAAATCGCAGCCTCCCGCCGCGACCTGACGAACGCCTAAATTCAATGTCCACTCGCGGACGACTTCGACCAAGCCTGCCTGCTACGTTTTGAGGTGGATCGTCATGCACTTCGAAGGATGGCATCCAATCCTCAGCATCGTCGCTTTCAATAACTTGTTGGATGCCCCGAACCAACTCACCCGTAATGCTGGGCTCTTCGGCTTTGCTAAGGTCTTGATCTCGCGTCAATACGTAGCCGCGCAGGACCAAGATGTAGCAGTTCCGAATGAACGCTAAGCGATAGACCGTGCGATCTGGGACCGGAACGGGCGCCATCAGCCTCCAACCCTTTCACTCTCCATCGCGTCCGGCTGAATGGATTCTGCGATCACATCTCCGGCATCTTGGATGGCTTGGGTTTGTGTCCATTGCACGCGCTGCAGCGGTTTCAGGATGTACGTCCTGGACGGTTCATAGACCCTCAGATTGCGGCGAAAGTAGAGCCATTGTGCATGTTTCTCGATAAGTCGGCCGCGGGCCTCCGCGAAGCCACGTGCGGCTCCATCAGTCGCTCTCATAACCCGGACCGGCAAGCGCCCGGTGGCTCCGCCCACGATCTCGATAATAGTTAATCCCGAGCCGCCGTCCGAAACGACATCCACACGGTGGTGCATATCAGCTTTGTCTCCCACAAAGGCGTCTAGTTCGTTGCGAAGCGTTCCCGCGTACGTTCTCAATTCTTCCGACGTCGGTGGGCGGATCGCGTCCTTTCCGATTTTGCCCTGATTGAGGGCAAGTCGAACGTGAAGCAGGTCATGAATTGCCGCCCTCGCACGAGAGCCGAGCCGCAATGAGTCAGACGTCAGTTCGTTCAACTCGCGAATCAATTCGGGGCGATCAAAGTCGTCCTGCCCTGGAATCGCCGCGGCTATTCGCGCGTAAAGAGATTCCCATTTACCAAGTGAATCGGGGCCATCCCCAAAAGGGATCGGCAGGGTCCGCAAGGCCTTGAGCGTCCCAACGGTCTTCTGTATTCCCGCTTGCGTTGTCGTGAGGAACTGATGGTAAGCGACAAATTCGGAGTTGAGATAGAGCGCAAGCGCCTTGAGCAGGGGCTTGTTTCCGTCCGGAGAAATCACGCCGATTTGTCTGGCGGGTATGAGAAGAGGATCTTCCGTGTATACCGCGAAATTCCTCGATGCCCCCACAATAACGTGCGGCGGCTGACAAACGCGGAACGGCGTCTCGAACCTGCCGTGTCTTACATTCGTTTCGTCTGCCGACACAAGATGGAGCAGTTCCTGTGGGAAACGGAACAGATACCGCCTTTTCCTCAGTGGCTCGACCGTCAACGTGAGGATGCCGGCAAGTTCAGGGTGTTGCTCAGTCCGCTCGCGCTTTGCTTGTTCGTCACTCCGCAGTTCAAGGCCCTGTGAAGCGAGGAGCACGCCGCCCTTCTCAAAGGCTCCAAGCGTTCGAAAGCGTCCTGCGACCCGGGCGAGAGTTTTCTCGTCAATCGGCGACCCCCACATTGCCAGTTTCCAGGGCTGGGAACTTCCATTCAGAACCTCTGCGTAGGTCAATTCGCGGAGATCGCACGCGTCGACGGCAAGGTTCCATACAGGAACTCGTCTATTCCTCCGTCCTTGGGCCACGGGTTGGGTAGCCAGAAATGGAGAGTATACCTCGACCACCTCGCCACCGCTTTGAAGGCCAAGTTGCTCGGGCTTCGGCGAGTAGAAAAATGCCGCGGCGGGAAGTCTGGCGCGGCCTGCAAACAAGACCTCCGCGAGATTCGCAAAGTTCGCGACGAACCAGAGTTGGTTCTCCCTCAGGAAAGCCTCGCGAAACCCCTTTGATTCGTACTTGAATAAGGTCATGGCAGGGAGCAATAGGCCGATGACGGCTTCTGCCCGAACGAAGTCATCGGCCCGCCATGCGAAAGCTTCAGCCATCTGGTTTCCGCCGACTGGGCGCTCAGTTCGGTTGCTTTGCATCCAGTCCAGCGCTGGCCTATCGGCGTCATCCAGACGATCGGGGTTCAGTTCCTTCCAGGGAGGATTGCCAATAACCCAATCGAATGACTCCCACTCCCTCGGCCCTTTCCAGTTAGCATTCCCAACGAAGGTATCGGCGCGGAAGATATTTCGGTCTCTCAGGGGCGGAAGCTTGAATTTTGTCGTGGTCAGATCGGGCGGGTGAACGTATTCGAGTAAAGTAAGCGATAAGCTGAGCTCCGCGATTTGGCAGGCGTCTTCATCAATATCGATTCCAAAGATGTGCCGGGTAAGAAGACGGCCCAATTCGGCAGGGCGAAGGCGCCTTTGGGCGAGCGCCAACCGGCGCTCGATGAGCTTACGGTAACATTGAACGAGGAATGCGCCAGACCCGCACGCGGGGTCCAACACTCTCATTCCTGACCTGAGTGGCCTCTGAGAGTCGAGCCGATCGACCATGAAGTTCACAACCGGCACTGGCGTATAATAGGCGCCCCGGGCGGCACCTTCTGATTTCGCCGAAGGATGGTGAGTGGCGTGAAGGAATTGCTCGTAGATGACCGAGAGAGTTTCGATAGGAATCAGCGAAAAATCGTAGATATCAAACAAGGGGAGTTGTCCACCGGCGCTTCCCCCTGAGAATACAGTGGCTACCTGCCGCAGCCGCTCCTGGCCGAACTCCTGAATCTTGCTCTTTGAAAGTGGGAAGACCGATCCATTCAGCCATTCTTCAAGCCGCTGCACTAATTCCAAGAACGAGGCGATCCGCGTGTTTTGACCGAGAGCCTCGTCGTAAGAAATCCTCCACTCGTTCAGCTTGGCGTCGGAAAGTATGTTTCTTTGCCGCAGATAACGAAGGTAGACGAATTTCCCAATCATGGCGTGAGAGAGACCGCGATCTCTGACGCCATTCCCGAATAGCCAATCATCGAGGGTGCGAAGGTTATCAAGGAGTCGCCAATCAACTCGCGACTCCGGAACCACGTATCGGCCCCATTCTCTCCACACGACACCTGAATCGATACACTCTCCCCGAAGCGGGGCCAGTTCGGCTGCAACCCGGTTGAATTCGTTGATCGTGCGAATTGCGCCAACATTTGGGTCCTCATCCGCGCGACCGTTGTAACCGAATCCCGGGTAGAGGCGTACCCATCCTGGGCTGACCACCACAAGGAACGGGACCACGTTTTGATTCCAGACGCTTCTGTGGATTTCCCGCGCCTTTTGTTCCGAATCAGCGCGACAAACGTAAACGACAGGAACATCCGATTGGTGGGGATCGTAGGCGCTAGCGCGGAGGGTGTAAACTCCTTGAAGCTGGCAGGCCTCTTGCGCCTTGCGCAAAATGTGGCCGAAATTCGAATCGCGTCCAAGGGCGTCCCCGGAGAGATAATTCGGCGAGCCGGCGTACTGAAGGGCAACCAGCACGTCCTCAAGAATCATGTTGCTCCCATCGGCTGGCACTCTTTTTCCGTTGAATTACGACCGCACTTTTACCCACCCATGCTCAAGCATGAAGATGCGCTACCTACGACTGGCTGCGCGGCATGTTTTCTAATGCGTTCCGTTTATCCCGCCCCAGCAGCCGCAGATTACCCTTGCACGTGCATCACTCCGTGAGCCAGAGTATATCACGATAGCGCAAGCGAATAAAAGGCGAATCTTGCGGTGAGCTCTTGAGTAACACATGAATGCACGGCACTGGAAAGCCCCCACTGAAGCCGCCGGCGCGTCAGTTGGATCGATCGTCGGCGAACCAGGGATGCCGTTTGGGCGGATGTCGTCTCTGACGGTCAATCCTGGCTACGGGCCATTCGGAAGTTAGACAAAGGCGGTCAAGTTGCCGGTGAACGGCCAAATCACGGCTGTGCAGGGCGGCGGAACCGTTGGGTGCCTGGGACGGAAGCGAGTAGCGCCGAGTCTTCGGGTTTGAGGCCCCTCGGCTCTTCCTGCTGTAGATCGTTGCTCGCGGCGCGATGCATGTGATTTCTCGAAAGAACCGGCGAGCGGCGGAGTTTCGCGGAAACCGCTGCTCAGTGGAATCGTTGCATCAGGGCGGCGATGGCCTTCAGATAGATGTGTTCGGCCTGGGGATCGAAGTGGGTAGAAGCCACTTCATAGCCGCCTTCAGCGAAGGCCTTTTGTTCCGGGAAATAGCCCACATAGCCATTGGTGTATCCCATCAAGTGCGCGAAGGTGGCCGGCGAAGCGGCTTTAACCTGTTTCCCGATGTTGCTGAAAAGTTCGCCCGGAAACGTCGTCCACATCAGGTCGCCGATACGAATGATGGTGGTCGGAACCGTAATGGCAGTGGCCGCGAAATCCTGAAACAGCTCGCGATAATTCCGCGGCAGCAGAATGTCGGCGGTTTCCATCTGAACGCGGGGGCTGAGGCAGGATTCCGTCGACAGCCCTCGATAGACTCGGGCCACCTCGCGCCCGATCTCTTCGCCGAGCGCCCAGGTGGCCTCGATGTTATCCGCGTTGCCATCCAGGCCGCCCACGACACGCGGGTTGATATCTCCCGCAGCCCCTTGCAGGTAAATCGAGCCCAGACCGGGGAACTGCTTCTCAACATACTCTTGCATGCGGCCCATCCACTCGCCGGAGATTTTGCTGTTGCGTCCCCCCAACGAGGTGCCGTGGCAGGCGTAGTGAATCATGATGGCCAGAGGCGCGCCCGAAGCCTTATCCACGCGCACGATTTGCACCGCGTCGTCGATGGGACCCTGAGGGTTCGCGCCCAAGCGCACGACGCCGCCGAACTCGTGAATCATGACCGGATGATCGGTCTTGTGCTTGCCGAAGGATTGGCTGGCGTCGTTCTCATCGAAGGTCAGGGTCGAGTCCGAATCGGCCGGCCGCGCCTGGCGGCGGTTCATAGCGATCCGCGAGTGCCCGGCGCCCGCGGCAATGCGCACAGGCTGCAAGTTGGCCACGGCTTGTTGCGCGGCCTTTATCACGCCATCTCCAAACTGGCGGTCCCAGTCGATCTTTGGCTCGGCATTCGGCGAAGGCGCGGAATGGTTATGAACGTCGCCCAGCAAAACGTTGGCTTCCGGAATACCTGTGGCCTGGGCGATGCGGCGGCGGAAAATATCGTGCCCCTGAATCTCGATCACGTCAGCAACCACAAAAGCCACACGAACGCCCGAGGCGTCAAAGACCAAGGCGCGGACGTACAGACGGTCGTGCCCGTGAACGCCGTTGGAAGGCTCGCGGCGCAAGTCATACCCGCCCATGAATACCGGCACTGAAGGAGTGACGTCGACTTTCGCATACCCGGCGCGCAGTTCCTGGGCACGGCTGTCGGCTGAAACGAACAGCAGCGGCAGCACAAGAAGCATTGCGCCTCCAACGGTCCTCCATACCTGCCCGACGATGAGTTCTCGCATGTGGTTTGGAATCCTTTCCTTAGGACTTCGGCCTTGCCAGCGGAGAGAGTTTACCACGAAATCCAGGAAGGAGCGCGATGCCGCGTGGGGTCCTAAGTTGACTCGTAGCGCCGGCCTTGAGGCCAGCGCTACGCCGAAACTAGGACAGCGCCCGACCCTTCGCTTCGCTCAGGGCAGGCTCTGAAGGCCGGCGCCACTTTCAAATCAGGACACTGCCTTTCGATGGCGGCAGTCGGCGGCGGCCTGAGTTCTAATAAATCACTCGCCAAGTGGAATACGGGACTTGTTCTGAGCGAGCCACTGCTCGAAGCTCTGCAGCGCCGGGTTGAGGGCCCGGGCGGTCTCGGGGTTGCGCGCGCCACAGAAGTACTCGTTGAAGTCGCACTTGAACTGGAACATGTTTCCCAGGTCATCGGCTCCGGGGAACCCGAAGCTGCGGTAGACCGCGTGGGGCACGGGGTTGTAACGAACCTCCTGCCCCAGCACCTTGCTGAAGGCTGCGGCCATCTGCGCACCCGTCAAATGCTCTCCGGCAATGCCGACCGTCTTGCCGATCAGTTCGTGCCCGCGCTTGAAGATGCCGTAGGCGCACCGGCCGATGTCTTCGGCGGCGATGGCGGCAAGCTTCTTGTCCTCCATCGGCAACGCCAAAGCCAGTTTGCCGTCCGGGCCTTTCTTGGGGCCCATGCCGAAGTAGAGGAAGTTGTCCCAATAGAACGACGTCAGCAAGAACGTTACAGGCAGCCCAAGACCGGTGAAGACCTTTTCAGCCTCGCCCTTGGCGTCAAAGTGCGGCACCTTGTACTTGCCCTGGAGTGTCGGCATGCGGTCGTCGCTGAGGGGAACCCACTTGCGCGTATCCTCGAGCGTTGACCAGATCACGTGCTGGATTGCCGCGTGCTTGGCCGCCTGAGCCATGTTGGTAGCTTCAGCCAACTCTTTCTCGGGCGAGAAATGCTCCCAGAAGAACGTGACGCAGAATGCTCCGTAGGCCCCCTGAAACGCCTTTTCGAGGCTCGCAAGGTCGTCGACGTTGGCGGCGACAACCTCCGCGCCCATTTCTGCCAGCTTCTTTGCCTTGTCGGAGTTGACGTCTCGCACCAGAGCCCGCACCGCAAAGCCACCCTGTGGGTCGTTCAGGATGGCGCGGACTAAGCCGCCCCCCTGCGCGCCGGTGGCCCCTACTACCGCGATAGTTTTTTTCGTAGCCATATGATCCTCATTGTGAGTGATTAGCTTTCGAAATGTCCCAGAAGGATTGCCCTACAGCCTACATAATTGATTAAGCCATCGCCGTGGCGGGAAGTCAAGTAGCCTGACGACCGCTATTTCGCCTTTCATTCCAAGGCAACACACGCTAAGCTTGGTGCTTCCAAAAGTCTGTAATGACATTTCTCGAAACGGAAGGAGACTTATGCTCAAGCGAGGAGTGTGGCGCCGGCTCGTGTGCGGATTGGCCATGGCGTTCCTGGCGGGCGGTCAATCGTTCGGCCAAAGCACCGTGACCTCAACCCAGCAGGATCAGAAAGATCTGGCGGTGACGGTTTACAACTCCAACGTGGCGCTGGTGCGGGATGTGCGCAGGCTGCGGCTGCCCGCGGGAACACTGGACCTGCGTTACATGGACATCGCGGCCGAGGTGAACCCGGCGACAGTGCACATCGTCTCGCTCACCGCTCCAAAGGACTTGAACGTTCTCGAGCAGAACTACGAGTACGACCTGCTGAGTCCTCTAAAACTTCTCCAGAAATACGTGGGAAAAGAATTGACCCTGGTGCGGACAGTGACGGAGAACAATTCGACCAAGGAAATTCCCGTAAAAGCAATCCTGCTTGCCCTGAACGACGGGCCGGTGTGGAAAGTGGGAAACGAAATCGTCACCGGAATAGGGACTGACCGGTATATCTTCCCCGACCTCCCCGAAAACCTGTACAGCAAACCGACCTTGATCTGGTTGCTGGAAAACGCGCGGGCCGGGGAGCAGACGGTGGAAGCCTCGTACTTGACCAACCAAGTGAATTGGACCGCCGATTACGTGCTCACGATCGGTGCAGACCAAAAGGGGGCAGATCTGAACGGTTGGGTGACGGTCAGCAATAATAGCGGGACGGCATTTCGGAACGCGCAATTGCAGCTTGTTGCCGGCGAAGTGCATAGGATCACCGAAGCGCTGCCTCAGGCGCCGCGACCTATGATGAAGGCCGCCGTAGCTGGGGCGGCCCAATTCGTCCAGGAGCCCATCTCCGAGTATCACCTGTATTCGCTCGAGCGGCGTACCAACATTCAAGACAAAGAAACCAAGCAGATCAGCCTGCTCGCAGCCACGGGCGTCGGCTTCAGCAAGGTCTTCGAAGTGGACGGGCAGCAATTTTACTACCACAACGCCCAGAGCCCCGGCGCGCCCGTCAAGGAACCGGTCCAAGTTCACATCAAGTTCAAGAACTCGCAGGAGAATTCTCTTGGCATGCCCCTGCCGGCCGGCACCGTGCGTGTTTATCAGGGCGACTCGAAGGGGCGCGTACAGTTTATCGGCGAAGACCGCATCGGCCACACGCCCAAAGACGAGACGCTCGATCTTCACATCGGGAATGCTTTTGATGTGGTCGCGGAAAGAAAGCAGACGGACTTCAAGTCTTTTGGCCGGGCCTTCGAATTCGCCTTTGAGATTTCACTACGCAATCACAAACCAGACCCCATTACGGTGGTCGTCAATGAGCCCATCGGCGGCGACTGGACGATGCTCGACTCGAACTACAAGTATGAAAAGACCGCGGCGTTCGCGGCGCAATTCCAAGTGCCGGTGGCGGCGAACGCGGAATCTGTACTCAAGTACCGCGTACGCGTGCAGTGGTAAACCCCGTGCGGAGAGCGAGTCAGTTGTCCGTGGTGCGTTGTGCGGCGACCACCCGAGCGAGAGAGTGGGGAGAAGACTGAATTGTGAATTGCCCTGACTTGCAGAGGCTCCGCGAGGGGCGGGCAAGCTTTGTCAAGGCGCAGACTTGGATCCGGTGCTCGGGCGCTTCGCGAGTTGACACGCGGGAGGCATCGTCAGTTTGCGCGGATTCGGCGTCCAACTCGGAGTGGGCGCTGCGGTGGCTTATCAATTGCGCAACCCAGGACATCGCCCGGACATAGACCATGGCGTCTTCTTGCTGCTCCGTAGTTACGCGGGGCGGCGAGGGCAAGGTCGACGGCCGTGCAATCCACTCCCCGATACTACTGGAGAATAAGAAAAGGGTGGCCGAAAAAAGTATCACAACCGGTAACGGTAGTCTGGCCTTCTTCATAAGACCCTTACCTCCCTGCAAAGGCGGCTCTTGCCTTCCAGAACCCTTACTTCCAGATTTCCTGGTCAAAAGTTTAGACGTTTGACCCCAGTTTTGGTCACCAATGCTGGAGATTTTCAAATCCCTGAAGTCTATTGGATGTCAGGTCCGTTGCCCGGGTCGTGTTGAGGAAATCATAGAGAATTGGCAGTAAACGCGATGCCCAGGACGCCTTGAGAGAATACTAGAGCACTAACATACAGTCCCCGTAGCTGTAAAAACGGTAGCGCTCCTGGACCGCGTGATGGTAGGCGCGGAGTGTAAGGTCGCGGCCCGCCCGGGCGGAGACCAGCATGAGAAGCGTGGACTTGGGCAGGTGAAAGTTCGTAAGCAGCCCGCGAATCACCCGAAACTTGAATCCCGGATAAACGAAAAGGCTAGTTTCCCCTCTTCCGGGCTCAATTTTTCCGTCGTGTTCGCGCCCCACATGTTCGAGTGTCCGGAGACTTGTGGTACCCACGGCAATGATGCGCCGGCCTTGCTCGAGCGCCGTGTTCAGGGCGAGAGCGGCGGACTCTGAAAGCTCGAAGCGCTCACCTTCCATCCTGTGATCTTCCACTTGCTCGACACGTACCGGCTGAAATGTGCCGAGCCCCACGTGGAGCGTGATCTCGCAGGTTTCAATCCCGCGCCCGCGCAGCGACTCCAGAACTCTTTCCGTGAAATGGAAGCCTGCCGTGGGAGCGGCGACGGCACCGCGAACCTTGGCGTAGATCGTCTGGTAGGTCTCGCGGTCCTGCGTTTCATCGGCACGTCGGATATAGGGGGGCAACGGGACGTGGCCCAGACGGTCGATCGCGTTTTCGACGGTGCCTTCGCGTGCCCTCAAACGAACGCGCCGCACTCCATAATCGCCTCGCCCGATGACGTCCGCTTCTAATTCCCCCTCGCCGAAAAGGAGTATCTCGCCGGTTCGCACCTTGCGGCCCGGGTGGACAAGCCCTTCCCAAACGTCTCCGTCCTTCTGCCCTGTAAGCAGCAACTCGACTTCGCCCTTCAGAAATTCCCGCGCCGCAGGATTGCGCTTGCCGACGGGTTGCGAATGGAGACCCTGCCGGCGCCCCAACAAGCGCGCGGGAAACACCTTGGTGTTGTTGATAACCAAAAGATCGCCGGGATCGAGAACTTGAGGGAGGTCCCGGAAAACCTGATCCCTGAAGGTCCCTGCTTCGCGCTCCACGACCATCATCCGCGAAGCGTCGCGGGGATCCAGCGGCCGCTGGGCAATTAACTCCGCCGGAAGGTGATAATCGAACTCGTCAACAAGCATCGCTTAGGAATTGTAGCAGTCGGACACGTACGTTGTCCGTCGTCAGTTGTTGGAGTCGCCAAGAGGCAGGTCAGAATGGCAGTTCTCTCCCTGGGGGAGAGGGCGTTCCGCGACGGCGCTCTCTCCAACCGTCGCAGGGCAGGTGAGGAGTTTCTTCTCTCGGTCAGCCACGTGGCTCCGGAATAGCGGTATGGACCAGCGCCCCAAACACGAGAAGCGTCTCATTTGTGGTAGAGTTCTGGTATGCCTTCCCCAGCGGTCACTATCACCCAGCGCGGCGCCGACCGCGTGTCTTCCGGCCACGTATGGATTTACCGTGCCGATGTTCTGGACGAAAGCCAGGCTCACCCCGGCGCCATTGTTCGTCTCCAAGACCGCAGCCGGCATTACTGGGGTCAGGCGCTTTACAGTAGCCAGTCTCAGATTGCTCTGCGTCTGCTCACGCGCGACGAGCGGCCCTTCGATCGTGCCTTCCTGGCTGAGCGGATAGCCACGGCCACGAGTCTCCGCCAACAGGTGGCAGGCAGCGCGCAAGCTTATCGCCTCGTCTCGGCGGAAGGCGACCTGCTCCCGTCTCTCATCGTCGATCGCTACGGCCCCTGCTTCGTCATCCAGACTCTCACCCAAGGCATGGACCGGCTGAAGCCGCAGATCGTCGAGATTCTCCAGCAGGCCTTCTCGCCCCGCTCCATCCTGGAGCGTAACGATGTGGCGGTGCGGGAACTCGAGGGACTGCCGGAGCAGAAAGGGACTCTGGCCGGGGAAAGCATCAGCGAAGTCGAAGCCGAGGAGAACGGGCTGCGATTCACCTTCGACCTGATGGGCGGGCAGAAGACCGGCGGCTTTCTCGACCAGCGAGAGAATCGCCTGGCAGCGCGGCAATACGCGCGGGGCCGCGCGCTCGATTGCTTCAGCTATACGGGCGGGTTTGCGCTGCATCTGGCGGCGCAGTGCGATTCCGTCCTGGGCATCGACTCTTCGCCGGAGGCGCTCGGCCTTGCTCGCCGCAACCAGCAATTGAACCGCCTGACCAACCTGGAATGGAAGGAGGCCAACTGTTTCGACTTCTTAAAGGCCGCCGACCAGGAAAGACAACGCTACGACACGATCGTGCTCGATCCTCCGGCGTTTGCCCGCCAGAAGTCCAAGCTGGAAGCGGCCCGGCGCGGCTACAAGGAGCTGAACCTGCGCGCACTCAAAATGCTGAACCCGGGCGGGTTCCTCATCACCTGCTCATGCTCCCATCATGTGAGCGAGGCGGACTTTCTCGAAATCATCGCTGCGGCGGCGCTCGACGCGCACCGCACGGTAGCTGTTGTCGAGCGGCGCACGCAGTCGCGTGACCACCCGATCCTACTGACGGTGCCTGAAACGCACTATTTAAAGTGTCTGGTTTTGCGTGTCATCGGATTCTTTTCTTGAAATCTGTAATTTGAAATTTCCCTCGCGCCTGTGACGCGCCGACCGGTCCAGATATTGAATCGCAGTCTCCGAGGAGAAACATGTCTAACCGCGTTCCGACTGGCACTAATCATGGCACTGGTTGGATTCACGTCTTCGCACGGTGCGCCTGGCTCATTGCCGCAGCATGGTCTTTGACGCAGATCGCCGGGCCTTCTCGTGCAACAGAAGAAAATCTGCACTTTTCTTCCCAGGAATTCCTTGAGCCCATCAAGTTTCTGGCCAGCGACAAACTCAAGGGTCGCGGAGACGGCAGCAAAGAACTCAATGAAGCGGCGCAATACATTGAGAAGCGCTTCAAGAAGTTTGGACTGAAGCCTGCCGGTGACAACGGAACCTATCTTCAACGTTTCAAAATCACGGTGGGCGCCGAGCTGGGTACGAACAACTCCCTGACCTATCAAAATGGCGCCTCTCGCACCGCGCTCACCGCCGGACAGGATTTTGTCCCCTTCAGCTTTTCGGAGGTCGTGACGGTTCAGGCGCCGCTCGTCTTTGCGGGATATGGAATCACCGCTCCGGAATTCAACTACGACGATTACCAAGGCTTAGATGCCAAAGGAAAGATCGTGCTGGTGCTGCGTCACGAGCCGCAGGAAAACGACGACAAGAGTGTTTTCGCGGGAAAACAACTCACTACCCACTCGGAGATCGTTAATAAGGCCATCAACGCAAGAAACCACGGTGCGGTGGGAATGATCCTGGTGAACGATCTCGGGAATCATCCCGGCGATCCCGATGAACTGATCAAGTTTGGCTCCCTCACGGGCCCCGAAGAGATGCAGTTGGCAGCGCTCCAGGTAAAGGCTGCGGTGGCGGATGAGTGGCTCAAGCCTGAGGGGAAGAGCCTGGAAGAGCTTCGCCAGGCTATTGATAAGGATTTGTCGAACCACTCCTTTGCTCTGCCGCCTTCGGCGCAGGTAGTGCTGGCCGTGGACGTTCAGCGGATTCGCAAGGAGGTTTCCAATGCGATCGGCCTGCTGCCGGGCCGGGATGAAAAGCTTTCCGGCGAGTGCATCGTCGTCGGCGCGCACTATGACCACCTGGGGCTTGGCGACCAGCATTCTCTCGCCCCCAGTCAAATCGGCCAGGTCCATCACGGCGCGGACGACAACGCCTCCGGAACCAGCGCCGTGCTCGAGCTAGCCGATGGCTTCGAGCATTCCAGCCCTCGTCCCACGCATACGCTGGTATTCGTAACCTTCGCGGGAGAGGAAACCGGCTTGCTGGGCTCCAGTTACTACACCAGTCATCCCGCCTGTAGCCTCGAGAAAACCCTGGCCATGGTCAACATGGACATGGTGGGTCGCGTCTCCAAGAACAAACTCTACATCGGTGGAACGGGAACCTCGCCGGGATTCAAGAAGCTGGTGGAGGATGCCGACCGGAACATCGGTTTCGACCTGAACTACTCGGCCTCCGGCTATGGCGCCAGCGATCACATGTCGTTTACCGTCCGAAGCGTGCCGGTGCTGTTCTTCTTCTCCGGCCTCCACTCCGACTATCACAAGCCCTCCGACACCTGGGACAAGATAAATGCCGAGGACGGAGCGAAGGTTGTGCAGTTGGTGGCGCAAGTGGTCAACGGGCTCGACCAATTGACGGAAAAACCGCAATTCGTTCGCGTGGCGGAACCCACTCCCTCTGCCATGGGCGGCGGCGGCTACGGCCCTTACTTCGGTTCCATCCCCGATTTCGGCGCGGCTGAGCATGGCGGCGTGAAGTTCGCCGATGTGCGTGACGGAAGCCCTGCCGCCAAAGCCGGATTCAAGGCCGGCGACACCTTGATCGATTTCGGCGGGAAGAGCATCGACAACCTGTACGATTTTACTTATGCCTTGCGGGCCCACAAGCCGGGCGACAAGGTGTCAGTGACCGTTCTGCACAACGGCGAGAAAGTTACGCGTGAGGTAACCTTGGAGGTAAGAAAATAGCTGTCCCCTGGGCGGCGGCACAGGCAAGAGTGCTTGTGCCGCCCGTGGTATGATGGAAAGTAGGCGGCACGTCAGGGCAAGATAGAAATGCACGCGCGATGAGAATGGGGAGATTCCGGAACCTTCGAACTTATCTGGCCGTAGCGCTCTTGCTGGCGCCACTCGCTGTGTCGGGTTCCGCGGCGGCGGATGATGCGCCTCTCAAGCTCGTGGTCGCGGTCGAGGAGCAATCTATTCCGGCGCCCTTCCCGGCGCGTATCAGCCTCCACTTCCACAACTTTGGCAGCGAAACGCTCTGGCTTTACCGGCATGCGCGCGCCAAGCTTCCTCCCCCAATGCGCATCTCGGACGAGGACACCGGGCCACAGTACACGGGCGGGTCGATACTCGCCGTGCAGCTTGAACCGGTCAGCACGGGCGGGGTGACCATTTCCACCCCGGCGCAAGCGGAAGTTTTCGACAGCATAGGCCTGCCTAAACCGGCGCTGGTCGGCTTGGCGCCGGGCGAGGACTACGAAGAAAAGCATACGATTCACCTTACGCCAGCGCTTTCCGAGGTGCAGAAACCGCTCTGGGGAGCCTATCGGCTGACTGTTGTTTACAAGGCCGAGTATTCTAATGGTGAAGAAATCCAACGCGACCTGAAGGCCGCCCTCTGGCAGGGCGAGGTCACGAGTAACACGATCGAGGTTCAGCTTCAGCCCCCCACCCCCGATTCGCGCTGCGAAGTATACGGGACCGTGGACACCCCCGATTCGGTGCCGATCGGCGAAGCCATCGTTTCACTTTCCGACAAGACCCAGCGCCTCGTGGACCAGACGGCGAGCGACCCCGATGGCAAGTATTCGTTCTCCGGCCTCCCGCACGGCTTTTACTGGGTTACGGCGCGACGCCACGGCGACACGCAAGATACCGGGGTATACCGGCACGTGGAACTGACGTCCTCCGCGCCTTCGGTAAATCAGCATCTGGTGATTATCCCGGAGGAGGTCTACGAGCCCAAGCATATGCTTCACAAGCCGGTGCTCTTTCGTGTTACCGATAACGCCGGGGCGCCAATGGACCGGGTGGGCATTGATGTAACCTATGCCAATGGGGACCTTGTGGATAACGTGAAGGGTGAAACGGGCCGGGATGGTACGGTGGCGCTCGCTGTCATCCCCGGTCGTAATTTTGTGACGCTTAAACGCAAGGGATGTCCAAAGCAAGACGAGCGGGCGGATGTCCCTCCCGGCGGGGGAGTCGGCGCGTTCCAGTTCGCCTTCGGCTGCGCGAAGAAATGAGCGGGAGGTGATCGTAGGGACGGCCCATGTGGCCGCCCAGGGATCACGAGGGCGGCCACATGGGCCGCCCCTACACGTGATCTTCACACCACGGCAACTTGCGATGGTTCCTAGACACAAACTTGCGGCTACACGTCGGGTCGTCCTGGCGGGCTTGCTGTTGATTGTCGCGTTCGGCATGGAGCTTGGAGGCCAGCAGAAATCCGGGCTTTCCGGCGTCGGCCCGGTGGTCAAAGGCACTCCCGAGGATCCGCTGCGCGATCCACGCGAAACGCACCTTCGCCACGTCGAACAACTCACTTTTGGCGGGCAGAACGCCGAAGCGTACTTCAGCTATGACGGCAGGCGCCTGACATTTCAGAGCACACGCGAGCCGTACCGATGCGATCAGATCTTCATCATGAACGCCGACGGCTCTGACCAGCACCTTGCTTCCACCGGCCGGGGCAGGACGACCTGCAGCTACTTTTATCCGGACGGCAAGCATATCCTCTACTCGTCAACTCACCTCTCGAGCCCTGAATGCCCGCCCAGGCCGGACTATTCCAAAGGCTACGTTTGGGGAGTCTATTCGACGTTCAGAATCTTCTACGCTACGGACAGGGGCAGGATTCTAAAGCAGCTCGCACCGGCGCCGGGCTACAACGCCGAAGCCACGCTCTCGGCCGATGGGAAGAAGATCGTCTTCACATCCTCGCGGGACGGCGACTTGGAAATCTACACCATGAATCCCGATGGAAGTGGCGTGAAGCGTCTGACTCACGAACTCGGTTATGACGGCGGGCCTTTCTTTTCGCCCGATGGGCAATGGATCGTTTATCGCGCCCACCATCCCAAGGCCGCCGATGAAGTGGCCCGTTACAAAGCCCTCCTTGCCCAGGACCTTGTCGAGCCGATGCAAATGGACCTTTATGTGATGCGCGCCGACGGCTCCGATCAGCGGCAGATTACCAATCTCGGTGGCGCCAGTTTTGCGCCTTTCTTTTTCCCCGGCAGCCAGCGAATCATCTTCGCTTCAAATTACGAGCACCCTGGCACCAGCGTGTTTGAGCTCTATTCAGTCAATCGCGACGGTTCGAAGCTCGAACCGATCACCTTCACCGGCGGCTTCAACGCCTTCCCTCAGTTCTCTCCGGACGGCAAGCGGTTGGTTTTCGCGTCCAACCGAAACGCCAGGCAGCCGCACGAGGTCAATATCTTCATCGCAGATTGGACGGACTAATATTATGGCCAAGCAACATTCCCCCGCATTTTTGGCGCTTGTCGAGGACGCGAAAAAACGCGTCCGCCAGACGACCATCCCGGAGTTGAGGCGACGGCTGGAGGCGAAGGAAGAATTCCATCTCGTTGACGTCCGCGAGGATCACGAATGGACTGCCGGGCACATCCCCGGAGCAGTGCACCTCTCCAAGGGAATCATCGAGCGCGACATCGAAGAAAAGTTTCCGAACCGGGAGGCGGAGATTCTGCTTTATTGCGGCGGAGGATTCCGCTCCGCGCTGGTCGCCGACAATTTACAGAAGATGGGCTACCGGAATGTAGTCTCGGTGGATGGCGGCTGGCGCGGCTGGGTGGGCGCGGGCTTGCCAGTGGAACAGGAAGGCCAGTAAGAGAATGGCAGGGATTTGGCCCTTGCCCTGGCGTCGGAAGCGCACGCAGTAGGCGGCACTGTTATTCGGGGCTCGTGGCCTGTCATCCTGAGCGCAGCGAAGGATCTCTGTAGTTCGTTGAGGCTGAACTCCGTGGCGGATCTTTGTGAAGTAAAGAACGACTGCCTAGATACTTCGCTGCGCTCAGAATGACAGTCGGAAAGTGTTTTCGCGCAAGGTGCTTTTATGCTAAGCAAGGCGGCGGGCCAATCACACCTTCTCGAGGTCCTGCTGGAAATCTACGCGGCCAACGACCGCATGAATCAAGTTCTGCTCGAGCATCTTGAGCCGCGCGCCTGGCGAGCCAAACTGCCTGGGCTGAAGCAGCGCGGAGGCCGCACCATCGCCGCCATCTTTGCCCATCTGCACAACAGCCGTTTGGTTTGGTTAAAGCATTCAGCGCCTCACCTCAAATGCCCTGTTGCCCTTGATCCCTTTCGTTCGACTCTGAAGCAAACCGCTAAAGCCCACCGCCAGAGCGCTGCGAGCTGCCTTCTGATGCTCAAGGAAGCGCTTTCCGAAAAGCCGGATCGGCGGGTGACCAGGTTCTCACGCGGGAGTTGGACGCGCGATTGGCCCGCCGGCGCTACGATGTTCGCTTACATGTTTGCCCACGAAGCGCATCACCGGGGTCAGGTGATCGCCCTTGCTCACCAACTCGGCTGGCCCCTGCCTGCTTACGAAGCCTCAATCTGGCGCTGGGAAAAGTTCTGGAAAGAGCTGGGTTTCGCCAAAGGCCCCAGATAAAATCCCAAGGAGTATCCTCATGACCCAGAAAATCACCCCATGCCTGTGGTTCGAGAAGGACGCCGAAGAGGTAAGCAAGTTCTACACCTCGGTCTTCAAAGACTCGGAAGTCAAGAACACCACGAGGCTTCACAACACGCCCTCGGGAACCGTTGAGGTGGTTACGGTGCGGCTGGCAGGCTTGGAGCTTACGCTTCTCGTCGCCGGCCCGTTTGTCAAGTTCACTCCAGCGGTTTCATTTCTCGTTGCCTGCGCCATGAAAGAGGAGGTTGAGGCGCTGTGGGCAGAGCTAGCCAAAGGCGGTAAGCCCCTGATGGAGCTCGGCGAATATCCTTTCAGCGAAAGGTACGGATGGATGGAGGATAAATACGGTCTATCGTGGCAGGTGATGTATGTCGCCGGCCGCCCAATAGAACAGCGTATTACACCCACGCTGATGTTCGTCGGCAAGCAGTGTGGAAAAGCCGAAGAGGCGATGCAGTTCTATGCAACGATATTCGACAATTCAAAACTCGACGGGATTTTCCGTTACGGCGAAGGCGAACTGCCCGACCAGCCTGGAACGGTCAAGCACGCCTCGTTCACACTGGAAGGCCGGAAGTTTGCCGCCATGGACAGCGCCTACGCGCACGCCTTCACCTTTAACGAGGCAATATCGTTCGTGGTGCGTTGCGAGACCCAGGAAGCGATCGATTATTACTGGGGAAAACTCTCCGCCGACCCCGCGGCGGAGCAGTGCGGCTGGCTGAAAGACAAATACGGCCTCTCGTGGCAGGTTGTGCCTACGGTTATGGATGAGGTGTTCAAAGGGAAAGACGAGAAGAAATTGGCCCGCCTGACCGCGGCGTTCCTCAAAATGAAAAAGTTCGATATCGAGAGTCTCCAGCGGGCCTGCGAAGGGACTTGATCACATCAGCCCCTGCATGACCTCGTCGAGGACTTCTTTGGGCGGGCGCACTCTTGATTCCGGCAAAGTCGCCAATGGTTCGTCCACCACATTGAGCAAGGTAAGGAAATTCTCCTGCTTGGTATTCACGTAGAAGAGGCCGGTGATGACTTCCCCCTTGTCATGAGATTCCGTGAGCAGGCGGAGCGCTTCGACCTTATTCGTAGGGTCGTAAGATTCTTCGATTTTGCGCAGCAGGATGTGCGAGCCGTCGTGCATGGTGATGTCCATCGTTGAGCCCGCATCGTAATCCACCGAAATTTCCTCGAAGTAAGGCACAAAGCTCACGTCGGCCAGAGGCTCGTCGTGGTCCTTCACATAGCTATAACTCTTGGTTGATCCCTCATGGTCATTGAAAGTCACGCAGGGAGAAATCACGTCCAACATCGACGTCCCGTTATGGGCCAACGCGCCCTTCAGCAAAGCCGATAATTGCCTCTTGTCGCCGGAGAAGGAACGTGCCACATAGGTGGCGCCGAGCTGGATCGCGAGAGCGCAAGTGTCGATAGGCGGCAGGTCGTTCAACACGCCCGTCTTGAGCTTCGAGCCGATATCGGCCGTGGCGGAGAACTGGCCCTTGGTCAACCCGTAAACTCCGTTATCCTCGATGATGTAAATCAGGGGCATGTTCCGGCGCATGAGGTGCACGAACTGGCCGACTCCGATCGAGGCGGTATCGCCGTCGCCGCTCACCCCGAGGGCAATCAAGTCCCGGTTGGCCAGCATGGCGCCCGTGGCGATGGAGGGCATACGTCCGTGGAGCGAATTCACACCATACGCCGTGCGCAGAAAATAGGCGGGGCTTTTCGAGGAGCAGCCGATGCCCGAAAGCTTGGCCACCCGATGCGGCTCGATACCCATTTCGTAGCAAGCCTCGATGATGCGCTCGGAGATGGCGTTATGCCCGCATCCGGCGCAGAGAGTGCTCTTGTTGCCTTTGTAGTCCGCGACCTCGAGGCCGACGCGGTTGACCTTAGCCGGCGATGCCGGCGGAATTGTAGCAGTGGCCATTTCAGTTCTGTCCTTCCTGGGAAACAATCTCGTTCGTGATGCTGCGCGCGTCGATGGGCAAGCCATCGTAGTGCCTCACGCTGCGCAACTTGTTGATCTGCTCAGGTTCCAGGTCGAGCCGGAAGAGGCTCAGCATCTGCGCGTCGCGGTTCTGGTCGACGACATAAACCCGAGCGTGGCTGCGGATGAAGTCATACACTTCCGTCGAGAAGGGGTAAGCCCGCAAACGGCAATACCCGGCTTCCATTCCCGTCTCTTTTTTGAGTTGGTCGAGGGCCTCGACCACCGCCCAGTGGCTTGTGCCGTAAGCGATGATGCCCACTTCGCCCTTGCCGTTTTCCCGGATCACCGGCTTGGGGACCTTGCTGCGAGCCGTCTCGAACTTTCGCACCAGGCGGTCCATATTGTTAACGTAATCGTTGGGGCGTTCGCTATAGATGGCCTTCTCGTTGTGGCCGCTGCCCCGGGCGAAGTAACCGGCCAAAGGTTCGGCCGTGCCGGGTAAAGTGCGGTATCCGATTCCGTCGCCATCCACATCCTTGTAACGGCTAAAACCGCCCAGGCGCCGGACATCTTCCCCGCTCAGCACCTTGCCGCGCGCTATGGGCTTTTCCGGGTAGGGGAAAGAATCGGCCATCCAGTTGTTCATCCCCAGATCGAGGTCGCTCATGACGAACACGGGTGTCTGAAATTCTTCCGCCAGGTCAAAGGCCTCGATCGCCAGTGTGAAGCACTCCTCGACCGAACAGGGAATCAGCATAATGTGCTTGGTATCACCGTGCGAAAGGACGGCATTTTTCAGTATGTCACCCTGCGCCGTGCGCGTCGGCAGGCCCGTGGAGGGCCCCACCCGCTGGATGTCGAAGATGACCGCGGGAATCTCCGCATAGTAGCCAAAGCCCGTGAACTCCGACATGAGGGAAATGCCGGGACCGGAAGTGGCCGTCATGGCCCGCGCTCCCGCCCATCCCGCGCCCATCACCATGCCCACGGCAGCCAGCTCGTCCTCAGCCTGCACGATGGCGAACGTGGCCTTCCCGGTTTCTTTGTCGATCCGGTAGCGCTTCATGTACTCGATTAATGTTTCACAGACTGAAGAAGAAGGGGTGATGGGATACCAGGTTACCACAGTGACCCCGGCGAACATTGCTCCCAGTGCACACGCCGAGTTGCCGTCGATGATGATCTTCCCGCGCGTCGCGTCCATGCGCTCCAGGTAGAACGGGTCCTTCTTCTGGAAATTCTTCGCGGCATAATCGTAGCCGGCCATGGCGGCATTGAAATTCAGGTCTACCGCCTTGGCCTTCTTCCGGAACTGTTTGCGCAGGCCAACCTGGATCTCTTCCATGTCAATGCCCAGCAGCCGGGCCAGCACGCCGTCGTAAATCATGTTCCGTACTAATTTGCGCAGCCGGGCGTCAGGGCATACAGGCGCCACAAGCTGGTCAAACGGCACCGGGTAAAAGACCACATCCTCACGAAGCCGTTTCAGGTTCAGGCGCTCGTCGTAAACGCATACGGCCTCCGGCTTCAGCGTCAGTACGTCTTCATCGGCGCTCTCGGGGTTCATCGCCACCAGATACTCACTGTCCTGGCGGCGGGCAATGTATCCATCTTTGGAAGCGCGAATCGTGAACCAAGTGGGCAGTCCTGCAATATTCGATGGAAAGAGGTTTTTGCCGGAGACGGGAATACCCATTTGGAAAATAGCCCTCAATAGAACCGAATTCGCCGTCTGACTTCCGGATCCGTTAACGGTTGCGACCTGAATGCTGAGGTCATTGATGATTCTCTTATGCTCTGCCGACACTTCGCCTTCTTTCAACTCAACATGCGTGGTTGCCATAAAATTCCTGAAAATACCCCCAATGAGTCAGAGGAATACCTTCCCCTGTTTACGCGTTCCCGCGTACATGTACGCCGAGAAAAACAGCCCTTCCACACTATAACCCCATTATACCAAAAGAATGCAGATGTGGGGCGGGCCAGTGGTCTTCTGCCGGCCAGAAGCCCGGCTTTGGAGTGCGGCAGCTTGCTGCCGCTTTCCTTCGGCCAGCTTGCTGGCCGCCATTGAGGACCTCACCTGAGGGGCGCGATCAGCTCGCGCCCACGAAAGCGGCAGCAAGCTGCCGCACTCCAAAGCGCTACGACCGCGCTGCAAACGGCCATTCGCGTTTTTTGGCGGCTAAGGCGAGGAAGGCGATCAAGCCCAGGATGATCGTCCCGAAGGCGTAGAGCATGAAGCTCAGTCCCCCCGGCTGGCCTAAAGGGCTGACGAACACATATAACCAGCCGATTAACGCCAATATCGCGGGCAGAGGATAAAGCCACATCTTGAACGGCAACTTTATTTCATGCCGGTACCTGCGCATGATGAACAAGCCGGTGATCTGCCCCATGAAAACCACCAGGACTCGAGCCAGGATCAAAGCCGTGATGATCTGCACCAAGCCGAAGAAGCTGGCGATGATGCAAAGCGATCCCACCAGGACGAGCGAGCGATGGGGAAACTCGCCTTTGCGGTGCAGCACTCCGAAGTAGCGGAAGAAGGCGCCATCCTGCGCGGCGGCGTAGGGCACCCGGGAATAGCCCAGCATCAGCGCGAATACGGAGGCAAAGGCCGTGAAAAGGACCATGGCCGAAATTCCATAGGCCGCCCATGGGCCGTAGATTTTACCCATGAAGACTGAAGCCACGGCGTTGTAAGCCAGCGATCCCTCCTTCACCATCTCCCGCCACGGAACTACCGAAACGAAACTGAAGGAGAGAAGGAAGTCGATGACGGTTACGCCCAAGATGGAGAGAATAACGGCGTAAGGGATGGTTCGCTCCGGTCGCTTTACTTCACCACCCAGGTAGCAGACTTGGTTGTATCCCAGATAGTTGTAAATCACCAGCACCGTGCCATTGCCCAGCCCCAGCAGAAATGCCCAATTCATCGCAAACGCGTGGGGAGGGAAATCGAAGGCCAGGTGCGGGTTCATGCGCGCGAGGCCCGACACGATCACCCACCCGGTGGTCACCAGGGTGGTGATCCAGAGAATCATCATCAGCCGCGCGATGTCCTGAATCTTCCGGTACAAAGAAAGCATCACCAAAGCCGAAATCGCGGCCGCCAGGAACCTGATGCGCCAGGGGTGCAGCGCCAGGTCCTTCCAGAGGAAACTCAGGTATTGCACCATGCCGATGCTCCCCGAGGCGATTTCCAGCGTGCCCGAAAACAGAAACTGCCAGATGAACATCCAGGCCATCAGCTTGCCCCAGCGCTCCC
>Ga0326727_10009126_pt1 | contig 24653 bp, 20 predicted proteins | sample MB2enrmetagenome_FD_207643 | JGI IMG/M metagenome (GOLD analysis project Ga0326727, IMG submission 207643) | Lab enriched peat soil microbial communities from McLean, Ithaca, NY, United States - MB29MY | ecosystem: Environmental > Terrestrial > Soil > Wetlands > Peat | place: USA: New York... | reverse complement strand
TGAGAACGACTATCAGGTGAAAATGCGCGCCATGAAGTCGTTCATCGAGGAAGGCGACAAGGTCAAGGTCACACTCCGGTTCCGCGGCCGCGAAATGGCCCACCAGGAAATCGGCGTGCGGGTGCTGGAACGGATCCGCAGCGAAATGGATCCGACGACCAAGGTCGAACAGATGCCGCGCATGGAAAACCGCCAGATGGTGATGGTGCTGTCGCCGCGGTAGCGACCGTCGCGTCTCCCCCTCCCCATTAAGGCTTGGGCCGTGAAGCGGATCAGGGTCGGGGAGGGGGCTGCGCGCCAATGCAGGTATCGGGATACCGACATTCGCCGAAATTCGCGGTCGGTCCTGCGGAACTGGCGTCCGGCCCACCAGACATGCACATCCAACGGGAGCAACATCGATGACCCAGGTCACCCGCAGCAACCCCGAGACCGTCCGCGCGCCCACCGGCTACAGTCATTGCGTCCTGATCACCTCGCCAACCCGCCGCCTGGTCATGTCCGGCCAGATCGGCATCGCGCCGGATGGCACAACCCCGTCCGATCCCGCTGCCCAGATCGCCCAGGCCTTCGCCAATCTGCGCGCCGTCCTCGCCGCGCACGACATGACACCGGCCAACGTCGTCAAGGTCACCAGCTTCCTGACCGACCGCGCCTGGCTCGGCGCCTACCGCACCGCGCGCGCTGCGTTCTTCCCGACCGAGCCGCCGGCATCGACGCTGCTGTTCGTCGCCGGGCTGGCCGATCCCGCCTGGGGGTTTGAGATCGAGGCGGAAGCCATCGCCTGATCCTGGCATCGTCCGAGGGGCAGGTTTCCGGCAACCCGTCATGCCGGGTTGCGGGCTGGCGGGCCAATCATTCCGGTAATCGGGAGTAAGTGCCGGGAAACCAGATCCGTCAGCCACGCCGAGGTCGGAGCCAACCTGATGTCGAAGCACGATTTTCCCGCCGACGAATTCGCCGAGCGCGTGGCTCGCGCCAGGGCGGCGGTGGGTGCGGCGGGGCTCGACTGGCTGCTGGTCATGCATCCGATGTCGTTGCACTGGCTGATCGGCACGGAAGCGAAAAGTTACCAGACGTTCCAGTGCCTGGCGCTGTCGGCAAGGCCCGGCCCGCTTATGATGTTCTCGCGGTTGTCGGAGCGGTGCGAGTTCATCGCGGACAGCCTGGCCGATGAGGTGGTCGGCTGGGGCGGCGGCGAGCCGGAGGATCCGATCGAGGCGTTCGCCCGGCTGGCCGATCGGCTGAGCCTGCGTGCCGCGCGAGTCGGATTGGAAACGCCACCGTATTATCTGCACCCCCACCACTATGTGCGGCTGAAGGATATGCTCGGCGCGGCACTGGTCGCGGAGCCGGTCAATCTGGTGCACGCCCTGCGCGCGGTGAAATCGGCGCGCGAGATCGGGCTGATCCGGCAATCGGCGCGGATTGCCGATCTTGCCATGACGGCGTGCATCGACGCGGTGGCGGAAGGGCGCTCCGAATTGGAGATCGCGGCCTCGGTGTATCAGACGCTGCTGGCGAACGGCAGCTCGCTGCCGGCAAGCGCGATCAATCTGGTGACCGGCGAGCGCTGCGGGTTTGCCCATGGCGCGCCGACACTGCGCACACTGCGCCGCGGCGATCCGGGAAACGTGGAGTTCGGTGCCGCATACAAACGCTACACCAAGACGATCGGGCGGCAGTTCAATCTTGGCCCCGCGGGCGCGCGGGTGCGTGCGCTCTACGACGTGGCGCGCGCGGCGTTCGAGGCGTGTCGCGCGGAAATCCGCGACGGCGTGCCCGCCATCGTGCCGCACGAGGCAGCGAAGCGCGTGATCGCCGCCGCCGGAATGGATCGCTATCGGTTACATACCACCGGCTACGGCGTAGGTCCCGGCGTGCCGCCGTCCTGGGGCGAGCCGCTCAATATGTTCGGCGGCAGCACCGATGTGCTGCGGGCAGGCATGGTCGTGTCGGTGGAACCGCCCGTGTTCATCGCCGAGGAACGCCTCGGCGCGCGGATCATCGACAACGTGCTGGTGACTGAAACGGGCGCGGAATTGTTGTCGCATTACCCGCTCGACCTGATCGAGGTCCGATAGCCCGGTGCGGGCCGGACCATGACAGGACGGGGCAACGCGGCCTACGATCCGCCGCGCAACATCCCAGGTTTCCCCATGTCGCCCCGCGCCAGCTTGTTTCCGTTGCAACTTCGTCATTTGACGTTGCGCAATCGCATTTTCTCCAGTGGTCACGGCACTGGGTTCGGCGTGGGCGGCACCGTGGGGGAGCGCCACATCGCCTATCACCGCGCGCGGGCGCGCGGCGGGCTGGCGCTGATCGTGACCGAGGCGACCGGGATCGATGACGCACCGTTGCGCAGCTATAATATTCGTAACACCAGCGATGCGATAGTGCCCGGCTATCGTGGCCTGGCGGAGGCCGTGCACGCCGAGGGCGCGGCGGTGTTTGCGCTGCTGTCGCACACCGGGCGCAACCAGGTCATGGACGCCGACGGCAATGCGCCGCGCGCGGCCACCGACGTGCCGATGGACCGCACGCGCGACGTGCCGCACCGGCTTGACCCGGATGAGATCGAGGCGGTGATTGCCGCGTTCGCGGCCGCGGCGCGGCGGTGTCGCGAGGGCGGGCTGGACGGTGTCGAACTGTCGTTCACGCACGGCAATCTGGCGCAGGAATTCCTCTCGCCGTGGTCGAACGATCGCGATGACGACTGGGGCGGCAGCGAGGCCAACCGGCTGCGTTTTCCGCGCCGTGTGCTGGAGGCCTGCCGCGCGGCGGTGGGCGCGGATTTCATCCTTGGCATTCGTTACACGGCCGACGAATTGGTGCCGGGAGGGTATGGCCTGGATGACGGGCTGCGCTATGCGAAACTGTTTGTCGACTGGGGTGCGCTCGATTTCCTCGACGTCAGCGCCGGCACCAACGCCAACATGTGGAGCCGATCGATCCACTATCCGGTCATTTCGTCGCCGCCGCGTCCGCTGGTTCATCTGGCGGCGGCGGTGAAGGCGGTGGTGGGCGTGCCGGTGTTCTGTGTCGCGAAGATCGCCACCATCGATGAGGCCGATGCGATTGTCGCGGCCGGTGAGGCCGACATGGTGGCGATGACGCGCGCCCACATTGCCGATCCGGCGGTGGTCGCCAAGACGCTTGCGGGCCGCGGCGACGACATCCGCACCTGCATCTATTGCAATGAAAGCTGCTTCGGGCGGCAGCAGCGGTTCGGCGATATTTCCTGCGTCTACAATCCGCGCAGCGGGCGCGAGCACCTTTGGCCGCCGTTGGGGCCTCAACGGACGAAATCCGAACGATCGCGCAACGTGGTGGTGATCGGCGGCGGCCCGGCGGGGCTGGAGGCGGCGCGAGTCGCGGCAAAGCGCGGGCACCAGGTAACGTTGCATGAGCGAGAGGATCGGCTGGGCGGGCAGGTGAGGTTGTTGGCGCGCACGCCGACAAGGGAAGCCTATGCGCGCATCACCGAGTGGCTGGAGCGGCAGGTGCGCGCGCACGGCGTCGAGGTTCGTCTGGGCAGCGCACCGGATGCCGATGCGATTGTGGCCGATGGGCCTGATGCGGTGATTGTCGCGACTGGCTCGGAGGACGCCAAACCGGTGATCGCGGGGGCGAATGGAGGCCACGTGTTCACCGCGCGGCAGGTGCTGGGCGGTGCCAATCTCGGACGCCGGGTTGTGATCGGCGACTGGGACGGCAAGCACATGGGCATGTCGGTGGCTGCGTTCCTGGCAGCGCGCGGTCACGCGGTGGAACTGGTATCGAGCGCCTTCTTCATCGGCATGGATGCGGATCTGCTGACCTGGCGGCCGGCGATGGAACGGCTGCAGAACCTCGGCGTGCTGCTGACGCCGCTGGAAGACCTTGTGCGAGTCGAGGATGGCGCTGCGGTGACTCGCCGGATAAACGGTGCGGAGCGGGAGATTGCGGCCGACAGTGTGGTGTTATGCCATCGCGGTCGCGCGGATCGGCGACTGTATCATGCGTTGAATGGGCGTGTCGCGACGTTGCATGCGATCGGCGACTGCTGGGCCCCGCGCCAGATCGAGCAGGCGATTTATGAAGGGGCCAAGGTCGCACGGGCGTTGTGAGATGCGCCGCGGGCGGGCGCCAGGGTCTACGGGTTCTTCTGAATCGACAGGCTGTGGTTGCCGACATCGACCTCGGCGATTGTGTTCTGGCGGTGCTCATAATAGGCGAGACCGCCTACGATGATCGCGACTGCAACGATCAGCAGAACCCAGTTGGTGCTCATGGCTCCGTCTATCCTTGGATATGGTTCAGGCGACATGGATTGCGCGTCCAAGACATCTCGGACGCGCGCGTTGCGACAGTTGATCAGCCGTTGGGCCGGCGGATCGAGTGGTGTCGAGTAAATCGCGCCTGGGCGACGTGGTTCCCGGTGCCGCGCACGCAACTAACGGTGAGAGCGGGTGTGGTGGTGTGGGTGGGTAGGTCGAGCGCCGGTCGTTGGCGGTCTCGCTTTACCTCTCCCTGTGGGAGAGGTCGGAGCGCGTAGCGCTCCGGGTGAGGGACTTGGGGCGGATCCGATCGGGGTGCGTGCCGCGTCACCCTTACCCGCCGCTTCGCGCCGACCTCTCCCGCGAAGAGCGGGAGAGGTAAGGTTGCACCTGCCTGGCCGCGCTCAGTGCGACTCCAGGCTGCGCCAGCGTTTCACGTTCGCATCGTGCTGCGCCATGGTGCGGGCGAACACGTGGCCGCCCGTCCCGTCGGCAACGAAATAAAGATCGTCGCTGGCGGCCGGATGCAGCACCGCGTGCAGGCTGGCAATGCCGGGCGCGCAGATCGGCCCCGGCGGCAGGTCGTGGTTGCGATAGGTGTTGTAGGGACCGTCCCGATCCAGATCGCCCCGCGTCAGCGGATGATCGAGCGTGCCGAGGCCGCCGCTCGCCGCATAGGTCACCGTCGAATCCGCCTGCAGGCGCATCCCCAGCCGCAGGCGATTGAGGAACACCGCGGCGATGTGCGCGCGCTCCTCCGGCCTGGCCGTCTCGCGCTCGACGATGCTGGCCAGAATCAGCGCGGCGCGCGGCGAGGCGAGGGGCACCGTCGGGTCGCGCTCGGCCCAGGCGGTGGCGAGCGCCTTGGCCTCCGCCGCTTCCGCGCGCGCCAGCACCGCGGCCCGGGTGATGCCGTACTCGTAATCGTAGGTGTCCGGCAGCACCGCACCCTCATCGGATACCGTTACGGTACCGGTCAGTGCGTCGGTATGGTCCAGCAGCGCGGTGACCTGCCGCGCGGTCAGGCCTTCGGGGATGGTCAGGCGATGCTCGACCGGCTTCGCGGTGCGTAGGATCGCCAGCACCTCACGCAGCGACGCATGCGGCGGGAAGCTGAACTCAGCGGCACGCAGCGGGCCGTCGGGCAGTGTCGCCAGCATGGCCAGGCGGAAACTCAGCGGCGCAGCGATGACGTTCGCGTCCAGCAACGTCTGGGCGATCCTCACCGCGCCGCCGCGCGGCACCACGACAGCGCGCGCGGTCTGCAACGGCCCCGGCATGGTGAATTTGTGCCGCGCGGCCAGGCCGCTGCCGGCTGCGACACCCGCAACGACCACCAGCGACGCCAGCGAAACGACAATCGGGCGCAGCCATCGCCGCGGCGGCGGCGGTTTCCCGGGCGACGCTGGCTCGGGCGGCGGCGGGGCCGCCTCAGGCGGCGGCGCGGAAGATGACGGAAGCGTTGGTGCCGCCGAAGCCGAAGCTGTTGGACAGCGCGACGCGGATGTCGCGCCGCTGCGCCTCATTCGCGATGCGATCGATCACGCTCTCGCGTGAGGGTTCGTCGAGGTTCAGCGTGGGCGGTGCCACGCCGTCGCGGATCGCCAGGATCGAGAAGATCGCCTCCACCGCGCCCGCCGCGCCGAGTAGGTGGCCAATTGCGGATTTGGTCGACGACATCGCCAGCTTGGGCGCGGCATCGCCGAACAGCCGCTCCACCGCCTCCAGCTCCAGGTCGTCGCCGAGTGGCGTGGAGGTGCCGTGCGCGTTGACGTACTGGATGTCGCCGGGGCTGAAGCCGCCGTTCTTCATCGCCGCGCGCATCGAGCGGAACGCGCCGTCATGACCCTCGGCCGGCGCGGTGATATGGTAGGCGTCGCCCGACATGCCGTAGCCCGACACCTCGGCGTAGATCTTCGCGCCGCGCGCACGGGCGTGCTCGAGTTCCTCGAGCACCACCACGCCGGCGCCCTCGCCCATGACGAAACCGTCACGATCCTTGTCCCACGGGCGCGACGCCTTCGCCGGCCGATCGTTGAACCCGGTCGACAGGGCGCGCGAGGCGCAGAACCCTGCGATGCCGATTTCGCAGACCGCGGCCTCGGCACCGCCGGCGACCATGACATCGGCGTCGCCCCACATGATCAGCCGCGAGGCATCGCCGATCGCGTGCACGCCGGTGGCGCAGGCAGTGACAGCGGAATGATTGGGACCCTTGAAGCCGTATTTGATCGAAACGTGGCCGGAACCAAGATTGATCAGCGCGGAGGGGATGAAGAACGGCGACAGGCGGCGGGCCTTGCCCTGATGGACCAACAACGACGCCTCGAAGATGGTGTTCAGCCCGCCGATGCCGGAGCCGATCATCACGCCGGTAGCGCAACGATCATCCTCGTTGTCGGGCAGCCAGCCGGAATCCTCCACCGCCTCGGTCGCGGCGACCAGAGCGAGATGGATGAACCGGTCCATCTTCTTGACGTCCTTGACCGGGATCCACTCGGCGATGTCGAGCCGGCCGTCGGCCTTGGTGCCGAGCGGGACCTGGCCGGCGACCTTGCACGGCAGGTCCTTCACATCGAAAGCCTGGATCGCAGAGATGCCCGAGTCGCCGTTGATCAGGCGCTTCCAGACATGCTCCACCCCGAGCCCCAGGGGACAGGCAATCCCCATGCCCGTCACCACAACGCGACGCATTTTAGCTGGCCTCCCCGGGCGGATCTGGTTTCAGACCGACTTTTGCTTCTCGATGTAGTCGATCGCGTCCTTCACGGTGCTGATCTTCTCGGCGGCATCTTCGGGGATTTCGACGCTGAAGGCTTCCTCGAATGCCATCACCAGCTCGACGGTGTCGAGGCTGTCGGCGCCCAGGTCATCGATGAACGATGCCTCCGGCGTGACCTTGGCCTCCTCGACGCCGAGGTGTTCGACCACGATCTTCTTTACCCTGTCCGCGATCTCGCTCATCGGCGCTGCCACTCCTGCCTTGGTATGTTGGGACCCTGCCGGCCCACGGTTGCATGTCTTGTCCGGCGACTATGCCGGGCGCTTAGCATGGTTTCGGCGCCGCCGCCAACAAGGGGTAATGCTTGGATGGGGCTCTGGTTGCGGTGGGTGGGAGGCTATCGTGTTGTGGTTTGGGGGGTGGGTTCTACTGCTGGCAGGCAAGTACGGTTTTAACTCAGAGAAAGACGGGAGATCGCAGAGCTGGCAGAGAAGGCAAGGATTCCAGCGCTTCGCGCGGTGTGCGACCGGGCTCCGGGGCGAATAACGGAAATTCGGTATCGCGCCACACACCGCGCGAAGCGCTCTATTTCGCTTCTCTGCGATCTCTGCGATCTCCCATTTTTCTCTGTGTTAAAACCTTGCTCGCTTGCGGTGTTTAGGCAACGCGCCTCAATAAACGAGTCATCCGGGCGGGTCCATGGCGTCCAACCCGTCATGGCCGGCCTTCGCCGGCCATGACGGGTGGGGCGACAACGGTACATCACCCGAAGCAGTTGATTTCGTGCGTCGCCCTATGCGCCCTGATGGCTCGGGACTGGCGCAGCGCCGCGAATCGACCCCGGGTGGCGCCAGGCCTCCGGGTCACAGCATCGCCATGCCGCCGTTCACGTGCAGCGTCGCGCCGGTGATCCAGGCCGCCTCGTCGGAGGCCAGGAACGCGACCGCGGCGGCGACGTCCGCCGGCTGGCCGAGTCGGCCCAGCGGAATCGCCCCGGTCAGCTTGGCGCGCTGCGCCTCGCCGAGCGCATCGGTCATCGGGGTGACGATGAAGCCGGGCGCGACGGCATTCACGGTGATCCCGCGGGAGGCGACCTCCTGGGCGAGCGCCTTGGTCAGGCCGATCAGCCCGGCCTTGGCGGCGGCGTAGTTGGCCTGGCCAGGGTTGCCGGTGGCGCCGACGATGCTGCCGATGTTGACGATGCGCCCGGCGCGGCGGCGCAGCATGCCGCGCAGCGTGGCGCGGGCGAGGCGGAATGGCGCGGCGAGATCGACGTCGAGGACGGCGCTCCAGTCCTCGTCGGAAATGCGCAGCGCCAGGCGGTCGCGGGTCAGGCCGGCGTTGTTGACCAGGATGGCGAGCGGGCCGGCGGCGGCCTCGGCCTGCTCGATCAGGGGCTCGGCGGCGGCCGCGTCTGACAGGTCGGCGGGGCAGACATGCACGCGTTCGCCCAGTTCAGCGGCGAGCTTGTCCAGCGCGTCGCGGCGGGTGCCGGACAGCACGACGATGGCGCCCTGGGCGTGCAGCGCGCGGGCGATGCCGGCGCCGATGCCGCCCGAGGCGCCGGTCACCAGGGCTGGCTTGCCGTCCAGGCGGAACATGGCGGTTTCCCCAATCGTGTTGGCGTCAGAGGGCGCGTGGTGTCAGAGCGTTTTCAGAATTGCCTCGATCTCCGCCGGCGTGCCGACCGCGGCGGTGGCGGCGTCGGGGGCGATGCGGCGGACCAGGCCAGACAGCACCTTGCCGGCGCCGAGCTCGATGAAGCTGTCTACGCCGAGGGCGCCCATCGCCAGGACGCATTCGCGCCAGCGGACGGTGGCGGTGACCTGGCGGACCAGGCACTCGCGGATCCGGTCTGGGTCGGTGACCTTGGCGGCGGTGACGTTGGCGATCAGCGGCACGACCGGGGCGTGCGGCGGGGTTTTCTCCAGCGCCTCGGCCATGACGTCGGCGGCGGGGGCCATCAGCGCGCAATGGAACGGCGCCGAGACCGGCAGCAGCATGGCGCGGCGTACGCCTTTGGTCTTGGCGATCTCGACGGCGCGTTCGACCGCGGCGCGGGCGCCTGAGATCACCACTTGGCCGCCGCCGTTGTCGTTGGCGGGCTCGATGACTTCCCTGGCGACTTCCCTCGCCTTGATTTCGTTGTTGGGGGTCTCGCTGTTGGGGATCGGGGCGGCCTCGGCGCAGATTGCCTCGGCCATCGCCAGTTCGGCGCCGATCAGCGCGGCCATCGCGCCCTCGCCGGCGGGGACCGCCTTCTGCATGGCCTGGCCGCGCAGCTTGAGCAGCCGGGCGGCGTCGGCGACGGTGAAGGCGCCGGCGGCGGCGAGCGCGCTGTATTCGCCGAGCGAATGGCCGGCGACGACGACGGATTTCTGCCGCAGGGTGAAGCCGCCTTCGCGTTCCAGGGTGCGCAGGACGGCGAGCGACATGGCCATCAGGGCGGGCTGGGTGTTCTCGGTGAGGGTGAGTTCCTCGCCGGGGCCTTCGAACATCAGTTTGGAGAGTTTTTGCTTGAGGGTCTCGTCGACCTCCTGGAACACCTCACGGGCGGCGGCGAAGGCGGCGGCAAGGTCGCGGCCCATGCCGACGGACTGGCTGCCCTGGCCGGGGAAGACGAAGGCGTGGACCGGCATGGCGGTGGGGCTCCCGCGTGAGAACGCAGCCTAGGTCGGGCGCGGCGAATGGTGGCGCGGCGGGTTACAAGCGGGTTAGGTGACTGTCAATGATGTGGCGCGGTGATGCGGGGGGTTGGCTTTTTTGAGCGGAGGGTGCGGTCCGGTGCGCTGGGGGGATGCGTCGTTCGGTTGGGTTTGAAGCAAGACAATGAAGAGTAATATAGATTGCACATAAAGCAAGAAAACCTCCATATTAGACGGAAAGCACGAATATAGCGCTTCGCGCAAGAAGTAGGAACACCTGCTGGAAGCGATATAATATGACTTCCTTTGGGTATACTCGATTTCATGGCTCTTTCGTTGCGATCGCCGCGCGCTTTGGCGAGGCCCCCAATGGGCGCGGCATCCCCTATGAGGTCACCCTGGCAATCATCCGGGATGGGGTTGTGAAGCCGCAACGGCGCGGTAATGGGTCGTGCTGCCCTATGATCGCCGAAATGCGCTATTACTCTCGAGTCCACGGTTTTGGGGAACACGCAAGATGTGCCGCTTCCTCGCCTATCATGGCGAGCCGATCCTGATCGAGACGCTGGTCGCCTCGCCCACCCACTCGCTGATCAAGCAGTCGCAGCACGCGGCCGAGGGCAAGACCGAGACCAATGGCGACGGTTTCGGCGTCGGCTGGTATGGCGAGCGGGCGGAGCCGGGGCTGTATCGCGAGCTGCGGCCGGCCTGGTCGGATGAGAATCTGTGGTCGATCTGCGCGCAGGTCCGTTCGAAACTGTTCTTTGCGCATGTGCGGGCGGCGACCGGGACCGCGACGACGCGGGCGAACTGCCATCCGTTCACGCTGGGGCGGTTCATGTTCATGCACAACGGCCAGGTCGGCGGGTATCGCGCCATTCGCCGGCGGATTGAGGCGCTGGTGCCGGACGATCTGTATTTGTCGCGCACCGGGACGACCGACACCGAGGCGATTTTTCTCGCCGCGGCGGGGCGTGGGCTGGCGGACGATCCGGTGGCGGCGATGTCGGCGACGTTGCGGCTGGTGCTGGCGGAGATGCGGCGGGCCGGGGTGACCGCGGCGTTGCGGTTTACCGCGGCGCTGACCGACGGCACTGCGATCTGGGCGTTTCGCTGGTCGAGCGATGCGTTCCCGCCGACGCTGTATTACCGCCAGGGCGCCTGCGGAGTGATCGTCGTGTCGGAGCCGATCGACGACGAGCCCGAGGGTTGGCGGGCGGTGCCGGCCGGGCACGCGCTGGTGGCGGCGCACGGGAGGCCGGCCGAGCTGCGACCGATGGAGCTGGAGGTCGCGCTGGCCGCTTGAGGGTGGGGGCGGCTGATTGGGGGTCCGTCGAGGCCGGTGCGGGTGGTGGTGGATGACGCTTCGCCCCGAGTCCGGGGGCAAAGCTCTTCCGCCCTGCGCGGTGGCCGTTATGCGCCGGCGGCGAGGGCGGTGGTGCGATAGAGCAGGCCGAGCGGCGCCGCGAAGTCGATGCTGGCCAAGGTCAGTGTGTCGGCCGCGGTCAGGGTGGCTGGCTCGTCGGGCCAGGTGTTGTCGGGGTTGCGACGCAGCAGCTCGGCCTCGATCCGGGTGCTGTGGATCGCCAGGATCTCCCGGACGCTGGGGATCGTTGTGTAGGCCCAAATGTTGGCTCGGGTGTGCGCCTCGTTGCTGGGGAAGAGAATTTCGATCAGCAGGATCGGGTCGGGGACCATCAGCCCCAGCGCCGGCGGTGTGCAGGTCACGGCGAGGTCCGGGATGCGGAAATTGCGGTTGGCCCGGACGCGCGGGACGATGCCGGGTTGGCTGAGCAGCCGGCAGCGATTGCCGCCGGCAATCAGATGGTTGCCGACCAGGCGGCCGATTTCCGCTTGCAGGGCGGCGTGGGTCTCCGAGCCGGGGGCCATTGCCATCGGCTCGCCATCGATCAACTGCCAGCTCCGACCCGTTTGGTCTTCCGGATCCCAGGCCAGGAACTCGGTGAGCGTCATGCGGGCGGGCGCATGCTTGCGGAGGGCGACCATGGAGGGAAGCTAGCAGGTCGGGCGCGCGCTGTCGCGGCCGCGATGGCGTGATGGCTGACCGGGGGCGGCATCGCGTGGGTTGCGCGGCGGCGCGGAGAACGCCGTTGACGCTACCCCGCGGAGCAGGTCCGGGGGCAAGGCCCTCCGCCCGACGGCCGGGCGGCGGGGTAGTTATGCGTTATGGCGGACTGCGCGGCGCGGGGATCGTTGATGGCGCGGGTCAGTCGGCGGCTTGGGTTTCCTGGGCGGGGCCGGTGTAGAGGTGCGGCCAGCGGCGCTGGATCACCGGGCTGTCGGTGCCGTAGGCAAGACAGGTGCCGACGATGGAGGTCGGGCCGCCCATCTTCTCCGCGATCTTGGCGTCAAATTTGTCGCTGCCTCGCGGCACGCTTGTCGCCTTCAGGTCATTGCGCGCGCGGGCCGGGTTGATGGTCTGGAAAGCGGTGGTCGCCATCTGCTGCAGCATCTCCCGCAGATGCGTGCAGCCGAGTGTGCCGCGGACCCGGTTGGTGGCCTCGCGCAGGAAGCCGGGGCGGATGTGCAGGCCGGTGAGCGCGGCGAAGTTCGGCGCGGCCTTCGGGCAGACGGCGTAGGGGGTGAAATCGGAGGCGGCCTCACAGGCGACGATTTCCATCGTCTCATTGACCGTCATGCGCATCCAAAGATCGTGAATCGGCTCATTCGGCGCGACATAGCCACGATCATGGTTCGGGAAACCGAACGGCTTGGTGTCGGTCAGCCGGCCCTCTATGTCGAACAACCCGTCGGCGCGGCGGTAGCCGTTGATTTCGATGCGACGGGTGTGAAGTGGCTCACGCGCGGCAGGTGTCGATAGCGGCATTGGTGTCTCCGCAAGGTCGGCGGCATGAAGGACGGCGCCGCCGGCAAACGTGCTGCGATGCAACACGTGCAGTGGCACGTAGCGACCCGCTGACGGAGGTGCAAGGGTGGTGCGGACATGGCAGGGACCCGGCACGGCGCACATTTGGGTTGGCGAGAGCCGGTTGGGCAGGATTCCGCCGGCGCGGGCGTCGCTGGCGCTGGGAGAAAAGCAGATGAATTCGGTTTGCCTGGCATGATAAATCAGCGTGCAACCTTTGGGTGGCTACACGGGGTTGTGCCTCGACTGGGATCGTTTCCGGGCGTATCCTCGTTTCTCGCAATTGATCCTTAAAACTGGATGGGACTGACGTCACCGAACCGCATGGCCGAGCTTGGACCAAAAGGCCGACGTTGGATCATCGCCGTTCTGCGCGCTCGGGTGCCGGGTGCGGGGACAACCTTGGTACGGGCATCAACTTGGTACGGGCACCAAACAGGCGGATACCGAGCGGGCGGACGATGATTCGGCGCGTGACAGGTGGGCGGTTGGCGTGCGTGCTGGCGCTGCTGGTGCTGGCAGGAACGGCCGCGTTTGTGCCGTTCGCGGCAGCGCCTCGAGCCGCCCCGCCGTCGCCTGGTCCCGCGCCGCTTGGTCCCGCGCCGCTTGGTCCCGCCCCGCTTGGTCCCGCCACGCTTGGTCCCGCCCCGCCTGGTCCCGCCCCACTTGGTCCCGCCCCACTGGGTCCCGCCCCGCCTGGTCCGGCGCTGCCCAGTCCCCGGCCAGCCGGTGTGGACATCGCGGTCGCGCCGAAGGACGGGTTGCTGACCGCGATATTCTCCGACCAGACGGACGACGCGGCGCTGAATGCCGCTCTGCCGGCGCTGCTCGCGAACAATGTGCAATCCATCGTGCTGCACGGTGCGGCAGTGCGCGACCTGCATCCGCTCGCCCGCATGACGGCGCTCCAGGCGCTCGATATCGGCGGCACGCAGGTGCGCGATCTGACGCCGTTGCGTGGGCTGACCGGGCTGCGCTCGCTCAATCTGCAATTCGTGCCGGTCAGCGACTTGCGGCCGCTCGCGGGCCTGGTCGAGATGCGGTTCCTGCATCTTGGCGGCACGGACGTGCGCGACCTGGCGCCGCTGGCTGGGATGACCAATTTGCGCGAGCTCGTGGTCGCCGTCACCCAGGTGACCGACCTGACGCCATTGGCGCCGCTGCGCCGGCTCACCTCGCTGGATCTCGGCAGCACCTGGGTCAGCAGCGTCGCGCCGCTCGCCGGCATGACCAGCCTGCGCGCCCTCAGCCTGAATGGCACGCCGGTGTCGGACGTGCAGGCGCTGGGCGGTATGACGGCGCTGGAGCGGCTGGACCTTGGCGGCACCCAGGTCAGCGACATCAGCCCGCTGGCGGGTCTTCGAAAGCTGCAGACGCTCGACATCGAGGGCACGCGCGTCGCCGATGTCCGCCCGCTGGCCGGTCTGACGGCACTGCGCGAGGTCTCGGTCGGCGGCTCGCGGGTGAAGGACATGACGCCGTTGGCCCGTTTGGCGGCCGCCCCCGCCGCGACGGCAACTGATCCCAAGACCACTGATCCGGTGTTGTTCTGGAACGACCAGACCAACCGGGCGATCCAGGCGACCGCGACCGATGCATTCGCGGCCTCGCGTGCGCTCGCGTTGGAGAGCATTGCCGTGCTGGACACCGCCAATTCGATCGACGGCGCGCCGGCGTTCCTGGTGCGGCTGCCGGCGCCGCGCGACGTGGTGGTCGCGCAGGCGCTTGCCGCGGCGGCGCACGAGATGCTGCTGCACCTGTTTCCGACGCAGCAGGCGGCATTGGACGACGCCTACGCGGTATCGCTTGCCGGCGCGCCCGCGGGGTCGGACCGCAGCCGGTCGAGCGCGTTCGGCCAGGCGATGGCGGACGCGGTGATCTCGATCCGCGACGATGACGGGTGGAGTGCGACGGCCACGACGCGGGCGGGTGACGCGCCGGGCCAGTGGCGGCCGACCCCGCCGGACTACCTGCCGCCGCTGCATCCGGAATGGGCTTCATTGACGCCGTTCGCAATGACCGCGCCCGACCAGTTCCGCCCCGCGCCGCCGCCCGGTCCCGGCTCGGCAGTGCTGCGGGCGGCAACCGACGAAGTGGCGGCGCTCGGCGGCGCGCGCTCAACGCAACGCACCGCGGAGCAGACCGAGATCGCGCGCTACTGGAGCGATGCCATCGGCACCTATGCGCCGGCGGGCCACTGGAATGCGATCACCGCCAACCTGATTGCACCGCTGCGGCTTGGCGTCGCGGCCGAGGCGGAAATGTTCGCCGAGCTCAATGTGGCCCTGGCGGACGCGGGCATCGCAATGGCGGATGCCAAATACACCTACTGGTCGTGGCGGCCTATAACGGTGATCCGCGGCGGCGGTGGCGGGGCGGCGCCGATCCCGGACTGGACGCCGCTGCTGGAGACGCCGAACCATCCAGGATACATCTCTGGTCACTCGGCGTTCAGCGGCGCGGCGGCGACGGTGCTGACCGCGCGGTTCGGCGGCGGGCCGTTCACGTTCACCAGCGCCAGCCTGCCGGGGGTGAAGCGCCGCTTCGCCAGTTTCCAGCAGGCGGCGGAGGAGGCCGCGGCAAGTCGGGTGTATGGCGGCATTCATTTCTCGTTCGACAATGCGGCGGGACTGGCCACGGGGCGCGCGGTCGGGGCTTGGACGCTCGCGGTGTTCCAGCGGCTGGCGGATGATCGCGGGCCGATCATCATGGTCGATGCCGCCGGGGGCATGGGCGTTGGCATGGGCATGGGTCCTGGTGGTGTTGGCGGGATGGGCATGGGTTCTGGGATGGGTGTGGGCGACACGGTGTCGGCGCGGGGCGGGCGCGCGATCACCGGCTGCGCGCTGGACAATCTGTCGCCAGTGTCGACCGTGACGGCGCGGCTGGATGGCGGCGAACCGTTCAGCCTGCCGGTCGACGACAAGGGGTGGTGGACTCTGCCACCGGAACGTCTCGCGCAGGCCGGGCGGCACGAGGTGGTGCTGACGGCCACCAGCGTGACCGGGCGTTCCAGCTCGGTGCGCGTCGACGTCGGGTCGTAGCCGGCGGCCGTTCGCATGGGTGTGGGCGGCAACGCGCGCCCAGGCAAATCTCCCAGGCCAATCGCCCACGCAATCTCCCGCGCAATCGCCCACGCGATCAGACGTGCAATGCACCGGCATGGTCGGACGGGGCCTGCGGTCGGGCGGACTTGGGGCCGGCCGGGGGGCCGGCGATGCCGCTAGGCGCGCTGAGCCTTCGGGGCGTTGGTATTGCTTGTCAATGCGTCAACGAAATTCCAATGCAGTCACTCTGACTCGCGCCAGGACCTCATGGAGCTTTCGTTCCAGTTGCGCAATCGTATACGGCTTGGCCAGGACCTCGAACGGCAACGCCTGTGAGCCACCCTGGGCACCCGAGTTTGGCGCAAATCCGGTGGTGAACAGGATCCCCAGGCCGGGCCGCCGGCGCTTCGCCTCGATCGCGAGTTGCCGCCCGTCCATGCCGGGCATCACGACATCGGTAAACATCAGATCGATTTCGGGGTGGGCCGCCAGGATATCGAGCGCCTGGTCCGCATCCTCCGCCTGCAGGACCGCGTAGCCGAGCCCGAGCAGCGCGTCGATGCTCATCGCGCGCACGTCGGCCTTGTCTTCGACCACCAGAACGGTCTCACCACGATGCGCGTATGGCCCAGCATCCGGGCCAAGACCCAGGCCAGGCGAAAGATTCGGGCCAGGCGAAAGACTCGGGCCAGGCGTGGCATCGGCTGGGTCGTCGCGCCTGGTTGCCGCATCGTCCGCGGCATCCTCTGCCGGGCCCTCATAGCGGGGCAGATAGAGGCGCACGGTCGTGCCGTGGCCGGGTTGCGAGGTGATGGCGACGTGGCCGCCGGACTGCCTGACGAAGCCGTAGACCTGGCTCAACCCGAGGCCGGTTCCCTTGCCAATCGCCTTTGTCGTGAAAAACGGATCGAATGCCCGCTCGATGACATGCGGCGGCATGCCGGTCCCGGTATCGGTGACCGCGACCTCGACGTATTGGCCGGGCTGCACCTCGGCATGGGCATTGATCCCTGGAGCGTCGAGATCGTGATTGCGCGTTGTGATCGTGACTCGCCCACCGGCCGGCATGGCATCGCGGGCATTGACCGCGAGATTGACGATCGCGTTCTCGACCTGGCCGGCGTCGGCGAATGTGGGCCACAGGCCGGGTGCCAAAGACGTTTCGAACCCGATAGTCTCGCCCAGGCTGCGGTGGAGCAAATCCGCCATGCCGGCGATCAGCCGGTTGGCGTCGAGCACGCTTGGCGCCAGCGATTGCTGGCGCGAGAAGGCGAGCAGCCGGCCGGTCAGTTGCGCGGCGCGCCGGGCGCCCTTCTCGGCCCGGTCGAGGTAGGTCCCGAGTTGCACCGGATCGTCGGCCCGGCGGCGGGCCAGCTCGAGGCTGCCGATGATGACCGCAAGCATGTTGTTGAAGTCGTGCGCGATGCCGCCGGTCAGTTGGCCGACCGACTCCATCTTCTGGAGCTGCCGGAGCTGGGCCTCGGCGTTGGTGCGCTCCGTCACCTCGGTTTCGAGCGCCGCTGTGCGTTCGGCGACGCGGCGTTCCAGGTCTGCGTTCAACAGCCGCAGGGCGTGCTCGGCGGCGTCGGCGCGACGGCAAGCGGCGATCATGCCCTGGATCAGCGCGACATCGATGCCGACCGTCAGGGCGTAGAAACCCATGGCGATCCAGCCCGTGGGCCAGCGTGGCCAAACCGAGCCGGGCGGGGCGATCAGGGTCAGGTCGGTAATCAGGCCAGCCGCAATGGCCGCGGCGATGCCTGGCCGCACACCACCGAGGAAGGTGGTCAACACGACCGTGGGGATGAAGATGACGAATGGGAACCGGAGTGCGATGTCGCCGAGCGCGACGCGAATGGCCAGGGAGACGAGAAGTGCACCGAGGCCGAATCCGTACCCGAACCAGCGTCGATCGCGTAACGGCTGGGTCAGGGTGAAGAGGTTCATGCCTGAATGGCCCGAGATGGTCGCCCGGTAACTGGGTATCAGGATAACCTGTCCAGGGTATCTTGTTATCAGATCGAATCAGGCCGGATCGTCAACTTGGCGTGTTCCAGGGGGCGTGTTCCAGGGGGGCGTGTTTCCAGGGGGGGGTCCAGAGACTGGGAATGGCGTCACCCTCACCCGACGCTGCGCGTCGACCTCTCCCGCGAGCGGGCGAGGTGAAGGCGGATTCAACCTGGGGGCGTCGAGCGGATCGCGTGCCAGCGCACCAGCCTGATCCGCTTTGTGCGTATCAGGTTGATGCGCCGCAACCACAGTTCGGCCTCGTGGACCATCAGCATCGCGGTCGTCGGCGTGGGCTTTCGATCGTGCATGTTGCGTATCACGGTGTGCCAGCCGCGCAACGCATGCTGCATGTGGCGCAGCGAGATGTCCTCGGTGATGCGCACGTCGAAGCCGAGACGGGCGAGCGCCCCGGCAATCGCGCGCTGACTGGGGACGATCGGTTCGCGTCCCGCCAGGCGGCTCCAGGCGGCGATCTCCTCATCTTTCGGGTCGAGCGGACGGTCGGCCACCAGCTCAACCATCATGAGCTGACCGCCGGGCCGCAGGGCACGGAAGATGGCGTTCAGCACCGGGCCTGGCGCCTGCGCGGGCAACGCCTCCAGCGCCATCGCATGGTGGAACGAGCGGCGGGCGAAATTCGGCTCCAGCGGCGACCAGGGCATGATCTCGGCGCGCCGGCCGAACCCGCCGCGCAGGCTGCGGTCCATCGCGGCCGCCTGCAGCCCGGCATCGGCCTCGAAGCCGGTGACCCAGGCGCCCAGTTGCCCGGCGATGCAACATGGCGGACCGCCCGACCCGGCGCCGACCAGCATGAGGCTGGTCTCCTTGTTCAGTGTGAGCGGCATGGCGAGGCGCAGCGTCTCCTGCTCGCCGTCGGGGAAAATAAACCCGTCGCCCCACAGCCGGTCGGCGAGCGCACGGCGCGCGGCGGGCCAGAGCGTGACGAGGCCCGCTTCATCGGGTGCGCTGTCGGGCATGGCCGCCTCGACCTGGCTGCGCCCCGGTATCGCCGCGGCCTGCGTGCCGTGGACGCCCATCAGGTCGGTCAGCATGTTCCGAACCCGGGCCAGCATCATGTCGGGTAAACCTCCGCATACGAAGGTGCCCGAAAAGTATTGAGGAAGGGTTGAGAACGGCGGGGGCCAGGGGATTGAATCAGCAGGTTTTGCGTTGGATCCGCGGATTTGCGGTGACCGGGGCGCACGGCTTCCTTCTCCCATGCCCCTCGAATGTGCCGCCGGCCACCGCTCTCATCGGCAGGGCAAGTCAAGCCGTCAGGGTTGTTTTGCCCGCAATCGTGCAATCAACGCGCTGCCGGCATCGGTGATGTGGCGGGTCAGTCGCTGTTCGGCGCGGGCAACGTTTCCCTGTTTGAGCGCTGCCAGGATCTCCCTGTGTTCCTGATCGGAGCGAGGCTGCCAGTCCAGGTCTTTCCACGTCGCATACAGGAACCGCGCGCTGGCCTGGTGCAGGTCGTCAATCGCCCGCAACAGGCGCGGCAAACGGCACGGGCCGATGATCGCGCGATGAAAATCGCGATTCGCCTGTTCCCAAACCATGATATCTCCGCTCGCTTCGCCGCGGGTGATCGCCGCGGCGGCGGCGCCAAAGTCCCCGTCTCTCAATTTGTCAGACGCATGCCGGAGCGCCAGCATCTCCAATGACGCGCGCATTTCCGTCACCTCGAGAATTGCCGCGGGATCGAGCGCGGCCACGCGGACGCCACGGCGAGGCTCGCTGACCAGCAGCCCGCTCGCCTCGAGACTTCGGAACGCCTCCCGCACCGGCACATGACTGGCGCGGAATTCGGTGGCGAGGTGGTCTTGCCGGACCGGGGTACCGGGCGCCAGCGCGCCGCTGATGATCCGCTGCGACAAGGCTCGCGCAATGCGGCCTGCGACGGACTCGGTCATATCGCCATCTGGCATATCGCCATCTGGTTGCGTCGCGGGTGCCGGCATGATTTCATAGATAATCTATGATCAGGTAAAACGCCATGGCCGGTCCACGTCCCAACCGTCTCCGCCCCGCGCGCCTACGGCATATTGCCGGGATCGGCGTCGACCGCATGGGCTCGATCGCCGACGCATCCGGCAGGGATTTCCTCCGGCTGGAGAACCTCGACGTCGATATCCCTCCGGATGCCGAAGCCATCGCCCGCACCCGCCAGGCCGCGAGCGAAGACGCCGATAACAGCTACCTGCCATTCGTGGGGCAGACGCATCTGCGCGACGTTGCGGCGCGCCATGTCTCGGCCATGTCCGGCGTCAGCTATACCGGCGAGCATAACTGCATCATCTCCGCCGGGGGTCTCTCCGGCATCCTCAACGTCCTGCTCGCGACAATCGAGGTCGGCGACGAAGTGATCGTCACCGACCCGACCTATGCCGGCCTGATCAACCGAGTTTATCTCGCTGGCGGAACACCGACATTCGTCCCGTTCCGCTTCACCATCGGCGGTGAATGGAGGCTCGACCGCGACGCGCTGCGCGCTGCCATCAGCCCGAAGGTCACGGCGATGTTGCTGATGTCGCCATCGATGCCGACAGGAGGCTGTTTTGATGCCGAAGATTGGGCGCTGATCCGCGATCTCTGCGTTGCGAACGATCTGCTGTTGATACTCGACACCGCCATGGAGCGGCTGGTGTTCGATGGGCGGGCTGTGCTGCATCCCGCGGGGCTGCCCGGCATGGCGGAGCGGACCATCACCGTCGGCTCCTCGGCCAAGGAATTGCGCATGATCGGCTGGCGCGTCGGCTGGATCATCGCGCCGGACAGCTTCATGCCCGACCTTGTTGCGGTGTCGCTGGCCAACGTCGTGGTGCCGGTCGGCATCGGGCAGGACGCGGTCGCCATCGCGCTGGAGCGCTCCGCATCGACAATCGCGCCTTACGTTGCGGAGCTTCAGGCGCGCCGGGACACGGTGGTCGGCGAGCTCGACGGCTTGCCCGTGGGCGTTGCCGGTGGTGGCTGGTCGCTGCTCCTGCGGGTCTCGGATTTCGGGATCGATGGTGCAACGCTCTCGGAACGTCTGCTCGACCATGGTGTTTGCGCTACGGCAATGCAGGGTTGGGGCATCACTCATGGCGCCCAGTACATAAGGTTCGTGTTCGCAAACGAACCGGTGGACCGCCTGAAACACCTCGGCGTCCGTGTGCGACGGGCGCTCGGCGTATGATCCCTGCGTCGAAATCAACCGGCGTTCCGGCCTGGCGTGCGGAGCGGTCGTGGCTGGACGACACGATCGTCTGCGATGGGCTGCTGCCTTGGGCCAAGGGCTTTCTGCCGCCGGCGGCGAGCCTGACCGAGCAGCTCAAGCGATTTCATGCCGCGGGCTGCGATCATATTTCGCTGTCGGCGGCCGCCGGCAACGATACGGCGGTCGATGCAATGGCGCGGCTCGGGTTGCTGCGCAGGGAACTTGCGGCGGCAAGCGACTGGATCGATATCGCTGGCGACCGTGCCGGCATTCGCGCGGCGAAAGCGGCGGGACGGCTGTCGGTCTCGTTGCATTTCCAGTCCGCGACGCCATTCGCGCCAGACCTCGATCTGGTCGAGGCTTTTCAGGCGGCGGGCATCCAGCGCGCGATCCTGGCCTATAACGAAGCCAATGTATTCGCGGACGGCTGTCACGAACCGCGCAATGCCGGCCTCTCGGCACTCGGCCAACGCCTGATCGCACGGATGGACGAGGTGGGCATGCTGGTCGACCTTAGCCATTGCGGCGAACGCACCTCGTTCGACGCGATGAGCGCGCCGTTGCGGCGCCCGCCGGTCTTTTCACATTCGAATGCAAGGGCGCTGTTCGACCATGAGCGCAACATCACCGACGCGCAGATCAAGGCCTGCGCGGACCGCGGCGGCAGCATCGGAATCAACGGCGTCGGGATGTTCCTCGGCTGTGAGGGGCCGGACATTCCCAGGGTCATGGCGCGAAATGCGGCGCATGTTGCCGGCATCGCCGGCATGGATCGCGTCGCCCTGGGTCTCGACTTCATGTTTCTGGAGCGCAGCGACTATGGCTTCTTCCACGCCGCACGCGGGCGTTGGCCGAGGGGCTATCCCCCGCCGCCGTGGCATTTCCTGCAGCCCGAGCAGTTCGGCGACCTGGTCACCGAGCTGGAAGCGGCCGGTTTCGATCAGGCGGGGATCAAGGGGATTCTAGGTGCGAACTACCTCAGGCATTCGACGGCCTGACGATCACCGTACCATTTGCGCCAGCCGTCGGTCAGCCGGCCGCATAACCCGAGGATCTGCGCCACCCGGCTGTCCCAGCCCGGACGTCAGCGACGTGCTTCGCGGCTTGAGCCCCCTCGGGGGGTAGGGGAAGGGAGAGCTTGCCACCGGCCTGGATCGGTGCTCACCAGACGTTGAAACATCTCTCGAACGCACGCATATCGCGCCCGGTCACGCCAGTTGCCACGCCGCCGCTTATCGCCGCCAGGGAGAAATAGTCGCATGAACGACAGCACATTAGCCACCGAACAACACGACTTCGGCGCCGAGGTCGGGCGCCTGCTCGATCTGGTTGTCCACTCGCTCTATTCGGAGCGTGAAATTTTCCTGCGCGAGCTGGTCGCCAACGCCGCCGACGCGATGGACCGCCGCCGGTTCGAGGCGCTGACCAACCCCGCCGTGGCCCCGCCGGCCGACGCCAAGATCCGCCTGGTGCCCGACAAGGACGCCCGCACCCTGCTGATCGCCGACGACGGCATCGGCATGACGCGCCAGGAGCTGATCGACAACCTCGGCACCATCGCGCGCTCCGGCACGCGGCTGTTCGGCCAGACGCTGGCGGACGCCAAGCCGGAGGACCGGCCCAGCCTGATCGGGCAGTTCGGCGTGGGCTTCTACTCGGCCTTCATGGTGGCCGACCGGGTGGAGGTGACCTCCCGCAAGGCCGGCACGGATGAGGCGTTCACCTGGTCATCCGACGGCAGCGGCTTCACCGTCGCGCCGGGGACGCGCGAGACCGCGGGCACCGACATCGTGCTGCACATGAAGTCGGACGCCGAGGAGTATCTGGAGCCGTTCCGGCTGGGCGCGGTGGTGCGCAAATGGGCCGACCACATCACCGTGCCGATCAGCATCGCGCAGGACGGCAAGGACCAGCCGGCCAACGAGGGCACCGCGCTGTGGCGCAAGGCGAAGTCCGAGGTGACGGAGCAGAACTACAGCGAGTTCTATCGCCATCTCGGGCATTACTTCGACACCCCGTGGGCGACGCTGCACTGGAAGGCCGAGGGGACGCTGGAATACTACGCGCTGCTGTTCATCCCCGGCGCCAAGCCGTTCGATCCGATCGAGGGCGACCGCGAGTCGCATGTCCGGCTGCACGTGCGGCGCATGTTCATCACCGACAAGGCGGAGCTGCTGCCGTCGTGGCTGCGGTTCGTGCAGGGCGTGGTGGACACCGAGGACCTGCCGCTGAACGTCTCGCGCGAGATGCTGCAGGCGACGCCGGTGCTGGCGCGCATCCGCAAGGCGCTGGTGGCGCGGGTGCTGGGCGAGCTGAAGACGCGGGCGAAGGAGGCGGACGACTACACGAAGTTCTGGGACAATTTCGGCGCCTGGCTGAAGGAGGGCATCTGGGAGGACGGCGAGCACCGCGCCGAGGTCGCGCCGTTGCTGCGATTTAGGTCCTCGACGCAGGAGGGGCTGACCAGCCTGGCCGATTATGTCGGGCGCATGACGGCCGGGCAGGAGGCGATTTACTACCTGACCGGCGACAATGCGGAGGCTTTGAAGTCGTCGCCGCAGTTGGAGGGGTTTCGCGCCAAGGGGTTCGAGGTGCTGTTGTTGCCCGATCCGATCGATGCGTTCTGGCCGGAGCGGCTGGACGAGGGCAAGAAGCTGCGCAGCGTGACGCAGGCGGTGGAGGACCTGGGCAAGGGGGCGGAGCTGCCGGACATCTCGCTGCTGACCTCGGCGCTGAAGGCGGCGCTGGAGGAGGATGTGTCGGAGGTGCGGGCGACGGCGCGGCTGACCGACAGCGCGGTGGTGCTGGCGGCGTCGGACAAGGGGCCGGATTTGCAGATGCAGCGGCTGATGCGGCGGGCGGGGCGGGCGATGATGCCGAGCAAGCCGGTGCTGGAGGTCAATCCGTCGCATCCTTTGATTGTCGCGCTGTCGGGGCGGCATGAGGACAAGGATGCGATTGCCGGTGTGGCGGCGACGCTGCTCGATCTGGCGCGGGTGCAGGAGGGCGATCTGCCGAAGGACCCGGCGGGGTTTGCGCGGCGGGTGACGGCGCTGCTGGCGGGGAGTGTGGCGCCGGCGGGGTGAGTTGGGGTGGCTGAGGCTGCGGTGGCACGGTCACCACCCCGAACCGACTGAGCGGCGCCGCGCGGCAGGAATTGCCGGGGAAAAACTGCCGTGCGACGGCTGCTTTGCACGGATTTCTGCGACTTCACGCTGGCACGCCCAGTGCAGTTGACGTTGGCGGATATCGTCAGCAGGAGAGCACGCCATGAACATCGCCGCATTGGGCTCATCGCAGGTTGCACAGACCGTCGCCGCGGGCAGCACGTTTGGCACGGCGGGATCGTTCGGCGCGATGGTGCCGGGCCAATCCGGCTCCGGCGCGGCGCAGAGTGCCAGCACCACCGAGCCGGGGCGCGGCGTTCCGGGTTCGATGCCGCATCATCATCACCGCGGGTCGACCGATGGCGGGCAGCCGGCGACCGACAGCGGTGGCAGCCAGACTGCCTCGGCGAGCGGCGGCGGCAGTCAACAGGGGCCGGGCGGGCTGTTGCTCGGCGATATGATGCGCGGGCTGCAGGCCTATGGCGCGACCACGTCGGTGGCGTGAGTTAGGCCGCGGTTGAGGCGGGTTTGGGCACGAGTGCGCCGGCGCCGGGACGGGGGATTGCGGTGTGGCCGGCGGGGGTGGTTAGCAAAAAAGTTGAAACGCAAATTAACGCGGATCAGAAAGGATGAACACGAATTCCGGCTCGACCGGCATTGGGTCAAAATTGACTCAATGGTCGTGAGAGAGCTCTGGCGATCCGCGTTCATTCCTCCTTATTTGCGTTCATTTGCGTTTCAACTTCTTTTTGTTCCAGCATCGACAGGATTGAAGTT